>JADMIO010023103.1_pt1 | contig 10448 bp, 12 predicted proteins | sample 8958161 | NCBI WGS metagenome assembly JADMIO01 (sample SAMN16585339, study PRJNA669376) | soil metagenome | isolation source: Crop rotation soil | place: USA: Cullars Rotation, Alabama | collected 2011
GAGTATGAAGCACTCGAATAGTGAGATTACCAACTTTCAATTCTTCGCCGTCTTTTGCATTGTGAACTTTGTAGTTGGTATCTGCATGGGGTCCAAACACAATTGTTGCACCGGTTTGCTTGGCAAGATCTATATGACCGGAAACAAAATCCGCATGGAAATGAGTTTCGAAAATGTATTTGATTTTTGTTCCGCGTTCTTTAGCAAGCTGAAGGTAAGGTTCAGTTTCGCGGATCGGATCAACAATTGCCGCTTCACCGTTTGATTCAATGTAATATGCAGCTTCCGCAAGGCAGTTCGTGTATAGTTGCTGGATGAACATACTACAAAATTAGTTTAACTCTTGTCATACTGAACGAAGTGAAGCATCCCCTGGTTTCAGGAGATTCTTCGCTGGCGCCTAGAATGACAAGGAATTTACACTTATGGACTTACTGTTTCACGGCAATAACTCACATAATCCGTCGAAAACAATGTGGTATGGCTTGATTGACGCAGCATGGTAATGATCTGTCCGCGATGGTAAGTTCCATGATTCACCACGTGCATTAAAACATCTGCAATCAGGTTTTGGAATTCGTCACCCTTCACAGTCTTGTAAGTTAACAATGTTGTAAGTCGATCTTCATAAATCGTTTCAGCATAATCCATCAACTCCTGGTCGCATTTTTTTAAAGCTGAAACCGCTTCATCGAATGTCCCTGTATAGCGCCGGCTTGGAAAGGTAGCAGGAGAAACCCCACCCAATCTGCTCAGCCACAAGCTTTCTGCATCCCAGATATGATAAAGCGTTTTCTTAATTGAAGTAAAGCTGCTAACTATTTCAGCATCCAGCTCTTCTTGCGGAAGAGATTGCAGAAACTCAATCATCCGGCCATTAGCCCAATAGTTATATTGCGTGTAGCGCGATAAAAGATTCTTCATGCAGGAATACGTTGTTGTGTCATAAGCTCTTCGATCTCTTCCACTTCAACCGGAATTTTTTCCATCAGATCAACAGGCCCATTCGCCGTAATTAAAATATCATTCTCAATGCGAACTCCTAAATTTTCTTGCGGAATATAAATGCCCGGCTCGCAGGTAAAGACGTTACCTGCTTTCATCGGTTCATAACGATCGCCGATATCATGCACATCGAGTCCAAGGAAATGTGAAGTGCCGTGCATGAAATATTTTTTATACAGCGGCTGCTTGGGGTCCTGTCGTTTTACTTCTTCTGCTTTCAGCAATCCTAGTCCGATCAGTTCCTGCTCCATTATATTTCCCACTTCCTCGTGATATTTAGGAATAGTATTACCCACGACAAGCATTTTCGTTGCTGCACGCATCACGCGCAGTACTGCATTGTAGACATCACGCTGGCGTTTAGTAAAACGTCCGTTAACAGGTACTGTTCGGGATAAATCAGCACAGTAATTTGCGTATTCAGCACCGAAATCCATCAGCACTAATTCTCCATCTTTCATTTCTGCACTGTTATCTATATAATGGAGTATACATGCGTTGGCACCTGTGGCTATAATGGGAGTGTATGCATGTCCTGTTGCACGGCTTCTTAAAAACTCATGAGTTATTTCGGCTTCCACTTCGTACTCCATAGCTCCCGGCTTAATAAATTGTAAAGTCCTGCGGAAAGCTTTATCAGTGATATCGGCCGCCGTGCGAAGGAGCTCAACTTCGATGCTACTCTTTACAGAGCGCAGCTTAGCCATAATCGGTCCACTGCGTTCATACTGATGGTTAGGGTATTTAATCTTTATCTCATTGGAGAAGCGCAGTTCTTTATAAGGGACCTCTGTTGCGAATCGGTCATTCTCATTCAGGTTTATATAAACATAATTAGAATGATGCATGATCACCGGCAACATGCTTTCGAATTCCTCCAGCCAATAAATGTATTGAATGCCGCTTGCCTGTCGTGCTTCCTCTTTGGTGTACTTGTGTCCTTCCCAAATTGCAATATGTTCATTCGTTTTGCGGAGGAACAATGCTTCCCGATATTCAACCAAAGGATGATCAGGACAAATCACCACGATACATTTTTCCTGGTCGATGCCTGTTAGCCAGAAGAAATCTGAATTTTGACGAAAGGGATAATTCTGATCTGCTACTCTCGGCATCTCGTCATTGCTGCTAAAAAAAGCAACCGACGAGGGCTTCAGCTCAGCAATATATTTCTTCCGATTATCAATAAATAATCGGCTGTCAATGGGATCGTATCGCATACTAAAAGAAGATTTGTATGCGAATTTAAGAAGATTACGCCATACCGGCTATCGTCTTAACCAGCGTACGTTTTGCGATAGGCAGAAAAGTTTCTTCAAAAGGAATTACCAGGTCTGACTCAATCACAAATGTTGCAGGATTGGCATAAGCACGATAGGATTGAATAAGATCTGACTTTATAGATTCAAAAGTGTTGGTCAAACTTTTCTCATAACTGGCGAGATAGTTCATGTGAATACCTCTGAAGCGCTCTTCCGGGTTCTCGAAAATTGTTACCTGATATTCGTAAACCTTTGTCTCCGCATTCGTCTTAATTTTTAAAAACAGGTAGCCGAAATTGTTACTCAACGGAACGATGCCGACAGGAAATACTTTCAGATGCTCTTCAATAAAATCATATATCTTTTTTCCTTCTTTTAAATACATTTCCATCTGCGGGAGACTAAAGTCGATAATGCTTTCTATCTCCTGCATGATCTCGTCATCTTCCACCACCTTTTCATAGATGATGCGGAACTGTTCCCAATCAGTGCCGGCAACACGGTCAGGAAATTTTTCGAAAATATTTTTTTTATTTTCTTTCAGAAGTATCAAGCTTCGATAATGCTCTACCAGCTCCGAAAGCGAAGGATAAAGTTTGTTTTCAGTGAAATCCTCGCTTACATGCTGCAGGTATGCAAGCAGGATGTATTTCTTGTATTCGAAGTCAATGTGCTGTTCGCTGATCCAATTTTTACTGAGTGACTTCATATGATCACAAAGATTGTTAAATACTTAACGAAAAACAATGCAAAATGTTGCTGATTTTCCACAGTTATCAAGTATTTTCACTGCAAATTTTATACTAAATATACACTATGAATTATCGCTTATTAAGCATTTCCACCTTCTTTCTTACAGTGGCTATTTATTTTTCCTCATGTGTGCCTGCGCGCCAGTTCGAGGAATTAAAAGCCAGGGAAAAAACGTGTAGCGAGGAGAATGCAAAGCTAAAGGCCGAAAATCAGGACTTGATGACGAAGAATACTGAGCTGTTATCACGAGTGGAAAAGCTTACAAAAGATGTTGGCTCATTGACGACCGATTCAACCCAACGTTCCGACGATCTTCGGCGGCTGACAAGTTTATATAACGAGTTAACAAAATCCTACGACAAGTTGCTATCTAATAACGAGAAGTTACTAGCGGGCAATACGGAGGAAACAAAAAAATTGATCGCACAACTTGGAGATACCCGTGTCGATCTTCAGAAGAAAGAAGATGAGGTCAATAAGCAACAAAAGGAACTTGCTGACCGTGAAGCAAAGCTGAATCAACTGACGAATGATCTCAAAGACCGGGAAGCGAAAGTTGCGGAATTGCAATCGGTATTGAATAAAAAAGATTCTGTTGTAAAAGGCCTGAAAGACGCAGTGAATAAGGCATTGGTTGGTTTTGTCAATAATGGTTTAAGTGTTGACGTTAAGAACGGTAAAGTGTATGTATCAATGGAAGAGAGATTGCTTTTTGCTTCAGGAAGCACGGTGGTGGACAAACAAGGTGAAGAAGCATTGAAGCAGTTAGCGTCTGTGTTGGCAAATCAAAAGGACATTAATGTGATGGTTGAAGGCCATACAGATGACGTTCCTATTTCCGGCACTTTGGCTTCAGGAGCAAAAGATAACTGGGATTTAAGCGTGCTGCGTGCAACATCTGTTGTTAAAATTCTTACTAAGAACTCCGGTATCGATCCGAACCGTATCACTGCTGCAGGACGCGGACCATATTTCCCTCTTGAAGCATCAAAAACGCCTGATGCAAGGAAGAAGAACCGCAGAACGGAAGTGATCCTTACTCCCAAACTGGATGAACTGCTGAAAGTGCTGGAGAGTAATTAGCTGGTGAACTGATTAGCAAATCAGCCAATGAAAAAACCATAGTATCTTTGGTAGCTGTGAAGCGCCACATTCCTAATACATTCACCTGCCTGAACCTGTTTACAGGGTGCATTGCGTTAGTGATGATTTTCCAAAATCAGAATTTAACGGCAGCAGCATACCTGATTTTTCTTTGTGCTTTTTTTGATTTGATGGATGGCATGACAGCACGTATGCTCAAAGAGTATTCATGGTTTGGCAAGGAATTGGACTCGATGGCGGATACTGTAAGTTTCGGGGTAGTCCCCGGAGCTATCATATACACACTTATGATGCAGAGTAACCTGGCTGCGATTTCTGAGAATGAAAGCGTAATAACTGCTCTTCAATATTTTCCTTTCGTCATTACCATCTTTTCGGCTATCCGGCTTGCCAAGTTTATTAAGGATCTGCGCCAATCAACTTCTTTTATCGGGTTACCCACACCGGCTAATACGCTGCTTATTGTCTCATTGCCCCTGATACTGATGCACGATGAATTTAATCTGAGAGGTATAATTTTAAATCCATGGTTCCTTCTCGCGCTATCGGTTTTGCAATCATACCTGCTTGTTGCCGAGATTCCTTTGTTCGCATTGAAGTTTACTTCCCTTTCGTGGGCAAATAATAAATACCAATATATCCTGATCCTCTCAGCTATTGTTCTCTTGATTACGATCCAATGGACCGCTGTCCCATTGATAATCCTATTGTACGTACTTTTGTCACTGTTAAAAAGTAAAATTTTCAAAACAGCAGAATGAAGTATATAGCAGAGATAGATGTAATGCCGCTAAAAGCATTGCTTGATCCACAAGGCAAGGCGATTGGTATGGGATTGAAGAACATGGGACTAAATGAAATCGAAAACGTGCGAATGGGAAAACATATCACCTTAGAAGTGACTGCTGATACTAAAGATGCGGCTCATGAAAAAGTTGATGTTGCCTGCAAGAAGTTACTCTGCAACCCAATTATCGAAAGTTACCATTTCGTATTACACGAAGAAGCAGTTACCGTTTAATATCTACTTTCTTCACCTCACGAAGCTCAAAACTTTCTCCAAGATAAACTCTTCTTACTTCAGGATCGCTGGCTAACTCATGTGATGTTCCTGCTTTCATAATCTTTCCTTCGTAAAGAAGGTATGAGCGATCGGTAATAGAAAGTGTTTCATGAACATTGTGATCAGTAATGAGTACTCCTATGTTTCGATCTTTCAGATGGCTTACGATGTTTTGAATGTCTTCAACCGCTATCGGATCAACGCCGGCAAACGGTTCATCCAATAAAATAAATTTAGGATCCACCGCTAAGGCGCGGGCAATTTCTGTTCTCCTTCTTTCACCGCCAGATAAAAGATCGCCTCTGTTTGTCCGTACCCGCTGCAATCCAAACTCATCAAGCAAGGACTCCAGCTTTTTCGCTTGCTCGTCCTTTGAAAGCTTAGTCATTTCAAGTACCGCGAGGATATTATCCTCTACACTTAACTTTCGGAACACAGAAGCTTCCTGGGCGAGATATCCAATACCAAGCTGCGCACGCTTATACATTGGCAAACCTGTAATATTCAGATCATCGAGAAATATCTGCCCTTCATTAGGTTTGATGAGGCCGACGATCATATAGAAAGATGTAGTCTTTCCGGCACCATTAGGGCCAAGCAATCCTACAATCTCACCCTGTTTGACCTGAATCGATACGTGGTCAACCACGGTTCGGCGCTTATATCTTTTAACAAGATTTTCTGAACGAAGGAGCATTAGCGTGCAAAAGTAAGTGCAAAAATCTGTCATGGTGAACGAAGTGAAGCCTCCCCTGAATCATGGGGATTGTTCGCTACGCTCAGAATGACAGCGTGTAATAATGGCTTCTGCAAGCTCATCAATACCGGATTTAGTTGCAACAGATGTTTTAATAACCGGCACATCTTTATGTTTCCATTTTGCAAGGTTCACCAAACCTGCGGCCACACGATCGGCACCCTCGCGGTCACTTTTATTTACAACAAAGATGTCCGCAATTTCCATGATGCCTGATTTCATTGTCTGTATTTCGTCACCTGATTCAGGAACAAAAACCACGACAGTAATATCAGCAACCTGCACAATCTTTACTTCTGATTGTCCTACACCTACTGTTTCAATCAGTATATAATCGAAATCAGCAGAGCGCATTACGGAAATCACTTCGGTAATTTTTTCATTCAATCCTCCGAGAGCACCGCGCGTTGCAAGTGATCTGATAAAAACATTCTGCTGACCAAAAAGATCAGACATCCTCAACCGATCCCCGAGCAATGCCCCTTGGTGAAATGGAGAGGAAGGGTCAACTGCAATAATGGCAATACGTTTACCATCATTTACCAAGTGTTTTGCGAGCAGATTTATTAAAGAGCTTTTCCCTGCACCGGGAGGGCCTGTTATACCAATTACGGGAGTTTTATTGTTGGGCAACGATTCCAGTAATGATTTATACCCGGGTAAATCATTCTCAACGATTGTAAGTGTCCGCGCAAGCAACTTGACATCCATACTTAAGGGACAAATCTAATTCACAACTTTGTACCTTGTACCCCGAATGGTATCAATCTCGGCAGTTATTATAACATTTAACGAAGAAAGGAATATTGGCCGCTGCCTTGATTCAATAAAAGATGTAGTAGATGAAATCGTAGTTGTTGATTCATTTTCCACCGATAAGACACAGGAAATTTGCAGTCAATATCATGTTCGCTTTGTGCAAAACAAATGGCCGGGATACTCAGCACAGAAAAATTTCGGCGACCAACTGGCATCCAATAATTACATTCTTTCAATAGATGCTGATGAATGTTTATCGTTGGAATTGGCGAACTCAATTAAGCAATTGAAACTAAGTCGCTCATTCGGTTTATATTCTTTCAAACGGTTGACCAACTACGCAGGAAAATGGATTCGACATGGCGGTTGGTACCCGGATATTAAAACACGGCTATATGACAAGCGCGAATCTCATTGGGAGGGAACGATACACGAAACGTTGATAGTGCCTCAAGGAAAAAAACCGGAATTGTTGAAGGGCGACTGTCTGCACTACAGTTATTATTCAATTGATGAGCATCGCCAAAAGGTGGAATATTTCACCGACCTGATGGCTAAAGATGCAATCAAAAAAAATTCGAATGCAGGATCACTGCAGCTTTTATTTAGTCCGTTATTCAAATTTATTCGGGACTACATACTTCGACTCGGATTTCTGGATGGCTATTACGGATTAGCCATTGCACGCATCTCATCTTATGCGACGTTCCTTAAGTACAAAAAGATCAGGCAGTTGAAAAAATGAGTACGCGAAAAAGAATAATTATCAGTCGCATTGACAGTATCGGGGATGTAGTGCTTACACTGCCCATGTGCGGAGTATTGAAGCATTCACTGCCGCAGTATGAAATTATTTTTCTCGGAAGAGCATATACAAAGGCAATAGTTGATTGTTGTCAGCATGTTGACAGTTTTTGGGATTGGGACCAAATTAAAACGTCGCCGATGGATGATCAGCTTAAATGTTTCAGCGAAGTTGATGTAATTGTACATGTCCGTCCGGATCGGGAAATTGCCTCTATCGCAAAACGAGCTCGAATTCCGTTGCGAATCGGAACCTCACACCGAAGCTTTCATTTGTTTACTTGTAACAAGCTAATCCATTTCTCCCGAAAGAAATCTGATTTGCATGAATCACAATTAAACGTGAAACTGCTAAGTCCATTAGGAATAACCAGGCATTATTCCACTGATGAGCTCGCAGATTTTTATGGACTAACAAAAGTTCCTGCTTTATCAGAAGAGCTTCTGCAATTAATTGACAAGGAAAAATTCAATCTGATACTTCACCCAAAATCTCGCGGTAGTGCCCGCGAATGGGGATTAAGTAACTTCTCTCAACTGATCAATATTCTGCCTTCTGAACATTTTAAAATATTTATTACGGGCACTAAAGCAGAAGGGGAGTTGGTAAAGGATTTGTTTAATTCAGAACGCGCGATAATCAATATGACGGGTAAATTATCGCTTGAACAATTAATTTCATTTATTGACGAATGTAATGGCCTGGTGGCTGCTAGTACGGGGCCTCTTCACATTGCTGCCGCGCTTGGAAAAAAGGTCGTTGGCATTTTTCCTCCGGTCAGACCCATGCATCCCGGAAGATGGCGGCCAATCGGAAAACAAGCTTCTTATGTGGTAAAAGAAACTCTATGCGATGATTGTCGGAAAAGTGAGAACTGTCATTGCATACGTGAAATAACTGCAGAACAGGTTAAGGCAAAATTGTTACATGAGAATTCTTCATTGTAGTTCAGAGAAAACGTGGCGCGGTGGAGAGCAACAGATTGCAAACCTTATTTGTGAACTAAACAACTTGGAAGTAGAATCCAATGTATTTGTGCGAAGAGGTTCTGCTTTTGAATCATGGTGCAGGAAAAATAACTTACCACACTATAGCTATAGTTCGTTTGCACCGCTGGATTTAAGAACAGGATACCAACTGATCCGGTATGCAATGTGGCAAAAAATCGATTTAATTCACCTTCACACTTCCCGCAGTCATTCTATTGGTTTGTACTCAGCTTTAATGGGAAATAAAATACCGATGGTTGCTACCCGCAGGGTAATTTTTCCGGTTAGAAAATCTTTTAAAAGCAATCTGAAGTACAACCATCCTGCAATTAAGAAAGTTATCTGCGTCTCTGAAAATGTGAAGGAGGTATTGGTGGGGAATGCAGTTACTGATGTAAGTCACTGTTGCACAATACACGACGGGATTGATATCAACAGATTCTCCATGGCGGCCAAGAGCAGAACGAGAAACGCAGATGCGAATAAAGAATTTTTAATAGGGTATGTTGCAGCACTAACTGAGGAAAAGGATCATTTCACATTCTTACAAGCGGCTGCATTAATTTTAAAACACTTACCTGCAAAATTTCTTCTTATAGGAGAAGGTGAACTCCACAATGATATTCTCTCGCACGCAAAGACACTCGGTATTGAGAAACATTTGATCCTTACCGGTTTCGTTGATAGGATAGAGGAGGTGTATTCACAACTCGATGTTTTTCTGTTTACTTCTACCTCAGAAGGATTAGGATCAGCGGTCTTAGAAGCTATGGCCGCCGGAGTCCCTGTAGTTGCAACATCAGCAGGAGGAGTGAAGGAAGTGATCGTTGACAAAGTGACGGGGATGTTAGCACCTGTTAAAGATTCTGCGACTCTTGCTGATCAAGTGGTAGCGTTATTGAACAATACACCATTAAAAGATGAGTTAGTGGCAAACGCCAAGCGGCATGTTGAACAATTTTCACAAACTATTATGGCGCAGAAAGTCCTTGAAGTTTATAAAGCCGCATTGTATTAAGCTTCTGTACACGCCTGGTTACTACTTTTGTGAGGTATGCTTGACCCCATATTGACGGGAATAGGTTTCGGACTTATCCTTGCAGTAATCCTTGGCCCTGTTTTCTTTACATTGCTGCAAACCGCATTACATGAAGGGTTTAAAGCAGGTGTCCATTTGGCGTTTGGGGTATTCCTCAGTGATAGTTTCTGGATTCTCATTCTGTATTTTTTCGCTGCTAAACTGGAACTGTTGGGGGATTCAGCGCATGCCAAGCATCATTATGCTTCTTATATCGGATGGATAGGAGGGATTGTGCTCATTGTCTTTGGTTTCGTCACTGCTAAAAAAGAGTATAAGGTAAAACAAGTGGATGACAATAGAAAAACCGTGCATGCAAAGTTTGTTTTAAAAGGGTTTGTATTGAACACATTTAACCCTGCAGTGCCAATTTTTTGGCTTGGTGTTTTAAGTCTTTTAGCACTGCAAAAAGATTATACTAAAAGTCATGAACTCGTTTTCTTCGGATCGGTATTGGCTACTGCTTTCGGATGTGACTTGGGAAAATCCTACGTTGCTGAAAAGATAAAGGCGATATTAAAACCAAACGTGCTGCACTGGCTGAATAGAATTCTTGGAGTTATTCTGATAGGTGTTGGCGTCAGAATGATAATAAAAATCTTGTGATCTGTTAACTGTCAATTAAACTGTGCGCCGTAGTGGACTCGAACCACTGACCCCTGCCTTGTCGAGGCAGTGCTCTAAACCAACTGAGCTAACAGCGCAAACGGGGGCGCAAAAGTAATTAATCGTTATTGTGGGGCAAGGATGGAGCAATCTAAATTTAAAGATCACCCTATGAGTTGGAAGGGATGGATTACCATGAAATTATTATTTAGATGCCAGATTGCCCTCTTCGCTTTTGCGCTTTTCGTAGCGGCACAAACCTTCGTC
>JADMIO011583517.1_pt1 | contig 10448 bp, 10 predicted proteins | sample 8958161 | NCBI WGS metagenome assembly JADMIO01 (sample SAMN16585339, study PRJNA669376) | soil metagenome | isolation source: Crop rotation soil | place: USA: Cullars Rotation, Alabama | collected 2011
CGTGGGCAAGTTCTACCCGCCCCACCGCGGGCACAAGTTTCTGATTGACTCGGCGCGCGCGCAGGTGGACGAGCTGTCCGTCATCATCTGCCACAAGCGGGGCGAGGTGCCGCCGGGACACTTGCGCGCCGAGTGGCTTCGCGAGATTCACCCGGACGTGCGCGTGCTGCTCATCGACGACACGTACGACGAGCAGGATTCGCGCGTGTGGGCGGAGAATTCGATTCGCTGGCTCGGGCACAGGCCCGACGTGGCCTTCACCTCGGAAGACTACGGCGACGAGTTCGCGCGACATCTGGGATGCGTCCACGTGCAGGTGGACAAGGCGCGCGCGGCAGTCCCCGTCTCGGGCACGCGCGTGCGCCGCGACCCGCTCGGCTGCTGGGAATACTTGGAGCCGCCCGTGCGGGGCTTCTACGCTCTGCGCGTCTGCCTCGTCGGCGCGGAGTCGACGGGGAAGACGACTCTCGCCGCCGCGCTCGCCGAGCACTTCGGGACGGTGTGGGTGCCGGAGTACGGGCGCGAGTACTCGGAGCGGAAGCTCGCGCAAACAGGCGGCTACGACTTCCGCACCGAAGAGTTCGCGCACATCGCCACGCGCCAGTGTGAGTTGGAGGACGAGGCCGCGCGCCGCGCGAACAGGATTCTAATCTGCGACACGGACGCCTTCACGACGAGCGTCTGGCACAGGCGATACCTGGGCGCGCGCTCGACGGAGGTCGAGGCGATTGTCGCGCGGCACCGCCGGCCTGACCTGTACATCTTGACGGACATCAGTACGCCCTTCGAGCAGGACGGCACGCGCGACGGCGAGTTCGTGCGCGAGCGTATGCACGAGACGTTCGTCGAAGAGTTGCGCGCGCGCGGCCTGCCCTTCAGGCGCGTCTCCGGCGCGCGCGGCGAGCGCTTGAGGCAGGCGGTCGGTTATATTGAAGAGCTTCTGGCGGCGCGAAAGGGCTCGGAGAGTTAAGGGACTTAAGGCTTAAATGACGTTCGACGAGACAGTCTTTCTCACGGGCTTCCCCGGCTTCATCGCGGGGCGTTTGGTGGAGCGCCTCGCGCAGGACGGCGCGCGCTTCCGGCTGCTCGTCCAGCCCGCCTTCGTCGAGCGCGCGCGCGCGGACGTTGCGCGCATCATTGAGAAGACCGGCGCGCCCGCCGAGAATTTCCGGCTGATGGAGGGCGACATCACGCGTGAGGGTTTGGGACTCTCGGCGGAAGATTCGGAAGAGGCGCGGCGCGAGGCGACGGTCGTCTTCCACCTCGCGGCCGTCTACGACCTCGGCGTCTCGCGCGACCTCGCACAACGCGTCAACGTCGAGGGCACGCGCAACGTCAACGCCTTCGCGAAGTCTGTGCGGAACCTTAGGCGCTATCACTACGTCTCGACCTGCTACGTGGCTGGCCGCCGGACGGGGCGCATACTCGAAACCGAGCTTCAACACACGGCGGGCTTCCGGAACAACTACGAGGAGACGAAGTACCTCGCCGAAGTCGAGGCGGACGCGCTCAAGCGCGAGCTTCCAGTCACGATTCACAGGCCCGCGGTCGTCTGCGGCGATTCTCGCACGGGCGAGACGGCGAAGTACGACGGCGTCTACTACCTCATCAACTACCTGCGCATGTTCCCCGCCGCCTTCTCGCTCGCGAACATAGGCAACCGTGACGTGCGCCTAAACGTCGTCCCCGTCGACTTCGTGGTCGAGGCGATGGCCGCGCTCGCGCGCGACGAAGCGTCGGCTGGCGAGACGGTTCAGCTCGCAGACCCCGCGCCCCTCACGACCGAAGAGCTCTTCGACGTTATCTCGCGCCGACTCGCGGGCCGCGAGTCGCTCTTCACAATCCCCGCGCCGCTCGTCAACGCGTCGCTCAACATCCCATTCGGCGAGAAGCTGACGGGCCTGCCGCGCGTCGGCGTCCCTTACTTCTTTCTCAAGCAGACCTACGACACCGCGCGCGCCTCCGCGCTCCTCGCGCCGCACGGCGTCACATGCCCGCGCTTCGAGACTTACGCGCCCGCGCTCCTCGACTTCGTCGAACGTCACCCGAAGCTTTAATAGAGGTTATCGGTCGGCTTGCCTTCGCTGACGCTGACGAGCGTGAAGCCCGTCTTCGGGCGGCGCGCGAGGTCGAATGTGTCGCCGGGCGCGAGCTTCCAGACTTTGTAGTTCGAGTACGTGAGCGGGCGCTTCGGCTCGCAGACTTCGGGCTTGTGGTCGCCGAGAATGAAGTACGCGGGGCCGCTGCCCACGACGCGCGCGAGCCCGCGGCGGTCTACTACCACGGAAGTCTTCTCGTTGACGGCGACGGCCAAGACCTCGCGCGCCTTTCCGTCCCTGAGCTGTCGCGCGACGAAGACGAGCGTGCGCCCGAGTCGCTTGCGCGCGACGACGTGCTGGTCTGTGACGACGCCGCGCATGTACTTCCAACGGAAGAAGTCGTACGTGAACCTGACCGACGGCGCGTAGGGGTCTGCGAGCGCCTCCGCGGAAGTCGCCCCGTCGGAGTCGCAGCCGTCGTAGACGAACTCACCCTGAATGGCCTCGCCCGCGCTCGTCCCGCCGACGCCCCCGCCTCGCGCGTAGACCGACTCGACCGCCTCCTCAATCGCGTTCCCCTTGAAGTAGCGTACGTAGTTGCACTGGTCGCCGCCCGCGAAGAAGACGACCTCGGCGCGGCGCACCGTCTCCGCGACTCCCGCCTCCCGCGCGTCCTCCGCGCCCGTGACGACCAGAGTCTCGACCGAGTCGACGCCGTTCATCTTGTATATGTAATCGTTGTAGCCGTCCGCGCCGCTCGCGCGCAGCACGACCACGTCGAGCTTCGTCTCGCACTGCGTGCACCCGCGAACCTCGTCGATCATACGCTGTATGCCTTCGGCCACGTCCGACCCGCCGCCGCCCAGGTCGAGCGCGGGGCCGTGCATGCGCGGCGCGGCGTCCTCGCCGCTGCCGGTCAGGTAACGCGTGACCTTCGCCTCCGCCGCGCGCGGCGCGAAGAGCGCCGACAGCAGGAGCGCCAGCACGCACGCGGCGCGCTTCACGTCGAAAGACGCAAACGACTTTTTGAGGGACGCGGACGACTTCAAGGCAGGGCTCACCTTTGACTCCTCCGAAGACTGCCGGCTGGGACTTGCGCAGACTTCACTAACGCAAACCGCCGTCATAAGGCAAGTCAAAACAGACCGCACGCCGCCGCCCGCGGTTCCGTTTCAGGGCGCGCTTGACAAAGTCGCGATTTAGAATTATTCTAATTCCAGTTCAACGCGAGGAAAATTTATGGCGGGTGGCAAAGGGGATCAGGGCGGCGGGCGCGCGCTCACGCCGCAGAGGCGTGCGGTGCTCCGCGCGGTCTCGGAGTCGGAGGAGCACCTGACGGCGGGCGAGATTTTCGAGGCCGCGCGGCGCGAGCTCCCCTCGATAAGCTTCGCGACCGTCTACAACTCCCTCAAATATCTGACGGGGGCCGGGCTCATACGCGAGATACATTTCGGCAAGGCTTCGAGCCGCTACGACGGCGAGACCTCGCGCCACGACCACGCGGTCTGCTCCGAGTGCGGCAGGCTCGTGGACTTCGACCTCGCGGAGACTTCGCAGCTAATGCGCGCCGCCGCGCGGCGCTCGCGCTTCAAGCCCGAGTCGATTCACCTGACGCTCGTGGGCCTCTGCCCAGACTGTCAGGCCGCGGGCTGAAGGCGCGCCAAAAAAAAGTTTCGTTGCGCCCACGCCGGCAGTGTGGGCGCGTGTGAAGGTTCTTTTCAAAGACAGAGACGGAGGAATCATCAAGACAATGGCAGAAGCAAAGGTTGGACAGGCGGCTCCCGATTTCGACATGCCGTCCACGAAGAACATCGACAAGCTCGACGAGAACGTCAAGCTCTCGGACTATCAGGGCAAGTGGCTCGTGCTGCTCTTCTACCCGCTCGACTTCACTTTCGTCTGCCCGACGGAGCTGACGACCTTCAGCGACCGCTACGAGGACTTCCTCGGCATAGGCGCTGACGTGATAGGCATCTCGACCGACTCGGTTCACTCGCACCGCGCATGGCTCAAGACCCCGCGCGACAAGGGCGGCGTCGAGGGCCTCAAGTACCCGCTCGCGTCCGACATCACGAAGCAGGTCGCGCGCGACTACGGCGTGCTCATCGAGGACAAGGGCGTCGCGCTCCGCGGCCTCTTCGTCATAGACCCCGAGGGTACTCTGCGCTACGCGGTGATACACGACCTGAATGTCGGTCGCTCGGCGGACGAGACGCTGCGCGTCATACAGGCTTTGCAGACCGGCGGCCTCTGTCAGGCGGAGTGGCGTCCGGGTCAGGAGACGCTCAAGGTCTGAAGGCGGTAAACCGTTAACCGTAAACCGTGACGAGAAGGAGCGAGTTCTTTCTCGTCACGGTTTACGTTCTACTTGTCACGAGGGTTTTAGTCATGCCAATGAGAATCGGTACGGAGATGCCCGCGTTCGAGGGCGCGACCGAGTGGTTCAACGCGACGGGCGCTGCCGCGGAAGCCGAGGCGAAGGGCCACCCGACGCTCGTGCACTTCTGGTCTGTGAGCTGCGGGATGTGCAAGGAGAATCTGCCGCGCGTCGCGCAGTGGCGCGACGCGCGCGCCTCGGACGGCCTCCGCGTCGTCGCCGTCCACATGCCGCGCTACGAGGCGGACACAGACGCCGAGGCAGTCCGCGAGGCCGTCGCCACGTACAACATCACCGAGCCCTGCGCGGTGGACAACCAACACCGCCTGCGCGACGCCTTTCAAAACGAGCAGGGCTTCGTCCCGGCCTACTACCTCTTCGACGCGGAGGGCAAGCTCCGTGGCTTCGCCGCGGGCGAGTACGGAATCAAGGTCATAGGCCCCGCGCTCGACCGCCTGCTCGCCGCGAACAAGACCGCCGCGGGCTGACGTTCGAAGGGCCGGACGTTAAGGCTTAAAGTTAAGACTAAGAGAGGGAGTCGCGCACACGCACGCGACTCCCTTCTCTTTTCACGGCGGGGCTTCTTAACGGAACAGCCCGACGAGTTGCGCGAGCAGCCAGAGGCTCAAAGCGATTGAGCCGGCGAGCAGCACGAGCAGGCCGAGTACGAGCACCGCGAGGAAGAGCCAGTCGCTCGCACGCCCGTGCGCGGCCTCTTCCTGCGAGACCGAGGCGCGGCGCTTTAGAAGGTCTACGTTCATCTGGTTCGACTTCCACGCCGCGTCGAAGACGTCGCCGACGACCGGAATCGAGCCGAGCAGGTAGTCGACCCCGATGTTTGTCGCCATGCGCAGAAGCGTCACCTTCGGCACGCGGTAGCGCACGCCCGCGGCGAGTATGTAGAGCGAGACGGCTGTGGTCGCGAAGTCGCCGACGCCGGGGATGAGGCCGACCAGTGCGTCCAGGCCTATGCGCCAGCCCGTGCCGGGGACGCGAAAGAGTCCGTCCATCCAGAGGCTCAACTGGTCGAGGCTGCGCTCGATATCCGCGCGAGAGCGCGGCTCGCGCTCCGCGACCGCGGCGGCCCTCTTCGACGCGACACTCCTGCTCAAAGCCATCGGCAAGCCCTCCCACTTCTAAACTCTTTCGGCGAACGCGGCGCGCATCCCTGCGCGCCCGAATTAGATGCGTGTGCGCACGCCACAGTAGTACGAAAAAAAGGACGCCTGCGGACGAAAGAATTGACCGCTCACCGCGCGTTCTGGCGGAGCCACCTCGCGCGGATTGCCGAAAGCTCTTCGGGGGCGAAGAAGTGGCGCGCGTATTTCGAGTCGAGCATCTCGCCGACGTAAGACTCCGGAAGTTCGAGCGCGTCGAGAAACTTCCTGTATGCCGCGGCGTAGGGTTTTTGAGAGCCGACGTTACGCGGGGCGAGCGTGAGACTTTTTATTCCTAGAAACTCCTCTATGCACCTCTTCTTCGAAGAATCTTCGAGGTCGGAACGCATGACGAGTATGTCGTAGCGGTCTGTGCTGATGCGCGTGTGGCCCGCTTCGTGCGGGAACGCGTGCTCATAAACGTCAACGCCTAGCACGGGCCTGAACTCACTGTCGAACCAGTCGACGCAACTGCGGTGGTTGAACTTCTCTCGAAACCCGCTTACGAGCCGCCCAAGCTCGACGTTCTCGTGCGCGTCGGCGGTCTCCCACAGAACGTCCAGATTGTGAAAGTAGAATGAGGCGTTTCTCGCTATCGGCTCGCGCACCAGAGTGATTATCTTGGCCCTGATGCCTGGCTCTATGACTTTTCTGTAGAGCATCCCGCCGTTGAAGTCCAGGCCCGTTTGGAGTCTCGCCCAGCGGAACTTGCGCAGCTTGGAGCGCCAGCGGCGTATGTTGTCGGGGCTCATCAAGTGGACTTGAAAGACGTTCGGGACGCCCGCGTTCCGCAACGCCCACGCGACCGTGGAGGAGCCCACCTTAGCCATCTGGTAAATGAGGACGGGCGGCGAGGCGCTCTCGACGCAGCGCCTGACGGCCTCGCGGTGCTCGCGCATTAAGCGCAGCCTCCAGCGCACCGCGCTGTAGACGCCCACGGCCCCCCGGTATGTGTCACTCGGCAGGACTCGTCGAAGCACGCTTCCGACAATCAAAAGGCCCACTCTCCTCGACAAAGGCTTTGTTAAGTCTCTTCCGCCCGGCAGGCTCGCGCGCGGCTATATTGCACGCTCGGCGGCGGGGCGACAAGAAAAAGAGAGGGCGACCGCGGGCCGCAAGCCCGAGTCGCCCTCCCCTCGTCCCAGAGGCTTCGATTCCGTGAGGCCGCGCCGACGCGGCGCTTCGTGCCCGAGCCGCGCCGCCGTGTCAGTAGCGGTTTCGCGCGCGCACGCCGATGCGCTTCTGGACGAGCTCTTCGACATCTAGCGGCGTGCCGTCGGCCTTCGCGCGGCGTATGAAGTCGGCATCAATCTTGAAAATCTTCATCTTGACGAGGTCTTCGATTGAGAGGTCGGTCAGTCCCTCGCCCCTGACTTCGGCGACGAACTCTGGCGTGACCTTGAATATGCGCATCTTGACTAGGCTATCGAAGGGCTCTTTGTCGAAGCCCATGCGCGCGGCCTCGCGCACGAAGTTCGCGTCGATTTTGAATATGCGCGCCTTGACCAGCTCCTCCATCCCCAGGCCGGGGAAGCCGCTCTCCTTCATCTCGCGCATGAACTTGGAGTCGACCTTGAAGATGGCCGCCTTGAAGAGGTCTTCGGTTTCGAGCTTGCCGAAGTTTGCCGAGAGCAGGTCGTCGGCGAGCGCCGTCGTCACGTTCAGAGTCGTCGCGGCGAAGAGCCTGTCCTCGACCCTGTCCTCGTGCGTGCGCTCATTGTCCCAGCGCGAGTCGTCCTTCTCGAAGTCGAACCCGCGCGCCTTCATCGCGGAGATGAAGCTCTGGCTCGGTGTGAAGCGGAACGTGCCCGAGCCGCGCCCGCCGCTGAAGCTCCCCTCGCACTCGATTGTCCCTGCCTCGCGCACGAGGCTGAAGTGTACGGGGCCGCCGCGCTCGGCCTGCTCGCGCGTCAACCCCTGAAGCTCGGTGTACGCGTAGTTCGAGCCCATGTTGTTGCGCCCGCCCTTTTCGGTGCGGCGCTCGAAGGACAGGTGGAGCTTGTCGACATTCTCGGCCTTGTCCGATTTTTCGGATTTATCCGAGTCGTCCCACTTGCCCCAGTCGCCGGACTTGTCCGACCCGACCGAAGCCCTCCACTCGCCCGACACGGTCGTCTGCGCAAGGGCCGAGCCCGAGTTAGAGGCGGGGGCGGAGAAGAGAAAGGCCAGGCCGAGAACTGCGAGCAGTAAAAGTTGAGCACTCTTTGTCATGACGGCGTCTCCTGCGGTTGTTGAAATTTCGCGGCTGTGCAGAATGAAAACACCGCCGCGCGCGGGTTCGTGGCAGGAAAATTTCGGGGAGGGTTCGGGGCCGTAATGCCCCCCGCCGGACTGAAATCCGAAGCGGGGCTGTTAAACTCGAACGCATGAACAAGGTGCAGGTGCGTTACGCCGTCAAGCGCGCGTTGACGGGGTTGGGCTTATTCGCTTCGAGTCGCATCCCGGCGGGGCGGAGGATAATCGAATACACGGGGCCGCTCGTCACGAGCGAGGAGGTCGATCGCAGGCGCGGGCGCTACTTCTTCACCGTGGACGATGAGCACGCAATCGACGGCAGCCCGCGCACGAACCTCGCGCGCTACATAAACCACTCTTGCCGCCCGAACGCGGAGGCGCTGGTCGAGGGGAGGAGAATCTGGATTTGGTCGAAGCGGGCCATAGAGCCCGGCGAGCAGATAACGATAGATTACGGCGAGGAGTACTTCGAAGACTACATACGCCCCGTCGGCTGCAAGTGCGAGCCCTGCGCCGCGAAGTCTGGAAAGAGTGCGAAGTCGACAAAGAAGTCCGCGAAGGCGAAGAAGAGAAGCTAAAGCGCCCCCGGCCCCCGCGACCGGCACGCCCCAAAGGTTAAGACCCGCCCCCGCCCCCTTTCGCCCTTAAAAAATCCCCTTTCACGCGCGACCGCAGACGCTCTCAAAGCGCCGCACGCGTGCGCGTCAACTCGCGCGGACGCCGCGGCGGGAGGGCGTCGCGGATAAAAAAATGATAAATTAGTTAAGACCTTAACAATCATAAAATGTATCTAAGTGTCATGCGTAACGCGGCGGGCTCCGGGTCTTCGGGGCCGGTAAAGGACAAACGAGAGCACCACTACCTCGACAGGATGCGGCACCACAGCCGCCACTACCGGGAGTTTCACTGGCCCTCGGTCGAGCTGCTTATAAACCTCTTCTACACGTACGACGTGCTCCACACGCGGCTGGCGCGCGGGGCGGAGCGCAAAGGGGTCTCGACCGCGGCCTTCAACGTCCTGATGATACTCAGCCGCTACGGCGAGGGCGGCTGCCCGATGCACGAGCTGGGCGAGCTCCTGCTCGTGAGCCGCGCGAACGTGACGGGGCTCATCGACTCGCTTGAGCGTCACGGGTTTGTCGAGCGCGCGCAGAGCGCCGAGGACAAGCGCGTGCGGCTCGTCCGCATGACGGACGCGGGCGCGAAGTTGCTCGAAAAAATTCTGCCGCGCCACTACGGCGAGGTGCGCGACGCTTTGAAGGGTTTGAGCGTGAAGGAGAAGTCGGACTTGAGCAGGCTCCTGACGAAGCTCCGTCACGGCGTACAGAGTAATGGGAAGGCTTCGGACTTGTGATGAAATTTGATTCGGGCGCGGGGAAATTTTCAAGGGGCGTTCTTTTCGTAGTCGCGTGCGCCGTTCTGTCGACGGCGTGCGCGCGGCAGACTCTGGCGCGGCAGGCGCAGACGGGCCAGACGGGCACGAGCGGCACAGCCTCTCAGACGAATCAGGCGGGCGGCGCGGGCCGTACGAACCAGACGGGCGACGCCTCGCGCGGCCAGACCCAAGGGGCGCAGACTGATTCGCAAGCGACGGGCGCACAGACAGGAACTCCGCGCGGCACGACCGTGGGCGGCGCGCCGAGCGCTTCGCAGACGAGTCCCGTCGGCGGCGTCGGGCGTTCGCAACTGCCGGGCGCTGCGCGCGTCGCGCAGCAAGCGCCTTCCTCGCTCGGGCTCGAACAGGCGATTCAGCTCGCGATTGATAACAACCTCACGACGCTCCTCGCGAAAGAGCGCGTGCGCGAGGCGGAAGGTTTGAAGGCGGAGTCGCGCGCGGGGCTTCTGCCGAACGTGTCGGGCACGGCCTATCAGGCGAACGTCACGCAGAACCTCGCGGCGCTCGGCTTTCAGCCCGGAACGTTCCCAGGCATCACGAACACCTTCATCGGCCCCTTCAACAACTTCGACGCGCGCGCGCGTCTCGTCCAGTCGATATTCAGCCTCGCGGCGATACGCAACTATCAGGCGGGCAAGGCGGGCGTGCGCGTCGCGGAGCTTCGGCAGAGCCTCGCGCGCGAACAGGTCGCGACGTTTACGGCGCTCACGTACCTCGAAGCCCTCCGCGCGAGTCGCGACGTTGAGGCCGCGCGGTCGGACGTTGAGCTCGCCGAGACGCTTCTGAAGCTCGCGCAAGACCAGCACACGGCGGGCGTCGCTACGGGCGTCGACGTGACGCGCGCCGAGACGCGCCTCGCGCAGACGCGCGTGCGCCTCTCGCAGTCGCAGACCGCGTCGGAGCAGGCCGTGCTGAATCTGCAACGCGTCGTCGGCCTCCCGCTCGGCTCACAGCTCACGCTCACAGACCCCCTGCGGTTCACGAACGACCCGCTCCCTTCAATCGAGACTGCGGTCGAAGAGGCGGGGCAGACGCGGCCAGAGGTTCGAATCGCCGAGGCGCAATCGAGCCTTGCGGGCCTGGAGAAGCGCGCGGCGAAGGCGGAGCTTCTGCCTTCGGTCGACTTCGTGGGCGACTACGGCGTGAGCGGCATCACGCCGACGAACACCGCGCTCCCGACGCGACGCGTCGCCGTCCAGTTGAACGTGCCGGTCTTCAACGGCGGGCTCACGCGCGGGCGCATC
>JADMIO010945867.1_pt1 | contig 10447 bp, 13 predicted proteins | sample 8958161 | NCBI WGS metagenome assembly JADMIO01 (sample SAMN16585339, study PRJNA669376) | soil metagenome | isolation source: Crop rotation soil | place: USA: Cullars Rotation, Alabama | collected 2011
AGAAGATCGTCCGCTTGTCGCCCGTGCCCGTGCTGACCGTTCGCCCGCCGACTCCTCGAAGCTAGCCGAGGTCGGCCGGCTCCTCCGCGCGCGCGTCCGGCGCCGGAGTATGCGAGCCGCTCGTGCCGACGAGGTCGTCCTGCCGCGGTGCGGTGTCCGCGCGCTCGCCGTGCTCGTGCCCGTCCGCGAGGGCGTCGTCCTCGATGAACGGAACGTGCGCGGGGGCGCGCGGCGCGCCGGGCCCGGGCGAGCGCGATGCGGCCTTCATCGCGACTCTCCTGGACGCATGCCTTTCGAATGAGCGTCGTTTCGTGCGAACTGAGCCTCCGGCGTGTTCTCTCTCATCTGCTCCGCGCGGACCTCGCCGACGTCGGTCTTCGTGCGGTTCGCGCTCTTCCGCGTCGACTTGCGCGAGGGGCGCCCGCTCTCCACCGGAGCTTCACGTGCGTACGCCGCCTTCTTCTCGACGTGGCCGTGAGGCTCGTGGGGAGCGGTCTGGGGTGCGGTCGCGGCCGCGCCCGTGCGCTGCGCTTCAGCCTTGAATCGTTCTGCTCGTGTGGACATGACTCACCTCCAGCAACTCCAGTGCCGCTCAGGGGACCGGGAGATTCGCGGTCGCGGGGCGCGCAACATGTGCACCGTATGCGCGGTCGCGCACCATCTGCGGCTCTTTGCGGCTCTCGCTGACCTCATCTGCTCGGAAGACGTCCGCAGACAACCAGAGGAAAAAGAGCGGGAGCGGCAGTGAGATCGCCGCAAATACGAGCCCGAGCCTGCCGACAGTAGCGCCGATGGCCGCGACCACCGCCAGCGCCATCGCCGTGAGAATCATCGCCTGCGCTTTTCGTGCACTCTGCATGGAAGTCATTGTCAGTTCTCCTTGGGCTTGGGCTCGTGGCTGCACGGCGCGTGCCGCGTCACGGACGGATGGCGACCTTCATCACTCCGTCACGCTGATGCGCGAAGAGCTCGTAGGCGTCCTCGATCTGGTCGAGAGAGAACGTGTGGGTGACGAGATCGCGAAACGGGAGCCGGTTCGCCTTCACGACGCTCATGAGGCGCCTCATCCGCTCCTTGCCACCCGGACAGAGTGTCGTGACGATCGTGTGATCGCCGAGGCCTGCCGAGAACGTGTCGAGCGGGATCTGGAGGTGGCCGGAGTAGACGCCGAGGCTCGAGACCGTGCCGCCCGCGCGAACGCTGCGCAGGCAGCTCTCGAAGGTGCTCGCCGTGCCGAGCGCCTCGATGGCGACGTCTGCGCCACCGCCCGTCAGTCGCTTGACCTCGGCGACGACGTCTTGCTGCGTATGGTCGAGGACGACGTCCGCCCCCATGCGCTTCGCCTGCTCGAGGCGCTTCGGGACGCTGTCGACGGCGATGATGAGGGAGGCGCCCGCGAGCCGTGCGCCCGCAGTCGCGCAGAGCCCGATGGGACCTTGCGCGAAGACGACCACGGCATCGCCGATCTTCACCTTCCCGCGCTCGACCGCGGAGAAGCCGGTCGACATGATGTCCGGACAGAGGATCACGTCCTCGTCGCGGAGACCGTCGGGGATCTTCGCGAGGTTCGCCTGCGCGTCGGGGACGAGCACGTACTCGGCCTGGCAGCCGTTGATGGTGTTGCCGAAGCGCCAGCCGCCGATCGGCTCGAACGCGTCGCCTCCATGACTGCACTGCGCACCGTCGCCGGAGAGACATGCGCGGCATTGTCCGCACGGCGTGATCGCGCCGATGATCACGCGGTCGCCCTTCGCGAAGCCGGTCACGCCCGCGCCGAGCTCCTCGATGACACCGACGGGCTCGTGACCGACCACGAGGCCTTGCTTCACCGGGTACTCGCCCTTCAGGATGTGCACGTCCGTCCCGCAGATCGTGGTCATCGTCACTCGGATCACGGCCTGCCCGATGCCCGCCTCGGGCCGCGGTACCTCCCGCAGGCGAATCGCACCGCGCTCGACGAATACCGCCGCCTTCATCTTCTTCATCGCGTCATCTCTCCCTTCGAACCGTTCATGCGACTCCCTCGACGGGTGAGGCTGCGCAGCGGTGGTCTTGCCGTCCGTGCTTCGACACGCGCCTTCACGCCCAGGAGCATTCTGCGATCCATCGCGAAACCAATGGGCTCGACCAATGCCGGGCCGAAGCCGATGCGCGTCGCGAGGTCGCTCGAGGTCGCGACTCGGTAGCGACTGATGAGCCGCGTCCGCCCATCCTCGAGCGACTCGAGGACGAACGCCCAGCTGGCCTCTGCCCAGGGTTTTCCGGCGCTGCGCGCGGCAACGTCCGGCTCCGCATGCGCGACCAAGTGATGCCGGTGCTCGAGCGACGTGACGCGCAGCGGCGGCATCTTCGGATGCAAGAGGAGCGTGTCGCCCTCGGAGATCGCCCACTCGGGATGGATGGTCTCCGCGTTCGCGAGATCGCAGCCTGCGATGTTCTCGAGCCATTGATAGCTGTAGAAGCCGCCACGATCCGCGCCGAGCTGAGCGATCCAGGGCCAGACCTCGCCGGGCGGCGCATCGATCTCGATGCCGTGCGTCCAGCTCCAGCGCGGCTCCGCGACGAGCTCGTCACCGGGAAACGTCCGTGCGGCGACGCTCGCATCGACTCCCCAATGGCTCCGCGCGTCGCGCATGAACGGCGTGAGGAACGCGGCCACCATCACAGCGGCGCCGCCGATGCTTTCGGCGACGTCACGCGCGTCATCACGGGAGATCCGACGCTCGATGCGAGCCGCCAGATGACGTAGCTGCGCCGTCTGCATCAGGTGATGCAGCGGCTTCATCCATTCCGCGTGCAGGCGGCCGCTCTTCGAGAACGCGGCGCGCGCACGGACATGCAGGCGCGTGGTCCGACCGTCGAGTGGCTCGAGCACGAAGGCCCACGTGGTCTGCCAATAACGCTCGGGCCGCTCGGCATCGAAAGGGCGCTGACGCTTTGCATCCGCGTCGTAGAGGGCTCCGAGCACGAGCGCGCGCGCCGGCTCGATCGCCAGTACCTCGAACCCGTCCTCGGTATCGGGCGTCGCCGGAATGATGTCTCCCACACGTAGCCGCTGCAGCTCCGGATGGATCTCGCGCGCGCTGCGCACGCCGTCGTTGTCGAGAAGGTCGATGCTGTAGAAGCCCGCGCGACCTGCGCCCATCTGCACGAGCCAAGGCCAAATCTGCTCCGGAGCGGCGGCGATCGTGACGCCGTGGGTGATCTGCCCGCCGGCATCGGGAAGGAGCTCGTCTCCCGGCAACGGTCGCTCGTCCTCGCGCGACTCCGGCGTTCCGTAGGTCCGCGCCAGAGACGAGAGGAGTGACGTACGGATGAAGCGTGACGCTGGACCAATGATGCTGAAGTAGCGACGGAACTTGGTCCAGGAGTCCTGATCGGTAGCGTCGACACGCACTTCGATCTCGACGTGGCTATCGCGTTCTCCTCTGGGCGAGACTCGAATCGCCCACGCGACCTTGGCGAACCCGGGCTCCGAGAATGCGCGAAACGCGTCTGCGTCGATGGCGTGCACGAACGGAATGTCGAGATGCCAGACCTTGCCGATGGCGCCGACGACCACCTCTCGTTCCGGCTCGTCGATGAGCACTTGAAAGCCGGGATGCGTAGTCGATGACTTCAGATCGTCGATCCGCAGCGTGGCCTCGCTCTTCGTTCGACCGCCGATGCGCTCGGGAAGTGTCCGCACGGCAAACAGAGCGCGGATCAGCGGCGAGCCGCCCAGATCGCCATGCCTCAGGAGCTCCCAGGCGCGCGCGGGCGGGATCGCGAGATCGATCTCGTCGACCTCGAGCAGAGCAGGTGTCGGCACGACGCGATCGAGTGCGTTCATTGGTCCTTCTCGTTCAGGCTGGAAGCGTGGCGGAGCGGCGAGCCGCCGGGCGCGTGGCTCGCGGGGGCGGCGCAAGCGCGGAGAGCAGGCGGAGCGCGTCCGTCGCGGTGAAGATCCCGGCGACCTTCCCGCGCTCGATCACGACCGCGCAGCCATAGCGATGCCGCGCCATGTTCTTGGCGACCGCTGCGATCGGAGCGTCGGGCTCGACGGCGTACGTGTCAGTCGTCATCGCGTCCTCCACGATGTCGTCTTCGACGTCGACGCCGCGGATCGTCTCCAGGAAGTAGAGATCGCGCTGCGAAACGATCCCGACGAGCTCCCCATGCTCGAGCACCGGCAGGTGCCGCACGCGGTGATCGCGCATCATGCGATGCGCGTTCAGCAGGGGTTGGTCCCGGCCGATCGTGAGCGGTTGAGGTGTCATCACTGCCCCGACGGTCCACTCCGCTGCCGCCGTCTGTTTCGTGGCTCGGGTCCGGGTGCTGCTCTTCATGATCCTTCTCCGCTTTTCCGCGTTCGGCAGGGAGTCGAGCAAGCGGCGCGCCACCTAGAACGGAGGGGCTCGACGTCGCCTTTCCGGGATGACGGCGCACGGCGTTCGTCGCCGCGCAGATTCTTCGTTCCGATCAGTGCTGCAAGGGCTCGTCGTCGTGGAACGCATCGCCGGACACGCACTCCGCATCGAAGCTCGACGGATGTCGCGCCGGGATGCCGGCGAGCGCACGCACGAAGTCCAAGGCGGAGGCGACGCCCACGGCGACGCCGCGATCATTGATCACGACGAGGTGGTGAATGTTGCGCGCCAAGAGCCTTGCCGCCGCCGTCTCGATGGGCTCGCTCGGATGCGCCGTGATCGGCGGCGTGGTCACGTGCATCGTCTGCCCGTTCGGGGCGATGTCGCGCAGCGAGATGAACCCGACCGCGCGGTACATGCGGTCGAGCACCGGAACGCCGCTGACACCAAACGACAGCATCTTGGCGCGAACGGCCTCGGGCGGCTCGTCCTCGCCCACGTAGAGGAGCTGTGGGTTCATGATGTCGCGCACGGTGAGGCCCATGATGATCGTGATCTGCGCGTGCAAGCGTCTCGCCAGTCAAGGTCGCGACGGCGGCTGCGAATGGCGCGACTCGACCGGGTAGCCGAGCTCGAGCCAGCGCTCCATTCCGCCTTCCAGCGCCATCACTTCCGTGAAGCCGGCGACGGCGAGCATCACGAAAGCCATGCGGCTGCCGACACCCATCTGCGAAACGATGACCACCGGCGTCGAGCGATGGTCTTCCAGCTCTTCGAGGCGCGGACCGAGCTGATGCATCGGTACCCAGCGCGCGCCGTCGATGGCTCCGCAGGCGGATACGTCATCACGGTCGCGGACGTCGAGGATCAGTAGCTCGACATCGCTCCGCATCTCTTGCAGCAAGAGCTCGGCGGAGATCCCCGGCACGATGCCATCCGGGATCGAACCGAGCGTGCCCATCTGCGCGCTCATCGTGGTGTCTGCAGCGTGCAGAGAACGGGCCACGTCGTCGAGCCTCAGCCGCCGCCCGATTTTTCCTTTCCTGCAACGCCGTACTCGTGGAGGCGGTATTGGATCGTTCGAACGCTGATGTCGAGGAGCTCGGCGGCCTTCGCGGTCGAGCCGCCCGTCACTTCGAGCGTCGCGAGGATCGCCCATCGCTCGATCTCGGCCATCGTTGCGCCCGGGACGCGGATCGGTCCACGCATCGGCTGCGCTGCCTCGAACGGCAGATCATCGGCCTCGACCCGCGAGGTCTCGCACATGACGACGGCGCGTTCGATGGCGTTCTCGAGCTCGCGCACGTTGCCCGGCCAGCGATGCGCGAGGATCTTCGTGCGCGCCTCTTCGCTGAAGTCTTCGACCGGCTTCTTGTTGTCCTCGGCGAACCTTCGCAAGAAAGCATTCGCGAGGACGAGGACGTCGCTGCCGCGCAGGCGCAGCGGCGGCATCTCGAGATGAACGACGTTCAGTCGGTAGTAGAGGTCTTCGCGGAAGCGGCCTTCGCGCACCTCGGTCGGTAAGTCCCGGTTCGTCGCGGCGATGACGCGTACGTCGACCGGGATCGTCTCGTTTCCGCCGACGCGCTCGATCATCCTCTCTTGCAGTACGCGCAGGAGCTTCGTCTGAACGAGCGGGGAGATCTCGCCGATCTCGTCCAGGAAGAGCGTTCCGCCGTTCGCCTGCTCGAAGCGGCCCACGCGACGCTTGTCCGCGCCCGTGAACGAGCCCTTTTCGTGCCCGAACATCTCGCTCTCGAGCAGCGACTCGGGAACGGCAGCGCAGTGGAGCGAGACGATCGGAGACTTCGCGCGCGGGCTGAGCGCGTGGATCGCGCGCGCGAGCTCGCCCTTGCCGGTGCCGCTCTCGCCGGTGATGAGGACCGTCGCACGCGACGCTGCGACCTGGCGCGCGACGCGATAGACCTTCTGCATCGCAGGGCTCGCGCCGATGAGGCCTTGCAGGCCTTCGGCGTCGCGCTCGCGCAGCTGGCGCCTGAGGTTCTCGGCCTCGACTCGCAGCGCACGCCGTTCGCGCGCGCGCTCGATTGCGAGGAGCAACGCATCGAAGTCGATCGGCTTCGTCAGATAATCCGCCGCGCCGGCGCGCATCGCAGCTACCGCCGAAGAGACATCTCCAAAGGCGGTCGCGACGATGACGGGGACATCCGGATCGGTTTCGCGCAGCTTCGCGAGGAGCGCCATTCCGTCCATTTGCGGCATCTTGAGATCCGTGACGACGACCTCGGGCGGATGGTCTGCGGCCACCGCGAGTGCATCGGTGCCGTCCTTCGCGGTGTCGACGGTGTAGCCCGCCTGTCGCAACAGCTTCTCGAGGCCGCTGCGCGCGGTCGCTTCGTCGTCCACTACTAGAATGCGCGCCGTGCTCATCGGTTCTCTCCAGTTCCCTCTTCCGCGTGCGATTCCGTACCGCCGATCGGGATCGTCAAGCGGAAGCAAGTCCGCCCAGGACGGCTCTCGACGTCGATGTTCCCGCCGTGGTCGGTGACGATGCGATGCGTGATCGCGAGGCCGAGTCCGGTGCCGGTGGGCTTGGTCGTGAAGAACGCGTCGAATACGGGCGCGTCGGGACTCGGGAGGCCGGGTCCGTCGTCCTCGACCTCGAGCACGACGCTGCGTGGCTGGCGGCGCGCGCGCACGACGATATGCCCCGTACGCGACGGCACAAGCGCCTCGACGGCGTTCTGGACGATGTTGAGCAGCACCTGTTCGAGCTTTGGGCCGTCGGCAACGATGACGAGGTCCTGTGGAGGTGCGTCGATCGCGATCGTGATCCCGTCGTTCGCGGCCGCCTTTGCCGTGAGCTCCACGACGCGCGACATCAACGCTTGCACCACGACGCGCTTGGTCACGAGCACGGTGGGGCGCGCGAAGTCGAGGAACTCGGAGACGAGCCGGGCTAGCCGCTTGATTTCGTCCGCGACGACACCGGCTGCATCGAGCATCTCCGAATCGGCGTGCTGCTTGTGGAGCGCGCGTTGGAGAAATGAGACATGGAGCTGCGCGCCGTTCAGCGGATTGCGGATCTCGTGCGCGAGGCCTGCGGCGAGCGTACCGAGCGCGGCGAGCTTCTCGTGCTGTCGGACGCGCTGCGCCGTAGCGCGCACATCCGTGACATCGCCGCCGATCGCGAAGAGAACGATGTCCTCGGCACCCTCGCTCGCGAGCCTCGTGAAGTGCCATCGGATGTCGCGGACCTTGCCCGTGCGCGTCCGCAGCAGCATCTCTTCTTCGTGCTGCCGCGGCGCGCCGTGGAAGAGCGAGTCGATTAGCTCAGTATCGCGCACGCGGGCGTCGTCAGCGCTGAGGGAATCGACGAACGACTTGCCGATGACCTCTTCCGACGCATACCCCGTGGCGATCTGCGCCGCGCGATTGAAGAACCGAATGTTCCGCTTCTCGTCGAGGCCGACCCAGAGGTAAGGCGTGACGTCGATCGCGGTTTGATAGAGGTGAAGCGCGCGCGAGAGGTCGCTCCGCGCCGATTGCGCCGCGAGCTCGTCGCGACGTTGCGCTTGCGCCTGGAGGTGCTCGCGATAGCTCTCGACCATCATCGCGAGCTCCATGTCGAGCACGCGGGTGATCGCCGAACGCGTTTTCGGGGCGTCGACTCCGAGCTGCGCTTCAGCGACGGCTTCGAGCTCGACGCGGATGAGCGCCATCGCCGTGAACATGTACCGCTCGGGCAGGCCGACGCGAACATGCACCTGGCCGATCTTCCGTGCGTCCACGGCGTAGGCTTCGTCGTACAAGCCGGACAGAACGCGGTCCATCCACGTGACGAGCGATCGTTGCAGTCGCTCGATCTGCGCCTCACCCGTAAAGACCTCGTGCGCGTCCTCGTGCTCGCGAATCCGCTCGTAGAACTCGCGCGCGATTCGAACGAAGTGAGGTGCGGCGAGAGGCCGGAGCGCAGCGAGACGTCGAGCGTCCTCGTCGTCGAAGCGCACGTACCGCTTCATCTCTTCGAATCGGGTCTCGGTCATGGGGGAGAGCGCAGTTGCTGCACTCGCGCGCAGATTCTGCATCCTACACGGCCTGAGGCAGGGCGAGCGCGGCGGTCAAACGACGCAACAGATCGGGGTAGTCGACCGGCTTCGTCATCACCACGAGCGGGTTGTCGTGCGGCTCCCTCGCCGTTGCGAGCGACTCGGGGTAACCCGTGACGACGAGGACGGGGATCGTTGGGCGACGGGACCGCGCGTAGCGGCTCACGGCGAGGCCGTCCGCATGGGGTAGATGATAATCGGTGACGAGCGCCTCGGGGATCGGGCTGCGCGTCAGTCGCGCGAGCGCTGCAGCTCCGTCGGTCGTGACCTCGACGTCATAACCATCTTGGTTGAGGAGTCGGCCGAGGACCGCGGCGCTGCGCGCGTCGTCGTCGACGATGAGCACGAGAGGTCGCATGGTGAGAGGGGCATCCATCTTCTTCGCGTCCCCTCCCTACAAGCAACGTGCCGACTTCGAGGAACTCGTCGGCGGCGGCTGGCCCAGGCCTTGCTGGTTCTCATCCGTAGATACTTGGAGGACAAAATGAATTCACGATCGCCCACGGCAGCGCCGCACCCCGCCGTCTATCTCGTTGCCATCGATGGCGCGTCGACGGCCGACCACGTCCTCGAGGTGGCCTGCGGCCTCGGCGCTGCGCTCGGCGGCGCCGCGGAGCTCCACATCCTTCGCGTCGTCGGCGGGGTCGCGTCCGCGGGCGCGATGCTGACGCCCGCTCTCGTCACGCCGACCGACATGCTGGAGGGCGGGCGGCTCATCCTCGATCGCACGACGGCGTACGCCGCAGGTCGCTTCCAGGGAAGGATCGTCGGCCATCTCGGTGCCGGCGACGCGTGGCGCGAGATCATGCAGATGGCGTCGAACCTGCGTGCCGACCTGATCGTCGTCGGCACCGCCGGCCGCACGGGGATCGCGCGCATGGCGCTCGGGTCCGTTGCCGAGCAGGTGGTCCGCCACGCGGGTTGTCCGGTGCTGGTCGTTCGTCCGAAGGACTACCACGCCCGCGCGGACAAGGCATCGAGCCACCGTGCGGCGATTGCATCGCCGTCCAGAACGAAACCGCGCGCGCGAAGCTGTGGTGCGAACGACATAGCGCGAAGCACCCGCACGGTCGCCTGCACTACGAGCTGCCGCAGACGTTCGCGGTCGGCTCGATGAACTTCCGTCCCTGAAGGACAAGACCATGAAGACGCCCCAGATCCTGCTCGTACCGACCGATTTCTCCGTCGCGGCGGAGACCGCTCTCGACCACGCCTTGTCCCTCGCCGCGGCGCTCGGCGCGAAGGTCTATCTCCTTCACGCCTACGAGCTTCCGATCATCGGCTTCCCGGACGGAACACTCGTTCCTTCGGCCGAGATTGCCTCTCGCATCGTGAACGCCGCGCAAAAAGAGCTCGCGGACTGCGTCGCGAAGCGAAAGGAGAGCCGCGTCACCATCGTCCCGATGCTGAAGCAGGCCGACGCGCGCGAGGCGATCCTCGCGGCAGTGCAGGACATCTCCGCCGATCTCGTGATCATGGGGACGCACGGTCGCCGGGGAATCGCCCGCGCCCTCATCGGGAGCGTCGCGGAGGCCGTCGTCCGCGTGTGCCCGGTGCCGGTCCTCACGGTGCACGCCGCGGCCTAGCCAGCGGGACCGCGCACCGTTTGCGCGGTCACGCAAGCCCTGCAGAAGTCGCAGGGCTCTTCGCGAGGCGGCACCTCTCCCCACGATGGCCGTGAGCTTGCATCACGATTGGACATGTACCCGATGGAGAACCGACCTCGACCCCAGGCCCCTCGACCTCTCGACGCGCGAACCACGATCGCCGAGGTCATGACGAAGTCCCCTCACACCATCGGCTTCGACCAGCCGCTCTCGCGAGCGCACGACATGATGCGCGAGTATCGGCTCAGGCACCTCCCGGTGCTGGACGCCGGCAAGCTCGTCGGCGTGCTCTCGCAGCGCGATCTCTACTTCGTCGAGGCCATCACCGGTGTCGAACGGCGTGTCGATGCGGTCGCGGAAGCGATGGCGGCGGAGCTCTTCACGGTGGCCCCGGGTGACCGCGTCTCGGACGTCGCGCGAA
>JADMIO011618511.1_pt1 | contig 10447 bp, 7 predicted proteins | sample 8958161 | NCBI WGS metagenome assembly JADMIO01 (sample SAMN16585339, study PRJNA669376) | soil metagenome | isolation source: Crop rotation soil | place: USA: Cullars Rotation, Alabama | collected 2011
GCCTCCGCTGCAGGCGGCTCCCGCGGCGCGAGTCTCGCCGGTCCTCGCCGCGTCGGCGCCCGCCATCGAGGCGTCCGACGTTCCGACGCGGGCGACCACGCGGAGACCCGCGGGCGCGCGCGCGCCGATCCTGTGGCTCGGCCTGGACGGGCTCGACTGGGAGCTCCTCGACCGGCTCGTCGCCGAGGGCCGCATGCCCAACTGGAAGCGGCTGACGCAGGAGGGCTGGTCGGCACGGCTCCAGAGTTTCAGCCCCCCGCTCTCGCCCATCGTGTGGACCTCGATCGCGACCGGCGTGGGCCCGGAGGTGCACCGCGTCCTCGACTTCCAGGAGGTCGATCCGGTTTCCGGCGAGCGGGTCCCGATCTCGGGACGCTCCCGCGCCGTTCCCGCGATCTGGAACCTGGCCTCGTCCGCGGGCGAGTCGGTCGGCGTCGTCGGCTGGTGGGCGACGCATCCGGCGGAGGAGGTCCGGGGCTTCTTCGTGTCGGACCGCGCGAGCCCGATCCTGTTCGAGGGCCTGCCGCGCGCCGGCGTCGCGTACCCGGCGTCGCTCTCTCCCGGACTCGAGCAGGTCCTCTCCCGTGACGGCGTCGTGACGGACGAGGAGCTGGCGCGATTCGTGGACGTGCCTGCCTCCGAGATCCACCGTGTCCGTGCCCGCGGCGCGGGCCTGGAGGATCCGATCGTCGCGCTCTCGCGGATTCTCGCCTCGACGCGCGTCCAGCAGCGGATCGGGAGGGATCTCTACGACCGGAACCTCCCCGATCTGATGATGCTGTACTTCGAGGGAACCGACGCGATCGGCCACGTCTTCGCCCCTTACGCCGCGCCGCGTCTCGCGTGCGTCTCCGAGTCGGACTTCGCCAAGTACCGCCGGGCCGCGGACGACTACTTCGCGCTCATCGACGCGGTCATCGGGCAATGGATGCGTCGCGCCGACGAGGACGGCGCGACGCTCATCGTCAACTCGGACCACGGGTTCCGCTGGGGTCCCGGCGCTCACGGCGGTGACGACGACGACCGGCCTTGCGAGACCGCCGGCCTCCGCGCGGGCGGCGCCGCGTACTGGCATCGGCTCGAGGGCGTCCTCGCGGCGTACGGGGCGCGCGTGGCGCGGGGTGGCGGGGCGAGGGTGCGTCGAGCCGGCGGCGAGCGCGGCGGGAAGGACTCGCGCGCATTGGCGAGCGTTTTCGACCTCGCCCCCACGGTGTGCGCGCTCGCGACGCTTCCGGTCGATCGCCGCATGAGCGGCCGGCTTCTGCGGGAGGCGTTTCCCGACGCGAAGCCGCCGGAGCGCAAGGCGGTCTTCGACGCGATCGCCGTCCGCCGCGTGGCGGCGGAGCCCGCCACGCAGACGGAGGCCGGCGAGTACGCGGCGCGCCTGCGCGCCCTGGGATACCTGAGCGGAGGAGAGGCGACCCGGCTCGCGCCTCCGGGCGGCGACCGGCCGGGACCGACCGAGAAGGGCTGGCATAATCTCGGCCTGTATCTGCGGGACACACGAAAGGATCTTCAGGCGGCGGAAGCCGCGTTCCGGAAGGCTCTGGACATGCAGCCGAACTCCGCCGCCGACAAGGTCGCCCTCGCGGGCGTCTATCGCGATCGGGGCGACGACGGCCGGGCGATCGACTGGATGTTCCAGTCGCTCGCCGCGGGCCACGCCGACCCGGAGGGGACGGTGCTGCGCTGGTACGCCGCGTACGACGAGGAGGGCAAGCACGCACGGGCGCGCGAAGTGCTCGAGCGCGGGAGCCGCGCCTATCCGCAGAGCGAGGCGATCGCCCGCGAGGTGGGGCTGCTGCACTACCGCGCGCGCGACTGCCGCGGCGCGTGGGACTCCGTCGCCCGGTTCGCGCCGGCCAGCCGGACGCCGGACACGCTCAACGTGCTGGCGCTCTTCCAGGGATGCCTCGGCCGCCGGGACGAGGCGATCGCGTACTTCGAGCGTTCGCTCGCCATCAAGCCGGACCAGCCGGCGGTGACCCGGTCCATCGAGGGCCTCCGACGCCGATGAGACTCGCGACGCGAACCCGCGCCCTTCTGACGTCTCTGCTCGCGGCGGGTCTTCTGGGACCCGCGTGCCGGCAGGAGAAGCCGGCGCCGGAGAATTCCCGTTCCCCGGCCGCCGCGCGGTCGGCGGCCGCGGCTCCCTCGAATGCCGTCGAATTGAACGACACGGCGTCTCGGAATCGTCGGCAAGCGACAGAGCGCCATTCGATCATCTGGCTGGGCCTCGACGGCCTCGACTGGGACCTCCTCGACCGCCTCGTCGCCGACGGCCGCATGCCGAACTGGAAGCGCCTGACCGAGAAGGGCTACTCGGCGCGGCTGACGAGCGTCATGCCGATCCTCTCCCCGATCGTCTGGACGACGATCGCGACGGGCGTCAGCCCCGAGATCCACCGCGTCCTCGACTTCCAGGAGGTCGACCCCGCGACCGGGCAGAAGCTGCCGATCTCGGGCCGCTCGCGCGCGGTGCCCGCGGTCTGGAACGTCGCCTCCGCCTCGGGGGAGACGGTGGGCGTGGTCGGCTGGTGGGCCACGCATCCGGCCGAGGAGGTGAAGGGCTTCTTCGTGTCGGACCGCGCCTCGCCGATCATGTTCGAGGGCATGCCGCGCGCCGGCGACGCGTTCCCCTCGAACCTCGCGCCCGGCATCGAGCAGATCCTGGGCCGCGACGGCGTCGTCTCGAGCGCCGAGCTCGCGAAATTCTTCGACGTGCCGGAGTCCGAGATCCAGTCGTCGCGCGACACCCACTCCGGCCTCGACAACCCGTTCGCCGCGCTGCCGCGGATCGTCGGCTCGACCCGCGTCTACCACCGCATCGCGCGCGACCTCTACGACCGGAACCTGCCCGATCTCATGGCGGTCTACTACGAGGGGACCGACGCGGTCGGGCACGTCTTCGCGCCCTACGTCCCGCCGAAGATGAGCTGCGTGTCCGACGAGGACTTCCGCCGCTACCGCCGCGTCGTCGACGAGTACTACGCGCTCATCGACCGGATGCTCGGGCAGTGGATGCGGCGCGCGGACGAGGACGGCGCCACGCTGATCGTCAACTCGGACCACGGCTTCAAGTGGGGCGCGGAGCGGCCGTGCGAGCGCTCGTCGCTGAATCCCAACACGGCGGCGTTCTGGCACCGCATCGACGGAGTCTTCGCGGCCTACGGCGCGCGGGTGAAGCCGAGCCCGACGCGCGGCGCGGCCTCCGTCATGGACCTCGCTCCGACGGTGTCCGCGCTGATGGGACTCCCCATCGACGGGCGCGAGACGGGGACCGTCCTGCGCGCGGTCTTCCCGGACGCGCCCACGCCGGCCCGCAAGGACCTCGCCGCCACGGTCGCCGTCCGCCGCGTGGCCGCCGGGGCGCTTTCGGAGAAGGACGCGAGCGAGTACGCGAAGGGCCTCCGCGCTCTCGGCTACCTCTCGGGCGGCGAGCCCGAGAAGCTCGCGCCTTCGGGCGCCTCGGCGTCGGCCTCGGACCGTCCGGGCGTGACCGAGGGAGGATGGAACAATCTGGGCGTGTACCTGCGCGAGAACACGAAGGACCTGAAGGGCGCGGAGGCGGCCTTCGACAAGGCCCTGGAGCTTCGCCCGAACTATCCCTCGCCGCAGTTCAACCTCGCCGTTCTCTACCGCCAGAAGGGCGAGGACGACAGGGCCGTCGACTGGCTCTATCGCTCGCTCTCGGCCGGACACGCCGATCCCGAGGGCACCGTCGTGCGCTGGGCGGGCGAGTACAAGCAGAAGGGCAAGAAGGCCGCGGCCGCGCAGGTGCTGGAGCGCGGGAGAAAGGCGTTCCCCGCCAGCGAGCCGATCGCCGTGGAGCTCGGCCTCTCGCGGTTCCAGGCCCACGACTGCGAGGGCGCCTGGAACGCCGTGTCCGCGTTCGAGGCGACGAGCCAGGTTCCGGATACGCTCAACGCCCTGGGCCTGTTCCAGACGTGCCTGGGCCGCCGGGATGCGGCGCTCGCGCTGTTTCACAAGTCTCTGGCGATCCGGCCGGACCAGCCGGCGGTCGTGCAGTCGATACGCTTGATCGAGAATGCGCCTCCAGGGGCGAACTGAGACGCTCCACGTTTGAAGAGGGGAGAAGACGAATGAAGAGTCGCGGAACGGTTCTCGGCTTCCTCGCGGTGATCGGCCTCGGACTAGCGAACGGAGCGGTCGGTGCGGCCGGGACGGCACAGGCGGCCGCGAAGCCGGCCGGCGGCGGAAGCGGCATCGAGTCGCGGCTGCCGGGATACCTGACCAACTTCCTGCCGTTCGACCCGCAGACGAAGGTCACCGTCGAGAAGGCCCCGGACAACAAGATTCCGGGGTTCCAGTCCTTCAAGATCAAGCGGACCGGCAAGTACGCGAAGCTCGCGGTCGACCGCACCGTGCACGTCAGCGACGACGGCAAGTGGTACTTCGACGGCGACGCGATGACGAACCAGACGCCGGCTCCGGTCCGGTCCGCGGCGGACCTCGCCTGGCTGGAGGGCAAGGTCTCGGCGCTCTACCACGCCCGGGCCAAGGCGATCCTGACTCCGGAGAAGGACGCCGCGGGCTACAAGGGCGTCGCGATCGCGATCGAGACGGGCTACGGGCCCGTGCGCATCCCCGGCTATGTCTCGCCGGACGGCAGCCGCTACCTCGGCGGCGTCCTGTGGGACTTCACCATGGATCCGCGCGAGGAGCGCAAGCGGAGGATCGACCTCTCGATTCCGCGCTTCCAGGGCAATGCGAACGGCGCGATCACGATGGTGGAGTACGCGGACATGGAGTGTCCCTACTGCCGCTTCCGGGGGCTCCAGATGGACGCGCTCCTCGAGGCGAACCCCAAGCTGTCGTACAAGCGCTACTACAAGTTCTTCGTGCTGTGGTTCAACCATGCGTGGGCGATGAAGGCGGCGTCCGCGGCCGACTGCCTCTTCCGCCTCTCGGGGCCGGCGCCCATGTTCGGCTTCAAGAAGCACGTCTACGCGCAGCAGCCCGTCATGACGGTCTCGTCGATCGACGAGATGGCGCTGACGGAGTCCGAGGCCGCCGGGATCCCGAGACAGGACTTCCTCGCGTGCTATCTCCGCGAGGACAGCCTGGGCGACGTGCGCAAGGACATCGAGGAGGGGCAGCGGCTGGGCGTGAAGTCGACGCCGACCTACTTCATCGACGGGACCGAGATCACGTGGATCGAGGACACCGTCATGGAGGACTTCCTGAGGACCAAGGATCCGTCGGTGAAGACGATCGACTACGGGCCGAAGCCGTAGGGGCGCTCAGGGCTCGAACGGAATCGGGATCGTCATCCACGTCCGCATCGCGAGGCCTCCCTTGCGGGCGGGGTCGAAGCTCCACCGGCGCACCGCGTCGACGGCGGCCTCGGTGAGCCCCGCGGAGGCGCCGCGCACGACCTCGATCGTGAGCGGCGCGCCGCGTTCGGAGACGATCCCGCCGATCCGCGCCTGGAGGGCCAGAGGCGGGTAGGACGGCTTCACGATTTTCGCGATGCGCGGGGGAGTATCGGCGTCCTCGAGCGCGATGAGCATGCCCTCGTGGAGCGCGGCCGCGGTCGGCGCGGCGGACGCCGGGGCGGGTGACGGCGCGGTCGGCGCGACGGAGCGCTCGGCGGCCTCGACGATGGGGATGGGGGCGGCCGTCGGCTCGGCCGGGCGGGCCGCCGGGGGAGCCGCGGTCTCCGCGGCCGGGGACTCGGCGGGGACGGAGGCGGCCGCGGTCGCTCGCCGGCGCGGGGCCGGCGACTCCGCCGCGGCGGACGGATCGCCGTTCCGGTCGCGCGGCGCCGGGCGCGCGCGAATCTGCGCCTCGAGCTTCTGGACCTCCACCGAGAGGCGCTTCGAGACCTCCTCCTGGAACTGCGCATCCGACATCGCGTTGGTCGGCGCCGCCGGAGTCTCGAGAAACTCGGGCAGGAACGTCGGCGTCGGAACGGGGGGCTGGCCCTCCGGGGCCGCCGAGAAGGTCGTCCGTGCCGCGGGCGGCGGACGGCGGGCGAGGACCCGGTACCCGACCGCCAGCGCGCCCAGAGCCGCGGCGGCCACGACGGCCCAGATCCACGAGCGGCCACCCTTCGCCGAGCCCGCGGGAGGCGCGGCCCGGGCCGGGGCGTGCGGGGGCGGCGGCTCGGCGTCGCGTTCCGGGCGCCGGGGCGGCGGAGAGGGACGCGGCGGCGCGACGGGAGTCGCCGGCAGGACGCCCGCGACCGACTCGCGCTTGCGCGCGCGCGTCTCCGCCTCGATCTCTTCCTTGAACAGATCGTTCAGGAAGTAGGCCAGGTTGAAGGTCGACGGCGAGTACGGTCCGGAGAAGAGCAGCTTGCCGAGCTCCCGCCGCAGATCGCCGCACGAGGCGTACCGGCTCTCCGGCGGGCCCAGCGTCATGCGCAGGACGGCCTGGATCTCGGGAAGGATCGGCGGCGGCGGATGGCCGGCGGTCCCTCTCAGGACGCCCATCGCGTCCGCGGTGGGCGGCTGTCCCGTGAGGAGCTCGAGCAGCATCGCGCCGACGGAATAGACGTCCGAGTTCTTGCCGATCGACGGCTGCGCCCTCTCCTCCGGCGCCAGGTAGTTCGCGATCTCCCCGGCGAGGCGCGGCCGCGCGAGCGACGGAAGCACGCCGGGCGCGAGCCCAAAGCCCACGAGGCGGATCTCGCCGTCGTCGGAGATCGGGACGAACCCCGGCCAGACCAGGCCGTGGAGCGTCCGGTCGCCGTCGATCGTGGTGTTGTACGCGTGATCGAGGGCCGTCGCGACCTTCTCCGAGATCAGCAGCGCGTGCTCCACCGGGATCTTGCGCGCCGGGTTGCGGCACTTGAGCAGGAGGCTCTTCAGCGTGCGGCCGTTGATCTCGTTCCAGGCGATGAAGGGGACTCCGTCCGCCGCGTTCATCTCGACGCCGCGCGCGACGGCGGGATTCTTCAGGAACTCGTGGACCTCGCCGTTCGCCTCGATCGCGTCGATCAGCGCGTCCGCGTCGAGCTCGGGCGCGTCGAGCGTGCGGAGGCGGACGAAGCCGCCGTCGGCGATCCGCACCGCCCGGTACTCGTGCCCGAGCGCGTCCTCGCCGAGCGCCGCGGTCAGCCGGTAGGCGCCGAGGGCACGAGGCAGCGTGTCCGTCGTCATCGCTGGAGCTGACCGATTGTGGCGCTCTGCTTCGGACCGGTCAAGAAGAGCGGCGCGAGGAGGGAGGCGTCGATGACGGACCGGCGTCCGGCGGCGGCGGCTCCGGCGGAGGGGAGGCCGTCTCCTCGCGCTGACGCCGGGTGGCGGCGATCGCGTCGCGGTGCTCCTCGAAGGTCCGCGAGAAGCGGTGGCCGCCCGCGCCGTCCGCCACGAAGTAGAGGAAATCCGTCGCGGCCGGCTCGCTCGCGGCCTTCAGTGCGGCCAGGCCCGGATTGCAGATCGGGCCCGGCGGCAGGCCGGTGTGCAGGTACGTGTTGTAGTCGGACTCGAAGCCGTAGTCGCTCCGGTAGAGCGTTCCGGTCCACTGGCCGGCGGCCTGGAGGGCGTACGTCACCGTCGGGTCGGCCTGCAGTCGCATTCCGCGGCGCAGGCGGTTCCAGTAGATACCCGCGATGATGGCGCCCTCCTTCGGGAGAGCGGTCTCCTTCTGGACGATCGAGGCGAGCGTGACCGTCTCCCGGAGCGAGAGCCCGCGCGCCTTCGCGCGCTCGCGGAGCTCCACGGGGTAGTGCCTGCGGAAGTTTGCGAGCATGACCTCGACGATCTGCCGCGCGGAGGTCGAGCGAGTGACCGCGTACGTATCGGGAAAGAGGAAGCCCTCGAGATCCGGCGCGCTCCCTCCGATCGACGCGATCAGCTGCGGATTGTGGAACGCGTTGCGGAAGGCCTGAGGCCGGCTGATGCCGCGGCCCCAGAAGAGCGCGAAGGTCTCTTCCGCCGTCAGTCCCTCGGGCACGACGATGACGTGCCGCACGACGTCGCCGCGGCTCATCCGGTCGATGACGCGCGAGAGCGGCGTCGGACGGTCGAAGCGGTACTCGCCGGCCTGGAGCGGGGTCGCGCTGCGCGCGAATCGGTAGTACGCCTCCGCGAATCGCGGGAACTTCAGCACGCCCTCTCCGGCCAGGCGCCGGAAGATGTCGGTCGTCGGCGTGCCCAGTGGGAAGAAGATCGTGACCTCCGAGCCCGACGGGGCCGCGCGCGGATGCTCCAGCTGCTGGTAGAGATACGCCCCGACGGCGAGGGCCAGGGCGACCAGGAGGAGGCCCAGCCGGAGGACTCTCTTCGTGGCGCTCACCTCGAGCCGGACTCCACGCTCAGGAGGTAGTCCTCGAGGAGCACGGCCGCGGCCATGGCGTCGAGCTCCTCGCGCGCCCTGGGGCTCGGCAGGCGCCGGGCCGCCTCGTCGGAGGTCAGGGTCTCCTCGTGGAAGCGGACGGGCAGGCCCGAGCGCCCAGCGAATTTCGCGGCGAAGGACCGGATCCGGTCCGCGAAGGGGCTCTCGACGCCCTCCGGCGAGCGGGGGATGCCGAAGAGGACGAGCTCGATCTCCTCCTCGCGGACGTAGCGATCGAGCTCCTCGAGGACGGCCTCGTCGTTCTGCCGCCGGAGAGTCCGGCGGGGGGTCGCCACGGTCGCGGTGGCGTCCGAGGTCGCCAGCCCGATGCGCCGCTCGCCGAAATCCACCGCGAGGATCCGAGGCATGAGAGAAGATTAACCCGATCCCGGCGGCTCGCCCGTGACACCGCCCGGGACGAAGGAGGCTGCATGAGAACTCGCTCCCGCTGGACGATCCGTACCCTGACCCCGACCATGACCGCGGCGCTCCTTCTGCTCGTCGGGTCGCTCGGCGCCATCGCGCTCGCGGCGGGGAGCCCGGCTCCGGCTTCCGCGTCGGCTCCGGCTCCGGCTCCGGCTCCTTCGAGCGCCTCGCCGACGGCGACGTGCGTGTTCAGCAACCCCGGCTTCGCGGGGAAGTGTCAACAGAACACGCCGATCGCGGGCGGCTCGAACGAGCACAAGGCCTGCGAGGCGATTCTGGTGTGTTTGAACGACACCCGCTGCACGAGCACGTACTGCTCCGCGACCCAGATCCGGGGGGGCTGGAAGCTCGAGAGCGCCAAGGTGGCGAACCCCGCCCGCTGAACTCCCGGCGCCGATGCGGGCGTATTTCGCGGGAGGGGGTTAGAATCCGCGCCCTATGAAAGATCTCGTCGTTCTGTCGGCGGCCCGAACGCCGATCGGCTCCTTTCTCGGAAAGCTCTCGTCCCTCCCGGCGCCCGCGCTGGGCTCCGTGGCGATCCGCGCGGCTCTCGATCGCGCCGGGGTCGCGCCCGGGGACGTCGAGCAGGTCGTCTTCGGCAACGTCCTGCAGGCGGGAGTGGGACAGGCCCCCGCGCGCCAGGCCTCTCTCGGCGCCGGGATTCCCGACACCGTTCCCTGCGTAACCGTCCACAAGGTCTGCGGCTCCGGCATGCGCGCCGTCATGGACGTCGGCAACGCCATCCAGGCCGGCGAGTACGAGCTCGCGGTCGCGGGCGGCATGGAGTCGATGTCCAACGCGCCCTACCTCCTCGAGAAGGGCCGCACCGGACTGCGCATGGGCCACGCCGGGCTCGTCGACTCGATGATCAAGGACGGGCTCTGGGATCCGTACAACGACGTCCACATGGGGACGTGCGCCGAGAAGTGCGTCGCGAAGTACCACTTCACGCGCGAGGAGCAGGACGCGTACAGCCTCGAGTCCTACAGGCGCGCGCAGAACGCGGCGAAGACCTGCCTCTTCTCGGAGGAGATCGCGCCGGTCCTGGTTCCGCAGAAGAAGGGCGACCCGATCAAGGTGGACGCCGACGAGGAGCCGTTCGCGGCGCCGCTCGAGAAGATGCCGACGCTCAAGCCCTCCTTCCAGAAGGACGGCTCCGTCACGGCGGCGAACTCGTCCAAGATCAACGACGGCGCCGCGGCGCTCGTCGTGGCGAGCGAGGAGAGGGCGAAGGCGGGCCGCTGGAAGCCGATCGCCCGCATCCTCGGCTACGCCGGCGTCGCTCAGGCGCCCGAGTGGTTCACGACGGCGCCCGTCGGGGCGATCCAGAAGCTGCTGAAACAGACCGGCCTCTCGGTCGCCGACATCGACCTCTTCGAGATCAACGAGGCCTTCGCCGCGGTCGCGATGGCCGCGATCAAGGACCTGTCGCTGGATCCCGCGAAGGTCAACGTCCGCGGCGGCGCCGTGGCGCTGGGACACCCGATCGGCGCGAGCGGCGCGCGGATCCTCACGACGCTGATCCACGCGCTGCGCAAGGAAGGCAAGAAGCGCGGGATCGCCGCGATCTGCATCGGCGGCGGCGAGGCCACCGCGATGCTGGTCGAGGCCGCCTGAGCAGTCCGGCCTTCGATCTCCTCATCGGCGGCGTGCCGCGGTTCGGCGCCGAGGCGCCCTGGGCGTGGCGGCTGGTCCGCCGCCACGCGCGCTCGCTCCC
>JADMIO010482534.1_pt1 | contig 10446 bp, 9 predicted proteins | sample 8958161 | NCBI WGS metagenome assembly JADMIO01 (sample SAMN16585339, study PRJNA669376) | soil metagenome | isolation source: Crop rotation soil | place: USA: Cullars Rotation, Alabama | collected 2011
TGGGTGTTTACGCAAACCTCTTGATCAGCGCTTCGATCAGCGCCTTGAGTTTGGCTTCGATGGCGTCGTCGAGTTTCTGTTCCTTGGCAATCGCCGCCAGAACATCTTTGCTCGATGTGCGCAATTCCTGAAGCAGCGCGGTTTCGAATTTACCGACATCGCGCGCGGCGATCTTATCGAGATAACCCTTCACGCCCGCGTAAATCACGCAGACCTGCTCGGGGGTCGAAAGCGGCGAATATTGCGGTTGCTTTAAGAGCTCGGTTAAGCGCGCGCCGCGTGCGAGCAACTTCTGCGTCGAGGCATCGAGATCGGAGCCGAACTGGGCGAACGCTTCCATTTCACGGTATTGCGCAAGCTCGAGTTTGATCGAGCCGGCCACCTGTTTCATCGCCTTGATCTGCGCGGCGGAACCTACGCGCGATACGGAAAGACCGACATTGACCGCCGGGCGCACGCCTTTGTAGAAAAGTTCGGTCTCCAGAAAGATCTGGCCGTCGGTGATCGAGATTACGTTGGTGGGGATATACGCCGACACGTCACCGGCCTGCGTTTCGATGATGGGCAGCGCCGTCATGGAACCGGCACCCATGGCGTCGGACATTTTAGCGGCGCGCTCAAGCAGGCGCGAGTGAATATAAAATACGTCGCCGGGATAGGCTTCGCGTCCGGGCGGACGGCGAAGGAGCAGCGACATCTGGCGATACGCCACGGCTTGCTTCGATAGATCATCATAGATGATGAGCGCATGCATGCCGTTGTCGCGGAAGAATTCGCCCATGGCGGCACCGGTATACGGTGCGAGATATTGCAGCGGCGCGGGCTCGGAAGCGGTGGCGGCGACCACGATCGTGTATTGCAGCGCGCCCTGTTCTTCGAGTTTCTTGACCACCTGCGCCACGGTTGAGCGTTTTTGTCCGATGCAGACATAGATGCAATAAAGCTTTTTGCTCTCGTCGCTGCCAGAGTTGACGCCTTTTTGATTTAAGATGGTGTCGATGGCGATGGCGGTTTTGCCGGTCTGGCGGTCGCCGATGATAAGCTCGCGCTGGCCGCGGCCGATGGGGATCAGCGAGTCGATGGCTTTGATGCCGGTCGACATCGGTTCATGCACGGATTTGCGCGCGATGATACCCGGCGCTTTAACTTCCACGCGCGAACGCTTGACGTCTTTTAAGGGGCCTTTGCCGTCGATGGGATTGCCCAGGCCGTCTACCACGCGGCCGAGGAGACCCTTGCCGATGGGCGTATCCATAATGGTTTTGGTGCGCTTTACGGTGTCGCCTTCTTTGACCGAGCGGTCGTCGCCGAAAATCACGATACCGACATTGTCGGCGGCCAGGTTCAAGGCCATGCCCTTCATGCCGTTGGTGAATTCCACCATCTCGCCCGCCTGGACGTTTTCAAGCCCGTAAACGGTGGCGATACCGTCGCCCACCGACACAACCTGGCCGGTTTCGGAGAGTTCCACATCGGTGGAAAACTGCGTGATCTGTTTTTTCAAGATTTCCGATATTTCAGAAGGACGAATGTCCATGGTATTTTCTCCCTAATGGAGTCTCCAGTCTCTAGTCACTAGTCTCTAGTTTTTACTAGCGACTCGCGACTGGCGACTAGCGACTGTTATGCTGCTTTCAAACTGTTACTCAATCTTCTCATCTTCCCAGCCAACGAACTGTCGAACTGCAGGCTGCCGATCTTCACCACCACGCCGCCCAAGAGGCTCGGGTCGTGGCGCATGGCTACAATGACTTTCTTTTCGTATAATTTGCTTAAGCGTTCGGCCACCATATCGACGACGCGCACGTTAAGCGGCGTTGTGGCGATCAGCTCGGCGCGCAGCTCGCCGCGCGCTTTCGATGCCCACTGGGAAAATATGCGGATGATTTCCGGCAAGACCGGCAGGCGTTTTTGTTTAACGATCATGGCAATAAAATCGCGGGTGACTTTCTGTGCTTCGATCTTATCGAGAACCGCATTCAGCGCCGAAAGCTGCTGCTCGCGCGAAAAAAGCGGGTTGGAAAGAAAGCGCTGGAATTCTTCATTATCCGAAAATATTTCGCCGAGTTTATTGAGGTCGGTTTCGACCAGATCGCGCGCCTCGCCGGCGACGTCGAATAACGCCCGCACGTAACGCTCTGCAATCTGCATCCCACCTGCCGTTTTCATGAAAAAAGACGCCCGTTTGTTTGAGGAGTCGGCAAATTAGGGAAATTTCCCCACAATGGCAATAGAAAAATAGATTATTTTTTGTTCGTCATCCCCGGCTTGTCCGGGGATCTAGAGCCTATCGCGCGATCTTCGCTTATGGCTTGAGATCCTGCAATAAATGCGGGATGACGGCAAATTACAAAAAACTCACCGGGTCGATGTCGATTTTGACGCGGATGGAAGAGGGAACTTCCACGGTTTCCACCCAGGCCTTGACGTAATCGGGCAGGTTGATGGCGCGGTCGGCCTTGACCAGCAGGCGATAGCGGAACTTGCCGCGCAGCATATACAAGGGTGCTGGCGCGGGGCCTAAGATAGTGATTCGTGATTCGTGACTCGTGGCTCGTGAAGCAAGTGTTTTCGCTGTTTTAATAACTTGTGCTTCATTAGCCCCCTCAATAATAACGGCAGCAAGACGGGTAAAGGGCGGCATACCCGCGTCCTTGCGCGCGAAAAGCTCGGCCTGCAAAAAGGTTTCGCGGTCGCCCGATAAGAGCGCTTTCATCACCGGATGATCGGGCAGGAAACTTTGCAGATAGACTTTGCCGTGGATTTTTTCGCGGCCCGCGCGGCCAGAAAGCTGGTGTAATAATTGATAGGTGCGCTCCGCCGCGCGCAAATCGCCGCCCGCTAAACCAAGATCCGCATCGACGACGCCCACCAAAGCAAGATCGGCGAAGTGGTGGCCCTTGGCGATCATCTGCGTGCCGATGAGTAAATCGATTTTCTTTTCGCTCATGGCGTTGATGGTGTCCGCGAGTTCGCTGTAGCTGTTCATGTGATCGCTCGCCATGACCGCCACACGCGCCTGCGGCAAAAATTCCATCACCTCTTCATGCAGGCGCTCGACACCCGGGCCACACGCCGCCAGATCGCCATGACCGCACTCGGGGCATTTATCGGGCACCGGCAGATGATAGCCGCAATGGTGGCATTCCAGCCGCGGACGCCCGCGATGCATCACCAGCCACGCCGAACATTCGGGGCACTGGAAACGATGGCCGCAGGTGCGGCACAAAAGCAGCGGCGCGTAACCACGGCGGTTTAAGAACAGCATCGCCTGATGGCCATCCGCGACGGTTTGCGCTAATTTTTCACGCAGCGGCGCGGAAATAAATGCGCCGCGCTCGATCTGAACTTTTTTCATGTCGAGGAGTTCGATGCTCGGGAGTACGGCGCCGCCATGGCGCGCGGGCAGCGACACTTCCGCATATTTATCCTGACGCGCGTTGTAAAAACTCTCGAGCGACGGCGTGGCGGATACCAGCACCACCGGAAATTTTTCAAAGCGCCCGCGCGCCACCGCCATGTCGCGCGCATGATAGATGACGCCTTCTTCCTGCTTGTAGGATTGATCGTGTTCTTCGTCGACGATCAGCAGCGAGAGTTTTTTGTAAGGAAGAAATAACGCCGAGCGCGCGCCGACGACCACGCGCGCCTCACCCCTGGCGATGGCCTGCCAGGTCACGCGCTTTTTCGCCGGAGTGATTTCCGAATTCCAGATGGGCGGCGTAAAACCGAAGCGTTTTTCAAAACGCTCGAGCCACTGCACGGTGAGGGAGATTTCGGGGAGGAGGATGAGGACTTGGGAGTCACCAGTCCCTAGTCTTGAGTCTCTAGTAGAAAAACCTTTCTGGCGACTAGCGACTAGCGACTGGTGACTAAGCGCAGCGGCAATCGCATCGAAATAGACTTCGGTTTTGCCCGAACCGGTGACGCCGTCGAGCAGCGTTACCGAAAAACCTTTGCCGATTTTTTCTTCCAGTGACGCCGCGGCTTTTTTCTGCACATCGGAAAGCACGGCGAGTGCAATGGCTTTAAGATCGACGTCGGTGTCGATGGTGGCGCGGCCGGTTTTTTCGATGTCGGCAATGGGCAGCGCCATTTTTAAAATCATGCCGGAGGGTGCGCAATTGTACCATGCCGCCCAACGTATAAACTCTTGAAAACCATGAGAAAATTTAGGGAAATCCGTATGTTGCGTGATCACGTTTTTGAGCTTGCCAGCAGGGATATTGGCCTTGCCGGGACCAGTCACCACGCCCAGCGACTGGCCGCGCCCGAACGGTACTGTCACTATGTCGCCGGCCGCAAGCGTCATGCCTTCGGCGCAGTAATCGAAGCCGTGATCGAGCGCGGCGGGCAGCAATACTTCCACTTGTTTCATTCATTTCCCGTCATCCCCGACTTGTTCGGGGATCTAGAGCCGTTATGCCGTGTTGCCTGAGATTCCGCAACAAGTGCGGGATGACAAGTATAATAATATTGCCAAAATAGCAGATTATACTATCGTTTCACTATCCATAGCTTATAGGATTCAATTTATGAAATTTTTTGTCGATACTGCCGACATCAAGGAAATACGTGAGCTGGCCGCAACCGGCATGCTCGACGGCGTCACCACCAACCCCAGCCTGGTGGCCAAAAGCGGCCGCGACTTTTTCGAGGTCTTGAAGGAAATCTGCGCCGTCGTCCCCGGCCCGGTATCGGCGGAAGTCACCGCCACCGACACCGCGGGCATGATCAAGGAAGGCGAACGGCTCGCGCGCGTCGCCGACAACATCACCATCAAGCTGCCGATGACCTGGGACGGGCTCAAAGCCTGCCGCCATTTCACCGGTAAAAACATTATGACTAACGTGACGCTGTGCTTCTCCGCCGCGCAGGCGATCCTCGCCGCCAAAGCCGGTGCGACGTTCGTATCGCCGTTTGTCGGCCGCCTCGACGATATCGGTGAAAACGGCATGGCGCTGATCGACGATATCTGCAAAATTTATAGGCAATACGATAATTTCAACACGCAGGTGCTCGTCGCCTCGATCCGGAATAATCAGCATGTGATCGACGCGGGCAAAATGGGCGCGCATGTATGCACGATTCCGCCGGGAATTTTAAAACAGCTGATCCAGCACCCGCTGACGGACAAGGGACTGGCAGCCTTTTTATCGGATTGGCAAAAGACAGGACAAAAGATCGCGTGACCAAAACCGCAGTCAAAAACGACATCAGCGAAGAGCAGGTACGCGATTTCTTAAAACGCCATCCGGATTTTCTGAAACAGAATCTCACCGACCTGTCGCCGCCGGAGCGCGAACTCGGCGGCGGCATCATCGATTTCCAGCATTATATGGTCAAATCCCTGCAGCAGGACAGCAAGGTGATGAAAAGCAAATACGACCTTTTGGTCGATTTCTGCCGCGACAATATGTCGGTCCAGGCGCAGGTGCATAACGCTGCACTAAAATTAATCGGCGCGCGTAACTTAGAACAACTGCTCGAAGTGGTGACGCAGGATCTGGTGACGCTGTTCGATGTGGATGTGGTGCGGCTGGCCATGGAATCCGAACTCGCGGGCCAGCAGGACACGTTCTGGAACGAGCAGAATTATTCCGGCATCGTCTATATCGACCCGGGCACGGTGGATATGACGCTGGGCAAAAAGAAAAGCGTGCTGCTGGCCGATGACTGCGAAGTAAAAGCCCCTTACGGCTTTGAGCAGATTTTCACCGAATGCGAAGGCATCGTCGCCTCCTGCGCGCTACTCAGGCTCAAGCTCGAACTGGTGGAACGCCATGTCATCCTGGCGTTTGGCGTGCGCTACAAAGACCGCTTCCATCCGGGGCAGGGAATTGAGCTGCTCAATTTCCTGGCGCAAATTGTCGCGCATCAACTCGATTTATATTTGCATGATCTGACGATCTGACGATTGCTACTATGCTGGCCGCCTTGCTTTGTCTGCGCTTCCGGCTCAGCCTGGCGAAATCAAAATAAATCGGGTAATATCCCCCTATGCTGGTTGCTCCCATTAGTTCCGATCTTTCGAAAATCACCTCCGAATGGGAAGAGTGGCTCACTGACATCAAACGCGCATCGAACCATACTGTCGTTTCCTATCAAAATGATCTGGGGCATTTCTTTTCTTTTCTAAGCCACCATCTCGGCGGGAAAATAAACCTCGCGCATCTTTCTGCGCTGCAGGCTAAAGACATTCGCGCCTGGCTGGCCTCAAGAATGGGCGAGTTTGAAGCGTCATCGAATGCACGCGCGCTCTCTACCGTCAAAAGCTTTTTCCGTTATCTGGAAAAACAAGGGCAGGTGGAAAACGCCGCGATTTTCCATATCCGCAGTCCTAAAATCAAAAAGGCATTGCCCAAGGCGCTGGTCGAAGAGCAGGCGGCGCAGGCGTTACAGATGGTTGGGGAAATGAGTGCGGAGGAATGGATCAATAAGCGCGACCTCGCGCTGCTGACATTGATTTACGGCTGCGGCCTGCGCATCAGCGAGGCGCTGTCGATTACCTATAAGGAAATACCCAAAGGCGATAGCCTGACCATCATCGGCAAGGGTAACAAGCAGCGCATGGTGCCGGTGCTGCCCGTCATCAAGGCGGCGATCGAGGATTATGTGGCAGCGTGCCCGTATCCGTTCGGGCGCGAATCGCCGCTCTTTGTAGGCAAACGCGGCAAGAAGCTCGACCCGGCGATCTTCCAGCTGACGCTGCGCAAATTGCGGCAAGCGCTCAATCTGCCCGAATCGACCACCCCGCATGCTTTCCGCCATAGTTTCGCCACCCACCTGCTTTCAGCTGGCGGCGACCTCCGATCGATACAGGAACTCCTCGGCCATGCCAGCCTGTCCACCACCCAGCGCTACACAAATGTCGATAAAAAACGGCTGCTTACGGCGTACAAGACGGCGCACCCGCGGGCTTGATAATTTTCAATCTTCCCTGCCAGTAAAATATATTATGGATTGGTATATTATAACTTATCGGGGCGGTCCTCGCAAGAATCCGCCCGCGAGTACGGCGCTAATCACCGCTTCGAAGAAGAACTCACCGGCTGGATCGATGAACTGCAAAAAATCCAGCCGGCAAAAAATTCCTAGAGCTTTAAGCTAACGCATCCAGCAATGCAGAGGCGGTGGCATCCTTGCTATTCTGCGCAACCGTACTGCCGGCAAGCGCATCAGCCTTGGCTTTCCTATACGCTTCCGCCGCAGCCAGATCGACTTCCGGACTTTCCTGCGGAGTCCTGTGCACAAACTGGAATGGGCGTGGTTTACTGGTTTCATCCGGCTTGCTTAGCGTATTTGCATCGAGCCGCTCGGGAAATTTGTGCGGGCGGCGTGCCGGATGCTGCCGGGCAGTATCATCAACCGCGAGTGGCTTAGGATGCGGCCTGGAAGCGGTCTCCTCCACTGCCAGCGGTTTGGGATTTGGCCTGGAAGCGGCATCGTCCGAAGCAACCGGTAACGGCTTTACTTCCGTAAACAGCGGCTTTGATTGCTCGTCTTTATTGGCTATCCCGTTTTTCTTATTGATCATATCCGCAATGTGATTGACGTCCTGGTGCCAGTAACCCATGACGATATGCATATCCTTTTCGTCGACAACGCCGTCGCCGTTGATGTCGGCGTTGATTTTATCCTCCGCCTGGCGATCTGTCTTACCCCAATGATTGATCACCTGCAGCAGATCGTCGACATTGACCTGGCCGTCGCCGTTGATGTCGCCGAAATCGTGGCCGCTATATTGTTTTTTGATACGGTTGGGATCGACATCACCCCAGTTATTCTGAAGTATGCTCAGATCCGCCCCGTCCACTTTTCCATCGCAGTTGAGGTCGGCGATACTGTCGGTTTTGCCGAATTCGCCGATCATCAGCATCAGGTCGTCGATATCGATCTTGCCGTCGCCGTTTAAATTGCCCATATACGCGCTGCCCGAATTGACGAGGCCCTGCGGCTGAACCACGGGCGGAAGAGGAGGCGTGCTTTGCACCTGCGGGCGTTTGACCGCATCCGTTAGCGGGTTGGCGGCAACAAGCTGATCGGCGGGACTGCTGTTCGCCGCTTCGCGCTTAAGTTTGGCATAGGATACGGTAAGCGCAGCCGCACTGTTGATGGATGTAATCGACATAAATTCCTCCTGGCGTCTTTAAGTTGATAATTTCAGCGGAACATAGTGCTATATCCCGTTGAAAACTGATAACTGAAGGAATTACTTGCAATTATTATGCCACGCCCGCCGCAAGAGACGACGTTTCAGTAAAAACTTGTGGATGGACAAAGGGTAGTGTTATCTGTTGGCGGCTAAAAGATGCACCCGTAGCTCAGCTGGATAGAGCGTTGCCCTCCGAAGGCAAAGGTCGGACGTTCGAATCGTCTCGGGTGCGCCAATAACTCAAATCGAATCTCGGACTTAAAAATCCTGCGATTCGCTTTGGAATAGTGACAAAAACGGCTTGAAGCGGTTCGGCGCCGTTTTTTGAATTAAAAATCGCTAAAGAACATAAAGCCCGATATCAATTATCAAGGCATCGACGACATTTTGACATTCAGCAGCTGGCAATCCAGCACCGCCGGGTCCAGATTATATTCGCCCGCGAGGGTGACGCAGGCATTAGGCCCCGGAACCGGCGGCTCGCAATAGTAGGTAGATAATGAGGCGCCGGTAACGATTTTAGCCTGTACAATTCCCGACAGGGGTTTGCCATCATCCATCTTGGCGTCGAGACTGTAATTCTCAAATCCCGTAAGCCCGCCCGCGGTCGCGTTTGGCGTATACACACTACCCGCTACGCCTACCAGATATTTAGCCAGCGTAAACCACGAGGAAGAAGGCTCGCAGTGCGCCGTAAAAATGGCGACATTGCCTTTAAGCGGGCTCATCGGCATGTAGTTAAACAGGTCCTTCTGAAAATTTGCCAGTGTCAGCACCATATAGCCGTCTGTCGCCGCCGAATAATCGCCGGTAATCAGCTTGGCCTTGCTGAGATCGGACCAGAAAAGCAGCCGCTCACAGCCAAGAGTGATAAGGCTGCCTATCCCTGAACTATCATTGCAAGATTCAACCATACCATCACCATCGCCATGGCTATCCGTACCCGCACGCACCGTAAAGCCAACTTCCACCGCCTGGTCGGCACGCATGTCTCCGGGAATGGCGTTATATTTGATGCGAAAGGTATTCACCGCCAGGTCAAATTGCTGTAACTGACGAACCTGTGCCCGCATCTGCGCCGCCGCGATCAGGTCCTTGCCCACCAGCACGCCCGCGGCAAGCAGTCCGATGATGACCAGCACGATCGAGAGCTCAATAAGGGTAAAGCCGGCTTGTTTCATAAAATGGCAGGTAGAGTATAGGTGATATCCTAGCTATTATAATAGGTTTTTATCACTTACCCAACCCGGAACTATCCTCAATATGCGGATAAAAATGTGAGTAGTACTCGCCATGCGTTTTAAGCGCTTCCATAATGGCGCGACGTTCTTTTGCCGGAATTTCCCGTTTGGGCTTATCGATCAGCCGGGCGGCAGGTCTGGTGGAAACGCCCAGATATTCGCTTAAAACCGCCGGGGTCTTAACCAGGGTTTCATAGGGCAGGACATGAATGCGTTCGCGCAGGTTGTAAATGCGCCGGCACATCAGATCATAGATTTTCACCTGCTTTACCAGCAGGTCGTCAGTGCCGGCGACGATGTCGGCCAGCTTAGGCCAGTAGGGAGTGGCACCGGGCATTTCACCGCGACTGATCGGCAACTTTAAAGAATGCCACGAATGAATGACCTCAACCGGGTGCCGCACGACGGCGATGGCCGTAAACCATCCTAGCTCGAGCAGGGGTTTTAAAATGGCCAGATACGGTCCGTTATGCTTGACCGCCAGCATAAAATCATGCGTAAGGCCGGGTCGCGTAAAGTCCACCATAGCGTAATGCGTTTGCATCTCGCTAAAACCCGGGGAAAAATAATTAGTCAGCGCCGAATGATCTTTTGCCCGTCGGTCTTTGACCGGCGTGCCGGCGAGAAGTTTCTGCCGCAGATCCATGAAGTCGCCCACCAGCCAGCGCGCATAATCGCTGCCGCTTTCGAAACGCCTGCCCGCCTGCCATGCAGGTTCGTTAAGGCAAACACTATCAGGCAGGCTATCGATGAGCGCCGCGACAAGCGTCGTGCCCGAACGCGGAATACCGGTGACGATGACGTTACGCATTTTTAGGCGCTACTTTTAAAAATTCCGAGAAGCGTTTTACCCATGCGTCCTTAAACGCCGGATACCCATAACTCTGCGCCGTGGTTTTACCGGTGGCCGCGCATTTTGCAGCGAGCTTTTCATCGGCAAATGCCTGTGCGATCACCTCGGGTAGCGTACGCAGATTCTTGATGGAGCTGATCAGGCTTTCCAGCACAGTGGGATCCGAAGCTTGGAATTCACGTGACTTGAAGTCGCGG
>JADMIO011020114.1_pt1 | contig 10446 bp, 7 predicted proteins | sample 8958161 | NCBI WGS metagenome assembly JADMIO01 (sample SAMN16585339, study PRJNA669376) | soil metagenome | isolation source: Crop rotation soil | place: USA: Cullars Rotation, Alabama | collected 2011
TCATATCGAACCATCGTTACCGGATCAGAACTAACTTCAACCGTCCCGTGACGATCGAGATAAAGCGAAATCTGCTGTCCTTTGAAAACCCACGCTGCACCCACACCGATTGCGGCCGCAATCAGGATAACGAGCGCGAATAATAGCTTCCGCATCGCTTTGAATATTAGAGAGGTTCAGCGCGATTACACGCTCTTCTGTAGCGGCGGTCTACCTGTCACGTCGCAGCTATTGGCGAGGGCGGATGACCGTCGCATTTTTTCCGAAAGATGATTCGACCGACGGTCATCCACCTTCGCACCGCTACGACGCGAACGTAGAGCGCCGCTACAGTAATCAGTATCCTCGCTGTTTCTTCCTGCGGCGTTGCTGCTGCTGATTCGGATTTTGAACCCGGTTTTGATTAGTCGCTAGATTGTATGCGGAATTTTGCTGCGTTGTTTGCTGCACTTGCTGAGTTTGCTGAGATTGCTGGGTCGCCATCCGTCGTTTTCCCGCGCGGCGACCGCCTCCGCCCTGTCCCTGGGCTTGGTTGTTAGGCATATCCATGCCATTCGCACCGTGATGATGTCCTTCTGATGAGGTCGCAGCAACCGCGGCAGCTCGGCGACGTTTACCTGACTTTTTGCCGGTCGTTGCGGCAGTTGTGCCACCGCCAGTGTTGGGACCTTCACTGACGGTCTTGTACGGCGTATCACTTCCGTCAGCGGCGTGATGATGACCTTCAGAACCGCCTGACATGTCGGTCCCGTCGGCACCGTGATGATGATCTTCGCCACTTCCGGCGGTCATTCCGCCTTGTTGCCATTTATTCTTGATTTGTTTGGCCGTGCGCACTCTTAACGGTGGACGTGAGCCACCCGTTAGGCCATCTACCTTGCCCCGGACCCTGTTCAATTTATTCACCAACCCATCGAGCTGTCCCTTGAGCGCGGCCGCTTTCGCCTTGTTCTCATCCGATGGATCGTTGAGATAATCGATAACCGCTTGTTCGCGCATTTTGCCGAGGTTTCGCGCGTCAGTCTCGAGCTGCGCTTCCTTCATTTTCCAAGCGTCCACATTGCCTCCGCCTCCGCCAGTCACTACTGGAGGTGGCGGAGCTGGCGGTGCGCCTCCTCCGGTCCAAGGACCGGGATCGCTGGGTCCGGTCGGCGCGGTTGGACCGGCTGGACCACTTGGACCTGAGTCGTCACCTCCCGTATTCTGAGCTGACTCTGGCGGCGGTTTCCTCTTGACCGGCTTAGGCGGTTCGTTAGTCAAGCCGTGACCGTAATTCCACTTATCAACCGCGTGGTTCGACTCGGCCAAGGCGTCTTTAAATTCATCCCGTTTTTTGACCGTGTTGTTGATTCCGTTTGCGACGGTGTTTCGCTCCGCTTCTATCTGCCCGCGCCGTGGATCGTTAGGCGGAAGCTGTTGCAAGAGTTTCGTGTCGAGCTCCAGCAGCTTCTGCTGGTTGGCCTTCAGTGTGTTAAGGGTGTTAACCAAGCCTTCGTTTTTTTGTTTGATCTGCTGGAGATAATCGAGGTCGAATGGCTTTCCGCCATTATCCGGCGGCGGTCCGTCTTGCGACGCTTCGATGTAGCCCTTGACCGATTTCCTAACCGTATCCTGAAGTTGATCGTGAAGATTCCAAACCGCGTCGACCGCTTGAACCGCTGCGCCGTCCTCTGCCATGGCAGCTGACGCAAACGATACGACGCCGAAAGCAAACGCTGCCGCTCGTCGTGGCAGGAAAGCATGTAGATTCATTGAGAGTACCTCCCGGACACCGATCCTATCGACCTTGCCGGACGAACGCCATCCTATAATGTAGGACAGCGACTGGCAGTAAGCGGCTGGCTGCTAGGCGTTAACGACCGGACTTAACGCTTCAACGGTTTGCTTTTGCCCGAATGTAATTCGTTACTTGCTCTTCCAAAATATCGAGTGGCAAGGCGCCATCCTTCAACACCACGTCGTGAAACTCGCGTTGATCGAATTTTGATCCAAGTTCCTGCTGCGCTCTGGCTCGCAATTCCTGGATTTTCAGCATTCCAATTTTATAGGCGCAGGCCTGTCCCGGGTTAACGATGTAACGCTCGATCTCGGCGGTGACTTCCTTCTCGCCCATGGCGGTTTTTTCCAGCATGTAAGCGATCGCTTGTTCGCGAGTCCAACGCTTGGCGTGAATCCCGGTATCCACCACGAGCCGAACCGCGCGAAACATCTCGGCGTTCAACCGGCCGAGGTCGCCGAACGGATCGCCCTCGTACCAACCCGCCTGTTTGGCGAGCCACTCACTATATAATGCCCAACCTTCCATGTAGGCCGTGAACGGGATCACTTTCCGAAATTGCGGGACGCCCTTGAGTTCGCGCGCGATCGACAATTGCCAGTGATGGCCAGGGACGCCTTCGTGGTATGCCAAAGTGGGCATCGACCACTTGGGCGCTTCGTTCATGTCGCGAAGGTTCGCGTAGAACACTCCGGGGCGGCTTCCGTCCATCGCTGCCGGTTCGTAATATGCCCCGGACGATGTTGCTTCGCGAAAAGGCTCGACCCGGCGCACTTCGCATTTGCTCTTTGGCGTGTGCAAAAATAATTCCGAACAACGCGTGATAGCGACGTCAATCAACCGTTTGTATTCCGTTAACGCTGCCGCGCGGCCGGAATCGTCGTTAGAATAAAGGAACTGCGGTTCCTTCGACAGCTTCGCCATTGCTTCACCAACCGATTGACCGCTGTATCCATTCGAGTCAAGCAGCGCACGCATCTCGCCTTCGATTCGGTCGACTTCTTTCAGGCCGAGCGCATGAACTTCCTCTGGTTTGAGTGAGGTCGTCGTTTGAGTCCGCAGTGCGTAGGCGTAATACGCATCGCCTTCCGGCAATTTCCAAACGCCGTCATCGGTTGTGGTTTTGGGAAGGAGCGCGGTAAAATAATTGATCAGCTTTCGATAAGCTGGATGAACGCTCTCGTTGATTGCGGCCTCGACGCGACGTTGATAATCGTCGCGCTGCGCCTGGCTTAATTTGGAAATCTTTGCGGCGCGGGTCCGGAATGAGGTAGCCAAAACGTTTTCGGTCGCCGGCTGATTAACGAATCCGTTCATCTCGGTAAGAACTTTGTCGACGACGAAACGCGGCGGGATGATCCCTTTCTCTTCGCGAACCTTCAAACCTGCGAGCAATTGATCGAACTTTGTGGGGAATGCGGCCAGGCGCATCAAGTAATAATCGCAATCTTTCGCGCTGAACAGCCGATGAGTGTTAGCCATGAACGACGGCAACTGATTTTGAACACCGGCCAGCTGGTTAACGGGATAGTTATGCCACTGCCATTTCTCGCCGTCGATTTGATCGGTTACCCACCAGTCGAGAACCCGCGTGGAAAGTTTTTGCGACGCGGTTTGTTTTTCCAGCGGGTAGGCGTGCAGTTGTTGGAGAGCTTTTTTCCAACGGTCGATCCGGGCCTGTTGATGGGCGGGGGACGCATCATCCAGTTTTCCGTTGTGGCTGGTGAATCCAAACTGCTCAGCGAATCCGAGCGCGCTCAGAAGTTCGGGTTCATTAAAAACGGTTTGAGCGAAAACCTTCTCGTAAAACAGGTTCAAGCTCCACGGCCGGAACCAGATCAGGTTAACGATCAGGATGGCGGCGGCGATCATTACCGCGAGAAGAATTCCGCCAACCCACTTCAAGATTCCTTTGATCATTGGCCGGGTATTGTAGGAGGTCCTCGTGGTACGCCAATCACTTAGTCGATTGCGTCGGAACCCGAATTTTTGTGTTATATGGCGTTTGTGCCGGAACAGCCAATTCTTCGTCCTCGTATCGATAAACCGGAACCGCGCTGGCAAGCGCTGCTCGCCTTCATAGCGGTCGGAGGCATTTATCTCGCGCTACCGCGGGATTTGATAGTCGGACCGGTCTGGTTGCTGCCTACGCTCATCGTTGTGTTGCTGCTTCCAACCATCGTTACTCATCGCAAAGGATTGCGCGGTCTAAATCGTTTTCTTGGCATCGTGATTAGCGCAATTACCACTCTGGCGCTGATGGCGTCGGTCTGGCTGCTGGTTCGCGCGCTGCCATCACACCGCGAAGCGCCGCTCAAACTGCTCCGCTCCGGAGGATTGTTATGGCTAACGAACGTGATCGTGTTCGCGTTGTGGTATTGGCGACTCGACGGCGGCGGACCGACGAAGCGCGAGGAAGTAAAGAAATTTGGCAGCACGAGTTTTCTGTTTCCGCAGATGCAGGTTCCTCACGATGAACGGCAACAGTTCGCCTGCACCGGCTGGCGACCGATGTTCGTCGATTATTTGTTTATCGCGTTCACGCAGAGCTCAACGTTCGGGCCTACCGACGCGCCGTTGCTGGCGCGATGGGCCAAAGTCTTAAGCATGGTTCAGATTTTTATCTCGTTAACCATTGTCGTTCTGCTGATATCGCGCGCGGTCGGCGTGTTGTAGCCGGGGTCGGTGACCCCGGCCGCGTGACCGCGCATAACAATAAAAGAGCCGGGTCAGCGACCCCGGCCCCAACAGGCAACTTATGGGTGGCGTCACCCAGGTTGTCGGTGTGCGCGTCCGATCGTGGCCACAAAGATCGGGATCTCGAAGCATTGCAGAATGAATTTCCGTGTTTATAGTAAATGGCTCTGACCGAGTAACCCCAACAGAACTTCGCAGCCGGATGAAGGGGTCAGGCATCCAGCTTCGAGCCGTAGCAGTATTACTCATGAATCATTTGAAATTGATGTCCGTGTTAGCTGTCGTTTTGGCAATGACCGCTTCAAGCGCCTTTGCCAATCGAGGCTTGGGCAAAAATCGGTCCGGATTGGGACCAATCCTCAGCGAGTTCGACACGAACAAAGATGGCACCGTCTCTGCCGACGAGATCGCCGCCGCCAAAACATCGCTTACAAACGATGCGAAGAACGCGCTGTTCAACAAATACGACACCGACAACAACGGCGTGATCTCCACTAACGAGGCGTTGTCGATATTCGACACGATTTCCAGCGATTGGCTGGAGGATTTGGTCGCGCATTTCGATCGCAATCACGACGGTGCGATTAGCAGCGCGGACTTCGGCTTCGTACCGCCGTTTTTCGCGGAACTTTTGAAACAATTCGACACTAACGGTGACGGCGCGTTGTCCGCAGCTGAGTTGCAGGCTGCGGTTCACGACAAGGCGAATGACCGATTGGAAACGTTACTCGACCAATACGATGCTAACGATGATGGTGCGATTTCGATGGCCGAGGCGATCGACGCGATTCAGGACACGGTTGACGACAAATTCGACACGCTCCTTGCACGTTATGATCTGAATCATGATGGAGCGATAACCAGCGACGAAGTGCAACGGGTCGATCATCCCAGGAAACACAGGCACCGCTAGTCTTACATAGAGCTACAAACGGGGCGGCGAACCAACCTTCGCCGCCCTTTTTTGTGGATTGGAGAACCATGCTCCACATCACGCACCATGACTTGTTAGGTAGCGGCGATTGATCCCAATCGCGATGGTGCCACGGCCGCGGGATGACCGGCCGCTACCAATGGGATCGAGCGCAATAAATCTTAAGGATAAGACAGGCGATAAAATCGCTTATCTAGTCCAACGCTTCCGGCGTCATCGTACTGAAACATTCCGTTCGAGTCTGATGTAATCGCGATCGGAGTTCCGAACGCGGACGACATGTTAGGCGCGAGTTGCAACGAGAAGGTCCAGTTCGGCGACTCGACTTTGCCCTGGAGCATTATATGCCCGTTCGCCGGCCGCATGATCGACGTAATTTCCTTTCGCTGAGCGCAACAATCAACCACGCCAACGTTGATTGGATCTGTCATGCCGCTGTCGATGATTGCATCCGCCCGGGCGCCGGTGATGGCGTCGAAAAAAGTAATACGCGGCGTGGGCGCGCTGCCGGTCGGGTTTGCCTCGGACGCAACCACGTGGGCGCCATCTAGCGTCAACGCCACTGGCTCCGGATAAACGACGCTGGTGTAAGGACCCACATCATTGATCGTCAGGCTGGCCGGCTTGGTAAAGACGCCGGTGACCGGGTTGAAACCGAAACATTGGATTACGTCCGGATTGATTCCGCGGTTCCCGCTGCGGATGTACACTTTCGTGCCGGAACAATTGAAGGTAAGTCCATTGGGAATAGGGCCGGCCAGCGTCACCGAATCCACAGTCGTTAGGCCAGGAATGGCAAACGAAACCACCTGCGGTGCCGTGCCCTGAAGAAGCAAGATGCCCGTTTTTGACCCGGGGGCTGCGTAAACCTTCTTGATGAATACCGAGGCGCTTCCCAGCGGCAGCGTCTCCATCGTATCGGTCAGCGCGCCGGAGTTAATCGTTAGGCGGCGAATCTGGCCCGCGGTGCTCGAATTGTTATCGAGATGAACGAGCACCGATTGACTGTCATCGCACACCGCCACCGACTGGCTGAATCCATTGAAGGTGTAAGTGCTAACCTCGGCCCGGTTGTCGAAATCCACCAGCGACACCGGCTTGGTGCCGCCGGCGCCGACCACAACGACATAGTGACCATCGCACGTTGCCTGAAGAGCATCTCCGTCATTCGATATTGGGATCGGCGTCGGCGTGGGGGTGGCTGGAGCAGCGAGGTCGACCGGCTTGCGGGAGCGGCTGATTTGCGAAGCACCGGGACAATTGATCATGGTCTTCTCGCTTTCGAGATCCTCCAGGGAATCCTCGCCATTGGTGTAGCTGATAATGAAACGATTCCTAGTCTTGCTTTTGACAATGCAGACATCTTCCATGGTTTTGCCCACAGGTATTGTGTAGGTGTAAAAACAATCGAACTCTCCGAATTTCTGGCCATCATAGACGTAGAGTGTTCCGTTAGGGCCCTCGCCTTTTCTGTGAACGACGAACGGTTTGGCGCCCGGGTCGTTGGGAAAAAATCCGCCCGATGGGGCCGGGGTGGCGGCGTGCAGAGAAACGCCAAGACACGCCAGCAGGCTTAAGCTTAAGCCGAGACTCAAACGCCGAACGGTGAGGGCGACGTTCATACTCGAGGCAGTGTATCAGCGGGATAGTAGCGCCTACAAGGTCTGTTGATGTCGTCGGAAGCGGGAGACATATCGTGCCAAAGGCGTAAAAACTGCTGTTAATTCCCGTCACTCAACCAACTATCAATCTGCCACGGATTGATCCCTCAACCCACTATGATTCCGTTCCCTTTGCGAACCCTTTGTCGCTTCGTTTTTGCCCCGCTCATTATAATATGCATTATCCGTCCGGCCGAAGCCGAGCGGATCAACCAAGAGGGGCGGATCCTGGGGCCAGCGCCGATTGTTACGACGCCAATCTTGTTCAATACCGCCCAGGCCGACGTCATCGTTTCGGCCATTCAGATATTCCCCATCACCAGCGCCTGGAACGAAGACATTTCCCGCCGCCCGGTATTGTCGAACTCGACGGCGATGATCAATCAAATCAAAGTCGACCTTTCATCATCCCGCCAGACCTTGCGGCCTTTCTACGAAATGAACTATGTGCTAGTGCCGGATAACCAGCCGCGAGTCACAATTCCGTTTCTCGATTACCCGGACGAATCCGATCTCGATGGCGGCACCTTCCCCAGTGGGCGTTACCCGATCCCTTCGATTCAGCCGATCGAAACTTGGCCGAAAGATCAGCCGGGGCTGACTCTGCAGCAGTGGCAGATGGATGTGAACAACAGCGGCGGCGATCGCCACGGGATCATGGTCGCTCCTGGTGTCGGATCGATTTGGGAAACGTGGCAAATGAAGCTGACCCAAAACGGATGGCAGGCGTCTAACGGCGCAAAGTTCAATCTGAATTCGAATGCGCTGCGTCCGGCTGGTTGGACATCTGGTGACGCTGCCGGTTTGCCAATGTTTCCCGCTTTAGTGCGCTACGATGAATGTCAGCGCGGAATGGTGGAACACGCGGTGCGGTTAGTCGTGGTGAAGACTCGGCGCGAATACATTTATCCGGCTAACCATTATGCTTCGAGCATCCCGGCTACATCGGTTAACTATCCCGCGATGGGTCAGCGGTTGCGACTCAAAGCGAGTTTCGTCATTCCCGATAGCTGGACGATCGAAGAAAAAGCGGTGCTGCGCGGACTGAAGAAATATGGCGGCATCGTTGCCGATAACGGCAACTTCTTTTCAATGTCGGTTTGTCCGGACGATCGATTCTCATCCAGCGCATTCAGTCATCTGTCGAGTATCGACGTGAATAATTTCGAAGTCGTGCAGACTACCGGGCCTAACGAAGGACCGCGTTCGCCCAATCCGCCGACTGTAAATGCCGGCGCCGACCAGAATGTAAGTTCGTTAACGGGGACTCTCTCGGGCGCGGTTGTTGATCCAAGCGGAACTGCGACTGTGCAATGGAAACTTTATTCAGGCCCGGGAGCGGTAACGTTTGGAAATCCGAATCAGGCGAACACCTCGGTTTCGTTCAACACTTCCGGCACTTACACCTTCATATTGAGCGCGGACGACGGCACTCACTCAGTCGCTTACGATGCCGTGATCTTTAATGTCCAACCTTCCGCGACACCGACGCCCACTGTAACGCCGACAGCAACGCCAACGCCGACTCCGGCTGCAACGCCAACGCCAACTGCGACACCGACGCCAACGCCAACGCCAACTGCGACGCCAACGCCAGCTGCGACGCCAACGCCAACTACGACGCCAACGCCAACGCCAACTGCGACACCATCGCCCACGGCGTCACCGACGCCGTCTACAACGCCGACGCCAACCGTTAGCCCAACACCGACGCCTTTGCCAACCGCTACTCCTATCGTTAGGGTATCGGTTAGTCCGTCACAAATTGTCGAAGGCGCTGATGCAGCCTTCGTAGTTACCGCATCTGCGCCGGTTTCGCAGCCGCTGACAGTTAACTACTTCATGGGCGGCACCGCCAAACAAGGTTCGGATTACAATCTTAGCGGCATGCCGGGACAAATCACGATCGCCGCCGGGCAAGCATCGGCCGCTATTGTTCTTCATTCGATTGCGGATCACACTCGAGAACGAAGCGAAACCGCAGCGGTTGTTCTGGCTTCAGGTCCCGGTTACAAACTTCCAAAACGTCCGCGAGCTGCACTAACGATTGTGAACGGTCCGTAATCGCGATACCGCGCACGTCCGCGATCCTCCGGTCGCATCAGATTGAAAAAAGCGACGAGACCTGCCCGCAGTGCTTCGCAACAGCGATGCAGGCGCGGCGTCGCGCCGACTCAGCATTTTCTTTACAAACGCCGCGGCAACTGGCAATGAAACGCAACCTATGAAGACGTATTTTAACAAGATCGCCGTTGTCGGACTTATTTGTGCTCTTGGTGCCGCGCTGAGCATGGGACCGACGGCATTTGCCGCGGAGAAAGCAAAGGCCGAGAAAGCCAAAGGCGGCGGAGGGGATGCTAAATTAATGGTGTACCGCAGCCCGAAGCTCGGTACCGGAACAACGATCAGTGTGTCGGTTGATGGCAAGAAAGTTGGGTCGGTCGTAAACGGAAACTACAATGGTCCGCTTCCAGCGGGCAAACACACCCTATCGGTGGCGTTCGATCCCGCCAGAGGGAGCGACAAACCAGCAAAATTGGATATCGACGCTATTGCTGGTCAAACCTACGGGTTCACCGCCACGATTGCGCACGGCGACTTGGTCCTGACGAAAAGCAGCAAGTAACGCGATTCAGCATCGGCTTTCAGGCGATCATTTTCGATTTCGATTCTTGAATGCGGCGGCCCATGACCGTCGCATTCTGATTTTGGCTAATCGCGCGCCATCTTCGTAGACGCGAACTCTGGTCGTAAGATATGGAAGCGACGAGACGTCGCTTCTACTTCCGCTGGCCACCGTCGGAAGTGTATTCGATTCTCTGGGGGGCGCACGCTTGCAGCGTGCTGGTGATCGCATTTTGCGATCACGAACTTTTGACAAGATTGTTGCGGCAAGATGCCGCAACCAGCACGCTACAAGCGTGCGCTCCCCAGAAATCTTTCGTCACGCACGCCGTTTTGCATAGCGTTTGACTATGTCGTCCGTCGCCGAAAATCTCCAATACGTTCGCGAGCAAATCGCGACGGCGGCGCAGAAATCGGGACGTGCGATTGACGATATCGAACTCGTGGCCGTCTCGAAAACGCACGAGGCTTCGCGAGTCCGCGAGGCAACTGAAGCCGGGCAGCAGCTTTTCGGTGAAAGCCGGGTGCAGGAAGCGCGCGCAAAGATTCCCGAGCTTCCGTCGAATCTCCGCTGGCATTTCATTGGACACCTGCAGAAGAACAAAATTCGTCACGCGTTACCATTGTTCGAGCTGTTTCATGGGATCGACTCGTTAGACCTGGCGCGCGACATGAACCGGATCGCGGATGAGACCGGGGCGCGCCCGGCGATATTACTGGAAGTCAACGTGGCGGGCGAGGGAAGCAAGTTC
>JADMIO011460735.1_pt1 | contig 10446 bp, 9 predicted proteins | sample 8958161 | NCBI WGS metagenome assembly JADMIO01 (sample SAMN16585339, study PRJNA669376) | soil metagenome | isolation source: Crop rotation soil | place: USA: Cullars Rotation, Alabama | collected 2011
ACACAAGAGACGCTAACGTAATCGTTGAGCGGTCGCGTGAAACCGCGAGTTCCAGCGCGGCATTGAACGCCATAAGCCGGCCCTGTAGTTTTGTGTGTGCATCATCTTTGTCGCGCGCCGAGCGTAGGGTCGAGGTAGCGATCGAGCTGAATATCGCAAGCTGGTTCTTGAGCCGATGTGCCAGTTCATGCACCAACAGCTCACGTTCGTTGTGTGCGTGTTCCAGTCGAAGCAGTGCGACCCGCATCAGCTGTGCCAAAAGCATTTGCAGGGTAGCGAGCATCAAATAGACCACGACGACTGCAAGCGTCTGAGGGGACAAGTCAAAAGAAAAGGGCGGTGGTAGCCAGATGTACCAACCCAGTAGTGTGCTCATTACGATCGCGATGGCGCCCGCGCGCCAGCCCGCAATGAACGTTGCGGCGTCGACTGCAAGCCAATAGGTGAAGTAAGGAACACCCACCGGAAGAAGGGGATTGATAGCCGCGCGCGCGACTGTGGCAACTGTGACGCAGCCCGCTGTTGCAACGATGACGTTGGACCAAGTGGCCGGGAGTATGGCCCTTGTTAGTTGCCGAATAATCATCGCTGCCCCAGGCGTCAGAACAACCGAATTGGGCCGCCCCACTACCTTCGAGCGTCACGGGGGCAAGCGCCTGATGGAAGAGTACTTAGCTTCCACTGGCAAGACATCATTCTGATCACCGTCGAATCTTCGTCAATTTCGCCAGCTGTGCCGACGCCAGGTCGACTATCTGCAGCTCCCCACGGGTTGACGCCCTGGCGGTACCGTGACGCTGTACTCTGAATGTCAGTCGATGGCACAAAGCTGACGAAGATGCGCGATTGTCGCGATGTCCGCTCTTAGGGTCTAAGCAGACATTTACCACGCATGGCGACCAGAGCCGCTTCTGACCCACATCGGACATCGCGTCACTTCGCTGATGCGCCCTCTCCCACGACGACAAACGGCGCCCAGACGGACGGATGCGCAGCCCAGGGTCGTTGCTTATCATCAATAAGCGCCAACATGGCCCGCCGAAACGCTTCGGAGCGGCCCATGGTTGCGTTCTTCTGCAGTTCGGAGAAAGTGCGGCTGGTCAATTGCGTGGCGGCGTAGGAATTGACCGGCCAATGCGACACAAGCAGTGCGCGGGCGCCCGCGTAGAAGAACGCCCTGGCCAATCCTGACAGAGCGTCGGCGTTTCGCGTTCCGCCGGCGGCCGTGTTGCAAGCCGACATGACCACCCAATCGGCGTCGAGTTTTAGCTTGGCAATCTCCGACGCAGTGAGTAATCCGTCGTCCTCCTCGGTGGCAACCTTGGGCGGGGTCATCACGAGCGCCGGTTCGGCCCGTGCCTTCGACAGAGTGGCCATCTCGCCGGCCAGCAAACCATGCGTGGCAAAATGAATGATCCGATAGCGAAAGAGCGAAGCCTTCTTGATCGCGGCCTCGGTCATATCTCCCCCGAGAAAAGTGCTGCTCTGGTCGGCCCCCAGGCTACGCGCCACGCACTTCAATTCGTGAGCCGTGTCAGGCAGGGGGCATAGGCCCTTGAGCGCGGCCACGTCCGCGAGCCCTTCGCGAAAGTATGTGGATATTTTCGCCGCGCGCCGGATCGATCGCGACTGCGCGTCAGCATTGACAGCCATCATCTCTTCGTTTGGGCATTTGTCCGGGATGATGACCTGCCCACATTGTGTACCGTTCAAGACCGGATTGCCGAAGCCGATAAATGGTTCCGAGCCGGCTGACGCCCGCACATTTTGGCGCAAAGCCAGCAGGGAGGACGTCGCAGGAAGAACGGTGATAGCGTTGGAACTCGCGAGCCACGCAACTCGGCGCATATCGATGCTGACGCCCGGCGCCGGTTTGGTCGTGACCAACACATGAAATGGCAGCTGTCCCAGTGCTCCTGCCGACACCACGAGCAGGTGCTTTCCCCTGATCAAATCGCCGACCTTGCCAAACAGCGCCTCGTAAAGACGATGCGCACGCGAGGCGTCGAAAGGCGGGGCCACACCGGCATTTTGGTCGTCTTCAGTATAGTCGACTCCCGTAAGCTCTTTGCATTTGGACTGTTCGGTGAACCAGGCGCTTGTGTCGAGCCCGCAACGCAGCGCCGACACTTCGCGCTCGAGTGACTTGCTTCCCACTTCAGAGCGTACCCAACGCACGTCCGTCTTGGTGATCACCCAGACGAAGGTCTCCTCGGGCAGGGGTTCGAGATGATCACCGGTGCCGAGAAGCAGCAGCAAAGTCTCGTCCGTGCGAAGCACGGCTTGCACCTCGGCTACGGACATCGCCTTGAAGGTCGACAAGGCCGCGTACTTTGGATGTCGGGTAGCAAGCTCACCGGAGATCGCGGATAGCCGGGCGTCGATGGCAGCCGATCGGTTGATCAACTCGCGTTCATTGCGCTGGTCGCGCTTCTCCTCCTGCTTCGCTGCCATCAGTTGAGCGAATTTTATCTGCCGCTCTTCGATCAGATCCTGACGCTCTCTCTCCAGCGCTGCCAGAGTGGCGTCCCCTTCGCTGGCACGTGCTGCCATGAGCGTGATGGCGGCGCCCGCATCGGATCCCTGACCCCATTGCGCCAATTCAAACATCTCACTGGCAAGTTTCTGCTGTGCGCGGTCGTTCTGCTCGGTCATGCGATACGTGACTTTGAGCAAGCCCTCAAACTGCCAACCGAGATGAGCGGATTCCCCTTTGGCCGACCCTTCCTGCATACCCGTTACGCCGCTCCCGACTCGGCGCTTAATACCGTCGGTGGCCTCCTTCCAGAATTTCGCTGCCTGCGTCCAATCTCTTTTCTTCACATACATGACGGCGAGATTGTTGAGCGTCGCGAAGACCGACGGGTGATCCGGCTCCATTACCTTCTGACGAATTGCTAGGGAACCCAGGTATAGCGCCTCGGCTTCGTCGAGACGGTTCTGGCTGTCGTACAAAGCAGCGAGATTGTTCAAAGAAGTTGCAACATCGGGGTGATCGGATCCGAGCAGCTTGGTGCGCAGATCAAGCGCTCGCTGATAGAGCGGCTCTGCTTTGGAATACTCACGCTGGCTCTCAAATACGCCCGCCAGATTATTCAGAGCGGTTGCGACCAAAGGATGGTCTGGACCATGAACTTTCTCGTAAATCTGCAGTGTTTGCTCGAAACGAGGTTGGGCTTCCTTGAAACGGCGTTGTTCTTCGTAGAGCAACCCTAGATTGCTCAGGCTCACGCCGAGCGATGCGGGTTCTTTGGCAAAATTGCGTATCCCGATCTTTACGCTGCGCAAATATAGCGGCTCGGCCTCCGCCCCTCGCCCTTGCTGGCGATAGACCTCGGCTAGATTGTTCAAAACTGTACCCACGATTACGTGGTTGTCACCCAAGGCGGTTTCGACAAGGGTAAGGGACTGCTTGTAGAGCGGCTCGGCGTTCGCATAGTCGCCCTGGCCTTCGTACATGAGTGCCAGGCTGTTGAGGCAGCGCGCCACTGTCACAGCGTCGCGACGCGGCTGCTGCAGCGCCAATGCGAGAGCGCGCTTCGCCAGCCGGGTGGCCTCGCGGAGCCGACCTTCATCGTATAGCTGGGTTATTTGGTTCTGAAGCGCGTCAATCTCGCGCCGGCCTTGAGCGCCTGCCGGACAGCACGAAAGCAAAATGAGCGCCACCACTGCCGCCTGCAACAGGCGCCGATGCCCCGGAACTGCCAGTCGCATTACTAATCCCCTTATGACCAACCAAAAAACCAATTCAACGCGAACACCTGGCCGCCAATTCGGCCCACTACGTTTCGGCCCAAGCTTCAACATCTAGCTTTTGTATAGCGGGTTGAGTGGATCGGCGCGATCCGAATTGGTGCAGTTCGCCGACACGTGTCCTTGTTTTAGCGACTCCGGTTCGATGCGCTGGGCGCTCACAATCCCAAAAGCCAACGATCTGGAGCACCCGACGGCATTCGGCACTGCACGTGGTGCGCATCAAGGCAGAAGAAGATGCACTAGCGACACTGGGTGACCCTGAAGCTCGTCCAGGTATGCCGGTTGAGGCCTTAATCGAGGCCGGTGATCGGGCGACCTGTCCTGTCTGTTCAAGCCATTCGATCAATTTGCCCGGGCCCTCAAGGAATGGTGAGTGGTCGCCTCTTGGGGCCGTTCGAGGCAGACGCAAAAATATCGCGGCACTAAGCGAACCAACGCTGAATCTCGGGTGCGCAGCAGACGGGGATTGCACGCCAATTTGGAGGCGTTCTCGGGGCTCAGGTCAGTCATCCCCATGTACGGAACCAACCGCATGCATAACGGTTTAGTCCCGGATGATGTGCCAGACGGCCGAAATCAAGAAGGCGAGTAAGATTGTGCGTCCGACGAGCTTTCTGTTTTGCGCTCTTGCGTTTATTGCCGGCAGCGTGCCCGCGATGGCAGAGACGGGGTTCAGACCTGGCGCAGCTAGACGGTTGCCGACCGACTGCCTGCCACTAAACCCGAGTTCCCACCTGTTTCGCGCCGTTGAATCACTCGAGGATCTGCTGACGCGACCAAGTGTGCGTTGTCGACAGACTTTGTCCGGCATTCCCGGCGGAGACACGATAGCTACGCAGGGAGAATTGCCGATCATTCGCAGCAGTCGTCGCGTAGCGCGCTTGTCAATGGAGCCGACGTTCCCCTCGGTACCTTTGGCCGATAGCTCCCCGATTGCCTTCGTGCCGATCGCACGAGAACCGCGCAACGCTTCCCTAGATTTCCCAACAGCGCCGGAAAGGCACCGAGGGGCAGGGAGCGGAAAGCTGTATTCCGGAAAAATGTCCTGGTTCGGTCAATATAATTACGGCCGCCACCGCGACAAAAAGCGCAAGGCAGCTCACGTCTGGCGTGACCGTGGCGACAACGGCAAAAATGCATCGGGTTTGGCCCAGACTGTACCCGGCATCGCGCTGAGGAATCGCAAAACCCTTGGTCATTGGTATGAGGTGAAGCTGAACGGCTCATGGTTCCTCGCGCGCCACGTCGATATGGGACCGGCGCGTTACACTGGACGAGCCATAGATATCAATGCGCCCTTGGCCGACATGGCGGGATGGGCACCGAAGAACTTCCCCACGGATAGAGCAGCGACCTGGCGCTACGTTGGTCGCTCAATTCCCCAGCGCATCTTGGCCGAGCTGGACACGGGGGTTGAGTTCCAGAAATCAGGAGCCCCTCTCCCCAAACTGCGCGTGGAAGTGGGCTCGCTCGGCCAAATATCGGAGGACCAAGTCGAACAGCCGTGGCCTTACGGCAGGCCGCAACCTCGCAATCTGGCGACACGTTCATCGCACCCGACTATCCGTACACTTATCCGTACGGCGGTGGCGATGAATATCAGTTCTTTGAAATGGACACCGCTTTCTCGGATGTCGACACAGTCGCCTCTAGCACACGCAATAGCGCCCTAGAATCGGTACGGCCAGCGCGTAGCCAATGGCGAAGCAGGCAGCCATCAGCCCGGCTTCGCTGGCCGACAGGCTCCATTCGGGAATTAGATGCTGAGCCATTACGGCGGGCACGACCACGTGCGGAAGCAGGTTGCCAACCTGTTCGACACACATGGCAGCGACAAGGGGCTTTCCGGTGAGTCTCCGCTAGTGTCATACAATATTGCCGTGCTTCTGGAAATACCGTTGCCTCGGTGATGGTCGGCTGATACTGAGCTGCCATGAAGATCGACGAAGCAGCGGCGCGGCTGGAAGCGCTCGGTAACGTGACCCGGTTAAAGATTTACCGGGCGTTGGTGCGCGCCGGTGACCCTTAGCTGCCTGTTGGCAAGCTCCAAGCCCGGCTTGCGATACCAGCCTCAACGCTGTCGCATCACCTCAAGACCCTGATCATGGTCGGGCTTATCACCCAGGAACGTGACTCCACGACCTTGATCTGCCGGGCCACCTACCCTGTCATGCGCGGTCTTGTGGACTTTCTGGTCGCCGAATGTTGCGCCGAACAGGAGTGCAAGCCGCGCCGCCGAGCTGCCGCAATGCCAGCACGAACAGCGCAAGACTGACCCGTAGCCAACGAACCCGACCGCCTCGGCAACTCCTGATTGACGCAAAACATATGCGACGGGTCCGGTCCGGCTTGCGCCTGGCTTGGCTACCAGCAGCTTAACCGTAGAGCGTCCTCCGCGAGCCGTTGTTCGTCACCGCGCTTCATCCGTTGCGCGTAGCAGGCGGTTGGGCCGATCGACACAGTGCACCCGCAGACACGGTAACTCTCGATTCCCGAAAGCGTCGACTAGGCCGTAACGACTGCTGCGTTGCGGAGATTTAATGGTCGCCGTTAACCTTATCGTTGACGAGCGGGGCCCGCGCCCAGCTATCGTGTCTGCGGAGCGGGTGCCGCCGATCGACGTAGATCAGGCTTTGGCGCTTGTGGAATGAGAGGGCTTTCCTGCCCGGTTACCCGGCAGGCACAGTTGCATCTGCGATAGTCGAGCGATCCGCACTCCGCTGGCGCGGCGAGATTGCAGCCGTGCTACCCGTGCGCGCATGCGCATCGCCGAAATCACCGGACAGTTTGTCAACCGCGTTGGCCGCATCGTTTGCCGCCCTCGTGGGGCCAACGAAGCGGCCAACGATGACGTTGCCACGGCCGTCGGCAGGGTTAGCGACGGCGAAGTTCAGGCCAACGATACGGCCAACGCGCCGAACAGGCCGAGGACAAGCACCGAGCGCTGGCACAAGCACAAGGCCAACGACCCTGATTTGTTCAATGCCAAGCGTCGTGAGCGCGACCGCCTCAGGCGGGAACGCGAGAGGACCGAGCGTGTAGGAAACGCGGAAGAGCGCTACTACGTGACGACGGATGGTCTACGGTACTTTGCGGCCATGGCCGAGGAATTGGCGGCGATGAAGGCCGAGAAGGCTTCAACAGAAGCTAAGGCTACGGAGGGCCAGAGCGACGGGCCAGTTTCGAGCGTGGTGTCCCTACGCCAGCGCGCTTAGCGCCGCCGTTCACGCTGCCGGCTTCGATCGCCTCTATCAGCAATCGACGAATGACGGGAGCCCAATCCAGCCGATCCGGTCCGTCCCCCAGCTTGTCGACGAGATTGAGCACGTCTCCGGGCCGATGCAGCGTCACCTGCTCCATCGATTGATCGCCCAAGTGGCAAGGCGCTGGGAATTATCGGCCTCAAGCTGGTGCGGTGCCGGTCGCCGGCAGATGCAAAGCTCGGTCAAGCGACCGACGCCGGTTTTTCAAGGGGCTTGCCAAGCTTCGCGCGGCGAGCACGGCATCTTGCCAGGCTTGCCCAACGTGCTGGCGGTTGCTGGCCAGCATCCCATCATGCGCCCGGTCCACGGGATCGCAAGGATGCCCAGCATTTGGTCTGCCCACCTGGTAGGCGCGATCGGTCACATGCAGCTGGCTCGTGAGATGCCGACTCGGCAAACCGTTTTCTGCTCGGGTCTCTCGGCTTTTCCGGCACCGTGGCGCTTGGCTTCGTATTACTCCCACGTATCGTATTTCTTCGGTGCCAGCTTCTCGAAGCGCCATTTCCGCGCCTCGATGCGGAGCCGCGCTCTTTTGGGATCGGGATCTGTGTCGGCGATGTGGAGGATCTCGTCCACCAAGTTGTGGCACTGGATCGCGCGCGCGCGCGTGTACTGGGCGCGAAATGCTGGATTTTCCCGCAACCAGCGCAGCACGCTCGACTTATTGGGATTGCCGTCCCGAGCGCAGAACGATCGCAGCGATCCGCCTGCAATGATGTGCTCGATGATCCGAGCCGCTACGCTTTCTCCGTAGGGCAACCGCACCCTGCGCCTTAGCGGGCTTGCAGTTCTTTTCGCAGCGGCTTTTGCGAGACGACGCTGTGCTGCACTTGGCCTGGAACGCTTGGCCACTGCCTCTCCCTCGCGCGGGAGAGGTGACATTCCAGGTGGCAGGTTTGATCGCTCAGAGTTGGCCATCGGTTTCGTCTACGGGTAACGCAAGGACGGGCGATCAATCGGTCGGCTACCCCAGTCGCCTCCAACGTTCGAATGCGCCTGGATGGTGAGACGTTGGCCTAGCAAACGCTATTCCCTTTCGACGGGCTCGACGTGGTCCGGGCGTGGCCGGTAGTTACCGGTCCGAGGAGCCTTTGTGGCATTTTCCACGGTCGTCCGCTTCGCGCCTTTCTCGATGTCGACCCTCGCGCGCGGCGCTGAGCAGCCCCGGCTGAAGATCGCAAGCGTTCCGCTGACGCCCCTGGCGAGCAGGGCACGGCAGGCCTCGAACTCGGGATCGCGGGCGCTCTCGATCAGGACCTTGCCCAGATATGTTAGGCAGTAGCGCGCGCCGGTTGACGTGTAGCGTTTGCACTCGATGTCAATGCGATGTTGAAGGTCGGCGTCCTGTCGCTGACTGGCGTTCTCGGCCAACTTCGCAACCAACTTCCGGTCAGGCGAATCTGCAATCGCAGTGTCCTCAGGATGCATTCCTTGCGCCTCGGTTAAATTGCGCGGCATCGGGCGCGTGAATAACGCGCCTCGCGGCCTCGCCTGGGTCACCCCTCCTGCACCCCCGCACCCTGCAGATGCACCCGCGCCAAACCCTTGGTTCCCTGGTTCTTTTATTCTCTAAGGTTCAGGGGTGCAGGAGGAGAGTTAGAGAAAGTGGATTGTGGAAAGGGCATTAAGAGAGGGCGTGCACCACCTGCACCCCGCACCCGCTTAGCGGGCACCCCCTGGACCCCAGAGGCGCTTCCCGCGCACTGTTTTCCCAGCCTCCTTGCTCCAGCCCGCCAGGCGCATCGCTTCGGTGAGCCGACGCTGAGAGGCCCCGTCTAGGTCTCGCAGCGGCAGTTTCAGCGCGCCCAGCGCTACATCCGCCGCCGAGACAAGTGGCTCCGTCAGGCGCCTCCTCTCCAAGTATGCGGCGATATCCTCCTCCCATGCGTCACTCTCGCGCCGCTTCTCCTGCTCCTCGGCCGCTACCTGCCAGAACTTCTCCGGCAGCATGACCGAGGCGCTGGCCGCCCCGTGGTGCGCCGCCTCAGCCCAAAGCTGATCTCGGTCACGTCCCAAAGCAGCCAGGTCGATCGCGCCAACTCGCACCGGCCAGAACCGGCGATTGCCCGTCTTGCTCTGAAGGTAGTCGGCTGAGTTCGTGGTCCCGACGAATATGCACTGGCGCAGTGCCGTGGTCGTCTCACGCTCATATTTCAGCGTTGCCGTGTCCTTGGAGCGCGACAGAAAAGCTTTCAGGCGCTCGACATCGGGCACCCGCTTCACAGCCGCCAGGTCCGCCGCCTCGATGATCCATTTGCCCCGCAGGCGCTCGATGGTCTCGCGCGCCTCCGCATTCAGCGGTGCGTCGTCGGAGAACCAGTCCGGGCTGGCCAGCGTCTCGAACAGAGTGGACTTGTTGCGCCCTTCAGGCCCCTCCAGGACCAGCATGGCGTCGAACTTGGTGCCGGGCCGCCGAACACGCCGGACGGCTGCCATCAGCGTAAGACGGCCGAACTGAGCGTTCAGCTCGGTGTCCTCGGCTCCCGCGTACTTGGCCAGCCACTTGTCGAGGCGCGGCTCGCCGTCCCAGGCCAGGCCGTCGAGATAGTCGCAGACGGGGTGATAGCTGTTGGCGTGTGCCACGACGCGGACGACGGCGTTGAGGTGGTCGCGGCCAAAGCGCACGCCGTGCTCCCGCTCGAACTGCACCCACATCGCGGCGATCGCGTCGTCGGTGAGATCGGGGCCGTAACCGTCGAGCCCATGAATGGTGCGCTGACGAGCAAATGCGTTGTAGCGCAGCGTGATGCCGGCCTTCGCCAATGCGCGCCTGATGTTGCCCTCGGTCCTGGCAATTGCCCTGCCCTGGGTGCGGTCGAAGTCGTCGTCGGTCCCCGCCTGCTCGCGGCGAGGTCCGGCCGGCCGCTCGTTGTCGTCGCGCGGAGGCAGGTCATCGAGCACATCGTGCGCCGAGACGGCGAGGCCTCGGGTGATGGTGTCCTGGCAGTCGCGCAAGCCCGTGTCGCGGACAAGCTTGTTGTTCTCGCAGGCCCAAAGCATCGGCGCCTTCAGCTCGTCCTTGGTGATGACCTTGTGGTGTACGTATTTGCCCCACCGCGCGACCGCCTCGAACAGCGCGCGGTTACGGCCTGGCTTGGCCTTGCTGGCCAGGCGACCTGCGTCGTTGGCTATGCCCTTCAACGCATAGGCCCTGTGGCGCTTCGCCATCGCGCCGTCAGGGCCGGCGTAGGCGTGCCCGTTCATGCCCTGGGGCTCCGGCGACCACTGGGGTTCTACCGGCGCCGGGAAGGCCGCAACCAGCTCTTCGCCGGAGTACCGCCGACCGGACGCCTCCGTGATGCGCACCCGATGGGCGGGCTCCCGCTTCAAGTTTGCCGTCCCGGCAATGCGGAGCACTCGCGCTAAGTCTTTCGCGTTTTTGTCGCTGCTGTACTCGTCGACGAGACAACGCATGATGCCGTCGAAT
>JADMIO011525545.1_pt1 | contig 10446 bp, 8 predicted proteins | sample 8958161 | NCBI WGS metagenome assembly JADMIO01 (sample SAMN16585339, study PRJNA669376) | soil metagenome | isolation source: Crop rotation soil | place: USA: Cullars Rotation, Alabama | collected 2011
AAACGCGCCTTCTGGATGCGCATTGGAATCGTGGCCGTCGTCGTCACGCTGTTGAGTGTCACGGCCGCGGCCGTTCTGGCCGGGAAGCCGACGGTGTCTGAAGAGCAATCCGGACGCACGTTCACCGTGCAGCGCCAGAATTTTCGCCGCATCGTCCATCGTTCCGGCGTGTTGCAGCCGTTGAACGAACAGCCTGTCTTCGCCCGCGTCAACGGAACGATCAGCGAATTGATTCCACAAGGCAGCGTCGTGAAAAAAGACGATGTGGTGATGCGCGTCGATTCACGGCAGTTCGAAGATTTGAAGGAAGACCTGGAGTCATCGATTCAGCAGCGCGAGGCGGAATTTGAAAAGACCCGGCAGGACTCGCTGAAGTCGCTCAACCAGGAACAGCAGAACGTCGTTGGATTCGAGCTGCGCGTAGACCTTGAGAAAAGCCGGCTCAAGGAACTGCTCAAAGGCCCTCAGCCGATCGATGAAGTCAAGGCCGAGTCGGATGTCAAGAACAACAAGGCACTGCTGAAGGGCGCGGAAGAAGAATACGCCGTCTACGAGGACCTGGGGAAGCGCAACTGCATTCCGCAGCAGGATGTCTACACCAAGCACATGGCTGTCGTCACGGCGCAGGAAAGAGTCGTGGACGCCGAGGTAGCTTTGAAAACGCTCAACAAGCCCGACGAGGTGAAGATCGCCCAGCAGAAACAGGCCATCACCGCGGCGGAGAAATCGCTGAGCGCCGCGCGGGAAAAGGTGGCGATCATCGAAGGCAACATGAAACGCGACGCCGAGCGCGCCAAGTTTGCCATCGAACAGCAGAAGACTGCCTTGAAGAAGCGCATCGACGACATTGCGCACTGCGTCTGCACCGCGCCGGGACCGGGCGTGGTGGCTCATAGCCGCATGCGCTGGTACGCCCCCGCGCCGGGACGTGACGTGTGGGACGGCATCAAGATCATGTCGATTCCGGATTTTTCGAAAATGAAAGTCGCCATGACCGTCGATGAAGCACGCATCGGGAGCATTAAGGTCGGAATGCCGGCCGAAGTCCGTCCGGCGGGCTGGACCGGAACGCCGTTCACAGCGAAAGTGACCAAGGTGGCCGAAAAAGGCCGCGATGAATTCGAACTCTTCCAGGCCGATACGACGGCGATCTCCGGCACGGCCAACCGCCAGGTCTTCGATGTCACCGTCGAGATCGATACGCCTTCCGATTCGCTGCGCCTGGGACTGCGCACCGGCGTCGATATCATTCTGCAGACGCTCGAGAATGTTCTGGTCGTTCCGCGTGTGGCGCTGGTGCGCCAGCCGTCGGGAGACCTGCAGGTTCGCATCGTCTCAAGTGTCGGAACCGAATTGCGTACGGTGAAGGTGATCGCCGAGGACGAAGTCAATGCGGTCATTGAAGGCGCGAACGAAGGCGAGAAGATCTGGCTGATGGAATAGCCGGATGTTCATTCATGATTGAGCTGAAGAAGGCAATGTCGAATTCAGAAACAGCGCGTCTAGCCCGTCCCCCCACCGCCAAGGCTCCCCTGGCGCCGATCGGAATCTCTTTGCCTCCGGTCGCTGCGCCATCGGTCAGCACGCGGCGCCGCGCAAATGTGCGGCGCGGGATGATCATTGGCCCGGTGTTGCTGGCCTGCCTGGGATTGATCTGGACGCTCAGCGGTTCGAAGACCAGTGAGCCGGGGACGCATTTGACCAAAGCCGAGCGCGGGGCCATCAGCGGCAGCCTGCATGAACTGGGATCGATCGAAGCGCTGATCGAGACCCCGGTGCTCAGCCCGTTCAACGGCGAGGTGGTGTGGAAGATCGAAGACGGCACGTTCGTCGAAGCCGGAGAGCCGGTCGTGCGGCTGGACTCCAGCACGATGGAAGAAGACCTGGTGACGTCCAAACAGACTCTTCAGGACAAGGAAGCCAACGTCGCGCGCGTCGAAGAGCAGATCGAACATTCACGTAAACGATATGCCCACCTGGTTCGCCAGCAGGAGATTGCCCTTAAGCAGGCTGAGCTCAGCCGCGACGATGTTTACGATTACCCGCTGGAGTCGGACCGCAAGGATGGGATCCTGGCGCTGGAAGTGGCCGATCTGGCGCGCAAGTCTGCTGCGGTCGATTTCCAATCGGCTGAAGAGCTGTACAAGGTCGGCTTCTTCTCTGAGTTGACAGTCAAGCAGAAGCAACTGGCGCTGACCATCGCAGAAGTGAACTACGAGAAGGCGAAGATCGTGCGCCAGTACCAGGAGCAGGGCTCGACCGACGATCAGAAAAAGGTCGCTGAGCTTTCTGTCAGCGATGCGCGGAAGACGCTCAACATCACCACGTTCAATCGCGACGCCGACGCCATCGTGTTGCAGTCCACGTTGAAGCTGAACAAACTCTGGCGCGACGATGCCGCTCGACAGTTGGCCCGCAAGCAAAAAGTGTATGACAGCGCCGCCGTCAAAGCGCCCAAGCGCGGCCGCGTGGCGTTTATTGACGTGTGGAAAGGATCAAGCACCAGCCTGAGCCCCGTGCAGGTCGGCGAGATCCGGGCGCAGGGCGCCGACCTCTGTACGATCTGCGATACGTCGGGGCTGCGGGTTCGCGTGCTGATCAATGAATCCGATGTGAAGAATGTGGCCATCGGACAGAAAGCCACGATCAAGCTCGTTGCATTCCCGGGAAAAGTATTTACGGCGACGGTGTCGAGGCTGGCGCTCGTCGCGCAGGATAAGAATGTCGCGCTTTCCGGCCTGGCCGTGCGGCGCGCCGGCGAGGCCTTCGTCAATGTCGTTGAGGCGAAGCTGGACTTCGACAATCTCTCCGAGTCAGACCGGAGCAACATGCGCATCGGTTTCACCGCTGACGTGACCATTAATACGTCCGAGAAGTCCGAGGCTCTGCTGGTGCCCTGGACGGCGGTCTCGTACGACCTATCCGGCACGCCTTTCGTGGACGCGCTCGCTGCTGATGGAACGATCAAACGCCAGACTTTAAAGCTGGGCCGCCGCGACAATGGCCGCGTCGAAGTGCTGGAAGGATTGACCGAAGGACAACAGGTTTTGGAACGATAGCCGAAAACGGCGCAGACGTTTCTGCGCCGCCTGCGGCTCTCATTTGAGTGAACATGTCCAATTCGCAGCACAAAATTATCGACATCGATAACCTCACCAAGACCTATGGCATGAATCCCGGCGCCGTGACGGCCTTGAAAGGCATCTCGATGACGGTCTTTGCCGGCGAGTTTGTCTCCATCATGGGCCAGTCCGGGTCGGGAAAGAGCACGCTGCTCCACGTCGTCGGCTGCCTGCATCGCGCGAGCAGCGGAAGCTACAAGCTCGACGGAGTCGAGGTCAGCGGCCTCGATGACACGGGCCTCTCCGCGCTGCGCAATCAGAAAATCGGATTTGTGTTCCAGAAGTTCAACCTGCTGCCGCAGGAAGACATCGTCGAGAATGCGGCGCTGCCGTTGGTCTACGCCCACATGCCGCGTGGGAGGCGGCACCAGATCGCCCGGCACATGCTCGGGCTGGTGGGCTTAAGCGACCGGCTCCATCACCGGCCTTCTGAACTCTCCGGCGGACAGAGCCAGCGCGTGGCGATTGCGCGGGCGCTGGTGACGTCGCCGGCCTTGATACTCGCCGACGAACCGACTGGCAATCTCGACAGCCGCACCGGCGAAGAGATCATGGGTATCTTCCAGGCGCTGCATGCCACCGGCCGCACGATCGTGCAAGTGACGCACGACCGCGAGAAGGCCGAATACTCGCAGCGCATCGTCCATCTCAAGGACGGGCTCATCGCGGATGTGGAGATGGTGAGCAATCGACGCAAGGCGCCGGAAGTGCATCTGGGCGAGCCGGCGCCGGTTTAACTGCGAAAAACGTGAAACGTGAAGACGTGAAACGTGAATTCGAGGATGCGCCTCGACTGCGAATTCACGTTTCACGTCTTCACGTTTCACGTATCGCAGTTCACAACCCGTGCTTCTTCTGCATCGATCGAATAAACGTAATCCCATCTCGCACCAGCGTGTCGCCGTCCCGCGCGAGTTGGCGCCAGACCCAGGTGTTCATGTTATCGGTGCAGTCGACGAATGATTCCAGGGCGGCGAAGCCGTCGTACTTCATCTCGCCCAGCGCGCGGAAGATGCCGTCCCAGTCGACCAGTCCTGTGCCGGGGATTCCGCGATCGTTCTCACAGAGGTGGTAATGAATCAAATCGCTGCCGGCGAGTTTGGTCGCATCGTAGAAACTTTTCTCTTCGATATTCATGTGATACGTGTCGAGATGGATCTTCACGTTCGGCTCGCCGATCATCTCTTTGAGTTTGCACGCCTGCCCGCAGGTATTGACGAGATAAGTCTCGTAGCGATTGACCGGCTCGATGCCGAGATTGACTCCCAGGCCTTGCGCAAAGCGTGCGACCTCGCGCAGTGAATCGGCCGAGTGCTTCCAGGCGTCCTCGGTTGGGCGCTTGAGTGACGGCTTGACGTGCTGCGAATAGATCACGCCGGAGAAATTGCGTGCGCCGAGCTCAGAGGTCGCCTTCACGCAGGCTTTAAGATAGTCGACTCCCAGTTTGCGGACGCCGGCGCTGTCGCTGGTGATATCCGTCTGGCCGAGCAGAACCGTGGACGTGCATACGTCCAGGTCGACAGAACGCAGCCGGTCGCTGACGGTCTTGGTGTCGAGCGTCTCCAGGCACATCAGCGGGATTTCGATGAAGTCCAGGCCCAGCTTGCGGACCCGATCGATCAGCGGCAGCGAATCGTTGGTCCACTGCGAACACCAGGCGTAGGCGTGAATGCCGAATTTCATCGGGGCGTCCTCCGTTTCACCGCGTCCGTTTTTAACCACAAGGCGGCGCTGAGCAAAGTAAATGAACGCTGCGGTTTCTTGGTGGTTTACCGAGGCTACGGAGTCGCGCGTTATAAGTAGAACAGACTGTGCACCCACCACCTGAACTTTTCCCAGCGGGTCTGTTGGGCGGGCAAAAAGACCTTGGGGAGTTCGTGGCCGGTTTTCTGCGCGGGCAAGCGGTGCGATGAGATATTCGGAAACATTTTTTCCAGCCGCATCTTCACGAAGAAGTAACTGGCGTCGTCTTTCACATCCGCGATCAGATCGTTTGGATTGATCGGTTTCGTTTGGCCGCGCGCTTCTTTTTCGAGCTCCGTTTTGGCGCTCACGGCCGCCTGCGCGCTGGCGTCCATATTTTCGCGGATCTGCCGGGCGATTTCGGGCGTCTCGACCACGGCCTTGACCAGTGGAGACAGATCGAGTCCGCTCAGATCGCTGCGCCATTCCTGCATTGCAATCTGCACGGCGAAGCGCTGGACAATGCGGCCGGTCGCGATCAACTCGGTGGCCTGCTCGACAGAACAATTTTCGGGCGCGGAGATCCCGAATTCGCTCAGCAGTGCCAATTGCTTTTCGGTGGCTGGTCTAGTCGTGGTCATCATAAATCGCCCAGATGTTGCATATCAGTCATTTGTGACAATTTCACGTCATCTGCTTACCTGATGTGTGCACCCAGCACGTACATTTCGGACTTCTATTTCCTTTTCGACGTTGGGATTGCAATCCGCTAACCAAAACGAATTCCTGTAGTTTTTTGGGTCAAATTTTGCGTTACGCTAATTGTGTGGTTCACTGTGAAGTACCGATGGCAGGCTCATCACTTGTGATTGGAAACTAGAGAAGGCAATGGCGTATGGCAGTTCCTAAAGCACGCGATGTTAAATTGACGGCAGACCGCGAAAAGGTCGTCCTGGTCGGTGGATACCGGGGTGGCGATCTGCTGCCCGGAGAAGAGCCGCTGGAAGAGCTCGAACGGCTCGCCGAGACCGCCGGCGCTCAGGTTGTCGGCAAGGTCATCCAGAACATCAAGCAGGTCACGCCGGCCACGTTTATCGGCAAGGGCAAGGTTCAGGAGATCCGCGAACTGGCCGAAAGCGAAGGCGCCAAATGTATTCTCTTCGATTGCGATCTGCTTCCCGGCCAGGGCAAGAACCTCGATACGGCCACCGGTTTGAAAGTGATGGATCGCACCGAGCTGATCCTCGATATCTTCGCCAGTCGCGCGCGCACGCGCATGGCCATCGTTCAGGTCGGGATTGCGCTTTTGCAGTATCGCCTGCCGCGTTTGAAACGGCTATGGACGCATCTTGAACGGCAGACCGGCGGTCCCGGTGAGCGGCAGATGGAAGTCGACCGCCGTAAAATCGAGAAACATCTCGATGATCTCAAACGCGAGCTCAAAGAAATCGAAGGCCGCAAGGAGCGCATGGTTCGCGCCCGCGCCCGCGACAATTATCTGGTCTCGCTGGTCGGCTACACCAACGCCGGAAAGAGCACGCTGATGCGCGCGATGACCGGCCAGGATGTGCTGGTCGAAGACCGCGTTTTCTCGACGCTGGATACGAAGACAAGCGTGCTCAAACTGGGCGGCGGCGTTCAAGCGCTGCTCTCCGATACGGTTGGTTTTATCCGCCGGCTGCCGCACAATCTGGTGGCGAGCTTCCACGCCACGCTGGAAGAAGCTCGCGAAGCCGATCTGCTGCTGCACGTCGTCGATGCGTCCTCGCCGCTGGCCCGCGGCCAGATTGAAGCGGTGAACGGCGTTCTGACGGAAATCGGCGCCAAAGAAAACGAAACGATCATGGTCTTCAATAAAGTCGATGCCGTCGGCGCCGCGGAGACTTCGAAAAACGGCAACGGGAGCGTCGATCGCTCGTCTGAGCTCGATTACAAGATGCTGCGCCAGGATTTTCCGGAAGCGGTTCCCGTTTCGGCCTTGCGCGCGGAAGGCCTGGAGCGCCTGAAGAACGAAATCCGCGAGCGCGCACGAGAAGGCGCGCATCCACTGACTCTGGCCGTCCACGCTGGAGATGGCAAGACGCTGTCATTTCTGGCGACGCATTTCTTTGAGGACTCGCGCGAAGATGACGGCGAGTGGCTCAAGCTCAAGGGCCGCGCGACTCGCAATGTGATGCGCAAGCTGCTGACGTCGCAGAGCTCGGTGAAAATTCTGGAAGGCTGGCGCGAGCCGGAAGAAAATGGCTGGACGAAGCCGCAGAACAAATGAGCCGAGAGCGATGTCCGCTTTTGTCCGTTTATGGTATCGAATTAGAAAATGCCGCTTTGTCGAAGTGGCTTTTGCACAATGAAGTGGCTTTTTTAAAAAAGCCACTTTAAGTCCAATCAACGTATAGAATTAAGTCGAAGTGGCTTTTTTTCCATAAGGGTGGCTCGAAAAAAGCCACTTCAATGTGCGTCGTGGCACTGTTTCCGGGGCGGTACACCGCTAACTTATTGATTTCGCGGCATTTATGGAATAAAAGCTCATGTGCGATTGATATGAAGTCGACCGGTTCTGAAGTCTATTTTGAGGGACAGTTCGAGGACACCTGAAATGAGAACGATCGGATTCGCTTTCGTGGCGGCGGTAGCCATTTGCATCCAAGGGCTGTGCTTTGGCATGGGTGCCGGCGCTGGCGGTGGTATTGGCAATGGCAACAACGGTTACGGCAACAATGGTTACGTGCAGCAGGACACCAAGGATACGCTCAATTGGCCGGCGACCAAATTCGAAGATGCCAAGTCCAGCGGCAAGCCGGTGCTGTTGCTGGTCAAAGACGAGAATGATCATCTTCACCGCGCGCTCAAAGACATCGAAAAGATGCTCGACGACGCCGGAGTGAAGGGCAAGCTGGGCGAATTCAACCTGATTGAAGTCACGCACGGCGGAAACGCAGGCTGGAAAGATGCGCTGGGCCAGCTGCCGATTGGAGATACACGTCTGGTGGTGATCGGCTGGGACTTCAACAAACGTCCGGTGACGCTCGATACGCTGGGCCAGGACAAACTCCGGACCAGCGCGCAGACGCTGTTGAGCGATATCGCGCTCTCCGAGAAGCTGATTCAAAAGAACAAAGATGACGCAGAGAGAGAAGCCAAAGAGCGGGAGAAGGAAAAGGCGGCCAACGCCGTCAAAAAGTAGCGCCATTTCAAGGCAACGAGAACAATCGCCTGGCATCCACGCCAGGCGATTTTTATTGAAAGCTGGTAAGTTCCTTCCTTCCAAGTCGTAATATACTGGGAGGCACGATGCGGACTGCGCTTACAATTCTGGTCTTTGCCACTGTTGTCGGCGGATCTTTCGGTTCTGCCGGAGAAGCCGCGGCCGCGCGTGATTCTGAACAGCTTTTCGCGGATCTCCGGAACGATCAGTTTGACGTGCGCAAAAATGCGGCCGAGGAACTCAGTCGCAATGCGGGACAATTCTGGGACCGTTTGAAAAAAATGAGCGAAGCGGACGCCGATCCGGACGTGCGGACCCAGGCGCTGAACATCATGGCCGCGCCTGCTCAAGAATACTTCAAGAGCGCCTGGGAGTCGGCCAAGAAGGAAGCCGAGGGCTTTGAGAAGGAACTTCAGGAGCAGCGCAAAAAGTACGAAGCTGCGACTAAAGAATTCGCGGAGAAAGGTTCGGCGCCGGCCGCCGAACGCGAAGCGGCCGAGAAGAAACTCGCGGAAACAACGCGTGCATGGGAGGCCGTCCAGGCAGGAATGAAGAAGAAGCGCAACGAGTTCAAAGTGAAGATCGCGCGTTGCGGTTGGCTGACCACTGAAAACCTGATCATCCCACCCGCGGAGCTTCCGGGATGGACGCCGGCAAAATTGCCGATCGAGAAGCGCATGCAACTGAAGGTCTCGTTCAATTTTGAGGACGCGAAATTCAAGGACGCCCTGGAATTCGTGGAGAGCTCAATCTTTATCAAGATTGAGGTGGCGCCGAATTTTTCAGACAACGTTCCAAATATCAATCTCAGCATCACCGATATGTCTGCGGACCTGGCGCTCGACTGGATGCTGAAACTCTGCGGCGCGACGAAAAAACTCAGCGCCGAGGGCGACAGGATCATTATCGATTCGCCATGAGCTCATTGCGCTCGTTATCGCTTCGCGAACCGCGCTCCACCATCTCGCTGCACAGCTTCTGACCACGCGGAGATAGTTCCTTATAGATCGACATCGGCACCGCATTCTGGTCGCGCGAGCGAAACCATGGCGCGTAGTAGCCGACGCTGGTAATCGGGCGGATCTGGTTGGAGGTGTTGGCGGTGCCGCCGTGCCAGCATCGCACGTCGCGAACGATCGCCGTTCCGGCTGGCGCGCAGACGATCGATTTCTTCATCCACTCCGATTCATCTTCGAGGCTGGGAATCGGCTGCCGCGAGCGCTGTGTTCCCGGCACGAAGCGGATCGCGCCGTTTGCTTCAGTGAAGTCGACCATTAGAAAGTTTGTGACAATCAACGCAGGCGGCAGGTCGCGCGAAGAGACCTGTGCTGAAGGATCGTGGATGAATTCGCCAATATCCGAATGCAGAGGCTGAATCTTTGCGCCGGGAACCGAATAATCGCCGCCCGCGCCACCGCAGTAGTAGTCCTGCGAGTTCCAGATCTTATCTATGATCGGCAAGAGCCCAGGCAAATCGACGAGCATCGCCCATTCGGCATGCATCAACTGGTTCCCGAAGGAGTAGCGCGCAAATCCGCGGTTGGCGTCCTCGAGCTTGATCGCGTCCATTTGCTCTTTGATGATGCGGTTGGCACCGCGCTCAATTATTTCAAATTGCTTCTGCGTCAGTAATCCGCTGACCGCCGCGAAGCCGTCGCGGTGAACGATGTGAGCAATTTTTTCGACCTCTTTGCAGTTGTAGATTTCGATGTTCAACATTCCTGCGCGCCCTTTCATCAGATTTTGTTCGTGCCTTCAATAAGTACTCCATTAAAGGGGGCCGGATTTGGGCAAGAAGAGAACCGATCGAGGGTGAGCTGCGGACTACGGCCTGAAGCTATTTGGCGTCTTTCCCGTCAGCCTGCGGAAGAGTTTGACCAGCGCGCGCGGACTAGCCAGTCCGACGCTGCGGGCGACTTCGCGTACCGGCAGAGACGGATCGGCCAGTAATTGGCGTGCGCGTAAAATCCGCAGATTGCCCAAAAGCTGCGGAAAAGTCCTGCCGGTGGCCGCGCGTAGCGATGTGCCCAGATACGCGGGACTCACGCCCAGCTCGTGCGCGACCCTGCGGAGCGACGTCTGAGCCAGTCGACTGCCTTCAATTCGACGCAAGGCTTTCTCGGCCAGTTCTCGTTCGCGCGGCGTTCCGGAGAGCAGGGCCGGTTTGTGAGACGGCGCAATCAGTGCTCCCAGAACGTGAAGAGTCCTGGCTATTAATGAAGGCGAGACCCGTTCGAGTTTGGTGAATTCACGCTCTTCGCCGCCATGCATCGCCAGTTCGTCGGCCAGTGTCTGCAAGGTGCTGCGCAATTCAGTGGCGTCCTCGTCAGAAAAAACCGGACTCTTGCTAAGCGGGCCGAAGATCGCCGGTTGAAGCGATGCTTTCCAGCACAGTGGGATCCGAAGCTTGGAATTCACGTGACTTGAAGTCGCGGC
>JADMIO010703518.1_pt1 | contig 10445 bp, 10 predicted proteins | sample 8958161 | NCBI WGS metagenome assembly JADMIO01 (sample SAMN16585339, study PRJNA669376) | soil metagenome | isolation source: Crop rotation soil | place: USA: Cullars Rotation, Alabama | collected 2011
GGAGCCGCCGCAGCCGAGCACGAGCCCCGCCGCGACGGCTGCCGCGGGAAGGAGCACCCGGGGCCGCAGCGTCGCCATCAGCTCGAGCATGACACGGGATACGGGCACGATGTCAGGCCGGATCGGCCGACCTGGCGCGCGAGCGATACACCACGCGCGCCGCGACGACGCCGCCGATCGCACCGAAGAGATGTCCCTGCCACGAGATGCCCGGCGTCGGCACGAGCCCCACGAGCAGCGTCGAGCCGTAGATCGCCAGCACCGCCAGGCCGCCGACGAAGTGCAGCGGCATGCGACTGAAGGCGCCGCGCGCCACGAGGTAGGTCGCGTACCCGAAGACCAGCCCGCTGGCGCCGATCACGACGGTGTTCGACGGCGCGGTCAGCCACGTCCCGACGCCGCCGACGACCACGATGATCGCGGTCACCAGCAGCGTGCGCATCAGCCCGCCGACCGCGATCGCCGCGCCGAGCACGATGAACGGGATCGTGTTGCCGATCAGGTGGCCGAACCCCGCGTGCAGGAACGGCGAGACGACGATCCCGGGCAGCCCGTCGGGGTCGCGCGGCTGGATCCCGGCCGAGTCCAGGTTGCCCGCGACGACGTCGACGACCTCGACCGCCCACATCACGATCACCATCGCCGCGATCACGACGAAGCCGCCGGTGCGCTCGCGCTCGTCTCGCTGCCGCGGGGTCTCCATCGCGCCCAACGCTAGGCGTCCTCGGTCAAGCGCCGCTCAAGCCACCCGGCGACGGCGGCGCGCAGGCCCGGGCGGTCGGACTTCAGGCCGTGGTTGCCGCGCAGGCGCACGACCTCGCGGGTGGGAGCCTCGGGCGGCATGCCGAACGGGTCGGACTCGCCCTGCACGATCAGCACCGGGACCTCGACGGCCTCCAGCTCCCCCAGGCGGGTCTTCTCGGGCCGGCCGGGGGGGTGCAGCGGGAAGGCGAGGCAGAGGATCCCGGCGGCGCCGGTCTCCGCCGCGGTGCGGCAGGCGACGCGCGCGCCGGAGGAGCGCCCGCCGCACAACAGCAGCGGCGCCTCGCCGCGCAGCGCCTCCGCCACCGCCAGCCAGGCCGCGTCGAGCTGATGGGCCGGCGCGGGGGACTTGCGGCCCGCCACGCGGTAGGGCTGCTCGATCAGCGCCACGGAGACGCCGGCGGCGTTGGCGACCTCGGCGGCCGTCACGAGGTCGGGCGCGGTCACGCCGCCGCCAGCGCCGTGGCCGAGGATCAGCAGCCCCCGGGCGCCCTCCGCGGGCTGCAGGTGCGCCCGCGCCGGGCCGTGCGGGGTCTCGATCTCGCGCTGCTCCATCGGTCCCCAGCCTACGCGGGCGGCTTGCCGGCGCCGCCGCGAGCGCGGATGATCGGTGTCATGCGTATGCGTCTCGTGATCGTCGTCGCGATCGTGGGACTCGTCGTGGCCACCGGCGGCGCCGAGCCGGGCCTCGGGCAGTCGGCGCCGGAGTTCGCCGACTGGACGGCGGTCGAGGGCAACACCGTGCGGGGCACGCTCCTGGGCCGCGCGGTCTCGATGTCCGGTGGCACGATCAGCCCGCTCCCCGGGAGCGTCGTCGACGGCAGCTCGACGCTGTTCTCCGGCCCGGAGTTCACGCCGCCGCTCGCCTCCAGCGACGCGCCGGAGCTGCGGGCGAGCGACCCGCCGTCCACCTTCACGCTCGCGCTGGGCGGTCCCGTGGTCGATCCGATCCTGCACCTCGCCTCGCTCGGCTCCACGCTGACCTTCCCCGCGGGCACGCGGCTCGTCCGGCGCAGCGGAGATGCCGGATTCGCCGTGAGCGGCAACGTCGTCACGGATACGGTTGCCGAGGACGTGGAGGGGACCGTGCAGCTCGCGGGCACCATGGATTCGATCTCCTTCTCGGCCCGCTACACGCGGGCGCAGCTCGATGGCGTCGCGTTCCAGGTCGGTGGCACGGCGCCGGCCGCCACGCCGGTGGGGACGGCTCCGCCGGCGCCCACTCCCGTACCGACGACGCCGGTCGCCCCCGTCGCCGGCGTCCGGGTCGTCGCCCAGCCGACGGCCGGGGATGTTCGCGTGCAGACAGCGCCGGGCCAGGCGTTCGTCTCACTGGACGATGTCACGGCGCTCCCCGTCGGGGCCGTCGTCGACGCCCGCAAGGGTCGCCTCGAGCTGAGCTCATCGGTCGGAGGAAGCGTGCAGAGCGCCAGCGTCGCCGCGGGCATGTTCACGATCCGCCAGCGCCGTGCGAGCGCGCCGGTGCTCGCCCTCGTCACGCCGAAGGGCCGCGGTCGCGCATGCGCGCCGGGGCGCCCGCGCCCCCGCGGCGCGGTTCGCAAGCTGGTCGTGAGCGTGCCCAAGGGCGTGCTCCGCACCGCGGGCATGAAGGGCGTCGCCCGCGGCCGCAACGCCGCCTGGACGACCGCCGACCGCTGCGACGGCACGCTCACGAGCGTGCGCAAGGGGCGCGTCGCGGTGACGGCCGGACGCCGCACGGTGCGCGTGCGTCCCGGTCGCAGCTATCTCGTCGCGGCCCGGCTGTTCGCCGCTCGGCGTAGGCGCTAGCCCCGCCGCCCGGGCCGGCTGACGAGCTCGGAGAACAGGCGGTCCAGCTCGCCTGCCGGGTCGTCGGTCAGCCCGGTGTGGACGGGCGAGGGCTGCACGATCGTGCTGGCCGGCGCGGTCAGCCAGTGGAAGCGCTCCGACTGCGGCATACCCGCCACGTGGCCGCCCTCCGGCCGCCCCTCGGCGACCGCGACCAGCGTGTCGAGCTGGGCGCGCACCTCGGACGGCTCGCAGCCGGGCGAGAGCGCGGCGAGCAGCGCCTCGTCGAGCTCTGCGCGAGCGCCCAGGAAGCGCAGCGGGCGGCAGAAGAGCACCACACCGGCGTTGAAGCCCTCGCCGCGCTCGACCCGCGGGACGACGCGCACCATCGCGTACTGGAACGGCTCAAGCACGGGCGCCCTCCGCCTCCTCGACGAAGCCCGCGCGGTCCGCGAGCCGCGCCGCCAGATGCGACCCGTACGTCTCCGCGTCGGCCCAGTCGTCCGGCAGCTCGCCGGCGATCGCGCGCACCCGCTCGGCGTCGAGCCCCGGCGCGAGGCGCGCGTCGGCCTCGGTGATCGGGCCGGCGAACGGCAGCAGCACGTGGTCGCGGATCGCCGGGAAGCGGTCCCCGGCGCGCGCCACCGGATCGCCCGAGGAGTGGTGGACGTAGAGCGCCGCGCCGTGGTCGATCAGCCACAGGCCGTGGTGCCAGCGCAGCAGGTTCGGGTTGCGCGGGGTGCGGTCGACGTTGAGCACGAACGCGTCGAACCACACCACGTCGGCGGCCAGCTCGGGCTCCGGCGGGCGCTGCGGGGTGAACGGGAGCGCGCCCGGCAGGAAGTCCATCCCGAGGTTGCAGCCGCCGCTGGCCGCGATCAGGTCCTGGATCTCGGGGTCCGGCTCGGCCGCGCCCAGCGCCGGGTCGAGCTCCACGAACACGAGCTCCGGCACCGGCAGCCCGAGCGCGCGGGCGACCTCGCCGGCCACCAGCTCCGCCGCCAGCGCCTTGGTGCCCTGTCCGGCGCCGCGGAACTTCAGGACATAGAGCCCGTCGTCGTCGGCCTCCACGATTCCCGGCATCGATCCGCCCTCGCGCAGCGGGGTCACGTAGCGGGTGGCGGTCACGGTGCGCACGGATGGCATCATGGCGACCCATGGGGCAGAAGCTGTGGGAGCCGCCGCGCGAGCTGGTCGAGGGCGCGCTGATGACGAAGTACATGCGCTGGCTCGACCGGGGCATAGAGACCTACGAGGACCTGCACCGGTTCTCGGTCGAGGACCTCGAGGGCTTCTGGGGATCGATCTGGGAGTTCTTCGAGATCGAGGGCGGCTACGAGAAGGTGCTCGGCGACCGCTCGATGCCGGGGGCGGAGTGGTTCCCGGGCGCGGAGGTCAACTACGCCGAGCACGCCTTCCGCGGCAAGCCCGACGACCGCGTGGCGATCGTGCATGCGGGAGAGCTGCGCGACCAGGCCGAGCTCACGTGGGGCGAGCTGCGCGAGCAGGTCGCGGGCATCGCGGCGGGACTGCGGGCGCTGGGCGTCGAGCGCGGCGACCGCGTCGCCGCCTACATGCCGAACATCCCCGAGGCGATCGCCGCCTTCCTGGCCACCGCCTCGATCGGCGCGGTCTGGTCGAGCTGCTCCCCGGACTTCGGCGCGCGCAGCGTGATCGACCGCTTCCAGCAGATCGAGCCGAAGGTGCTGCTGGCGGTCGACGGCTACCGCTACAACGGCAAGGACTTCGACCGCTCGGAGACCGTCGCGGGCATCCACGGCGAGGTCGGCGGCGAGCTCGTGCGCCTCGGCTACCTCGACGGCTCGGGCTGGCAGGACGGGTTCCTGGGCGACGCCGAGCTCGAGTTCGATCGCGTCCCGTTCGACCACCCGCTGTGGGTCCTGTACTCCTCGGGCACGACCGGCCTGCCGAAGGCGATCGTGCAGAGCCAGGGCGGCATCCTCGTCGAGCACGTCAAGAAGCTGCACCTGCACGTCAACGCGCAGGAGGGCGACCGCGTCTTCTGGTTCACGACGACCGGCTGGATGATGTGGAACTTCCTCGTCGGCTGCCTGCTCACCGACGCCGCGATCGTGCTCTACGACGGCAGCCCCGGGCACCCGGACATGGGCGTGCTGTGGGATCTCGCGGAGTCCGCGGGCGTCACGACCTTCGGCACCAGCGCCTCCTACATCGCCTCGTGCATGAAGGCGGAGGTCGAGCCCGGCGACGGCCGCGACCTGTCGAAGCTGACGGCCGTCGGCTCGACCGGCTCGCCGCTCTCGCCCGAGGGCTTCCGCTGGGTCTACGAGCACGTCGGCAAGGACACGTGGCTGTTCTCCACCAGCGGCGGCACCGACGTCTGCACGGCGTTTGTGGGCGGCTGCCCGCTGCTGCCCGTCTACGAGGGCGAGCTGCAGGCGAGGGCGCTGGGCTGCGCGGTCGAGGCGTGGAGCCCGGAGGGAGAGCCGCTGATCGGCGAGGTCGGCGAGCTGGTGATCACCGAGCCGATGCCCTCGATGCCGATCTTCTTCTGGAACGACCCCGACGGCGAGCGCTACCGGGAGAGCTACTTCGACATGTTCCCGGGCGTCTGGCGCCACGGCGACTGGATCGAGATCACCGAGCGCGGGACCGCGATCATCAGTGGCCGCTCGGACTCGACGATCAACCGCGGCGGCATCCGCATGGGCACGTCGGAGATCTACCGCGCCGTGCTCGCGCTCGACGACGTCACGGACGCGCTCGTGGTCGACATCCCGAAGGAGGGCGAGGAGAACTTCATGCCGCTGTTCGTCGTCCTGCGCGACGGCGCCTCGCTCGACGAGGAGCTCTCGAAGGCGATCAAGGCGCGCATCCGCGAGGACTGCTCCCCGCGCCACGTCCCGAACGAGATCGTGACGGTCGCCGAGGTGCCGCGGACGCTGTCGGGCAAGGTGCTCGAGCTGCCCGTCAAGCGGATCCTGCAGGGCGACGATCCGGAGAAGGCGGCGAGCCGAGACTCGCTGGCGAATCCGAAGGCGCTGGACTTCTTCGTCGACTACGCCGGGCGCGGCTGAGCACGCCGGCGATCCCGGGCGGCAGCCGCCCGTCGGTCGAGAGCCAGGAGCCGGCGAGGATCAGCAGCAGGCCCGCGATCGCGCCCGCCCCGGGCCGCTCGCCGAGCACGGCCATGCCGAGCGCCAGCGCCACGACCGGGTTGACGTAGGTGATCACGAGCGCGCGGCCGGGGCCGATCTCGGCGATCAGCCGGCCGAAGACCACGAAGGCCGCCGCCGTGCAGAACAGGCCGAGCACGACGATCGAGAGCAGCGCGTCCGTCGAGGGCGTCTCGGTCGGGAGCCCGACCAGCGTGACCGGCGTGAGGAGGACGGCCGCGATCGCGAGCGAGACGCCCATCACCGCCCGCTGATCGAGCTCGGAGAGGTGGCGCCGCAGGACCATCGGGCCGGCGGCGTATCCGAGCGAGGCGATCAGGATGAAGGCCGCGCCGAGCAGCTCGTCGCTCTCGCCGGCGACGTCGATCCCGACGAGCACCACGACCCCGGTGAAGCCGACCAGCAGCCCCACCAGCCGGCTCCCGGTCGCCCGCTCGGCGCGGTCGAAGCGCAGCGCCAGCACCGCCACCAGCAGCGGGACCGAGGCGATGATGATCGCCGCCAGCGAGGAGTCCACGTGCTGCTCCCCGGCCGCGATCAGCGGGAACGGGATCGAGATCTCGAGGAACGCGTACGCGGCCAGCCACCGGCCCCGGCCCCTCAGCGACCCGAGCGCCCCGGCCCGGTGGGCGAGCACGAGCAGGACCGCCGCCGCGAGCACGACCCGCGACCACGCCACGAACGCCGGCGAGAGCCCGTCGTCGACCGCGACCTTGATGAACAGGTACGGGATCCCCCACAGCACCGACATCGTCGCGAACCCCGCCCACGCCCGTGCCGTCATCGGGCGATTCTGGCACCTACGGGTCGATCAGCTGGAGCGTGCCGTCGGCGCGCGAGGCGACGAAGACGCGGCCCGAGCCAGGCTCGACCGCGACCGAGTTCGGCTGGCGGACCGTCGGGAAGCTCCGCAACCGCTGCGGCTCGTCGCCCGCCCGGAGCTCGACGAGCTCGTTGCGCTCGGTGAGCGTGACCCAGAGGCGGTCGCCGTCGATCGCGAGGCCGTAGGGCGAGCCGGGCAGCTCGATGCGCCCGGCGACCTTCAGGCGCGGCTCGGTCGTGAAGACGAGCACCGCGCCGCCGCGGGTGTCGGCGACGTAGATCCGCCCGGAGCCGTCGCTGACGACGTGGGTCGGCCCGAGCCCCGCGTTGCGCGCGCCCTGACCCTGGAGCGTGCGCTGGTCGAAGAGCTCGACCGTGTACGCCTGCACGGCGACGACCGCCACCGCGCCGCCGACGGCGACGATCCCGCCGGGCTGGGTGTCCACCGGCACGGTGCGGACGCGGCGGCCGCCGCGGACCTCGCTGATCGTGGAGCCGCGCTCGTCGGCGGTGAAGATGCGCCCGTCCGCGCCGGCCGTCGCGTCGTGGGGCTGCTCGCCGACCCGCGTGGCGAGCGTCTGCCCGCCGGGGAGCGAGACCTCGACGAGCTCGTTCGCGGGCTCCGACGGCACGAGCACCGGGCCGCCCGGCTTGGCCAGCTGAAGGTGGCGCGGCGGCCCGGGCAGCGGGACGCGCTTGCGCACACGGCCGTGGCGGTCGAGGAGCACGAGCGCCGCGGGGTCGTTGACACCGACGGCGACGAGCCCCGTCTTGGCGTCGTACACGATCCCCTCCGGCTTGGCGCCGACCGGCACCACCCGCCCCGCGGGCTTCGTCTCCGGCACGGGAGCGCGGCCCGGCTCGGCCGCGCGCGGCGGGTAGACGGGCTGCGGCGCCGGCGGGGCCTCGTCACCACCGCAGCCGGCAAGCGCCAGCACCGCGACGAGGGTTGCCGTCCAGGGCCGCACGGCGGCGACCCTAGCGGCGCGCAGGCGGCCCGTCCCGAGGTTGGCGCCGCTGCCACCCCGGGCCGGCCGCGGCGCGACCGCCGGCCGCAGCCCGGGCCGCTCCGCCAAGTCGGTCGCCGGCGCGGGCGCCGGCCGGGTGGAGCAACTTGTCCGGCTATAGGGGGGTCAACCTGCTCCACCCACGCCCGGGCGACTCACCGCCCTCCCTACCCAGCCGCCGCTGACGTTGGCCGAGCCCGCCGCGGCGCAGCTCAGAACGCCGTGGCGAGCGCCAGCGGGAACACCGCGGAGGCGCCGCGCCGGCGGAGCTGGCCGGCCGTCATGGCGAGCGTCCAGCCGCTGAAGCGCACGTCGTCCACCAGCAGGCACGCGCCCGCCGGGACGTCGCCGGCCACGCGGAACGCCCCGCGCACGTTGGCCACCTGCTGCGCGGAGTTGGCCATCTCGCGCTGCGGCGGCCGCTCGTCGGCGCGCTCCAGCACCGGCGCGAACGGGCGCTCGAGCGCTGCCGCGAGCCGCGCCGCGAAGTCGCTCACCAGGTCGCCGCCCTCGCCGCGGCGCGCCGGCACGGCCGCGATCCAGTCCGCCGGGATCGCCCACGCGCGCACGAGATCCGCCGTGGCGCCGACCAGCTCGTCCGAGAAGCGCCCCGCGCGCAGGCCGGCCTGGATCTCCGGGTGCCAGCCGCCGTCGCCGAGCCGCGCCAGCGCGCGGCCCTCCTCGGCCCGCACGTCCTCGGGCAGCTTCTTCATCGCGCCCGACTCGTCCGGCGCCATCTTCTTGACCTCGATCACCAGCGGCCGCGAGCGCAGCAGCAGCGCCGCCTCGCGCACGAGCGCCGGATCCAGCGTGCCGGCGAAGCGCGGCCCGGCGCAAACCGCGCAGATGCCGCAGTCCTCCGCGGCGGGGTCGTCGAGCTGCTCGCGCAGCACGCGCATCAGGCAGCGCCCGTCGGCGCCGAAGGCGGCCATCGCCTGCTGCTCCTGGCGCCGCAGCTCGGTGATCCGCGCGTAGCGCTCGCCGTCGTAGGTCCAGTCGCCGCCCGCCGGCACCCAGCGGCTGCCGGCGCGGCCGATCGCGCCCTCGACGTCCAGCACCTTCAGCATCGCCTCGATCCGCCCGCGCCCGAGGTTGACCTCGGCGGTCAGCTCGGGCGTCGTCGCCCCGTCGTCGCCGGCCGCGTCGATCCGCGCCAGCACGCGCTCCACCAGCTCGCGCCGCGGGAACGCCTGCTCGATGAAGAAGTCCTGGATCCGGCGGTCCTCGGCGCCGCGCAGCAGCACGACCTCCGCGCGCTCGATCGCACGCCCGGCGCGGCCCACCTGCTGGTAGTAGGCGATCACGGAGCCGGGCGCCTGGTAGTGCACGACGAAGCCGAGGTCGGGCTTGTCGTAGCCCATCCCCAGCGCGCTCGTCGCGACCACGCACTTGAGCTCGTTGCCCAGCAGCCGCTCCTCCACCGCTATGCGCCGCTCGGACTCGATCTCGCCGCTGTATGCCTCGGCGGGGATCCCGCGCGTGTTCAGCCACTCGGCCACGACGTCCGCGTCGCGCTTGGTGAGCGTGTAGACGATCCCGGAGCCGGGCAGCTGCTCGAGCCATGTCGCCAGCCAGGCCAGCCGGTCCGCCTGCCCGGGCAGCTCGACGACCTCGAAGCGCAGGCTCGAGCGGCCGAGCTCGCCGCGGTAGGTCTTGACCGCCCCGCCGAGCTGCTCCTCGACGTCCCCGACCACGCGGTCGTTGGCCGTCGCGGTCGTGCCGAGCACCGGCACGCCCTCGGGCAGCGCGGCGAGCATGTCGCGCAGCCGCCGGTAATCGGGCCGGAAGTCGTGCCCCCAGTCGGAGATGCAGTGCGCCTCGTCGACCACGACCAGGCCGACCCGCGAGGCGAACAGCGGCAGCATGTCCTCGCGGAAGCGGGGGTTGTTGAGGCGCTCGGGGCTGATCAGCAGCAGGTCCACCGCGTCGTCGGCCAGCAGCGCCCGCACCTCGTCCCAGTCGCCGCGGTTGGTCGAGTTGATCGTCAGCGCGCTGATGCCGAGCCGCTCGGCCGCCGCGATCTGGTTGCGCATCAGCGCCAGCAGCGGCGAGACGATCAGGGCCGGCCCGGCGCCGCGCTCGCGCAGCAGTGCGGTGGCGAGGAAGTAGACGGCCGACTTGCCCCAGCCGGTGCGCTGCACGCACAGCACGCGCGCACGGTCGGCCACCAGGTCGCGCACAGCCTCCAGCTGGTGCTCGCGGAACACGGCCTCGGGCCCCGCGAGCTCGTGGAGCAGCTCGTTGGCGCGGACTTCCAGCGTGGCGGTGTCGGACATCATGACCACGTTAGGGCGTGGCGCGGATTGTTCGCCCCAGGGAGCCGGCCCGTCGCGTAGAACTCCGAGCGACGTGGCCTTCGTCTACCTCCTGCGCTGCGCGGACGGCTCGCTGTACTGCGGCTGGACCGTCGACGTGCCCAGGCGCGTCGCCGCGCACGCCACCGGCAGGGCGAGCCGTTACACGGCCGCCCGGCGCCCGCACGCGCTCGCGGCCGTCTGGGAGGTCCCGACCCACACCGACGCCCGCCGGCTCGAGGCGCGCGTCAAGCGGCTCACGCGCCGCGAGAAGGTCGCGCTGACCGCCGGCGCGCCGCTCGACGGTGCAACACCGGTGCGGTTTGCCGCACCAGAGCCCTAGGGCAGGTTCCTCCCACAGGAGGCATGGCACCCGCCTTTCTCCGGAGCCCGGAGAAAGCCATCCTGGATGGCGTCAGGGAACACCGCCAACGCCGATTCAGGGACCAATGACCGCCACCACCGACCCCGACCGGGCGCAAGCCCGGCGTGACGCGCTGCTGCTCACGCTCACGGGACCGCTCATCACCCTCCTCCTGCTCGCCGCCTGGGCCGCCACCGGCGCGGGCTACTTCTGGCCGCTGTGGCCCATGCTCGGCATGTCGTTCGCCCTGCTGGTCGTGCTGTGGCGGGCG
>JADMIO011529935.1_pt1 | contig 10444 bp, 10 predicted proteins | sample 8958161 | NCBI WGS metagenome assembly JADMIO01 (sample SAMN16585339, study PRJNA669376) | soil metagenome | isolation source: Crop rotation soil | place: USA: Cullars Rotation, Alabama | collected 2011
GTTTGATCCCGAAGTCGTAGGCGACCACGTGGAATCGCTGAGACCCGGGCTCGCTATCCAGTTCCGAAGGCGAACATTGCTCAACGCCCTGAGCCCAATCGTATCGATCCGGTGTTGTTACGCGAGTGGCAAGATCGAGACCGGCCATGGAAGGCGATTTCTTCGCACGCTCAACAAGCTCCTTTGGATCGCCGCCTTTTCCCGAGAGCACGCCTCGCATGACTCCTCGGGAGCGGAGATGGCGGACCAACGATCTCGTATCGATATCAGAAATTACAGGGACATTGTTAGACGTAAGAAACTCTTGAGCGGTCTGATCTGCTCGCCAGTTACTCGCCAACGGTGAAAATTCGCGCACCACGAGACCTTCGATATAGGGCTTGGCCGCTTCGTTATCGCTCTGGTTTGCGCCGTAATTTCCGATCTCCGGATAGGTGAGGACGACGATCTGGCCTGAGTAAGAAGGGTCGGTGAATACTTCCTGATAACCGGTGATCGCCGTATTAAAAACGACTTCACCGGTTCGTTCGATGGGCGCACCAAAACTCTTCCCCTCGAAGACAGTGCCGTCTTCCAGGGCGAGAACTGCGGGGTTCAATCGGGTCGGGTCCTCCTGATTCGGGGGCTTTTTTCTATTTGAACACAGCGACGGCCGAAATGCAGAATCGTCGGCGTCCTTGCAGGTACCGGTAAACTAAAAACATCTCGCTTCAATGATCACCGAGGCCTCGACTGCTAGGTTCGAATCGCTCGATCTCGATTGTGGTGTAACTCTTGCACCCGTGGATATTGCTTATGAAACCTACGGCACTTTTAACTCCGAGAAAACAAATGCGATTTTAGTTTTGCATGCCTTTTCCGGAGACGCGCATGCGGCAGGTGAAGCTGGCTGGTGGTCCAATATGATCGGTCCCGGAAAAGGATTCGATACAGACAAATACTTCGTGATTTGTTCGAACGTGCTCGGGGGATGTCGTGGCACGACTGGTCCAGGCTCGGTCAATCCGCAAACCGGATGTCCCTGGGCAATGTCGTTCCCCGCGATTGGCATTGCCGATATGGTCCGGCTTCAGAAAAAGTTGATTGATCATCTCGGAATTGAGCGGCTGCTCGCTGTTGCGGGGGGATCGATGGGCGGAATGCAAGCCCTGGAATGGGCCGTAGCGTATCCGGATCATGTCCTTGCTGCATTGCCGATCGCGACCACCTGCCGGCATAGCGCGCAACAAATCGCGTTTAACGAAGTCGGGAGGCAGGCGATCATGGCTGATCCCGATTGGAACGAAGGGGATTATTACAACAAGCGGCCACCGGCGCGAGGTTTGGCTGTGGCTCGCATGGTCGGGCACATTACGTATATGAGCGACGAAAGTATGCGGCAGAAGTTTGGCCGCAAGCTTCGTACACCCGATAAATTCGAGGTCGAAAGCTATCTCCACTACCGCGGCAGCCAGTTCGTCGAGCGCTTTGACGCCAATTCGTATCTCTATATAACTCGGGCGATGGATTCGTACGATCTTACGCAGCGAGGTTCACTTCCATCATTATTTGAGAAGATCCGTACTCGTTTTCTAGTTCTCAGCTTCACTTCGGATTGGCTTTACCCGAGCTATCAGTCACTTGAAATTGTAAGTGCTTTGCGCAGTCGTAATTGCGATGTAGCCTACTGCAATCTCACCTCGCATTACGGCCACGATGCGTTTCTTGTCGAAGTGAACGAGCAGGCCGAACTGATCCGTGGCTTCCTTGACAGCACCTACCGGGAGGCCGCAGGTGGGCGTTCGTGAAATTTACGGCCGAAGCGATTACGCCATAATCAGTGAACTTGTTGAGCCGAGTACGCGCGTTCTCGATCTCGGCTGCGGAGAAGGGCAGTTGCTCGCTTGGCTCAAGGAAAACAAGAAGGTCGATGGCCGTGGCGTTGAAATGACCGGTGCGAGCGTCCAGAAGGCAATCGCTCGCGGCGTCTCGGTTTATCAGGGCGATCTAGAATCGGCTCTTGAGGACTATCCCGACAACGCCTTCGATTACGTAATTCTCAGCCAGACGCTTCAGCAAACCCAGCATCCTTTAAAAGTGCTGCGCGGGATGTTGCGGATTGGCCGCTACGGGATCGTAGCATTCCCGAATTTTGCTCATTGGCGGGTCCGGATGAACCACCTCTGGAGCGGCAGATCACCCCGCACCGATCTGTTTCCTTATGACTGGTTCGATTCACCAAATATTCATTTTTTAACCGTGCTCGATTTCGAAGGCCTGGCGGAACGAGAGAAATGGCGAATCGAGCGATGCATGTTTCTGGCAGGCCATCGCGAAGTGCGAATATTCCCGAATCTCTTTTCGGAAGTCGCTGTGTATCTGTTTACGGCTGGTTCTTGAAAGTACCCTTCTGTTTTGCGGTGTCGATCAAGGTGGGATAAAACTGTACAAACGTTGTATCGACTAAACCGTTCTGCTCATGGCACGAATAGCAATCAGCCGTTTTCGGGAAGGGTTTTCCTTCGCGGTTGTAGAATCCCCAGCCGCCACGAGCAGAATCTTTCACATGCGCCTCGATTCCAACTATTTTGGTCTGTACTCGCCCGTTTTTGTTAATCGAGACTTGGCTCTCCGACGATCGGATTTCTAAGATCAGAACGGTTTTGTCGGGCCAGGTGCCGGTTTTCAGAAACTCTCGGTATGCCGACGGATTTACGAAGACATTTTCAAAGGGGGGATTGCTCGGACTATCGCCAGAGTTGTACGTCATCCCGATTCCGGATGAAAGGAAAATCCAATCGCGATAATTCTGCGGAATCGTTAAATTTCCATCTTTGCTGTACTGGGGACTTTGTGCTAGGAGACAAACACTAATGAGCAGACACGGCAAAGATCGAATCATATGGCCAGTTAAAGCTTCAAGAGCGCTCGCAGCTTCTTGGTTTGTACACGACTGACGGGAATCTCGGTCTGCTTCTTATCGTCCATCCGGAGTTGAAAACTCGACTTAAACCAAGGAATTACTTCGCGGATACGATGAATGTTTACAAGATACGATCGATGGACTCGCCAGAACATATCTGAATCGAGATTGGATTGCAGCTCTTCGATCGTGCGGTAATTCGATTGCCCTTCTAAATTTGTCGTGACGACTGTGATCAAGCCATCTTCAATTGTTGCGTAGATGACATCCTGAGCGTCAACGATAAAATTGCGATTGTTGCTTTTGACCAGAAGCTTCGTTCGCTGAAGTGAAGGCTTCGGCGTTCCCGGTTCCACAGGCAAGCTTTTGTTTTTTTCCGCAATTCCCTTCCTGGCCCTTTCCACCGCCATAGCCAGCCGCTCTTTTTCGACCGGTTTTAACAAATAATCGAGAGCTTCCAAACGGAATGCCTCGACCGCATATTGATCGTAGGCCGTGGCCATCACGAAATAGGGTAACGGGATGTTCTTGTCTTGCAGCCTTCGAATAACCCCCCTTCCGTCCAAACCAGGCATCTGGACGTCGAGGAAAACTAAATCTGGCTCGAGATTCTCGATTAACTTGACTGCTTCGATGCCATTCCCGGCGGTTGCCAGAATATCGATGTCCGGGAACTCTTTTAAAAGATAGGAAAGCTCATCGGAAGCGAGCTTTTCGTCGTCAACTAAAATTGTGGAAATTGTTTGGGATGCGGTGCCGTTGGTCGCGCGAATCCCCATTAAGTGCTAGTATATCTTAGGATAAAAGCTACTCCGCGAGTTAGAGATTCATTGCGTCTGCGGAGAACGATTACCCCACTCGATAGGCACCCGAGAAGGAGCACCACAAGCATTGCCCGGCAAAGATAACGTCCAGATTGCGCCCGCTAACGGAAAGCTCGGCGTATTGATTCCAGGAATCGGCGCGGTTTCTACTACGTTCATCGCCGGAGTTGAAGCGGTAAAGCGTGGCCTTGCGCTTCCGGTTGGTTCTCTTACGCAGCTTGCCACGATCCGGCTCGGCAAACGCACTGATGGCCGCTCACCGATGATCAAAGATTTCGTGCCTCTTGCAGGCATCGGCGACCTGGTTTTCGGCGGCTGGGACATTTACGAAGACACAGCATACGAATCGGCGACGAACGCAAAGGTGCTCGAGCCGTCGCTATTAGCTCAGGTCAAAGAGCCGCTCTCGGCGATTCGCCCTATGAAGGCGGTATTCGATCACGAATATGTCCGGCGCATCAACGGGCCGAACGTGAAACAGGGCGGATCGAAGATGGATAAGGCGCAGGCGCTGATGGCCGACATCGATCAATTCCGGAAATCAAATAACGTCGATCGTCTGATCATGATCTGGTGCGGTTCGACGGAAGTTTTCCACCGCCCAGCAGAAGTGCACCAGTCCCTCAAGAATTTCGAGGAAGGTCTTTGTAACGACGATCCAGAAATCGCCCCGAGCCAGATCTACGCCTACGCCGCGCTGAAATCCGGTGTTCCTTACGCGAACGGAGCACCAAATCTCACCACGGATACTCCGGCTCTTCTCGAACTTGCCCGTGAGCGAAATATTCCGATCTGCGGAAAAGATTTTAAAACCGGACAAACGTTCATGAAGACGCTGATCGCGCCCGGCCTCAAGGCACGCATGCTCGGACTAAACGGCTGGTTTTCGACAAATATTCTCGGCAACCGCGACGGAGAAGTGCTCGAAGATCCGGGTTCCTTCAAAACCAAAGAAGAAACCAAGCTGAGTTCGCTCGATCAAATTCTCCAGCCCAAGCTGTATCCGGAGCTCTACGAGAATTTCTATCATTCGGTTCGAATCAACTACTACCCGCCTCGCGGCGATGCGAAAGAAGGCTGGGACAATATCGATATCTTCGGCTGGCTCGGCTACCCGATGCAGATCAAGATCGATTTCCTGTGCCGCGACTCTATTCTTGCCGCGCCACTCGTGCTCGATTTAGTTCTTTTCCTCGATCTCGCACAACGTGCAGGAATGCGCGGGATCCAGGAGTGGCTCTCTTTCTATTTCAAAGCGCCCATGACTGCTCCAGGACTCTATCCCGAGCACGATATCTTCATCCAGCTCATGAAGCTGAAAAACACGCTTCGCTGGATGCGCGGCGAGGAACTCATCACGCACCTCGGTCTTGAATATTACGACTAAGGCGCCCACTATGCCATGAATTGTCTGGTTATCGGAGGAACCCAATTCATCGGCCGAGCTATGGTGGCCGAACTACTGAAGAACGGCCATTCCGTCACAATCCTGCACCGCAAGCCGACTCACGATTTAGGGAGACGGGTCAAAAACATTTGTGCCGATCGCAATGATCCCAAAGCAATAAAAACGGCGCTGGCCGGAAAGAGCTTTGATGCGGTTTTTGACAATGTCTATGACTGGGAGCGCGGAACTTCGGCAACACAAGTGGAAGCGGCGGCTCGGGCGGTACAAGGTCCGCTCGAACGGTACATTTTCATGTCCAGCGTCGCGGCCTATGGAGACGGGTTAAATCATCACGAAGGTGACGCGCTCGCTCCCGATGATGCCCCCGATCTGTACGTTCGCAATAAGGCCACAAGCGAACGCGCGCTCTTCCGTTTACATCAGCGAATCGGATTGCCGGTCGTGACCCTGCGGCCGCCGTTCATCTACGGCCCGGAGAACCCGCTTTATCGCGAGGCTTTCTTCTGGGACCGTCTGCGTGCGGGACGTCAAATCATTCTTCCAGGAGACGGCCGCCGTCTCATGCAGTTTGTTTATGTGAAGGATCTCGTTCAGGCGGCAATGCGAGCGCTGAAAGAGTCTGCTGCGATTGGGCACGCATTCAATGTGGCCAATCCACGACCGGTTTCGCAGATTGAATTGGTCGAGGCGCTCGCGGCAGCAGCAAAGACAACTGCGAAGTTGGTCCGAATTCCTCGTGAGTATATCTTCCGCAAGGGTGGTCACCCGATGGGCCCGAAAATGTATTTCGGGATGTATCTAGATGTCCCTCCGATCACTATGGTGACCGCGAAAGCACAGCGAATGTTGAAATTTAAGCCGACCGATTTCGGCGCTGGCCTGAAAGAGACGTATCGCTGGTACACCCGCCACAATCATCAGTCCAAGCCAGACTATCGATTCGAAGAGGCGTTACTCACGAATGCGCCTCTGGTGACCCCCGCGAAGGTCTAATCTTTTCAAAAGTTTAGAAAATGAGAGCGAATTTTGTTGACAAAATAGTTGCTCATACGTATGATTGAAACGAACGTATGAATGAAGCGTCGATTGATACCAAAACCAAAATTCTGAACGCCGCAGAGAAGCTATTTGGAGAAAACGGTTTTGATTCGACCTCTCTTCGCGATATCACCGCGGAAGCGAACGTAAATCTCGCGGCGGTAAATTATCACTTTCAGTCGAAAGAGAGCCTAGCAGACGCCGTAATCGAGCGCCGAATCAAACCCGTGAATGAGCGCCGAATTGCGATGCTTGAAGCGGCTGGGCCGAATCCCACAGTTGAGCAGATTGTCGAAGCGTTTCTTGCCCCCATACTCGAACGCGATATTTTGCCGGCCGTTCCAGCCATTGGACGAGCTCTTTGCAGTCCGGATCAGTTTGTCGAGCGTATTTTCAAAAAACACCTCATGCCCATTGCTCAAAGGTTTCGAGAGGCATTAGAACGGGCTTTACCCAGTTTGAGCCCTGAAGAACGTGCATGGCGGCTGAATTTCATGGGTGGCGCGATGTCGCACGTTCTTGTGTTTTCCGAAGTTCTGCCGCTAATGACCAATGGACTATGCCAGCCGGGCGATCGACGTGCGCTTTTGGATCGTATGGTGATATTTCTAGCTGCGGGATTTAGGGCTCCGGAAACAGCCTTGTCATCCCAATCCTCGGAGAAAAATTGATGCGCTTGTTCGCTTCGGTTTTGTTAGCGTCGTCGATCGGATTTGCACAAAACACGACGATGCCTTTAAGTCTCAAACGCGCGGTCGAGATTGCTTTGGCGCCCGATGGAAGCACGAAAATCGCACTAGCCCAGGAGACGATTCAACAAGCTCAGGAGCGGCTGGCTGAGTCGCGTGCGGCATTTCTGCCAGATCTGGATTCCTCGATTCAAGACCGCCGTCAGACAACTAATCTGAAGGCCTACGGTTTCACTTTCAATCTTCCGGTTGCCGGTTTCTCAATTCCTTCCATTGTCGGTCCATATTCAGTTTTTGACGCTCGCGCGACCGTGCAACAATCCGTTCTCGACATCAGCAGTTATAAACGCTACAAGTCCTCCCGTACATCGCTCGCGGCGACGCGGTCTGATTTCGATGGGACCCGAAACCAAGTTCAGGATGAGATCGCAAGAGACTATCTGATTGCTCTACGCGCCGATGCCGATCGTGATACCGCCCGGGCAAACGTCGATTTGTCGCAAGCACTGCTCGATCTCGCCCAGCGGCAAAAAAATGCCGGCTCCGGAACGGGCATTGAAATTGTGCGAGCACAGGTTCAGCTCGCAAATGATCGCCAACGCTTAATTCAGGCCGAAAATGGAAGAACGCGAGCAATTCTGCAACTTCTTCGGGCAATGAACTTGGATCTTGCTTCGCCAGTCGAGTTAACCGACAAACTTGAATATCGTCCAATCGACACTTCCCAACCCAATGTGCTGCTCGAGGAAGCCCATAAGATGAGGCCCGAATTGCGTGCTCAGCAGCAGCGCGAAGAGGCGTCACGACTCAACTACGGTTCCGTAAAGTCGGAGCGACTGCCGAGCATCGGAGCATCCGGCGACTACGGAACCATCGGACAGAGTATTCCCGGTACGCATCCGACTTATACTCTGGGAGCTTCTTTGAAAGTGCCCATCTGGGATGGCGGCCGGCGCGAAGCTCGCATTGGTGACACGTTCTCTCAATATCGGCAGGAACAAGTCCGCACCAAAGATTTAGCGCAGCAGATCGAGCTTCAAGTACGTGTGGCTTTGGAAAATTTGCGCTCGGCCGCGGCCGAAGTGGATGCCGCGCGGGACGGACTTACGCTCGCTGACAATGAACTCGCGCAGGCCCGCCGCCGGTACGAGGCCGGGGTCGGGACTTCCGTGGAAGTAACCGACGCTCAAACCCGTTTACAACGTGCTCGCGACAACCAAGTGGGCGCAATTTACGACTACAATCTGGCCCATCTGGATCTCGCAACGGCCACTGGAACAATCGGAGACTACGTCAACCAATGAAAAAACGACTTCCCATTCTCGTGATTCTCGTGGCCGCCGCGATAGGCGGTTATTATCTCTGGCGTTCATACCAATCCAATCAGCAGGCAAACCGGATCTATGTTTCGGGAAACCTGGAATTGACTCTGGTGGATCTCTCGTTCAAGACGGCCGGCCGAATGATCGAGCTCAATGTTCGCGAAGGTGACACAGTCAAAAAAGGCCAGGTCATCGCTCGCCTTGATCCGATGCAGCTTAAGGAACAGCATGCACGTGATGTTGCAGCGATCACGAATGCTCAATCGAGCTATCAACAACTTGAGACCACGATCGAATATCAACAATCGACGCTCGAGAGCCAGGTGGCTTCCCGCAAGGCCGAACTGGCTCAGGTACAAGCCAACCTCGAAGCGCTGCTCGCCGGGAGCCGCAAGCAGGAAATCCAACAAGCCGAAGCCAGTGTAAGTGACGCGCAAGCGCAGTTCGATCTCGCAAAGGCCGATTGGGAACGGGCGCAAACTTTATTCAAGAACGATGATATTTCCCGTTCTCAATATGACCAGTCGAGAACAAAATTCGATAGCGCCAGTGCGCTCCTTCGGCAAGCGAAAGAGAAATCTGCGTTGGTCGAAGAAGGTCCTCGGAAAGAAGACATCGCTGCTGCTCGTGCGAACGTCGCGCGAGCACAAGCTGCCGTGAACACAGCAGAAGCCGATCGGATCGAATTGCGGCGTAAACGGCAGGAGCTTGTCGCGAGGAAATCTCAAATCGAGCAAGCCCGCGCACAGGCGGGCATGTCCCAAGCACAGCTCGACGATACAGTGATCGTCGCTCCGATCGACGGTGTCGTCCTTGTGAAATCGGCAGAAGCAGGCGAGGTGTTGGCCGCCGGAACGACCGTAGTCACGATTGGCGATCTGGATCATCCCTGGCTCCGCGCCTATATTGGCGAAACCGATCTCGGCAAAGTGAAGCTCGGTCAAAGCGTTGCGCTTGCGACGGATTCGTACCCAGGCAAAACGTACCACGGAACTGTTTCATTTATTTCGTCGCAAGCTGAATTCACGCCCAAACAGATCCAGACCAAAGAAGAGCGTGTGAAGCTCGTGTATCGAATCAAAGTGGATGTGAATAATCAGAGCCACGAACTCAAAGACAACATGCCGATCGATGCGGAGATCCAATTGTGAGCACGATCATCCAGGCTGAAAATCTTACCCGTAAATTCGGCGCGCTCATCGCAGTCGACCACCTGAATCTTCAGGTTGAACAGGGAGAGATTTTCTGTCTCGTGGGTCCAGACGGCGCAGGAAAAACTACCACGATGCGTCTGTTATGTGGGCTCATGAACCCTACGGAGGGACGTGCGATCGTAGCCGGCCACGATGTTGCACGCGAAATCGACGCGGTGAAAGATCAGATCGGCTATATGGCACAGCGATTCGGTCTTTACGCTGATCTAACAGTTGCCGAAAATATGCGCTTCTATGCGGACCTCTTCGGAATTGTCGGCGAGGAACGCCGTGATTTGAGCACGCGCCTTCTTCGCATGACGCGCATGGATCCGTTTCAGAAACGTCCTGCGGGCAAACTTTCAGGCGGAATGAAGCAAAAGCTCGCATTAATGTGCACGCTTCTCCATAAACCTCGTGTACTTTTTCTCGATGAGCCGACCAACGGTGTCGATCCGGTATCTCGCCGCGATTTTTGGGCAATTCTTTATCAATTGGTTCGTGAAGGCCTGACCGTCTTCGTGACAACAGCTTATCTCGACGAAGCCGAGCGGGCGAATCGCGTCGGTTTCATGAACCAGGGCCGCATTATTCAGCTCGATACGCCGACGGGCTTAAAACGAGGTCTCCACGAAGGGTGTTATCGCGTCACCGCACCGGATCAGCGCAAAACTCGTGAAGTTCTCCAACAGCAGCCGGGAGTTCTAACCGTTCAGCCGATGGGAACGGATCTCCATTTGTTTATCGAGCCGGAAACCACATCACCCGAAAAGCTGCAACAGGCCATTCCATTTGATTGTCAGAAAATTCAACCCTCCCTTGAAGATGTATTCATCGCACTAATGCGGAAAGGAGAGGTGGGGCGTGCTGCCTAATAGCTCCGGCCCGGCGGTAAAAATCGAGAATCTCGTCAAAAAGTTCGGCGATTTTACGGCGGTGGACCATGTATCTCTTGAAGTCGCGCGCGGCGAGATCTTTGGGTTTCTGGGACCGAACGGAGCCGGAAAATCCACAGCAATTCGCATCATGTGCGGACTTCTACCTCCAACTTCAGGACGGGCCGTCGTC
>JADMIO012720493.1_pt1 | contig 10442 bp, 9 predicted proteins | sample 8958161 | NCBI WGS metagenome assembly JADMIO01 (sample SAMN16585339, study PRJNA669376) | soil metagenome | isolation source: Crop rotation soil | place: USA: Cullars Rotation, Alabama | collected 2011
CGGCCTCGCGCACGAGGTCGAGCCGCCGCGGCGGCCGGAACGCGAGCAGCCCCCAGCCGGGAGGAAGCTCGGACGGATCGAGGATGTCGACCGGCGCGGCGACGTAGTGCCGGTGGAACGCCCGCTCGAGCGCCATGGCCTCGAACTTCGTCCCTCGGTGGAGCCGCTCCTCGAGCCGGCGGAGCTTCGACTCGAGCCGGCAACGCTCGGGGTCGGGGGACCGCTCGAACTCCCAGCGCCCGTCGGCCTCGAAGAGCGTCCTCGAGCGGAAGAGCGACGGGTCGTCGCGGGCGAGCCGTTCCTCGACGCGCCTCATCTCGGCGGCCGCGAGGCCGATCCGACGCGTGATCTCGGCCGTCACCGAGGCGTCGCGCAGGAAATCGGACCGAGAGGCCTTCACCTCGACCACGATCAGGTCGTCCCGCCGCCCGAGGGTCCGCCGGCGGATCCCGCCGCGCGGGCCGACCGTCGTCTCGACGATCGCCCCGTCGGCGTGGCCCGCGACGTCCGCGACGTGGGCCTCGAAGCTCGGGCCGCGGTAGCGCACCTCGAGCCCGAGGAGACGCGCGCCCATCCGGGCGTGCAGGTGGAGGAGAGCCGCTCGCTTGATCTCGAAGTGCAGGCGCGATTCGCTTCGTTGCTTCACGGTCGACCGTGGATTCTATCTCTCGCGCCGCGCTTCCCGCGCGACGCCGGTCGTGTAGAATCCCGCGCCATGAACGCGGTCATGGTCTTCTTGCACGTGTGGGGCGTCCTCATCGCCGTCGGGGGGATGCACTATGTCATGGGCGTTCTGGCGCCGACCGCGAAGAAGATCGGGACCCCCGAGAGCGCGGCGTTCGTCGCGGCCGCGACGAGCAAGTTCCGCCTGTTCGTCTGGGTCTCGATCGTCCTCCTGATCCTGTCCGGTCTCCACCTCATGATGGCGAACCACCTCCTCCGAAGCGAGCGCGCCCCGCTTCTCCTCCTCAAGATCGCGCTCGCCGTGATCGTCTTCTCGATCTCGCTCGGGCTCACGCTCCCGTTCAAGGCGTTCGAGCGGATGCAGCAGAACCGCCTGTTCTGGATCCGCGTGAACCTCCTGGTCGCCGTCGTCGTCGTCTTCCTCGGCGCCTATCTCTCGACCGCGAACTGGGCGACCGTCCCCTCGGCGCCCTGAAGACTGAATGAACGCCGGCCCGCCGCATATTCAGCGCTTCGCTCCGTCGGAATTGTGATATAGAAATAGTCGTGGAGGCTCGTGGACGCGGGCGTCGGCCTCGACGCCCCCGCGGGAATCGATAGAAGATGAAGACCCCGGTCGCCGATCCCATCCTTGAATTGAGGCCGAGGCGCGGATTCGACGCGCCCCTGGCAGGGGAAGCGGGTTAGCGGCGACCTCCCGACCGCGAGACGAAGACCCACTGCCGGGGGCCGGCGGTGGGTTTTTTCTTTGGTGCACCGTTCCGACCGCAAGCTCGAGGAGCTCGCCGACGATGACTCAAGCCCCGCCCTCTCCCGCTCGCAAGACCGTCGTGCTCGCGTTCTCCGGCGGTCTCGACACGAGCTACTGCGTCGTCCACCTCCGCGAAGAGCTCGGGTACGACGTCGTCACGGCGATCGTCGACACGGGCGGCTACGCCGCGGAGGAGCTGCGGGAGATCGAGAAGAAAGCGCTGTCGCTCGGAGCGAAGCGGCACGTGACGATCGACGGGCGCCAGGAGCTCTGGGACCGCGTCGTCGGCTACCTCGTCAAGGGGAACGTGCTCCGCGGCGGCGTCTACCCGCTCGCGGTCGCGGCCGAGCGCGTGATCCAGGCCGAGCGGGTCGCGGCGCTCGCGAAGCGCGAGCAGGCCCGGGCGATCGCCCACGGCTGCACCGGCGCGGGCAACGACCAGGCGCGCTTCGAGGCCGCGTTCACGGTGCTCGCTCCCGAGCTCGAGGTGATCGCGCCGATCCGGGACCTCGGGATCACGCGAGACGAGGAGGCGAGGTTCCTGACGAAGCACGGCTTCCCGGTCCAGGCGACGACGCGCGACTACTCGGTGAACGCCGGGCTCTGGGGTACGACCGTCGGCGGGAAGGAGACGCACGACCCGTTCCAGGTCCCGCCTTTCCCCTCGGGCCTCGAGATCGTCGAGACGCTCAACCGCCGGGCCCGACGCCACGCGGTCGGTCGGGGCATCCATCTCGGCGACACCGTGCTCGGGTTCAAGGGGCGCATCGTCTTCGAGGCGCCGGCGCCGATCATCCTCGTCAAGGCCCACCGCGAGCTCGAGAAGCTCGTGCTCACCCAGGAGCAGCAGACGACGAAGGAACGGGTCGCCGAGCGGTACGGCGCCCTCGTCCACGAAGGGCTCTACTACGAGCCGGCGTGTCGCGACATGGAGGCGCTGATCGACTCGAGCCAGCGCCGGGTCGAGGGCGACGTGAAGCTCCGTCTCTTCAAGGGATCGGCCGAGGTGCTCGGGGTCCGGAGCCCGTTCTCCCTGATGGACCCCGAGCTCGCGGTCTACGGCGAGAAGAGCCGCTTCCTCGACGCCGCGGCCGTGCGCGGGTTCGCGCGCGTGCGCGCGGTGCCCGGCCTCCTCTACAGGCGAGCGGGCGAGCGGCGCGCGGCGGACGCGCTGGCCGGCTCGCCGATTGCCCTGCATCTCGAGGAGCACGCGGAGGCGCATCTCGGGTCGCGGCCCGAGAAGCAGCCGTGGGTCGGATCGCACGACGCGGAAAGCGCCGCGGGAGAGGACCACTGACGATGAACGGACACAGCAGCAGCGGCAACAACAGCGGCACCGGCTCCGATCACTCCGAGAAGACGTATCCCGTCTCGCGGACGATCGTGGTCGACAAGATCGGCTCGTCCACGGGCAATACCCGTCTCGACCGGACGATCGAGGTCTCGGACGAGATCGAGCCCGCGGTCGGAAACGTCCTCGTCGTCCGGGCGCTGATGGAGAAGAGCCGCTACAACGTCCTCGAGCTCGTCTCGGGCCGGATGGCGAAGATCAACTTGAACGACGTCATGGCGGGCGCCCTCGGCATGAGGCGCGCGCTGAAAGGGTTCGTCGGCGACGTGCCCCGGCGCATCAAGGTCGGGGACGTCATCCACATCCTGAACCTCGGCGGCGTCCTGGGCCGCTGCACGAGCCAGCACCGCGACCTCGGCCGCGCGCTCGAGGTCGAGGTGCTCGGCATGGCGGTCCGGGACGGGAAGCCCGTGAACATCCGGGACGGCGCGCTCGCGCCCGAATCGACGCTCAACTTCACGGCGCCGCTCGTGATGATCGCCGGGACCTGCATGAACTCGGGCAAGACGACCGTGTCGTCGGAGCTGATCCGGCGCTTCACGCAGTTCGGCCACAAGGTGGCGGGCGCGAAGCTCTCGGGAGTCGCGTGCCTCCGCGACACGCTCGACATGGAGGACCACGGCGCGCGGAAGACGCTCTCGTTCCTCGACTGCGGCCTGCCGTCGACGGTCAAGGTACCGGACCTCGCCCCGTACGCGAAGGCGATCATCAACAAGCTGATGGCGGTCGAGCCGAGCGTCGTCGTGCTCGAGCTCGGGGACGGGATCATCGGCGGCTACCAGGTGCCGACGATCCTCGCCGACGCCGAGCTCATGAGCCGGACGGCGTGCCTCGTCATGTGCGCGAACGACCTCGTCGCCGCCTGGGGCGCGAAGGCGCTCATGGAGCAGAAAGGGCTCCGGATCGACCTCGTCTCCGGCCCGGTGACCGACAACGAGATCGGGACCGCCTACGTGGAGAAGGAGCTCCACCTCCCCGCCGCGAACGCGCTCGAGGCGGGCGAGAAGCTGTTCAACGTGGTCTGCGACAGGGTGAACTCATGGCTCAAGTTGCCATCCTCGGAGGCACAGGCTACGGCGGCTCCGAGCTCCTCCGGATCCTTCTCTTCCACCCCGGGGTCGAAGTAGCGGCGGTCACCTCGCGGGAGAAGGGGGGGCAGCCGGTCGCCTCCGTTCACCGGAACCTCGCGGGGCTGACGTCCCTCGCGTTCACGGCGGACCCGGCTCAGGCCGCGTCCGCCGTGGGCCCGGACGGCGTCGTCTTCCTCGCCATGCCGCACGCGCAGGCGATGGAGGTCGTGCCGAGGCTCGCGCCGGCGGTGCGCGTCGTCGACCTGTCGGGCGACTTCCGGCTGAAGGACCGCGCGGAGTACGCGCGGTACTACGGGAAGGAGCACGCCTGCCCCGAGCTCGTCGAGGGCTTCGTCTACGGGCTCCCGGAGGCGAACCGCGAGGCGATCCGAGGCGCGCGCCGAGTCGCGAGCCCGGGCTGCTTCGCGACGGCGGTGATCCTCGGCTGCCTTCCCCTCGCGCGCGAGGGGCTCCTCCGAGGCGACGTGATCGCCGACTGCAAGACCGGCTCCTCGGGCTCCGGCGCGACGCCGGGCGAGGGGACGCACCACCCGCGCCGGTCGACCGCGTTCCTCGCGTACAAGCCGTTCAAGCACCAGCACGTCCCGGAGATCGAGCAGGCGCTCCGCGCGAGCGGAGCGAGGGACGCGCGGCTCCTCTTCCAGCCGCACAGCGCCCCGATGGTGCGCGGGATCTTCGCGACCATCTACTGCACGCTTCCCGAGGACCTCTCGGACGCGGAGCTCCGCGGCCTGTTCGAGAGGCGGTACGGGCGGGAGCCGTTCGTGCGGCTCGTCGAGGGCTCGCCGGACGTCACGTGGGTGAAGAACACGAACTTCGCGGACGTCTCCTGGGCGCGCGACGGGCGGCGGCTGATCGTCTTCGTGGCGATCGACAACCTCGTGAAGGGCGCAGCCGGACAGGCCGTGCAATCGATGAACCTCATGCTCGGTCTCGACGAGAAGACCGCGCTCGTCTTCCCCGGCAGCCATCCGTGAGATCCCGACCGTAGAAGGCAGGGAATGGACTACTCCGAGATCGTCGCGCTCGAGGGACGCTACACCGTCCCGACCTACAAGCAGTTCCCGTTCGCGATCGCGCGAGGCGAGGGATGCCGGGTCTTCACGACGGACGGGAGGACCTTCCTCGACCTCTACGGGGGCCACGCCGTCGCCTCGACGGGCCACTGCCACCCGGAGGTCGCCGAGGCGGTCTACCGGCAGGCGAAGACGCTCTTCTTCTACTCGAACCTCGTCCCGCTCGAAGTTCGCGCCCGCGCCGCGGAGGCGGTCGCGACGCTCGCGCCGGAAGGGTTGCGAAAGGTCTTCTTCGTCAACTCCGGCGCGGAGGCGATCGAGAACGCATTCAAGCTCGCTCGCCGCATGACGGGGAGGCCGCGCATCTTGTCGTTCGAGGGCTCCTTCCACGGCCGGACGCCGGGCGCCCTCTCCGCGACCGGGCTCGAGCACTACCGCGAGCACGCCGCGCCGCTCCTCCCGGGCCACGAGATCCTGCCGTGGGAAGACCTCGGCGCCGTGCATGACGCGCTCGCCGGCGGTGACGTCGCCGGCGTGATCCTCGAGCCGGTGCAGAGCCTCGGCGGCGTGCGGGTCGCGAGCGAATCGTTCCTCCGGGGACTCCGCGACGCGACGGCGAAGGCGGGCTCGCTCCTCGTCTACGACGAGATCCAGACCGGCTTCGGCCGCACGGGGACGGCGTTCTTCGCCGGGCGTCACGGCGTCGTCCCGGACTTCATCGCGCTCGCGAAGGGGATCGCGAGCGGGATCCCGATGGGCGCGCTCCTCGTCCGCGAGGACCTCGCGGCGCGCGTCAAGCACGGCGACCTCGGCACGACCTTCGGCGGAGGCCCGATCGCTTGCGCCGCGTGCGTGGCGACGCTCCGGGTCATGGAGCGGGAGCGGCTCTTCGAGAACGTCGCGAAGACCGGCTCCGCGTGGATCGAGCGCCTGCGGCGGGTCGAGGGGGTCGCGGAGGTGCGCGGCCTCGGCTTCCTCATCGGCGTCGTCTTCCCGGCCGAGGCGCGGCCGGTGCAGCGGGCCCTCCTCGACATGGGGTTCCTCACCGGGCTGTCGGACGACCCCCGGGTCCTCCGGCTGCTGCCGCCGCTCACGCTCTCGGCCGCGGAGGCGGAGAGCTTCACGCGCGCCCTCGAGGGCTGCGCGAGGCTCGGCTCGGCGGCGCCGGCCGCGACGGCGGCGAGGTGATGCCCGCCCAGCAAGCGATCCACGGGCGCCACTTCCTCGACGCCGATGCGCTCGGCCGCGAGGAGATCGAGTCGCTCCTCGACGGGGCGAGCTACGCGAAGTCGGGGCGCGCGCTCCCGACGCTCCGCGGCAAGAGCGTCGGGCTCCTCTTCTTCAACCCGTCGCTCCGGACGCGCGCGTCGATGGACGTGGCGGTCCACCGTCTCGGCGGCCACCCGGTCGTCATGGAGGCGGGCTCGCAGACGTGGGCCTTCGAATGGAAGACGGGCGCCGTCATGGACGGCGACCGGCAGGAGCACCTGAAGGAGGCGGTCGGCGTCGTCGCCCGCTACTTCGACGCGCTCGGCGTGCGCGCGTTCGCGGGGATGAAGAGCTGGGAGGAAGACCGGAGCGAGCCGATCCTCTCCGCGTTCGCGAGATTCAGCCGGGTGCCGGTCGTCAACCTCGAGTCGGCGCTCGCGCACCCGTGCCAGGCGCTCGCCGACGGCCTGACGATGCGGGAGCTTCTCGGCCCCGAGCTCGCGGGGGCGAAGGTCCTGCTCGCGTGGGCGCCTCACCCGAAGCCGCTGCCGATGGCGGTCCCGAGCTCGTTCGCCCTGATGGCGACGAAGCTCGGCGCGAACCTCACGATCCTCCGACCGGACGGGTTCGACCTCGCGCCGGACGTGCTGGAGCGGTGCCGCGCGAACGCGCGGGCCGCCGGCGGGTCGGTCGAGCTCACGAGCGACGCGCGCGCGGGCTACGCGAAGGCGAAGATCGTCTACGCCAAGAGCTGGGGCGGACTCTCGTGGTACGGCCGGTGGGACGACGAGCGCGCGGCGCGCGAGGCGAACCGGTCGTTCATCGTCGACACGTCGAAGATGGCGCTCACGGCGGACGCGAGGTTCATGCACTGCCTTCCGGTGCGCCGGAACGTCGTCGTCACCGACGAGGTGCTCGACTCGCCGGCCTCGGTCGTGCTCGACCAGGCCGAGAACCGGCTCTGGGCGCAGATGAGCCTCCTGTCGGCGGTGGCCGGGGAGGGCTGAGCCGTCTCGGTGGAACTCTGACGGCGGTGAACCGTCATTCGCCGAGCGCCTTCACGGCGGCGAAGACGCCCTCGACCACGAGCGCCATGCGCCGGTAATCGAGCGTGTCGGGCGTGTCGTCGGGGGTGTGGTAGTTCCGGTTCCGAAAGAACGCCGTGTCGGTGACCATCACCGCCGGGAAGCCCTCGTCCCAGTAGCTCGCGTGATCGGAGAGGTCGACGCCGGGCACGAGTCGCGGCGCGTTGATCGATCTCACTCCGAGATCCGACGCTCCGGACATCGCGCGCTTCACCGTGCGGACGAGGCCCGCCTGACCGACGCAGCCGACCACGGCGATGAAGTCCCCGCGGCTCGGATAGAGGAGCGACAGCGCGTCGAACGGGAAGCGCTGGCTGCCGGGCTCGTCGCTGAAGTAGCCGATCATCTCGAGCGCGATCATCGCGCGGACGGGGGCGCCCGACCGGCGGAGCGCGCTCGCGTGGACGGAGCTCCCCATCGAGCGAGTGCCGAAGTAGGGGGGCTCCTCGAGCGTGTAGGCGACGAGCTCGATCGGCGTCGACGGGCTCGCGCCCCGGAGGAGCGACGCGAGCTCGATCAGGCCGGCGACGCCGCTCGCGTTGTCGTCCGCGCCGATGCCGGACGAGGCCGCGTCGTAGTGTGCGCCCACCACGATCCGCTCGCCAGCGTCGGGACCGAGACTAGCGATGACGTTCCGGTACGCCCGCCCCTCGACGTCGAAAGGCTGGAACGAGACCGCGGCGCCGGCCGCGGCGAGCCCCGCGGCGATCGACTCCGCGGCGCGATCGAGGTTCGACACGTGTCGAAACGTCCGGGGAGCCCGCGCCGTCGCGAGCGCCTCGACGGTCGAGCGGAGGCGCTCCGGGTCGACGCGAAGCGCGCTCGGGCGGCGCGACACGAAGAAGAGCGGCTGCGTCAGGTACGCGGCGAGCAGCGCCGGAAGCCCTACCAGTACTCCGAGGATCAACCCGATGACGAGCATCGATCTCCGCCGCCGAGCGGTCCGCCAGCGCCGCGCGATCTCGTCCTTCGTCGACCGGGACGGTCTCAACGATCGGCGCCGCGGCGTCCGAGCCCGTGGCACTCGTGAGCGTCTCGCGCCTTGACGGCGGAAGTCGGGAGTGTGAGCCTGTCACGGGCTCTTCCTCCCACGCGCCCGCCGACAGCTCGAGGACCGATGGACAAAGCCAAGGTCGATATCCTCCGCGAAGCCGTGCCCTACATCAAGCGGTTCAAGGGGCGGATCTTCGTCGTGAAGCTCGGCGGCCGCGTCGTCGAGGACACGGACGCGCTCCACGCGCTCTCGGAGGAGATCGCGCTCCTCGACGAGGTGGGCATCCGCGTCGTCGTCGTCCACGGGGGAGGCAAGCAGGCGACCGAGCTCTCGGCGAAGCTCGGCATCGAGCCTCGGTTCGTCGGCGGGCGCCGCATCACCGACGACGCGACGCTCGACGTCGCGAAGATGGTGTACGCGGGTCAGGTGTCGGTCGAGATCCTGTCGGCGCTCCGGCGCGAAGAGGTCGAGGGCGTCGGCCTCTCGGGCGTCGACGGCAACATGATCTCGGCGCGCCGCCGGCCCCACAAGTTCCTGAAGGACCCCGAGACGGGGCGCCGGCAGAAGGTCGACTTCGGCCACGTGGGCGACATCATCAACGTCAATCCGCGCCTGATCCTCTGCCTCCTCCAGAACGAGTACGTGCCGGTGATCGCGTGCCTCGGCGCCGACGAGCGCGGCAACATCTTCAACATCAACGCCGACACGATCGCCTGCGAGATCGCGGTCGGGCTCAAGGCGGAGAAGCTCATCATGATGAGCGACGTCGAGGGGCTCTATCTCGACATGAAGGATCCGTCGACGCTCGTCTCGAAGCTCACCGTGAAGGAGGCGCGCGCCCTCGTTCGGAAGAAGGTCATCACGGCCGGGATGATCCCGAAGATCCTCGCGTCGATCAACGTCGTCGAGCGGGGCGTCGGCTCCGCGCACATCATCAGCGGGAAGAGCCGGAACTCGCTCCTCTTCGAGGTCTTCACCGACGAGGGGAGCGGCACCATGGTGACGACGGGGGCCGAGCGCCCGGCGGCGACCACGGTGGTCGTCCCGTCGGGGAAGAACGGAAAGTGACCGGCGAGAACGGGAAGCTCCTCGGCCCGATCGACGCTCTCCGCGAGATGGTCGCGCTCCGCAGCGTCTCCGGCGAGGAGGCGGCGCTCCGCGACTGGATCGCGGCGCGGATCGCGGATCGCGGGCTCCTGCCGGTCGTGTCGGGCCGAAACGTCTGGGCCTCGCGAGGGAACGACGGCGGACCGACGCTCCTCCTCAATTCCCACATGGACACCGTGCCGGCAGGGCCCGGCTGGACCCGCGACCCGTTCAAGCCCGAGATCGAGGGCGGCCGCCTCTACGGCCTCGGCGCGAACGACGCCAAGGGCTCGCTCGCGGCGATGCTGGTCGCGTTCCTTTCGGCCGAGCTCCCCGAGCGAGCGCCGGGGCGCCTGATGCTCGCGGCGACGTGCGACGAGGAAGTGTGGGGAGAGGGGCTCGAGAAGCTCCTGCCGAGCCTCCCGAAGTTCGACGCTGCGGTGATCGGCGAGCCGAGCAACCTCGAGGTCGCCGTCGCACAGAAGGGGCTCCTCCGCGCCGAGGTCATCGCGCGCGGCCGGGCCGGTCACGCGAGCCGGCCGCACCTCGCCGAGAACGCGATCTCGAAGGCGTCCGCCGTCGTCGCGCGCATCCATTCGATGGACCTCGCCCGTCACCCGCACGCGCTCCTCGGCGCGCCGACGGCCACGGTGACGATGGTCCAGGGCGGCGTGAAGAGCAACGTGGTCCCCGCCGAGTGCCGGCTCACGGTCGACTGCCGGACCGTGCCGAGCTTCCACAACGCCATGATGGCCGACGCTCTCCGCGCGGCGGCCGCCGGGTGCGAGGTCGTGGTGAAGAGCGACCGGCTTCGCCCCGTCGAGGGATCGGCCGGATCCGCCATCGCCGTCGCCGCGCTCGAGTCGGCGGGGCGGCGCGCGGCGATCGGCTTCCAGGGCGTGACGGACCTCGTGCACGTCGCCCCGAAAGCGCCGTCGATCATCCTCGGCCCGGGCACGTGGGACCAGTCGCACGCCGCCGACGAATCGGTCGAGGTCGGGGCCGTCGAGCGCGCGGCGGGGATCTACGCGGCGCTCGCGCGCGGGTATTTCCAGATCGAGCGCCTGACGCGGGGCGGCTGAGCGCGGCGCTGGTCACGCGCGCCGGCCGACGCGCTTCGGCCGATGCCGCTACTCGAGCTCGCGCCGAGCCCGCGCGGCGGAGCCGCTCGGCGA
>JADMIO011456632.1_pt1 | contig 10441 bp, 6 predicted proteins | sample 8958161 | NCBI WGS metagenome assembly JADMIO01 (sample SAMN16585339, study PRJNA669376) | soil metagenome | isolation source: Crop rotation soil | place: USA: Cullars Rotation, Alabama | collected 2011
CGCAGCGTCGCAACAGCCCGGTGCGCGAGTTCGCTGACAACCTGAGCTGGACGAAAGGAAACCACTCGTTCAACTTCGGTGCCACGGCGACCCGTATCGCGTTTTGGCAACAACTACAGACGGTTGTTCCGACCGCCGTGTTTACTACGAGCAACACCTTGGATCCGACGCCGTTCGCGGCGTTTAGTAGTCTTCCGTCGTCGCAGCAAAATGGAGCGGCACAACTTCTAAATGTCCTGACAGGACGCCTGACAGCTTTCAACTCGAATGCTCGACTGGATGAGAACTCAAACAATTACTCATTCTTGGGTTCTTTGATCAGCCGCGCGCATTCCGCGGAGTGGGGCGCATTCGGTCAGGATAGCTGGCGCTTCCGCCCGAATGTGACTTTGACGTTTGGGTTGCGCTATGAGCGTCAGATCCCGATCCAAGCTGACAACAACACGTATGCCGGCGTCACCTTCGCTGACCTGTTCGGTGAATCGGGCGAGGGAAATCTGTTTAAGCCTGGTACATTGACCGGCAACCATTCGGCCTATTTCAACTTCGCTAAGGGAAGTAAGGCTTACAACGGCATCGGCATCTTCCTGCCGAGCTTCGGCTTTACTTATAGCCCGAACTGGAAAGCTGGTTTCCTGCGTCATCTGGTTGGCGAGTCCGGTGAGACAGTCATTCGCGGTGGTTTTGCGATGGCTTCCGTACGCGAAGGAACGAACGTATTCCAGAGCGTCGTCGGCGCGAACCCGGGCGGCACGCTCACCACCAATCGCAGTTTGACACTAAACAATCTGCCGGCTGGAACATATCTGCGAAATGCAGCCCCGTTGGCTCCGGCAACTTTCCCGACGTCCCCGGTCTATCCAAACTTTGGATTGATCACCGACTCGGTAAACGCCTTTGACCCGAATCTGAAGGTCGGCTACGTCGAATCGTGGTCTTTTGGCATTCAACGGGAATTCAGGAAGGACAATGTGTTTGAAGTTCGTTATACCGCAAATCGTGGTCACAACTTGTGGCGACAGGTGGAACTTAACGAACTGAACATAGTTGAGAACGGTATTTACAGCGAACTCGCGCTGGCGCAGCAGAATCTGCTCTCGAACATTTCGGCAGGCCGTTGTCAGGGCTCGTTCCAGGATACAAATCCGCTCGGTGCTAATTTCCTCGCGAATTGCCGTATCAACTTTGCCTACTTTGGTGCGGGAACTGGAACATCTCCGCTGCCTATTTCGCTTGCGTACTTCTCAGGTTTGGCGGGAAGTACCGCGGGCGGCAATCCGAATACCGCGGGTAACTACACCAGCTCCAATTTCAGAAGCAGCACTTTCTTCGGCCCGCTAACCCCACTGGCTGCTCAACCGTTGCTGTTCGCAAACGGTTTGTCCAGCACCGCATTCGAGAATCGACGGACGCCGCTCGGCCAGGCCTGTTTTGGGATTACAGGGTGCACCGGCTTGGGTCTGTTCCCCTACAACCAACTGGCAGTCAACCCGGGCAAACGCGGTAGCCCGTTTGTCGTCAATAACAGCGGCCAAAGCTGGTATGACGCCTTCACGTTTGAATTCCGCCGGCGCATGTCAAAGGGGCTGCTGGTTCAAGGCAGCTACACCTTCGGCAAGAGTCTCTCGAATACGTTCGCGAGCAGCTCCGCGGTTTTCGATCAACCGGCAACCTTGCGAAATCTGTGGTTGAAAAAAGGCTATTCGACGTTCGACATTCGGCACGGTTTCAAAGCTAACTTCATTTACGAACTGCCCTTTGGTAAAGGCAAAACGTTTGTGAGCGGCGCCAATGGAATCGTGGACCGAGTGGTTGGCGGATGGGCATTCAACGGAAACCTCCGCTACCAGAGTGGTATTCCATTCAACTGGGCGGCGCCGAACGGTCTGTTCGATTACGGTGGCACGATTCAACAGAATACGGGCAACTTTCAACTCGTGGGCATGACGGCGAAGGACCTGCAAAAGGCAGTTGGTGTGTATCGCGATGCTGATGGCTTCGTTTATCTGTTGCCAAAGGATATCCGCGACAACACCGTCAGGGCCTTTAACACTTCGTTCAATCAATGCAACAATCCCAACTCTGCGGGCATCTGTCCCAACGGCATTGCCATCGGAGTGCCAACCTATACGCAGGGAGCCCCGACCGGACGTTACCTGGCCCCCGCAGGATTGAACTGCTTGCAGAAGTTCATCGGCGATTGTGGCTATGCCAACCTCGTGCTCCATGGACCAGGCTTCTTCCGCTCAGACCTGAGCATCGCGAAGCGCATTCGGTTCACAGAGTCCGCGAATCTTGAACTGCGTCTGGAATTCCTAAACGCTTTCAACAACATCAACTTCCAACCGGGCGCATCGGCCAATGACGTCAACACGTTCGCAAGTTCGACGTTGACGCAGGCGACATTCGCCCGCATGACTTCGGCTTATCAGGATCTCTCGACGACGAGCGATCCGGGCGGCCGCGTCGGCCAGATCGTCGTTCGCATTAACTTCTAAGGCGAACCTCGATCCTTTCCTTCCTGAGGAGAGCAGGTTCGCCTGCTCTCCTCAGCTTTATCTTCGCAGTGCCTACCTTTCTGCTTAAACCGGAAACCATTCAGTGGACACGCAGGAATTTTGTGTCGCTGATCCCCCAGGCCGTTGCCGGTACAGTTCTCCTCCCGCTTTGGCATTCAACCCGATCGTTCGGTAAGCACGCGACGACGAGCTCGCACGGCACTGATGAGAATTGCTGGCTTGATGTGTGCGCTCCATTGGTCGTGCAAAACGCCGAGTTAGGTCTCTACTCAGAAGTTGTGCTGACATCAGATACGTTCAGCGGTAAGACGGGATACACCGACGGCGCGGACACCACCGAATACGAAATCTATCTATACGACGCGACTGGCAACGCGATTGGCGCGGACGGAGTCGCGAAACGCCTCGTCGTACCGGCGATGCACACGACGACGATTAACCTCAAAGAAGTACTAAGTGGCCGAAAAGATTTCTGGGGTGGAATGCGCATCCGCCTGCGACCAAGAGGGCGCGAGCCGATGCACGCGAGTGATCTGTTCAGCTCCGCATTCGTGCGTTGGAAAACAGAGACAGCTTTCGACAACGTTCACGCCAATCCCGATCCAATTGAATGGCAACGACCCGATCCGTTCTTCTATTCAATGCCGTTCCCGCCGCTGAATGAATATGACGCACTGTTCAGTCTCTTCAATCCAAATGCGCAGGAAAGCGCGGGCGCACTTACGGTTTACGACGCGGTTGGTCAAAAAACGGCAGATACCACTTATGAACTGAAGGCGCATGCGTCGCTGCTGTTCGATTTACGACGGGGCGAATTTACTGACGATCCGCGTCCCGGCTTCGGGTGGTCAGATGCCAACCAACGGTCGCAGCACTCCACGAATTCGTCCGGCGGCTCAATCGTCATCACCAACCGCAAGGGCACGCAAAAGAGTTTTGCCTACCTCATGCTTAACCGCCGGGGCGGCGTGCGGTTCACTGTCGAGCATCCGATTCATCAGCCGCCTTTCAATCCCGTTTCGGCGCCGCCGCCTTTCGATGCGGCGGGCCGTTTGAAAGCAAAGAACATTCTGTTCACCCCGCTCGTGTTCCGCGCGAAGCGAATCGGAGGCGTGACGCTGGACTCCTGTTTTCATTTCAGTTCCGGCGCGCCCATAGAAGAGTTTTTATGGCTCAGCCCGTTTATCACCGACAGTGCGGGCACGGTGGCGTGGCAACCGGCGGCGGACAAGCCATTCCCGACATCCGTCGCGCCGAAGCAAATCGAGCGGGGCGCGATCAAACTCGGGGGGATGCAAAGCTGTGTGTTCAATTGCGCTGAACTTCAGTTGCCAAAAACATTTTCAGGGGGCATGTCGTTGCCCGTCGCGCCGACCACAAACCACACCCTGATGAAGGTTGAAATCTCGGTGAAGGAATGGAACGCGCACGCCTTCACACACTTTCGCCCCGGGTTGCAATCCGCGCGCGGCTATCAGGCGTCAAAACCGCGCGGTAGTTTGGCGACGGACTACATTGCCTGCAATGCGCGTTTGGAAAAACGCGGCGACAAAATTTTGCGCGACGAAGTGATTGGCGTGATGAACATCGACGACAAGGCGGTCGCCGGCCGGCCCGCACTCGAGCTTCACAGCGCGCAAGGCCTCTTGATGCGCATCGACCTGGGTGAAGTGCCGGCGTTTGCGTGTCGGCATTACTTGCTTTCTGAGTTAGCGTCTGAAAGAATTCCCGCGCTCGATCTGAGCCTGCGGTTGGTTGATGAGCGCGCAACCCTTTTGATGTCAGTAGCACATTTGGATTATGTCCGTCGTGATCTGGCTCTGGACCATGGCTCAGACCGCTTTTCAACGTTCAATGATTTTACTTGTCACGCGACCACTTAGAACGCTCCCCAGAGTCGCCACGCCGGTAGAATCAATCATCACAAGATCATAGGAGAATTAATCGTAATGCGCAGGTTGTCATTTCTAAGCTTGGTTTTCGTTCTGCTGGCCCTTCCAGCGTATGCCCAGAAAAACAAGCCCTGGACGGACTGGACCGACAAGGAAGCTGAGAAAATAATGAACGACTCTGGTTGGGGCCAGACGCAAAGCGAGGGCGGCAGCCAAAGCGCGAGCCAACCGGCTCAGACCTCGGCAATAACTTCGACGACCTTGGCCAGGCGTGAGGATTCCAACACGAGTGCCGCTGCCAAAGTCGAATCCGGCGAACGCAAGGAAACTCCTTCATTGCATCTGCGCGTGCGATTCATGTCGGCCAAACCGATTCGTGAGGCGTTTGTGCGAATGATCGAATTGCAAGGGGCGCCGCCGGAGAAGGTCGCGCAGATCAAACCATTTATCGATTACGATTTTTCCAACTACGTTGTCGTAACGATTAATATGGACGGTGATGATCGTCGTAAAATGGGCGTAATTCTTCAGGAATTGGCGAAGACAGATCCTGCATCACTGAAAGCAGTTACCTACCTCGAGCGCAAAGACGGAAAGCGTCTTGAACTGATGGAGTATCGGGCTCCAACCGATGATGGACTCGGCGCAAAGTTCGTCTTCGCCCGTGCGCTCAACGGCGCGCCATTCCTCGATGCCAACAGCGGAGAAGTGCGCTTCGTCACGGAGCTTGGCAAGCTCATTAAGGTCAATCGCCGCTTCAAAGTGGCGGACATGATGTACGAAGGCAAGCTGGAGTATTAAGACTCTCATCTGACCTTCACTTTCACTTTCGACGGCAGTCCCATGCGGCTCACAGGCAACCCAGGAGTTTCATACCATGGCGCGAAGATAATGGTTGCTGTGGCGCTCACGCTCTTGACGGCCACGTCCTCATCGATTATTGGTCAATCGACCCACGGCCCATGGATGGAAATGTCAAAGAAGGACGCCGAGAAACTCTTGGCCGACTCGCCGTGGTCACAGACACAAGTGGATACCGACACTTCCGAGATGTTTTTTTCTCCGACGCGGGCGGGCGCACCGTCAACGGGACGGTCAACCGCGGCGAGTTCGCAGACTGGCCAGGCATCGATTAACAACAATCGGGCTGATCGCGGCGCCGTCAATCAAGCCATCGAAGTTAAATATCGAATCTGCTTCCTGTCCGCAAGACCGATTCGCGAAGCGATGGCCAGAATGGTCCTCGCCGCGCAACACGAGACCGATGCCGATTTGATCAACCGTCTGCGTGCCTTCGTTGACCGTGACTTCAGTCCATACATTGTGATTGCTGTGAGCATTGATTCAACCGACCAGCGCTTTCTCGGTCCAATCATGCAACAAATCAACAGCGCCACTGCCGGTAGCCTGAAGAACAATGCGTACCTGGAAACACCGGAGGGGAAGCGTTTGTTCCTCAGCGACTATCATGCGCCGATCGCCGACGGGCTCGGCGCGAAATTTATTTTCCCGCGGCGCCCCAACGGTGAAGAATTTTTGAAGGCCGGCACCAGCGCTGTTCGGTTTGTCGCAGAGTTCAGTGATAGCTTCAAACTTAACATGCGGTTCAAAGTGTCGGACATGATTTATGACAACAAGCGCGAGTACTGACTCGCTTTCGAAAGGAGCCCCCATGAAAAAGAAAGTAGCACTTGTACTCATGGCCTTGATGGCCGCTGCGGCCGTCGCGCAAAACAACGAAAAGCCCTGGACTGACTGGTCAAAGAAAGACGCAGAAAAAATCCTCGCGGATTCGCCCTGGGCGAAGAGTCAGACGGATACGGACACGTCACAAATGTTCTACTCGCCGACACAGGATCCAAACCGCATGGGACGCACCTCAAATGATGGCTCGCGCCTCGCCCAGGGAGCTACTAATCAAGCAGTCAACGTGTCGTTTCAGGTTAGGTTTTTTTCCGCGCGTCCTATCCGTGAAGCGCTTGCTCGCGTTATGGAAATCAATAACAAGCCACCCGCGGATGTTACCGCGAAACTTCATCAGTTTGCCGAGATGCAATCGCCAAGTTCCATCATAGTGACCGTCACTTATGCGTCGAGCGATCAACGTTACTCAGGCATTGTCATGCAAGAATTCAACAGCGCAAACACCGGCACGCTGAAGAACGACGTTTACCTGCAACGCTCCGACGGCAAGCAACTTTTCCTCGAAGAATACGTGCCCCCCGGAAAGGATGGGTTTGGCGCTCGCTTTATTTTCCTGCGCGAAGTTGATGGCGCCCCATTCATCAAAGATGCGAGCGGCGAGCTGCGCTTTTATGCGAAGTATCCAAATGGAATCAAGGTCGACCGCCGCTTCAAGTTGGCCGATATGATGTACCAGGGCCAATTGGAACTGTGATTGTTTCCTCAATTCGCTGCGAAAGAGCGCTGCTTCGTTTCCGGGCAGCGCTCTTTGACGTAAAAGGGCTTGATTCGACTCCTGAAAGCAAGCATCATTTGCGGCAATGGATGCTCGTGCTACTGACCTCGCCCTCGCACCACTCGGAGCGGGTGATCTGATTGATCGCGCCGTGCGGCTTTATCGTCGACACTTCCTGACTTTAATTAGAATTGCCGCTCCGCCAGTTATAATTTCCGCCGCCGGTTCCACACTCACAACGATTGCATTTCGCGCGATCGGCGCAACGCCGAGCAGCGCTCGGCTAATGCTCTACCTGCTCGCGGTGGTTGGCGGCGGCATCGTGATCGCTTCCGGCTCGCTATTCAGCTTAATTGTGATGGGCGGAGCGACACGCAACCTGGTAGCGCACTTGCTGTGGGACGAGCCGGTTAGTTTTCGCGCGACATATCGCGCAGTCAGGTCGCGGTTTTGGGGATTGTTAGGGGCCAGCATTCTGGTCGCAATATGGTTGGGCTTTTGCGGTTGGCTTTCATTCATCGCTTTCTATCTGGTTTTCGCCTTGCTGGTGTTGGTCGGTGTCGCGATCGGCCAGGTGATGCCCGGTTTCGTTATCGCCGTGGTGAGCGTGTTAGGGAGCATCGTGGCCCTGATATTGGCGCTAATACTCTTCTTCTTGCTCGCGGGACGCATGGCTTATGTACCGCAAGCGATGTTGGTCGAAGGACGCACGGTGGGGTCAGCGATTGGTCGCAGCTTTTCCCTCGCAAGTGGAAATGTTCGGCGATTGATGGCGATGACGTTGTTTGCGTTCTTCGCGACGTACTCGGTTTTAATGCTCCTTATAATTCCGCTGGGATGGTATGGCTGGGTCTATGGTGTTGACGTGTCGCCTTTCGGAACCGAATGGCCGGCATGGTTCTCAATTGGTTATGAGGTGATTCTGCAATGCAGCCACATTTTGCTCGCCCCGATTTGGATGCTCGGTCTGTCACTGCTTTATGTTGACGAACGTGTTCGTCATGAAGGTTACGATATCGAATTGGTGGCCGCGCGGCAGCTTCCGGAAATGCCTGAGTTGCCAGGAGTGATGTCGCCGTTTGCGCCGGCGCTGGTTACCCGGCGCACACGCACGTTTGTGCCCCCTGCGCCGCCACCGGCGCCAATGCCGCCGGCAAGTGTGCTGGGTCTTCGCTGAAAGACTGACATGACTGCGAGTTCATTTCAGAAAAGATTCCTTGCCGTCACTACGTTGGTATTCGCGTTCGCCGGTGTCGTGAGCGCCGCGACTCTTTCCGACTACCGTACGCGACTGTCGCAGGCAGCAAGCGTAATCCAGCAACTGGAAACACCGGATTACTACACCGATGATTCGAACCAGAGGGACGCGCTGGTCGCGAATGCGCTGGCGAGGTTGCGGCAACTCGTGCCGGAAACAGAAAACGTCACTTTTGGTAATCAAACTATCGAAGTTGACAACAAGTGGTTTCACAAAGCACTTGCGCAATACGAAAAGAAAAGAAGCGCAGGCGAACACGATGCGGATTTGATTCACAGCACGCGTGAGGAACTGCGAGCGCTGATTCAGCGCCTGGATGAAATGAAAGCGCCCAAGGCGATTGAGGACAAGGACGGCAATAAAGCAAGGCTCGCCGAAATCCTGCGACGTCCCGAATACGACAAATCTGCGCCGCAAGAGAGCGCCATCGGGCGACTGTGGGACCAATTCATGCGCTGGCTCTCGAAATTGTTTCCCAAATTCAAGCCTCTCCAGCCCGGAACCGGTCGCAGCTTGTCAAATATTGCTCAGGTAATTGTCATCGGCTTGTCGATAGCGTTGATTGCATTTCTTGCCTGGAAGTTTCTGCCACGATATCTCCGCAATCGGCGCAGCAAGAAGAAAGCGCAGCAGCGAGAGCCGCGCATTGTTCTCGGTGAACGCCTTGAAGCCGATCAGACCGCTGCTGATCTGTTGGAGAAGGCGGAAGCGCTCGCGCGCACGGGCGATTTGCGCGGCGCGATTCGCAAGGCGTATATCGCTTTGCTCTGCGAACTTGGCGATCGAAAAGTAATTAGCCTCGCCCAGCACAAAACAAACCGCGATTACTTGATGTCAGTGCGCACCAGGAGTGCGCTTTACGAATCGATGCGTAAATTGACGTTCAGTTTTGAACGGCACTGGTATGGTTTCGTGCAACCTGCGCCGACCGATTGGGACGAGTTTCGCGTCGGGTGCAGAAAGGCTGTGACAACCGAAAAGTAATTAGTCGAATGAGTCATTGAGTAATGAGTTTGTGAATGAATTGACTCATTGTTTCATTTACTCATTGAATCAATGAACCGATGAACAAATGAATAAGTTTTCTACTCATCACTCATCACTTAGAAATCATGATTGATCGGTTGATATGCGCCAACGATTAATCATCATCGTTACCTTAATTGTCGTTATCGTCGTGCTGATTGCGCTGAATGCGGCGTCATACGTGCGCGTCGAGCATGTCGCCGATTCAGAAACCACGCCGGATCGATCTACGTTCAACTCGGGAGCAACCGGAACACAAGCGTTCTACGATTTCCTGCACGAGTCCGGGCAGCAAGTTGTACGTTGGCGTGAAAGTTCTTCCTCGCTTCTCACCATGAATGGTTTAAAGCCGGCCACGTTTGTCATTATCGGCCCTTTGCAAGTGGGATACTCGAAGCGCGAAACACAAGAACTGCTCCGCTGGGTCGACGCCGGAGGCCGGCTCGTGATCATCGATCGTTATATCGATCATCGCCTGGTCGTTCCTTCGAGTGGTTGGACCATCAGCTCACAAGCTTTAAGTTATCCGTGGAGTGAACTCGATCCGAACGATTTCGGTCAAATGACGTCGGGGATGTCGCCCGTCAAACCTGCGCAACCGACCGCCCTGGCGCGCAACGTGGAATCCGTCATGCCATCACGATTTATGGGCGCCATGACGATTGCACCCGCAACCCAACATCCGGCCGCAACGCCCACACCGGATTACGAAGAAGACGATTCAGAAGATTACGAGCCGTCACCGGCAGTTGAGGGAAACAGCACTTACAAACGAAACAACGACAAGACGTCTGAAGCGCCAGTGGTGCATCTGCGTCACGAGCGCGGCGCACTGCTGGTGGATTATCCGTATGGCGCCGGGCGGGTGGTGTTGCTGTCCGATCCCTACATCGTCGCAAACAACGGCATCGGACGAGCCGACAATCTACTATTGTCGCTGAATGTGGTCGCGGCGGGCGGAGGCTTAATCGCCTTCGACGAATTCCATCAGGGTCGCGCCGCTACTCACAATGCGCTGTTTCAATATTTTGCGGGTACGCCCGTGATGGCCATCTGCTTACAACTGGCCCTAATCGGAGTCGCGATCGTGTGGTCACAAGGCCGTCGCTTCGCTCGGCCGTTGCCACTCCCCCATGTCGATCGGAGATCAAAGCTCGAATTCGTCGCTTCGATGGCTGAGCTACAGCAACGAGCCAGGGCGCACGATCTTGCGTTGGAAAACATCTACGGCCGCGTGCGTCGGGTACTCGTGCGCCATGCCGGTTTGAGCAATAGCAGTCCGCGTGCAGAAATTGCCCGGCGGGTGGCAATGCGTTCCGGTATCAAC
>JADMIO011628049.1_pt1 | contig 10441 bp, 7 predicted proteins | sample 8958161 | NCBI WGS metagenome assembly JADMIO01 (sample SAMN16585339, study PRJNA669376) | soil metagenome | isolation source: Crop rotation soil | place: USA: Cullars Rotation, Alabama | collected 2011
GCAGAGGGTTGCTTCAGAAAAGTGGGGTTGGCACCAGACATATTTTCCACCGAACCCTATGTGGTACCCGGTGACTTCGCCATTGCCAACCTGATTATACCCCGGTCCGAGGCGCTGATAACCTGGCAAGTGCTTTTTAAAGAATGGACCGGAATGGTTGTGTACTGGATAATGGACTATATCTAGTCCCTCTTGACAGGATGGCCCTCGGCAACCCACGCATCGATTCCTCCATCAAGAACCGATATTGAGGTAAATCCTTTCTGCAGCATGAGATCGGACGCCTTGCTGCTTCTCACGCCGCTGGCGCAGTACACGAGATAATGCGTTGATTTGTCAAGTGAATCAAGCCTTGCTCCGAAGCTTGCAGATTTGTAGTCGAGATTAAGAGCTCCCGGAATAAATCCCTGCTCATACTCTTGTGGCGTCCTCACATCCAGGAGCACGATGTCATCGCTGATGCTGTCTTCGAATTGTGCTGCGCTTAACGATTCGACACCAACCTCATCTGGCTTGTTAGCCGGACCACATGCAGCCAGAAATAAGAGAACGAAAACTTTTTTCCGCATAGACTAGACTATTTAATGACGTGGAGCCAGCCCTTACATTGCGTGTGGCCCGTAATGTCCACCTCATAGTAATATACACCTTCGTCGACGTTATTGCCGCTCCAGTCATCTTTGTAATCGGTGTTGGTATAGATTTCCCCTCCCCACCGATTATACAACTTCAGTGAAATATTGATCGAGTCGCGCAATGGGCCTGGATTGCCGACAAGGACTTTAAAGGAGTCATTTTGATCGGGCGACCCTCCCGGTGTGATGACATTCGGGACCCGAACGGTCACCACGGGTACATCGCTCGCGGATTCATATACACAATTTTCCTTTTTGCCGAAAAGAGTCACGTGGTAGAGCCCGTCCTTCTCATATTGGTGAGCCTCTTCAGAACCTGAACCGTTTGTCCCGTCGCCAAAAGAAAAATAGGCCTCTTCGTCTTCCTTCAGCTCGGTATTATTGGTGACCACTACAAGTGGACGCGAGGTGCAGTCATAGACTGTTTCTACATCAAACCGCAGGTCAATGCCAGGAACGACATCAACCTTTATAGTGTCCTTTTTCTGACATCCTGTGATGTCAGTCATGGTCACGAAATAAGTTTCACTTTTCTCTGGAGCCACAACCGGTGATTTGGCCTTCGAAGTGAACCCGTCGCTTCTAGCCTTCCACTCGTAGGCTACCCCTCCGTTTGCATCAAGCCTGGTGGAGGCACCATGACAGATCGTACGGTCGTCGGCAGCCGACATGTGTGCCTGATCGACTGTAACAACTATAAATGTCGAGTCAATCCCTATGCACGTGCTGGCGTCGATTGCTGTCAATTTTACAGTATATGTCCCTGGCTTTTTGTAAAAGTGCCTTACGGTGTCGTGTTTGATTCGCTGAATCAGGCTTCCGTCGCCAAGGTCCCATTTAAATACTTCTCCGCCCACGCTCTTATTCTCAAATACAATCCCATCGGGAATGCAGACGTGGGACATGTTGGCGGCGCTGAGGGCAACATTGTTCGATTGAATTTTAGCCTTTAGTGAGCTCAGGTCGAACTTGAAGGCGGCATTGTTGCATTTGGTGCTGCCATTGGTAGCGCGAACGGCCGGAACGTGGTATGAAGGGAAGTCGGAATTGCCATGACAGCCCGCGCATACTGCGTGATACACAATTCCGCGCTTGTCAAATCTGCTTGTGCCTCCATCAACGTGCGTTGGTGAAGTGGTGCCTCCAAGGTACGTAGCATAGACAAGCTGAACATCACCAGTCAAAACGATCATATAGAAATCGTTGCCTGCTACTGTAACTGGCTGATAAGCATCAGGCGTTACGGGGAGGTTCGTTGTATTGCCTCCTACATAATTTGGTGTCCTACTATTAATATAACCACCCCAACCAGCCATATAGATATTATCGCAGTCATTTACCAAAAATGCGGTGGGCGATATATCAGGTCCGGGACGTCCAGAACCAAACACGGTTGAAAATTTAGATGCCGCAAGATTGCCGTCCAGCTTGTGCAGAAACTGTTTGCCGCCAGGGTTGCTGAAGACTTTATCAACTGGCTGAACCGGATACGCACCCTTGGTTTGTCCATAAGCGAAAACATCACCTGTGGTGCCTATATCTATGAAATAGATTTGATCGTAGGAGGATGTGCCAAGGTAGGTACCATTTAGTATGGCTGACCCGTCAGGACTCAGTTCTACGATCCACCCATCGATATTGCCGGGGGCTGTTTTAATATAGCCGTTCATTCCCGATAAATCAGTGCTGTTCGTTCCGCCGGCCACATAGACTCGGCCTTGTTTTCCAACCTTCACTGAAAATGCAACATCTGTTGCACTCCCCCCGATAAGTCTGGACCAGGATATCGCCGAAAGGTCTGGAGTAAGTTTGACGATAACGGCGTCATGCGAACCTCCATGAAAACTTGCGGCAGGATCGGGATTGACAACGGGAAAATTTGTGGATCGGGTGCTGGATGCAATGAAGACATTGTCCTGTGCATCCACGGTGATGTCTCCTCGAAGCTGATCTCCATAGTTCTTGCCCAGGGGGCTCTCGACGCTATTGAATGCACCGATTGTTCCTGAAATAAAATTGATGCCATCATTAGCAGTACCTCCAAGAAAGCGACTGCTTAGCAGGCTCGATCCATTGCTGCTAAGCTTTGCGATAAATATGTCTGTTCCGGCTGAGTAAACGATGCCTTCCAATGGTTGAATTGGCAAGCCACCTTTAAAGGTCCCTTGGGTAGTGCCTGGAAAATTCGAGGAGCTCGTCGCCCCGAGTATCAACAGTTCATCATTATTGTTGACAACAAGGCTTTGGGGTGTCTCCACACCCAACCCGCCCAGGTATGTCACATATAGCAAATTGGCTCCAATGGAATCGTATTTAAGAATGCCGATGTCCCATTCATTACCACCGTGTACGGTCTGATAAGCCCCAGCGGTTACCGGAAATCCTGTCGAAGCAAACTCATTATACACAATGCCACCTGAGTACAGATTTCCGTGCGCATCCGGAGTGGCAGTGTCGCCCCAGTTGTCGGCCTTCGAGCCGGAATAGCTGGAGAATATCAGGATGGGATCGATTACCAGCTCGAAGTTGGAATCATAACCATTCGGAAACCGAAAAGAGACGGTCGTTGCGTTTAGGACATACTCGCAGAGCACGTACCTTTTTTCTCCCCCAACAATTTGATATGCTACAGGCCGGTCTTCGATTATATCTCCAAGCTTCCCCCTGACATGAAGTTGGCCATCCCGAAGATACATGTCTTCAATACCGTTGTACTTCAACGAAATCTGTGAAGGATCGGCACACGGCTTTATGATCCAATCCGACTTGAGCAGGTCATCTTGTGAATAGACAACGAGATTAATTCCTTCATAAATCTCACCATACTCGACGGCATCGAATGCATGAACACTGCTGGACCAACGTTCGGGCTCGTTTCCCAGGAAGTAATTGTACAGTGTAACCTGCTGATCAACACCTCTTACTTTCGGGGGAGCCGCGCCTTGAAACAGGACCTCGAATGTGGAAAAAGCGGTGAAGCCTTGATGTATGGGATCGACCTCACTGAAACCGGTTGGTAAATCTGGCGATCCCTTCTTGCCATCGGCCCTCTGCGTAAACTGGACGAAAAACAATCGCGTAGCATCCAAATAGACCCTCGCCTCCTTGAACTCGGCCCCAAACAAAAACGTGGAGGGCCATTGGCGCTTATTCTCGACGAAGGGTGTACCTGGTTCGTTTGAAACCGAACCAAAAACGGACGTCCAGACCAAACTCGCGACGATTCCAACCCCTGGTACCAGCAATCGCATCTTGCAATTTAACAATCACGCGACTATCCAGGTAATCGTCAGGACTCCTTTCGAAGCACCTGCAGAGGGGGGGTCGAAATTACTTCGCGTGAATTCCACCAGCCAATAAATACAGTGAGTAGCGTTACTCCAACGCCGATTAGCGCCAACTCCGTATAATCGGCTGAGAAATTCACCTGAAAGAAAAAGCGAGTCAATAATAATCCGGACACAAGGGAAAGGATGATACCCGTAAGCGCAGAAAATAGCCCGAGGTAAGCATACTCAATCAGTGTTATTCGCGTTATCTGGCTCGTTCGCGCTCCAATCGTGCGAAGGAGTACGTTCTCCTTAATGCGTGCGAACTTGCTGTTGATTACCGCTCCTGCAAGTACTACCAGTCCAGTAATAATGCTGAACAGCGCGAGGAATCTGATTGTCAGCGCAACTTTGCTGAACAACTCGTTGATCGTGCTGAGCACCAACCGCAGATCGATCAATGAAACGTTTCCGAATTCAAGCACCAGCCGTTGTTGAAATCTGTTGGCATCCGGTTGGTCCTCTATTCTAGTTGTCGCTACCCAGATTTGAGGAGCCGCTTCCAGCACCCCTGGAGGGAAGACAAAAATAAAGTTCGGAGGGTCCTTCGGCCAATCCACTTTTCTTATGCCAGCGATGCGAGCTGCGATGGGAACGCCCTGGACATCGAAGATCAATGAATCGCCTACACCCACTTCTAAAGACTCCTGCATTCCTTCTGATATTGTTACCCACACAGAATCGCGGGTTCCTTCGACTATCCGCCGACCCCTGCGCTGCACGGTATCTTTCTTAAGTTCATGGATCTTGCCTTCTGTCAACTCCTCGGAATGATGCAAGCTGTCGCGATAGGTGACACGGTATTCTCTTGTTAATGCCCAGTTCGGGATGTGATCCGTCGTGTCGCGCTGCAGCGAGTCGATGCTCTTTCCTTTCACCTCCTTCAACCGGCATGTAATGATCGGCACCAATTGATTGACAGGCAGGTTATGCTCTTTCATCAACGCGACGACCGCGTCTTTCTGACCGGGTTGTATGTCGAACAGAATCGTATTCGATTGATTCTCGTTTCCGGTGAATTCAACCTGCTTCAGCAGGCTGCTTTGTATAATATTGAGGGTTGCGATAATAAACGCACCCAATCCTATTGTTACAAGTAATGCCTGCGTCTGATTGTTCGGCCGGAAGAGGTTTGACAACGCATGACGAAGAACAAATCCCGCTCCCTTAGGAAAGAACTTTTTCGCGCTGAAAAGAATACCGAGCGCCACAAGTGCAAGCAAGCCCAGTGCAGCCATAATACCCAGCGAAAAGAAAACACCGGTTAACAGACTCTTGGTTTGCCATGCTGCAGTCAAAAAAGGAAACAATACAATAAGGATAATTACTGTAAGACGTGTCTTTGAAAATATTCTTCCGATTGTGAAATCCGTTCGCAATACTGCCAGAGGCGGTATGAACCGAACGGTAACGAGTGGAAGAATGGTAAAGAGAAGCGACACGATACCGCCGAGAAGCAATCCTTCAATTACTGCGCGCCACGAAACACCGAATGCAAGCTCGACCGGCACAAAGTCTTTAAATACGAGCGGCACAAGTTGTTGTATTCCCACTCCTACGGCGGCGCCAACAAGACTTCCAATTAATCCGAGTGCGCTTACCTGTATGAAATAGATATTGAACGCCTGCCAACCAGACGAACCAATGCATCTCAGCACAGCAACTTCCTCACGTTTCTCTCTCGCATAAATGTGAACGGAGCTCGCAACACCAATACATCCGAGGATCAAGGCGATAAACGCGAGCAGAGAAAAAAACCGGTAGACCGATGCGAAGTTTTCACCCAGATCTTCCCTTCTACCCTCCACGGTTTCAAGCCAATGACCGCTCTTGCGCAGCATGGGGCGAAGTTTGGCTTCCGTTTTCTCGGCAACACTTTCGTTGGGGGTCTTGAAGAAGCGTCTGTAGGTCACCCGGCTACCAAATTGAACCAGCCCGGTGGAATCAAGCTCAGCACGAGAGATATAAACAGAGGGAGTAAATGTGGTGAGGATCCCTGAACTACCCGGAAACTTTCTAACCACCCCGGCAACTTTGAAAGTAAGGTTGCCAACTTTTATTGAGTCATCGGAGCTAACCTCATACTGGCTCGCAAGACTTTCGTCGAGCATGGCAAAGCGACCGCTCTTCATTCGCTGGTACGAATCTTCCGGTAGCGTAACGATCTGACCATAGAATGGGAATGGTCCTTCAAGGGCGACAAGTCTCACCAGGCGCGACTCACGGCTATTGAGGAACATCACCATCGACGCCATCTCCGACTCCGAGGCCTGTTCCAGCTTTGTTGAATCAAATGCAGCCACGACCGATGGCTCGAATTTTTTGTTGCCGCTTGCTACGAGGTCAGCGCCGAGGAGCTCCTTGGCGTTGCGGTCAAGATCGTCCTGTAAAGAGTAGTTAAGTGAACCGATGGCGACAACTGCGGCGATGCCCGTTATCAGTGATGCCGTAAAAAGAAACAAGCGAGACAGGTTGTGCCTCGCATCACGCCATGCCATTTTCCAAACCCACGGATCCGTAAGAATCGTGCGCACCTTGCGCTTGATACGGATCACATACTCAATCATGCCTTAACGAGTTCTTTCTGCTCCACGAGGCGTCCTCCTCTCATTTGGAGAATCCGTTCGGTGCGCTGGGCCAATTCAAGGTTGTGCGTTACCAGCACCAGCGTAGTGCCTTCGGCGCGATTCATTCCAAATAGCAACTCCCTCACATGGTTTGCATTCTCTTCATCGAGATTTCCAGTTGGCTCATCGGCAAAAAGTATCTTGGGCGACGTGATAAATGCGCGCGCCATGGCTACCCTCTGTTGCTCACCGCCCGACAATTGTGAAGGATAGTGATCAAGTCGTTCGGCCAATCCTACACGGCTTAACAATTCCTCAGCGCGTCGAGTGACATTCTTCTCACCACGCAGCTCGAGCGGCACCATTACATTCTCCAAGGCCGTCAACGTCTGGAGCAATTGAAAATTCTGAAAGACAAATCCTACGTATTGATTTCTGATATATGCGCGATCATCTTCACTCATTGCATTGAGCTTGAATCCCATGAGCGACACCGTGCCGCGACTCGGCACATCAAGACCAGCACAAAGCCCCAACAATGTCGTCTTGCCACTTCCCGAAGGCCCAATAATTGAAAGAGTGGTGCCAGGACCAGCCGAAAACGATACATCATCGAGTACAGTGAGGTCTCTGCCTGCTGATTTATAAATCTTCGTCAGGCCCTCAGCTTGCAACACTTGTTCCGGCATGGTTTTTACTTATTTGAGTTGTCGCACTGTCGAGCCCAAATCGTCCTCGTGTACATCACGGATGAACACAGGCCAGGTTGGCTCAACAGTCCAAATATTGTTACTTTTTGCCAAAATACGCCCTGCTCCTAACTCGTCATTCCTGATATGGTCGCGAAGTCTCTGCTGGTTATTGTAATGTTCGTTATGGTTCAGGCACCTGGTCAAAAAACAATTCTTTTTTTTGGCGACAGTCTGACGGCGGGATATGGTCTTTCAACAGAGGAGGCCTTTCCTGCACTTATAGAGAAACAGCTGAATAAAGGTGGCCAAAAAGTAAAGGTCGTCAATGCTGGTTTGAGTGGTGAAACATCTGCGGGAGGTCTAAGCCGTATCGACTGGATCCTCCGTCAGCATGTAGACGTTTTTGTGCTTGAGCTCGGGGCCAACGATGGACTTCGGGGACTCCCGGTATCGCAAACAATATTCAATCTTCAGGCGATCATTGATAAAGTAAAAACCCGCCAACCCGACGTAAAGATTGTACTGGCAGGTATGATGGTACCTCCTAACATGGGTGCTCAATACTCGAACGATTTTCGCCGTATCTATCCGGACCTTGCAAAGAAGAATAAAGCGACCTTAATTCCTTTTCTTCTCGACGGCGTTGCCGGAGATGAAAAGTTAAATCAGGCAGACGGTATCCATCCGAATGTCGAAGGTCACAAGATCATTGCGAACAATCTCACTAAGGTCTTTGAACCGTTAATTAAGTCCTGACCAGGTTCTATTTGGAAAGGGCGGACTGTATCCTTTCGACCCACAATTTGTATTGAGCGGCCGAAGGGTGTAAATCATCTGAAGCAACCAGCGATGGATCTTTGAGTCCCCTGCGGGAAATGTCAGTTATGTTGATGTATCGGATACCGGCCTTTTCAGTGATAGCTCTGTTTGCCTCATTGAAGGCATCTATGTCGTGGCTGATGGATTGCTGCTTTGCCTTGCCAAACGGCGTATAACCATAGTCGGGGATTGAAACCACGAACACTTTGGATTTGTCGTTGCCAGCCAGTTCGATTGCCTTTGTGAGTAAAGATTCGAACTCCGGCTTGTAAGCATCAACAGATCGACCCTGATATTGATTGTTCACTCCTATTAATAGAGACACCTGGTCGTAAGGTGGTGTCAGGGATGCCTTCTTAATGGCACTCATCAGGTCATCGGTTCTCCAACCGGTTGTTGCGATGATTGTTGGGCTTGTCCCGGGCGCAATTACTCCACACAATAGTACAGGCCAGCGTTGTGATTCATCGACGCTTTCTCCAATTGTGTAGGAATCACCAAGCGCCAGGTAGCGATATGGCCTTTGAGATTGTGCTTGTGCTCCGCTCATGGTAACCGATTGCATGACAATACAAGACAGGAGCAAAATGCAAGCACGTACATATCGCTTTTCTCCATCCAAAGTTGCATGTGGCACCAAATACATGTTCGACCAGTCGATAAACCCTGGGCAAGGTATTCTAAGCCTCCGGATCTGCGCAACCACCCGATGGTTTTTGACCTGTGTTTGCTGTGATTGGCGGAGAGAGAGGGATTCGAACCCTCGGTTCCGATTGCTCGGAACAACGGTTTTCGAGACCGCCCCGATCGGCCGCTCTGGCATCTCTCCCTTTTGTCATAAATCCGTACAGTTGTGTCGCAAATTATGCGACTGCAAGATGCTCAATTTGACTGTTTCTACGCACTTAAGTAACCAGGATACAAGCAATATCTTTTAGCGATTCTAATGTTTTGATTCTTGTGGCCTTTGCTTAATTTGGAATTTAAAATCCGAGCAAACTCCCCCTAGCGAGCTATGGAATTGTTCCTCAAAGCCGACACCTGGCTAGCCCTTCTTACGCTATGTTTTTTGGAAGTCGTGCTCGGTATCGACAACATTATTTTCATTTCCATAGTATCCAACAAGCTGCCCGAGGAGCAACGTCCGCGGGCCAGGAACATTGGTTTGGCGCTGGCCATGATCGTGAGGATTATCTTCCTTTTGGGCATTACTTATATCATCACCTTCACGGAACCACTGTTCACAATACCCAAGAACTTCCTGATGACCCATGAAATGTCATTCAGCGGGCGCGACTTAATTCTAGGCTTCGGCGGACTATTCCTCATCGCCAAAAGCACCATGGAGATCAATCATGAAATGGAGGGCGAAGATGGCGAGGAGGGCGTTCCCCGTCGACAAACCGCCGTCACGCTCACCGGTACAATCGTCCAAATCATCCTGCTTGACATCATTTTTTCATTTGACTCAATACTCACGGCTATCGGTATCGTCGACAAGGTAATTATCATGATTATCGCTGTCGTGATTTCCATTGGTGTGATGATGTTCTTCTCTGGCGCCATCAGCCGGTTCATCCAGAATCACCCGTCGATGGAGGTTCTTGCGCTCGGATTCCTCATACTGATCGGCTTTATGCTATTTCTGGAGTCATTGCATTATGTCATCCCGAAAGGATACATCTACTTCGCGGTCGCCTTCTCCCTGCTGATCGAATTGACCAATATCCGTGTTAAGAAGAAGCGAACGGGTGACAAGAACAAGCCTGTCAAGCTAAAGAAGGCGTACTCTGAAGAAGAGATGAAGGAAGCTGTCAAGGAGCCTGTGATCGATTGACCTCCGAGGAGGTTGAGTCCAAAGTCCATTCCACCGTTATTTACGAGTCTACCATATGAGCGATCCACGTTATCCGATTGGTCCATTTGTGGCCAAGGATTCTTATAGCCAGGAAGAGGTTGAAGCCAATATCTCTCGGATTGAGAAACTTCCCGCAAAACTTGAGGCAGCAGTTCGCGGACTGACTGCCGAACAGCTTGATACGCCCTACCGTGATGGCGGCTGGACCGTGCGGCAGGTTATCCATCATGTGCCCGACAATCACATGAACGCCTACATTCGAACGAAGTGGACGCTGACTGAACCGACCCCTACGATCAAAGCGTATGACGAAAAGCTTTGGGCCGAGACGGCTGAGGTTACTGCTGAACCTGCCATATCGCTCGCATTCCTCGCCGCGTTGCATTCCAAATGGATTCGTCTGCTGAAAAGTTTGACGCCCGCAGACCTTTCAAAACAATTCTTCCATCCGGAGCAGAAAAAACATCACCGGCTCGACCGGTTGATCGCGACTTACGCCTGGCACGGCGATCACCATCTTGCACACATCACAGAACTAAAA
>JADMIO011852193.1_pt1 | contig 10441 bp, 10 predicted proteins | sample 8958161 | NCBI WGS metagenome assembly JADMIO01 (sample SAMN16585339, study PRJNA669376) | soil metagenome | isolation source: Crop rotation soil | place: USA: Cullars Rotation, Alabama | collected 2011
CTTTCCCAGAGGGGTGTCACGCTGGCATATCCGTATGCGTCCAGAAAAAATCGGTGTCGCCAATTGTAGACAACCAGGACCTTCTTTTGCGCCCGGACTTTCAGTTCAAAGTGAACTGTTCGGATTCACTGAACGTCCTCACCAGCAACCAGGTCCGGAACTGGAGCCGTTTCTAATCGGGATAAAAGTGCGAAAACGCTCCATGAAACCAGCGGAGCTCAGGCCAGCGACTGCCAGAAGCAAAAGGCCCATAGGACTGCCGAGTGCAGTTAGAACGTGCGGAGCTCAATGTCCTCACGGCCGATCTGAAGAAAGGCAAATGAAAACAAAAATCCTCGCAGGAAAATCCGAAATCGGTCGGCCCTAGCTAAAATGCACGTTCCTTCAGGCACACAGGCGGCAAACCGATTTCACCGTCGGCGAGTTCGATCATTTGGACTCCGCAGAATGAGGAGGTTCAACAGCAACCACTGGCGAAGTTTCATTTACCCTGCCCCTTTGAATCTTCCAAGTTCACCTTTTCTTGAGTTCCGGCTCTTACAAGAGACCGCCCCCGATAACGCTTTTCCTGCTTCAGCCCTGCTATGGGTGATTGGAGCCGCACGGTAAACTCAATTGCGCAGGGGCCTGGTTGCAGACCGTATAACAGCATCCTAATTGCGGGCGGCGGCTTCGGTTCGCTGGCTAAAAGCATTGTTTGGGTCATGGTGGTCACCGCAAACTTGTTGGTTTGCCCCTCACTGTTCGCAATGACCGTCCATATTTGAACTTCTTCACCGGGACTGACTTTAGGAATTGGGAGCAAAGCGCACAGCTGACCCAAACTGTAATTGGCATAACCGTTGTCATCAGGGTGGTCCTCACGATTCCAACAGTACAACTCATAGTCGGCAACCTGACGAGCTTCCGAATACATGGAAAGAGTGGGAGGATCGGAGGACGCCCTGCTATAACAAGTTTGGAAATTTGCATTGGTCAAAAGGTGGCGAATGAGTTGTTTCCCTCGCTCCTCGTGCAGCGTCGTGATGAGCCAGAGAGCTTTATGTGGCTTGAAGGTCATCGCGGGCAGTTCGACTGACCTGAGGAGTGAGAAAGGACACTCCTCGGGAGGCCGAACAAGCTTATCGAGGTTCAGGACGGATTCGGTCACATCGTAAAAGGTCCGATTCAATGTAGCCGTCAGTTCTGGAGTTGCGAATGCTCCTCTTCCTTCGTCTGTGTTGACGACGAACCACCGCCGAGTTCGAAATGACCAGAAACCGACATACGGAAGAAAGGGCTCGAAAAAGGTGATCAACCTCGGATCCAAAGTATGAACCAATTCAGGCCTCGTTTCGCTCTTCGCGAAGTACACCGTGCCGGTCGGAGAACAGACCCAGCAGGCCGCTGCTTTCCGCATTTCCCAAAGCGCTAACCTAAGGCCGTCCTGAGACAGAGCCCCATTCAAGGCGTGCGATACGTGGTCGTCCACCGCAACCTGTCCTAACTTCTGAACGTTGATTGGAGAGGCCCCCCAGAGGGACGGTGGTAAAAGGAAGCTTCGGTGCCATGCTTGGTCCAGGTGACAACCGCCTCGTAAGCACCTGTATCGGATCGGACTCGAAGGATCTCTTGAGTCTCTTGGGACGTCAGCTTCAAACAAGAAAAAAGCGTCATTAACAGTGTGTACCAAGGTAGGTTTGGTTGAATTCTATAGCTGCTCATCGTTGCTAATCTTGGGACCCAGGTGATAGGCGTTATTTTTCGCGAAAAGCGCTTTTTATCCATAATGGCCCGGAGCAGGATTTCGGTCAAACTTCGGTCTATCGAAAGGGACGAACGTCCTTCCAGGATTCCAGGGGCTCATAACGAATCTCAGCCTGAAATAGCACTAATCGCGCCTTCGGAGAAACACCATTAATACGGTGTCCCAAACCGTTGGACAGAATAACGCCCATCAACTTTCAGTTCAAAGTGAACCATTCGCCTCGTCGGAATTTCCTCAATTGCAACCATCTACTGAATTGCCACGTGTGAAAAAATGAAGAGACGGCGGCAATTCATCGGGAAAATAGGGGAAGGTCAGGCCAGCCTTTTCCAAGCGAACGCTAAACTTTGAGATGCGAAAATGCGCCACCGTTGGATTCGCCTAGTTAAGACCTGGCCTTTTTGCTGGCGGCTGGTATCCAAGATGCCATCGAAGGTCCCACAAGCGCTCCAATGGCAGCAGTTCAACATGCCCATCGTAGCACCCCACATTGATGGCACCAGGTAGCGTCAGTTGAGGCGGCTGACTCCTCGATACCTTGCCTCGACCTACCCCATGACGAGGAAGAGCAAAGCGCCCCATTCGATTATCCCAACTTCCGGAGACTAAATCTTTTGGAGCGGCGTCGGTCGCCCGGGGTCCTTCATAATCAAAGGTGGTCTCCAAACCATCCGCGAAGAGCGGAGTCCTGTCAGGGTTTTCGATTCGTGCCTCTGAATAAAAAAAGGGATAGGATGGATCAGGACTACCACTGAATGATCCTCCCAGTCCGAACCAACCTGGACTCGTAATCCAGCTGTTTACACCGTAGCTTGCCACAACACGCCTTGGCACCCTCGGATCGAAATAACCTCCATCACCCTGGAGAGCCCAGGCCGTGTTCCAGGCTCCTTGATATTCCCACGAAGAACGCCCAAAAGCAGCCTCTGGGCGGTTGTTCGGCATCCGTTCAGGTGCACTTGGGCATATTGAGGCCAGGTTTGTCCGTCCCCATTCCTTGTTCCACCAAACCCCTTGAGCTAGCTGTTCATAAACAAGGGCTTTTTCCGTGGACAGATTCGCGCTGTGTCCAAATCGGCCAGAATCGTCTTCAACGGCAAAGGCGAAGTTCATTATGTGTCGCCGGAGGTTATTTTTGCAGACCACCAGATGGGTCTTTTCCTTGGCCTTCGAAAGTGCAGGCAACAGCAACCCAGCGAGAATTGCGATGATTGCCACCGTTACCAGGAGTTCGATCAATGTGAATGCTTTTCTCACTTACCCGGGTCATTGCAAATTTGAGCGAGAATAGGCACTCTAATGACCATCCACAAGTGAGATGATCATCGACAGCTACATCGCCGCCTCTTAGAAAGCTGATATTCCAGGAAAGGTCTCACTTCAGAATGCCTCAAAAACGCTCACAATTGAGTTTTAAGCGACTTTTGTAGTGGAAGGAGAGGTAGATGGGCTGATTAGGCGTGGAATAGAGTTCGTTACGACAATGATCGCTCAGGCGGTATTGCAGGAATTCTGGGTCATGGATGGCATCGAAATCGATTCAAATTACGAAATTAAGAGCGGCCTGGAGGATCTATACCCAGTATTCATCCGTCAGGACTCTTTCCATTTTTCTGTTCATGGGTGTTCGGTCAACGCAATGGGGACTCAGTTTCCATCTCCACCTTTCTGACGGTAGCTGAAAAGGAGCATGCCGAAGCAAATCGCAGCGACTTAAAGTTCAATCAAAAGCCACCTGGAGGATTCATACCTGGTATTCATCGTGAGGGAGGTTTTCATTTTTCGGGTTCATTTGGGCTTAGCGGTCAACGCAATGCCATCTCAGTCTGGATCTCTACCTCTCCCTGCTTTCTGAGAACGAAGGGGTCAACAAATTTCAAATCAACCTGGTGGATCTATACCCAGTATTCATCGGCAGGCATTTTTCCACCTTTCAGATTCATGGGTATTCGATCTCTCTCTGGGATGCTTCAAAACGGTCAGCTCAAGTAAGAGAGCGGCCCATGGAGGTTTAAGGCTCAGCGCAAGGATCGTTTCAGTTGCGATCTCTACTTCCTTGGTGCTTTTGAGGACGATTCAAATGGAAGGCTGACGTAGATCGAAAAACGAACCGACCAAATGAAGATTCAAAATCAGCCTGGAGATTGATACCGAAGTATTCATCGTCAGGGTTCCTTGGATCCGATAGTCAATGGAGGTTCAGGTGGTTGGAGGTCAACTCACTTTCGATGTCTACCTCAATTCTGCCTTCTGAAAATGACCAGGCTCAACGAATTCGCACCACTCACCTGCAAAAGGAAAATCACCCTGGAGATCGATACCGAAGTATTCATCGTCAGGGATCTTTGGGTTTTCAGGTCCATGGAATCGCAAATGGTCAACTCAATGAAAATCAGGCGGAGCCTGAAATGGGAAGTTGATCCTGAAAACGGATACTGGGTTCGGAGTCGTTGAATCGATTCCACCGCATTTTAAAGCGATCCTCGACTACTACGGCAGGGAGAGCTGAGAAGGAGAGGAGCACTTCGCATTCAAAGTGAACTACTCCTGAATTTGCAACCATCTGAGTGGGACAGATTTCAGCATTTGGAACCGTCACCAAATCGCATGGAAAGAGAAATTCGGATCACCAAATCTGCGCGTTGCTTTACCTGCCTGACCAAAAAAGTGCCTGCCCAAAGCCGATTTAGCTCGCATCCATATATGTTAGTGGCTATACTGTGACAATGAATAACCGACTTAACACTGTAAAGCCAGAGCGCTCCAGACAAACCAGGCCATTAACCAGCCGACTCCGCAAGAGCAAGAATTTTTGGAAGGAGGATCGAATGCTGGACGATTTCATTGACCGCACAGACACCCTCAGAACTGGAGAGAAGCTTTTGATCAAAAAACTCCTAAAGCTCAGATCGAGGGAGGATGACAATTGCGTTCTCATTACTGTCAGCGGTTTGAGCAGGCTTTTGGGAGTGAACGTGAAGACCATCAGAACTTGGCTCAAACATCTGGAGCAAACCGGGTTCATTATTTACAAGGGCATTCACGCTGTCGCCAATCTCAATTTCACCCTCAAGAAATACGAATTCCCGGTTTCATTTCCTGGGTTTGACCTGGCTGCGGTTTTCATCAAAAGAGGCGCGAAAGCTCGATACAAGAAGAAGTCCGTAAAAGCTCTGAAAGTGGTCCAAAAAAGGGCAAAAGCGAGGGCGGCCAAGGTTGAAAGCACCTGTCCCATTTGCCCCCCATTATTAGACTGCTTTTCAGCATGTAATTCTTCTTCTTCTTATTCAGAAGAAGAAATTACAGATGCTCGAAGTGCAAAGCCGGAGGCTTCAGCACCACGAGCGTCTTCGATCTCTTCGGAAACAAATTCAGAAATACAAACCATCATCGAACTCAACGATGGTCTCAAATCCCTTCTCCGCAAAATCTTGTCACAAGCGGGTAGCAAAGCAAAACGCGAGTTTATCCGTGTTTCTCGTTTCATTGAACGGTGCTGTGATGAGAATTCCACGATTAACACCCGGAACGATCGAATTGAGTTGGCCTATGATCTCGAAAAGGATCTCACCCTGCAGTTTCTCCCGCTTGGTCGGAAACGCAGGCTCCTCATGGTCCTGTTTCGGTTCCTGGACCAATACATCGCGAACTTTTGTGCCGCTTCCCAGCCATGGCAGGTACGGTTCCATGAAAAGAATGTTTTGGAGTCTTTCGCATCGCGCGGTGAGCAGATGGAGGCCTTTCAACGCGAGTATCCACGCTGCGACTACGAAGGCTATACCGGCATCAATCGAATGTGAACAACCCAAGCTTCATCTTGGCCAATGCGAGCAAATGTTCCAGGAAAGAGGACCCACGCACCGAAGAGGAGGATGCGCAGCAGGGGTTCATTTGTCGGACGACTTCATGGGACGCAGCAGGGTTATCTGGCACCCATCAGGGGTTGAACTTATAAAAATGGCGATTCCAGCTTGCTTTGGATGAAAAGTGAAAATGGGGCCGTGTTCCACGGTTGCACCCGTATAAAAGCGTGGCTCTCCATACGCACTGGAGAAAAAGCGCCTGACTTCCGCGAAGGATAAGCCGTTGACATCGATGGCAGCACCCAAGGCATCTCGCTTAATATTCGCCTCTCCGCGTAGTTCGACCGATGGCAAGGTGTTCGTGCTGCCGCCAATAAGGACGATTTCCTCCGCCAGTCTTTGCCTTAAGCTTGGACCGTGCACCATTCGTGTGCATGCCGCACCGAGCCCGAGCCATAAAAAAGCCAGGACGGAAATTATCTTTATACCGAAGGTCACTTTGTTTCCCGGAAAAAGTAGATGCCCGGCTGCCACGGTATAACGTCCATTGTCTCCGTGCTCACAACAATGGCATTTGAGTCCCCAATGATAAGTCCCCAGTGTCCAAAGCCACCGCCCCAAGCCAAAGCGAGCATTTTTTTGCCGTTTTCATTTGAACCACCACAGCTAATGGGCTGACTCTCCACGCGGTTGAGTCCTGGTATTTTATCCACGTAAAATAGGGAGCCAGGGTCATTCGTTCTCAAAACGGAGAGTGCCCAATGTTGAAGCGCACCAACATCAGCGGAAGCCTTAACGGAGATCTGAAAATCGGCCATCCTTTTCCTGCCTCCACAGCCGTTTGTGATCAGAATTATTACGAAAAGTCCAACCGATCGCCTCATCCTCGAACATAATGGCTGCCTAATTACCATGCAATCTATGCTTCGCGGTTTGTCCTCAGTTCAACCGGAGACGTAATCTGAAGGAAGCCAGTTGGAATTTGCGACCCGAAGAAGGCCTTAAGACCCGGATGTCGCCAATTGTAGGCATTCAGGAATTTCGAATCCTCAACCGGGAAAAGATTGCGTGAGTATTTCAACGACATACGGCGAATGGGTTACGTGGCTGGCACAAGTTCTCAATACTTGACGGTGGCACCGTTCAAATTCCTGGGACATCCGTGGGTATTACCGCAACGCTAAGCGTGGATTCAAAATTATATACGACTCCACATCGTCGCCGTCGAGGCGAGCTGTTGAACGCTAAAGGGTGGGCCGCCAAGGGAAACCTGCCTCCTGCTCAGGGAACTTCGTGATGGGTCCCTGCGCCCGGGGTGGTAGCAAATAAATTGCTCCATCGGGCTCAATTTGGAAATCTTGCATCAAAAGGTGCCCCTTGCGGTAGCGGTAGTCGTGGCGATAAACGGGCAGTCTTCCTTCATATCCCCATGCTCCATCAGAATGCTTGATAACAAGCCGCAGTGGGACCGGGAACTCGTGTGCCGTATCCTTGAGTATCACGTAACCGTGCCATTTAAAGTAGCCGTCCGCGTAGGAGATTTGCAGATCCTGACCGGAGTGGTTGATGAGTCGAAGTGTGGTCACCCGACGGCAACCGCTTAGACCAAGCATCAGAGTGAGGGTCAGCAAGACAAATCGTCTCATCGTATTCGGCTTTCCAAGGCCAAGCTTTTGTCATCAAACCTTTAAGGACTGCAGAAGCGTTAGCTAGCACCCCTCCTTTGTCGAGCTCATGAAAACGGAGATTCCGGCTTGCCTTGGATCAAAAACGAAGGCGGGACGGTTTTCGGCAGTGGAGGCCGCATGAAAACGTGGTTCTGGATACGCACTGGAAAAAACTGGCTGCGAGACACTGTTTTTGTTTTACATTGGGTTACTGAAAGGAAGAGGTATGCGAATGCGAACTGGCTTGGTTGCGGTGGCAGTTTTCTTGTGTGCGTATACGAACCGGGCGCAAGGTTCAGTCCGATTTTCGAACTTAATCCCAGGTGTTTTGGATCAGCCAGTCTTTCTCGGTAAGCCTGGATCGGACGAAGGTCCGGGAAGTGCAGGAGGGCTCGTCCAACTATTCCTTGCAGACCTTAGCAGAAGCTCTACGATTCCTCTCACCCCGCCGATCGCATACCTGTCGGGCACCTCTCGTTTGTCAAAATACTTTGACGGAGGAGTCGTTCAGATCCCTGGGACGACCCCAGGCGGTACGGCAACGCTTAGGGTGTATTCTTGGGTCGGAACTCCGTCATTTGAGTCCGCGCTCGCTAGGGGGGTTAGCGAGACCTTCGTCGTGCTAAATCTTGGCGGTGGTAACGCTGAATCAGCTGCCATTATGAGCGGCTTTCGGAGCTTCACAGTTCTCGTTCCTGAGCCTTCAGCTACTGTAATGTTTGAAGCTTGTCTCTGTTGCGTGGCGCTTTACCGGTTCCTAAAATGGATATTCACATCCGAACATTCACCGCAGAAACCATAAGCTTGGTTTCATCACTGCTTTCAGAAGGATCTACGCGGACGAGAGGTCAAAAGGGCTAATCGTGTTCGGCAACTTAACTGTCGGGCTTCCTCCCTCAAAAGGACCAGGAATAAAGTTGCCTTCGGCATAAGATTGGTGCCAGAGAACCTTGTAGATGCTCGATGCAATGCTTCCACTGCGACCCGGGAATGGTTGCAAATCCTTTGTCGCCAATTGTAGGCACCCAGGAATTTCGAATCCTCAACCAGGGAGAGATAATCCACCTGAGTCCGATGAAGAAGAAATGACATCGATGTGCTTCCAGCCGTTGATCCATTTTCCATCCACCTTCAAATCCTTCCTCATGGACACTCCAGCTTTCCTTTTGATCGCCTCTACCATGGGATCTCTAAATTCCAACCTTTTCAGCCACGGTAATCCCTTCGCTTCACAAAAAGCCAAGTATCCTCTGTAGGCATCTTGGACTCTGAGAATGTGACCGGGTTTCTCTGCCATTCCTTCCTCTGCGAAAATTCTGGCAGTTTGAACCACTGGAAAGATAGTTGGAGTCCTTCGATTTCCTGAACCCTCTGCAAAAAAGGAATCGTCCACAGCCAATATGGCCCTGGCTCGCATTAAAATCCTCTGCGTGACGCTTTGAGATCGAAATTGGAGTAGAGGCTGAATATTCACTGTTGATCCTCTGGAGGCAAAATAGGCAGCACAACGAATAAGCGCTTGGGACAGGACCACCTCAATCTTTTCCTCAATGGTTGGAGTGAAGTATCCCAGGAGGTTGTCGAAATAATAAAATTCCCGCTCAGGCAGGTAATAAATGATTTTGGATGGTCCATTAATCGCACCCAAAAAGCCAGCAAAGAAATCCTCGTTAAGCAGGACCGGTTCAATCTTCACCTTCAGACCTTCGAGGGTATGTGATTCGACGAAGGGAGGTCCAAAGTTGCTCGTAATGGCCGGATATTGAAGGGAAAAATAGTCGGATGGAGTTTCAGGTCTGCCCAGGATGCTGATGTCGCTGGAGGGACTCTGAAAGGTCAACAGTTCTGGGCAACTCTCCATGGGCTATTCTCAGAAGCTGTTGAACTTCCTCAGGTGTGAATGTGAACGGAAACGAAAGCGACCCTTGACCAGGTGACTGTTGAAGGATCGCACTTCGTTGATGTTGGAAGAGGTCAAACTTCACTTCCTATACGGCGCACGAATATTCCTGCTCCTGCTCGATTTCTTTAATTTCCCTGGCAGCTTTCCAGCACATTGGGATCCTAAGCTTAGAATTCCACGTGGACAAGTTGTCGCGGCCGCTTCTATAGTGTCACCTAAATACTAGTGACTCCAGCGTAACTGGACTGGCCACAGTTAGGCCGCAAATGTAATCACACTGGCTCACCTTCGGGTGGGCCTTTCTGCGTTCGCGAGTGGACCCGATAAGCTCATGGAGCGGCGTAACCGTCGCACAGGAAGGACAGAGAAAGCGCGGATCTGGGAAGTGACGGACAGAACGGTCAGGACCTGGATTGGGGAGGCGGTTGCCGCCGCTGCTGCTGACGGTGTGACGTTCTCTGTTCCGGTCACACCACATACGTTCCGCCATTCCTATGCGATGCACATGCTGTATGCCGGTATACCGCTGAAAGTTCTGCAAAGCCTGATGGGACATAAGTCCATCAGTTCAACGGAAGTCTACACGAAGGTTTTTGCGCTGGATGTGGCTGCCCGGCACCGGGTGCAGTTTGCGATGCCGGAGTCTGATGCGGTTGCGATGCTGAAACAATTATCCTGAGAATAAATGCCTTGGCCTTTATATGGAAATGTGGAACTGAGTGGATATGCTGTTTTTGTCTGTTAAACAGAGAAGCTGGCTGTTATCCACTGAGAAGCGAACGAAACAGTCGGGAAAATCTCCCATTATCGTAGAGATCCGCATTATTAATCTCAGGAGCCTGTGTAGCGTTTATAGGAAGTAGTGTTCTGTCATGATGCCTGCAAGCGGTAACGAAAACGATTTGAATATGCCTTCAGGAACAATAGAAATCTTCGTGCGGTGTTACGTTGAAGTGGAGCGGATTATGTCAGCAATGGACAGAACAACCTAATGAACACAGAACCATGATGTGGTCTGTCCTTTTACAGCCAGTAGTGCTCGCCGCAGTCGAGCGACAGGGCGAAGCCCTCGGCTGGTTGCCCTCGCCGCTGGGCTGGCGGCCGTCTATGGCCCTGCAAACGCGCCAGAAACGCCGTCGAAGCCGTGTGCGAGACACCGCGGCCGGCCGCCGGCGTTGTGGATACCTCGCGGAAAACTTGGCCCTCACTGACAGATGAGGGGCGGACGTTGACACTTGAGGGGCCGACTCACCCGGCGCGGCGTTGACAGATGAGGGGCAGGCTCGATTTCGGCCGGCGACGTGGAGCTGGCCAGGGAAAG
>JADMIO010809433.1_pt1 | contig 10440 bp, 5 predicted proteins | sample 8958161 | NCBI WGS metagenome assembly JADMIO01 (sample SAMN16585339, study PRJNA669376) | soil metagenome | isolation source: Crop rotation soil | place: USA: Cullars Rotation, Alabama | collected 2011
CTTTCCCCGCGGCCGGGGCGCGGGCCGATCGCGCTGTCGAGCGGCATGACCGCCACGCTGCTGCAGCAGGAGCCGGCGCCGATGCTGATCGGCGAGCGGCTCAACACCCAGGGCTCGCGCAAGATCAAGCGCCTGGCGCTCGAGGACAAGATCGAAGAGATGATCCCGGTCGCGCGCGATCAGGTCGAGGGCGGTGCCCACACGCTCGACGTGTGCATGGCGCTCACCGAGCGCACCGACGAGGCCGCGCAGGTGCGTGCGCTGGTCAAGAAGCTCGCGCTGTCGGTCGAGGCGCCGCTGGTGATCGACTCGACCGAGGCGAACGTGATCGACGAGGCGCTCAAGGCGTATCCCGGCTCGGCGATGGTCAACTCGATCAATCTCGAGAACGGCCGCGAGCGGGTCGATGCCGTGATGCCGCTGGTGATGCGCTACGGGGCGGCGGTGATCGCGCTGACCATCGACGAGACCGGCATGGCCAAGACCGCGGCGCGCAAGGTCGAGGTCGCGCGGCGCATCCACGACATCGTGACGAAGGAATACGGGCTCGATCCGGGCCGCCTGATCTTCGACGACCTGACGTTCACGCTCGCGACCGGCGACGCCGAGTTCGCGGAGTCGGCGATCGAGACGCTCGAGGGCATCAAGCAGATCAAGGCCGCGCTGCCGGGCGTGCTCACCAGCCTCGGCGTGTCGAACGTGTCGTTCGGCCTCGGGACCGAGGCGCGCGCGGTGCTGAACTCGGTGTTCCTCTACCACGGCGTCCAGGCCGGGCTCGACATGGCGATCGTCAATCCCGCGCACATCGTGCCGTACGCCGAGATCGCCGCCGAGGACCGCAAGGCGGCGGAGGACCTGATCTTCAACCGCGCGCCGGACGCGCTGGCGAGCTTCATCGCGCACTTCGAGGGGCGCACCTCGGAGGGCCGCGAGCAGCAGGAAGCGTCGGAGCTCGAGACGATGACCACCGAACAGCGCATCCACTACCAGATCCTGCACCGCAAGCTGGGGGGCATCGAGGCGCTGATCGACGCCGCGGTCAAGCAGAAGGATCCGGTCGCGGTGCTCAACACCGTGCTGCTACCGGCGATGAAGGAGGTCGGCGACAAGTTCGGCGCGGGCGAGCTGATCCTGCCGTTCGTGCTGCAGAGTGCCGAGGTGATGAAGCGCGCGGTCGCGCAGCTCGAGAACTATCTCGAGAAGAGCGCGGACGTCTCCAAGGGCCGGGTGGTGCTCGCGACCGTGTACGGCGACGTGCACGACATCGGCAAGAACCTGGTCAAGACCATCCTGTCGAACAACGGCTACACCGTGCACGACCTGGGCAAGCAGGTGCCGGTGCAGCGCATCCTCGACGCCGCGCGCGAGCACGACGCCACCGCGATCGGTCTCTCGGCGCTGCTGGTCTCGACCAGCAAGCAGATGCCGATCACGGTCGGCGAGCTGCATCGCGCCGGCATGCACGTGCCGGTGCTGATCGGCGGCGCCGCGATCAACCGCAATTTCGGGCGGCGCGCGGCGCTGGTCGACGGCGAGGTGTTCTACGGGCCGGGCGTGTTCTACTGCAAGGACGCGTTCGAGGGCCTCGATACCATGAACGCGCTGATCGACGGCGGGCAGGCGCCGGCGCTGGTCGAGCGCACCAAGCGCGAGGCGCTGGAGTTCCACGCGAACTCGGCACAGCTCGAAGCGCGCACCGCGGCCGCGGCGAATCTCCAGAAGGACTTCAAGGTCCAGGTCGATCGCAACATCACGATCCCGCCGCCGCCGTTCTGGGGCGCGCGCATGACGCCGTCCCGCGACGTTTCGTTCGCGGGCATGTGGGCGGGGATCGACCTCAAGACCCTCTATCGCCTGCACTGGGGTGCGCGCGGCAGCGGCGAGGTGTACGACCGCCTGATCCGCGACGATTTCGAGCCGCGCCGGCTGCGCCTGCAGGACGAAGCCGAGCGCAAGGGCTGGATCAAGCCGGCCGCCGTCTACGGCTACTTCCCGGTGCAGAGCGAGGGCCAGGACCTGATCGTCTACGACGCGTCGAGCTTCGCGCCGGGCTCGCTCATGCCGCGCGGCAAGATCGAAGAGACGGTGCGCTTCACGTTCCCGCGCCAGGCGGAGCGCGAAGGACTGTGCCTGTCCGATTACTTCCAGCCCGCCGATTCCAGCCGCTTCGACGTGCTCGCGCTGCAGGTGGTGACGGTCGGCCCCTACGTCGACGAGCTGGGCGAGGCGTTACAGAAGCGCGGCGAATATTCGGAAGCGCTGTTCGTGCACGGCCTGGGCGTCGCCGCGGCCGAAGGCCTCGCCGAGTGGCACCACCAGAAGATCCGCACCGAATGGGGACTCGATCCGGAGCGCGGCAAGCGCTATTCGTTCGGCTACAGCGCGTGTCCCGACCTCGCCGACCAGGCGAAGCTGTTCAAGCTGCTGCATCCCGACGAGGCGATCGGCGTCACGCTCACCAGTGCGTACCAGCTGGTACCCGAAGCGTCGACCAGTGCGATCATCGTGCACCACCCGGCCGCCATGTACTACCTGGTGAAAGTCTAGATTCCGAGGGCCGCCCGATGGCCGATCCATCGACTCTGACGCCGTCGCCCGCCACGCACGAATCGTCGGCCATCAGTGCGCCGCTACCGCCACCCGAAGAGCCGGCAGGCATCGCGGCGCGCCTCGCGCGGCGCTCGCGCGCTTCGTTCCACGACCATTTCCACCGCAACGAGCGCGTCGCGTTCTTCAGCGACGGCGTGTTCGCGATCGTGGTGACGCTGCTGGTGCTCGAGCTGCGTGTCCCGCACCTCGCGAACGCCGCGGATCCGGTCGAGCTGCGGCGTGCGATCCTGGGCATGAGCGGGCAGCTCGTGAGCTTCGTGCTGAGCTTCCTGTTCACCGTGAACCTGTGGGTGAGCCACAACCTGTTCTTCAAGATCCTGACGCGCGTCGACAACGTCGTGCTGTGGGTGAACAACCTGTTCCTGTTGTTCGTGTGCTTCATCCCGTTCCCGACCGCGGTGATCGGCGAGTATCCGCACAACCCGGCCGCCCTGGTGCTGTTCGGTCTGGTATGGATGGCGATCGCGACGATCCTGTTCGCGATGGGCCGCTACGCGATCGCGAGCGGGCTGATCTCGGAGCACGTCGACCTCCAGCGTTACCGCCAGGTGGTGCGCGTGCTCGGCGTGCTGCTGCCGTTCAGCGCGGTGCCGATGCTGGTCGCGCACGCGCAGCCGATGTTGGCGCTCGGGATCTACATCGCGATGGCGTTCGTCGGGATCGCGCTCAGCTTCTGGGTGAAGGTGGCGGACTAGCCCACGCGGGAACCCAACCCAAAAAAGAACCGACCGGCCCCGAGAATCGAGGCCGGTCGGTCTTTTTGTTGCCGGGGGATGACCTCCCCGCGATTCGTTACTTGTTGAGCACCAGCGTGCGGGTGAAACGACCTTCGCCGGTGGTGAGCCGCGCGAAGTAGAGTCCCGGACGCGCCGGCTGGCCGGTTTGCCCGCGGCCGTCCCAGCTCATCTGATAGGCACCCGCGGACTTCGACCCATTCACCAGCGTCGCGACCTTGCGTCCGTCGACACTGAACACCGCCAGCTCCACCGCTCCCGACTTGGCCAGCGTGAACGACAGCGTCGTCGAGCGTGCGAACGGGTTCGGCTTGGCTGGTGCGAACGCGGTCCGTGCCGGGGTTACCGGCGTCTGGCCGGCGCCGAACGCGACCTTGTGATTCGCTCCGTCACGCGCGTCGACCGACGCGAGCGACAGCTGGGGATCGCCGTTCGCCAACGCGCGGAACTTCACGGTGGCCAGCGCGCCATTGCCCAGGAAGCCCGCATCCGGACCCAGCACCGCGGCATCGACGTTGCCCGCTCCGGAGCTGAGCACCATTGCGTTCTGAGCGGAAGCCAGCGCTCCGGCCTCGACCTGCTCCGGCACCGCCACCGCGCGGTCCCAACCGAGCTGCGTCGAGATTCCGTGCAGGTCGCCGGCGCCCGAGAGGCGCAGCGTGACCGTGAAGATCTGTCCCGCCGTCACCCGCGACGGCGCGTCGATGGTGAGGTCGTTGCGATCGGCAGCCACCGGGGCCGACCCATTGATGCGGCTGGGCGCGGACACCTGGTTGTAGTTGATCGCGAACAGGATCAGATCTTCGAACCCGACCTTGTTGTCGGTGGTCGGACGGCCGTCGATGTAGTTCGTCGTGGTCGGGCCGACGTCGAGCATGTTCCAGGTGTCGTTGGGTACCAGTGTGATTCCGTAGTGCGAGCCGAGTAGCGACAGATCCTCGGTGAACACCGCGTTGTTGCCGGTGCCCGCGGTGATGCCGTTCGACACGTCACCCAGATGATAGTTCAGCGTGCCGCTGGTCGGGCCCGCTGCCGGCGAGTAGTTGCCGCATCCGTCCTGGACGTACGCCGCGTAGTACCAGAAGTCGCGCGAGGCGAAATCGGTCGAGGAGCTGAGCGACATGTTGTCGATCAGGAGGCCCTTGCCCGAGTTCGCCGGCTCGGCGGTCCCGGCGGTGCGGAAGATCACCGTCTTGACGATGCGCGTCGACTGCTCGGCGCTCGCTTCGGAATCGTACCGGTAGTAGTTCTCCCAGCTGGTTCCGGTGTGCACCAGCGCGCCGTCGATCCAGACCTTGACGATGTCGTTCGACGGACCCTCGAGCGTGGTCAGCGACAGGCGGAAGCGGTGCGGCACGGCCGAGTTCAGACCGGTCGCGATCTGGGTCTCGACGAAGTTCGCAGGATTCGTGGTGCCCTGCACGTCGTCGAAGAACACGTCGAGTGCCGAACCCGTGTTTTCGAACCGCAGATAACTCATCCGCGAGCCGTCACCACGATCGGGAGACATGCTCATCAGCATCGGCTGCGGGGTCGACGTGATGGCCGCCAGGTCGAACTGCACCTCGAACTGGCCTCTGCGATTTCCGACCGAGAAGGCCCCGGCCGTCGCCGAGAGCTCGCCGACCGCGTTCGCCAGCGGCTTGGCAAAGGTCTGATCGCCGAAGCTTCCGGAGGTGGTGGCGTTCGAGATGCGCAGGCTCTGCGCTCCGAACGTTCCGTAGCCGAAGCTGCCGTCGATGTTGTGGTCGTAGCTCCCCGTGCGACTCCACCCATCCTGGCCGTTGGGCGAACCGGTCGTGTAGGTGGGCGCTTCGAAATTGATGTTGTTCGTCTCGGAATAGTCGGAGTAGGTGGTGGTGCCGCTCGGCACCGCGGCCACGTACGACCATCCCGCGGGCGGGAAAGCTCCCGGTGCGCCCGGAGCCGCGCCGCCATTGTCATCGTATTCCGGATAGCTGCCGAAACCCTTGCGGAACAGCTGAACGCTCGCTCCCGCCTCGGGCGCCGACCAGGCCAGGTTGATCTTGGTGACCTGCCCCGCGGGGTTGCCGGTCCGCTGCTGGGTCGCCGTGAGTCCGCTGAGCTGGCTGGGGCTGGTGTTGTCGATCGTCACGCTCGCCGGGGAGCCCGGGTCGCTGAAGATCGTCGCGTTGTTCGGATCGCGCAGCGTGGTGCTGGTGATCGTGACCGTTCCGGTCCCGTTCCCACCGACGTTCTTGAGCGACAGGTTGAACAGGTTGCCGCTGGCCGCGGTCGCGCCCGCCGTCGCGCCCAGGATCGAGCAGTCGACGGTGTAGGATCCGCCGCCATTGCTCACGACCTGGTAGTTGGTGGAGCCGACGCTGTTCAGGTAGGTGCCCTGCGTGACGTCCGAGGTCGCACCCGTGCACAGCGCGAGGTTCGCCGAGAGCTGCACCGTGACCGAGAAGGCACGCACGCCGACCGCATCGGTGCGCGCGATGTTGACCGGCACCGTCACGCACGGGAAGGTCGGCGTGATGCAGGTGGGAGGAGCCGCCGGCGAGATCACGTTGAACGGACCCGGCTCGAAGTCGAACGTGGTCGAGTTGCCGCTGATGCCGATGGTGAAGTTGTCGATATCCTCGGTGTAGCTGTCGGGATACGGTTCACCGACACGCATGCCCAACCACGGATCCGAAGGCAGGATTCGCGCACCCGGATAGTCCGTGAGGATCTGAGTCCAGGTCTTGGGTGTGGTGCCCGCCACTGCGTTCGGCGCAGGCCACGTGGCACCGGAATAGATCCACAGCCCATTGCCGCCGTTGATCGTGTCCCATTCCTTCCACGTGTTCTGGGCGACGGCGCCGTTCACGCTGGGTACCCAGACCAGGCGCCGCTGGAACGTATTGCTGCCATTGAAATCCGTGTTGAAATTCAAGTACGCGGAGCGGTTCGCGCTACCGGCGTTACCCGCCGAGGGATTGTAGGTCGTGAACTTGAGCGACGTGATGCTCGACAACAGCGTGCCACCGAATTGGTAGGTCGCCAGATTGCGACGCTGGGGGCTGCCTGTCACGCTGATCTGCGCGCCACCACGGCCGGTGAGCGGCGTTCCAGGACCCACGACGAAGGAACCGAGCGAGTTGTCGAGGAAGTCATTCGTGTCGTTGTAGAAGAACCAGACCGGGTGCGTGTAAGCGTAGGTGCAGGTACCCGGACCGCAGGGGCTCCCGCTGGAAAGATCGCTCGAGTGCACGACCACCGTGGCGGCCTGCGCCATCGACGCCGCCACGATTCCCAGAAGTGTGAGTGAAGCGAGCAAGCGTTTCATGAACCCATTCCTTTCAGGATCGCCACCGAGAGGAGGGGAATCCTTCCGAGGCTCGCGGCGGCCCTTGTTGGTGATTGCACGACGACGTTCGCATCCGACGGAACATCGCTTGGGCATGTAAATTGAAGATCGTAGACATCAGCGCATCTCTTCGCATAGAGCGAAGCGCTGCGCGTATCATGGGAATGAAGAAATGGGCCGGTGCCTCCTTCAGTGTCAGAGCGGACTGCGTCGCGCCGGTCTTTCCGCGACGATGGTGCCAACTCATGGTATGACGGCCAATCGCGCCTGGACGGCGCGTCGGGGGGTGTTCACCGCGACGCGATAGATGCCGGGTGCCAGGCGCACGCCGGCGTCGGTTCTGCAATTCCAGGCGATGTGGCGCGTTCCCGCACCGTACTCACCGGCTTCCAGATGGCGCACCGCGCGTCCCAGCGCGTCGTAGACGGTTACGGATTGCGCGCCGGACTCGGCGGAGTCGATCACGATCGCCACGCCCGACCGGCAGGGATTGGGCACGGCTTGCACCCGGAGGGCGGGCAAGGCCGCTGTCTTGGGCACTCCGGCGGTGGTGATGAGCACTGCGGCATTGCTGGAATAAACCGGAGCGACCAGGATGCCGTCCGCGAAGAACCGGATGTGTCGGATTCTCACGGTCGTGGACTGAAGCGTCGCCGCGGCCCGGAAATGCAGCCGATAGAGCTGGCCGGGACCGGTTCGCGCGACTCCGGCGCACACCATGGTGTGCGAGATCAGGAGCGAATCGGCGGCGCGTGTGAAGTAGTGGAAGGTATTGCCGCAGGCGCTCGTCATATAGGAGCCTTCCTGCTGCGACATCGGCGAGGCGGGCAGGAAGGTGAGCGCGGCGGGATCGAATTCGATCACCGCGTCGTAGGCGTTGAACGGTGTGCCGGCTTCGGTGACGTCGAGCTCGAGGGAAAAATCGGAGCCGGGTATCACCGCCGAGAGCCCGGGCTGCAAAGCGGCGCGCACTCCATCGGCGCCCGCGGTCCCGACTGCCGACACCCATGCGAGTGCGGCAATCAATAGCGGAGCCCACTGCGCGCGACCGGTCCAGCGTGCGACAGAGTTCAAAGCGGCCATCTTTCTAGGGGCGCGGGTTTCTTGCGCCCGACTCGCTAAGGGGGCGAGCCGCGTGCCGGCAAGAGAAGCTTTGCCGTCACACTACCGAGGTGAGTCGAGGAGCCGACTCTTGTTAGAAACTACTTTGCGGGCGGTCACCGGGCAAGGCCCAATTGCAGAAGTTTGCTGTGCTGGCATTCAGAAATTTACCTTTGGTCTCACTGCTGGCAAGCATGGCTCGACGGTGGTACTACCGACGTCGAACCGCAGGGCTAAACAAAAGAAGGAGATCCTCCAACATGCCCGTTGCCGCCATGAACATGACCCCGGTGACACTGGACGGGTCTCGTGTGCGCATGGAGCCGCTGGACCTCGCCCGGCACTTCACTGGCCTCGCCGCCATCGGCCTGGATCCCGACCTGTGGCGCTGGACGCTCAGCACCGTCGCGACCGAGGCCGATCTGCGCGACTACCTCGAGACCGCGCTACGCGAGCAAGCCGAGGGTCGAGCGCTGCCGTTCGTGACGATCGACAAGGCGAGCGGCCGCGTGGCGGGCTGCACGCGGTTCGGCTCGATCGATCACTCGAACCGCAGGGTCGAGATCGGCTGGACCTGGGTGGGTCGACCGTTCCAGCGCAGCCACGTCAACACCGAGGCCAAGTTCCTGATGTTGCGGCATGCGTTCGAGACGTGGGGATGCAAGCGCGTCGAGCTCAAGACCAATGTATTCAACGAGCGCTCGCGTAACGCGATGCTGCGCATTGGCTGCACGTTCGAAGGTGTGCTGCGCAACTACCAGACTGGGCCCAACGGCACGCGTGATACGGCGATGTTCAGCATCATCGACGTCGAGTGGCCTGCGGTGAAGGCTCGACTGGAGCTCATGGTCCGGGGCGCGTGAAGAGGCTGGAGCTCATGCTCGGGGCGCGTAAAGCGGCAAGAGCCCGTGCTTTTGTGGCACGTAAAGCGTCCGAGTGGGGCATCGGATTCGGGCCATACGCTACGCGCCGCATCCTGCGGCGCTTCGCCACGGCGCGGCTCGCAGTCGCCATCCGTGGCTCCAAAACGCGAGCCGCTTGAGTGGCCCGAATCCGATACCCCACTCGGACGCTTTACGCGGCGCGCGCTGCCGACGCGCCCTTTGAACCTTATTGGACGTGCACCGTGCCTTTGAACATGCCCATGCCGCACGCATAGGACACATCGCCGGGCTGGTCGGCGCGGAATGGGATTTCGACGGCGTGCTTGAGGGGGAGCGGCTCATTTACGCCGCGGTCCTTCATCACCAATTCGGTTGCGCAGGTCTGGTCGGTCATTCGGGTTACGACCAGCGTCACGGGCTGACCGGCTCTTACGTTCACCACCGCGGGCTCGAAGCCCTGCTCGGTGACCTTGATCTCGACGCGCTCGGGCTTCGTCGAGCCGGTGTTGCTCGCGGTCTTGGTGGACGTACACGACGTGATCGCCAGCAGTGCGATCGCCGCGATGCCGAGCGGGATGGAACGGGCCAAGGTGGGTCTCCTGTCGTGCGCGGCCGGAAGAACGGTAACGTCGCAAACTCGGAGACTCACGCTGGCGGTGCCAGGCGCGTGTCCCCGGCGGACAGTTCTACCGAAGCTCGACGACTCGGCGCAATGCGGCGCCGTCCGGCGTCGCGAGCCGGAGCCAATAAACTCCCGGCTGAACCGGGCGCCCGGCGGCGTCGCGGCCATCCCACGCATGCGCGTACCGTCCCGCGGCGAATGCGCCGCTCGCCAGGATCCGCGTGCAGCGACCCGCCAGATCCAGCACCTCGAGCCGCGCCGTCCCGGCGCGCGGCATCGAGAATTCGAGACGTAGGGAGCCTCGCGCCGGATTCGGCGCGATCGCATTCAGCTCCGGCTGCCGCGCGGCAGGCGCCTCACCGACCGCGACCGGCGTCGGTTGCGCCGCCGGGTCGTACAGCTCGATGCGCAGCGAGTCGAACGCGAACCCGTCGTACTGGGCGGAACCGTCGGTCTGCTCGGTGAAGCGGAAGCGCACCGCGTTGCTGCCGGCGCCGGTGAAACGCGACAGATCGACGCGCTCGCGCGCCCAGTTCCAGCGAGTGCCGGCGTACGCCGGTTGCCCCGCCACTTGGGCGGTCGACATGCCGCTGCCCAGCACCGTGCCGGTGGCGGCGAGCCGCGTCCAGGTCGAGCCGTTGCGGCTCGCTTCGACGGTCGCCGCATCGTAGTCCCGCTGCACGTCCCAGCGAGCACCGTACGTCGCATACGCGTGGACGCCGTGCGTCAGGTCGAGCGGCGCGGTAAGCAGCATCGCGTTGGTGACGTTGTTGGCATAGACGCCGTTCGGGCTGTCGGTGAAGTACGGTGCGGGATGTCCGCCGTCGGACGTGATGCCCCACGTCCCGGGATTCCATTTGGCGAGGCCGGCGGTCGCGTAGTCGAACGCCATGAGCGTCGGAACCCCGCACGGCACCGCGACCGTGTCGCGCGACAGGAATCCCTCCGGCGTCGCGAAATCGATCTGGAAGCGCAGCATGCGCCCCGGGGTCACGGTGTCGGCCGCGCCGATCACGAACGCGCCGTCGTCGGCCGGCCACGACTCGGAGCGCGGATCGAGCGCCGGATAGCTCGCGTGCGCCGCCCATACGCGTCCGCCCGCGTCGATCGGCGAGATGGTAGCGTCCACCGCGCCGGGCGTCGCCTGCAGTCCGCGGTTGCGCGCGGGGAAAG
>JADMIO011280132.1_pt1 | contig 10440 bp, 5 predicted proteins | sample 8958161 | NCBI WGS metagenome assembly JADMIO01 (sample SAMN16585339, study PRJNA669376) | soil metagenome | isolation source: Crop rotation soil | place: USA: Cullars Rotation, Alabama | collected 2011
CCCCGCCGATTCGTTGTTGTTCCGGAAAAGCCGGTCACGGTCAAGACCGGCGACATGTTCCGAATCACGATCGTCCACGACTCAGAGCTTTCCAAAGCGGCGCTGGGCAAATTCCGCCTGTCGCTGACAACACAAGCGGAGCCGTTGAAGGTTACGGAAATCTCGCAGTACCTGCGTCCGCTGCTGACTATTCCGTGGGAGCAGCGCCCGAAGCGGAAGCCCGAGCAGCTGGATGCGGCCGCGACTGGTAACGGTCAGGCTTCCAAGGCGGCCAAGAAGGAGGACGCAACCGCCGCACTGTACGAGAACGACTTGGTCTTCCTCCGGTGGCGACAACTGGCCCCGGAACTGGCCCCGATGCGCGAGAAGACTGCCCAGCTGCTGGACCAGATCGACGCGCTCGGTTTACAGCCCACTCCGGTCCTGTCGGAAAACACAGAGGTTGCGCATCCCAAGACGCAGCTGCGGATTCGAGGAGTGTTCACCGATAGGGCCGACGAGGTGGAGGCCGCAGTGCCCGGGTTCCTCGGCAAACTGCCGACGGATGGGCCCCAGAATCGCCTCGGCCTGGCCCAGTGGCTGGTCGGTCCTGAAAACCCGCTGACGGCCCGTGTCAGGATCAACCAGATCTGGGAGGTATTCTTCGGCCGGGGGATTGTCGAAACCAGCGAAGATTTCGGGACGCAGGGTGCGCGGCCTTCACATCCCGAGCTGCTCGATTGGCTGGCCACGGAATTCGTGTCCAAGGGGTGGGATCAAAAGGCCATGCAACGCCTGATCGTCACCTCCAACACCTATCGTCAGGCTTCAACGGTGACCCCTGAGCTTCTCGATCGCGATCCGGCAAATATGTTGCTCACGCGCGGCCCACGCTTCCGTGTGGAAGCCGAGACGGTGCGCGACATCGCGTTGTCGGTGAGCGGCTTGTTGAGCACCAAGTTGGGCGGGCCGCCGGTCATGCCTCCGCAGCCAGCCGGGCTCTGGGTGTTTCCAGGCCAAAACAGTGAAAAGAACACCGACCTCTGGATAGACAGCAAGGGCGAAGACCGGCACCGCCGAGGTCTGTATACCTTCGTTCGGCGCAGCGTGCGTTACCCCAGTCTGATGGTGTTCGACGCCACGTCCCACGAGGTCACCACCGTGCGGCGGGCTCGAAGCAATACCCCGTTGCAGGCGCTGACCACGCTCAACGATCCGGCGTTCTTCGAATGCGCGCAAGCGATGGCGCAGCGACTCATCAACGAGGGCGGGCCGGACGCTTCGTCGCGAGCCACCTACGGCTTCCGGCTCGTGACCTCACAAAAACCGAGCGCTTTTGAGTTGAAGCTGCTGCTGGCCCAACTCGAGACCGAACGGGCGTACTTCAAAGGTCATCAAGAGGAAACCCAGACCCTGGTCGGCAAGCCGGACTCCGAGCTTGCCGCATGGACGATGATCTCGAATGCGTTGCTGAATCTCGATGCAACCGTAACGAAGGAGTAAGCATCAATGAACCCGAACCAACTCGACTTGAAGGGGCTGACCCGGCGGCACTTCTTCGAACAGGCGTTTGGGACGGTCGCGGGCATCAGCCTCGGTTCCATCGCGCTTTCGACGTTGATGGAGGAAACCGGCTACGCCGCCGTCGTTCCTTCTCTCATCACCGGCGTGCCCAAAGCCAAGCGAATCATCTATCTGCAGATGGCTGGCGGCCCGCCGCACGTTGATCTGTTCGACTACAAGCCGACGCTGAAGAAATACGACGGCACCGATGCGCCCGAGAGCCTGTACAAGGGTCAACGATTTGCCTTTATCACCGGCGTTCCGAAGATGGGGGCCTCGCCGTTCAGCTTCAAGCAGTACGGGCAGTCGGGCGCGTGGTTTTCGGAGGTGTGGCCCAACCTTTCCAAACACGCCGACGATCTCACGTTCCTCAAGGGCATGCAAACCACGCAGTTCAACCACGGCCCGGCGCAGATCTACGCGTCGACAGGCCACCAGATCGCCGGCCGACCGGCGTTCGGTTCGTGGCTTTCCTACGGCATCGGCAGCGAGAACAAGGACCTGCCTGCTTATGTGGTGTTGCTGTCGGGGAATGCAAACCCCGATGGAGGAGCCGCGTGCTGGGGCAGTGGCTTCCTGCCGACGGTCAATCAGGGCGTTCCGTTCCAGAAACGGGGGGATCCGATCAACTTCGTGTCGAATGCTCCCGGGGTGTCGGCGGAGACTCGCCGGCGTTCCATCGATCTCATCAACCGCCTGAACGAGGGGAACCTGAAGAAGGGCGGAGATCCGGAAACCCTGACGCGAATCGAGCAATTCGAGCTCGCGTACCGGATGCAGACCAGCGTTCCGGAGCTGACGGATATTTCGAAGGAACCCGCCAATGTTCTGGAGAGGTACAGTGCGGTGCCCGGAGAGGCGTCATACGGCAACAACGCCTTGCTGGCCCGGCGCATGCTCGAGCATGGCGTCCGCTTCGTCCACCTGATCCATCGCAACTGGGATATGCATGGAGGCACCGCCGCGCAGGACGTCTACAACAAGTGTTACGAGAACTGCCGTCAAATCGATGGCCCGACGGCCGCGTTGATCACGGACCTGAAAGAGCGCGGGATGTTCGACGACACGCTCATCATCTGGGCCGGCGAATTCGGACGCACGCCGATGAGGCAGGGCATCTCCGGTGGGTCTACGGCGCGGTATTTCGGACGTGATCATCACCCCAAGGGGTACACCATCTGGATGGCGGGCGGTGGGATCAAGCCCGGAATCACCTATGGTGCAACCGACGAGTGGGGATACTGGGCTGTCGAGGGGAGGACCAATCCGCTCGATGTGTTCGCCACGGCCATCAATCAGCTGGGGATCGATCACGAAAAGTTCACGTACAAGTTCCAGGGGCGGCCGTACCGGTTGACCTTCGGTGCGGTGGAAGCTGGACGCGTGATTAAGGAGATCCTCGCGTAACCCGACTCTCGTGAGCCGACCGCGGCCCCGCCACCAGTCTGCTGGTGGCGGGGCCGTTGTTGTTTGATGGTGTCCGAAGACTCCAACGGCTACCGGCTCATTGACGAACCGGGTTCCTCGTCAGAAGTCGAACTGCACACCAAGCTTGACGAACCGCGCGGTGAGAATCGACGTCGGCGTGAGCCACGAACCACCCGGCACGAACGTGTTGTTGTAGCTCAGCGGCGTGTCCGTATTCCCGGCGTTGTAGAGATCGACGCCAACTTGAGTCCGCGTCCGGCCGAACCGCAAAATCTTTGAGACGCGAAAGTCAAGTTGGTTGATCCGCTCGCCATACAATGTCCCCGGTGGCACCAGGTTAACCGTGATATTGGCCGCCCCGCCCGAGAGATCCCGACCGAGCGTCTGCTTCACAGTGGCATTCGAGACCACATAGTTCGCCGCGAGCTCCGGTCCAAGATAGCTCTGCCACGTCCCGCTCACCTGGACGTTCACCTTCGGGATCATGTACGTGGCGAGCCCTCTCGCCTGCGTCCGGAATGGCTCGGCAACGCGGCAATACGGGTCCGTCGGCGAAGCGCTGTTGATGGTCGGTGCCTGGTTGGTGTCGTTTTCAACGGCCTTGGTTCCGTTGCTGCCCAGCTCTGGCAACATTGCCCGAATCGCGCAGTTGTCCGCCAGCCGGCGTCCGGTGCTCGTGCCCCCTTGAATCGTGAGCCCGTTCCGCAGTCGAGCGTTGAAGCTGATATCCACCCCGTGCCAATTCTCCGTCTGTCGCGCGAAGTTGCTGGAGCTCTGCGAGAGCTCGTCGACCTGCCCGACCTTGCTCGGCACGAGGTTATACAAAAGACCGATCGTCTGGCCTCCGCCGCCCGGCAGCCGCGGATCCAGCGGCGCCGTCACGCTGAACGGCGTCCAGTCTGACGTGCTGGTCGCTCGGTTATCAGTCATGTACCAGTTGCCGAACCACCGCCTGAAATAGCCGACATTCATCGACACCCGGGGGAGGAGTTCCTGCTGGACCGAGATGCCCATCTCCCAGTTATACGGGCGGACACCCCAGCCGTTGACGAAGCTGGGATCGAAGGTCCGCGTGGTGATGTTCTTTCCCAGGTTCTTGTTCGCCATGGCGCCGCATTCACCGTTCGCCTCGGGATTCGTGAGGTCGCACTGAGGCACGTAGTCCTTGTTGGTGTCGGTCCACGCCCGCGTCGTCGTGGTGGCAATGCGAGCGATTGGATTGAGGTCGAAATCGCTGGTCGAGCCGGCGATAAAGGATTCCATATACTTGCCGACGTTGAATTTGATAGCCGTCTTGCCCGTCCCGAAGAGATCGTAGGCAACGCCCATCCGCGGTGTCACGTCGCTCCAGTGGATCCCTGGCGTCGACCGGGATGGAAACACAATCTCGTTCGGGATGATCCGGGTGCCGCCCACGCGCGACTCGGGGTACGAGGTGATGAAGTGATCGTACCGCACGCCTCCTTGCAACGTCAGCCTGCCGCTGGTCCATTGATCCTGCGCGTAGAGGGACACCGGCACCAGGTTCCGTCCGTACTGAGTTGTGTTTGGATAGGTGCCGGTTTCAGTGAGCTGATTCGGCACGCCGTTGTTGAATCGGTACGAGAAAAGCTCGTTGTAGTAGAAGAAGCGGCTGGTCGGATTGGTGAACCCGCCAAAGTAGCCAAGCTTCATGTTGTGCGCGCCGGTGACATACGACAGCGACGCCCGCCACGTCCGCGTCGAGACGTTCCCTCGCTGGAACTGCCTGGGAAACCGGTAGATGAGGCCCGGAATCAGGCCGCCTTGTTCCTGCACCGAGATCAACAGAGGGTTGTGGCTCCCGTCGGTCCGTCCTCCTGTCTGCCATCCGTTACCGAACCGCGAAAAGTAATCGCCATAGCCTGCCTCCAGCAGGAGCCGGCTCGTGACCGGCGATGACCAGCTCGCCTGTTGGATACGAGAGGGGATATATCGACTTTGCGCGGTCGCTTCAACCGCTTGATTGACCCCCGAAACTCCTCCTCCTCCGGTCGAGCTGTTTGTCAAAGCGCCGCCCCCCTGTTGGTACTGGCCAGTGAACTGCTCGGACCAGTACACACTGGCTTTGTTGCGCGGCGAGGCTTGCCACGTCAGACGCAAGATATGCGTCTTGTTGACGAGATCGGTGAATGCCTGGCGGTTGAGGTCTGGATCGTACGTCCAGGCCTGCGGGTTGCCGGCGTTCTTGTTGAAATACAGCCCCGGCACCGTATTCCAGGCGCCCCAGATCCGCTCGGTCAGAAAGAACCAGAGGCGGTCTCGAACAATCCGTCCACCGCCCATGGGATTGAAATCGTAGACCTTGATGATCTTTGATGCACCAGTCAGTCCCCGATCTTTCAAGTCCTGCGTGTAGTTACTGCCTTGCATCGAACCATTCGCCCCATTGGCGAAGAACGTGCCCGTGAAGGTATTACCCCCCTCGCGTGGAATGAGGTTGACGGTTACGCCGCCGGTCTCGGCCTCACCGAGGCCGCCGGACGTGCTGACCACCATTTCTTGTGCGCCCGCGGTGTTCGCATTGTTCCCGCCTCCGCCCGCCCCTCCCGCATGGTTCGTCGTCAGGCCGTCGTTCAAGCTTCGCGAATCGCCCGGACGGCCGCCGTGGATCGCCCCAGTGCCTCCTCCGGGCTGGCCCGAGACGCCGCCCACATCCCCTCCGCTGCTGACATTCCCGACGAGCCCTGGAATCAAAGCCTGGATGCCGGCGGACGTTCGCGCACTGGGAATCGCCGCGAGGATGTCCTTGCTCACCGTCTGCTGCACCTTCGCGCTCTGCACGTCCACGACCGGCGTTTCGCCGGTGACGGTGATCGTTTCTTCCAGGGCTCCCACTTTCAAGTCGCCGTTCACCGTGGCGACAAATGACCCCGACAACTCGATGCCTTCGCGTTTCACCGTGCTGAACCCCGGCAACGAGAACGTCACCGCGTACGTGCCTGGCAGCAGGTTGACGATGCGGTACTGACCCGTCGCGTCGCTGACGACCGACCGGACTTTTTCAATCAGCACCGGGCTGGCGGCTTCCACCGTCACGCCCGGCAGCACGGCTCCGGAGGTATCTCTCACGACACCGGTAATGGCGGCTTGTGCATACACAGCCGACGATCCGAGGATGGAAACCAGCAAGACCGCCGAGGATCGTTGAATCAGTCTGAACATCGCACTCTCCTCCCGTCATCTGACAACGCGTCGTGATCGTGAGTTGTCCCGAAGGAGCGAACAATCTCCAACTCTGGGTCCCTTTCCGTTGAACGCGATGCCTGCCCTCCCATCGAATAGTTGTTCCTCTAAGAAATCGAACCTGGACGGCGAGCTAGACAAGCTGCGCAGGTCCACGATCCGATATCGTGCCCGGTGACGTCGCTGATGACCAACAGAACGGCCGCGGATCGCGTGGTGATCTGCGCATCGCCTTTCCTCCTCTGATGAGGGATCAAAGACGGCAGCGTGATGACGGAAGTCCTCTGTGCGGGATACCGTCGCGGAGGCTATGCCTCGCGATGACGCATGTCAAGGGCTCTTTGCGCAGTTTTCTTCGCATGAGCGCCGCGCGACAAATTGCAACAAAGGCGTGCTGGAGCGACCGATTCACAGTTGCGTGGTGTCCAATCAGTTTGGATGACTTGGTCGCCGAGGACGGCGCTCGCGTTTCTGTTGACTGCTGTCGGCATGCTGGTGATGCGCCAGCTCATCGCATCGGCCCAAACGATCCCTGAGTTGCTGAAGGCCGCGAACACCTCTTTGGGCCGCGACTCGGAGGATCACGAAGCTTGGCGTCACGCTGTGGTCCTCGGTGATCTGCGCACTGATGAAGCTCTCGCGCGGCTTGTGGCTCTCAAGCGAACGTCTCCAGGAGCTGCTCGGTAAGGCCGGCACTGCGCGCCTATGTACATCCGCGCTCGTCGATTCTCGAGAACAAGCGCCAAGGCCTGACTTGATGTGACTACATTTCTTCGAGTGACTCAGTCGGTCAAGCTGACTGTTCGCCGCTGACAGGGGCGCGCCCACTGCCCCGTCCTCGTGGAAGGCCACGACCGAATTACGTTGCCCGTCCGGGTTTTCGCTGCTTGAAAAATCGATTCGAGCTTGGCTGCCGCACTCGGCGGATCTCCGGCCAATCTACGCGCGACGCAATGCGGGTGCTTGGCGTGCCTGTTGCCTGGTTGAAAAAGTTCAGTGGCCCCGGCGCATCGCGTTACGAGGGCGTGCGGAGGATCCGATCAGGCCAGTCATCCTCCGAATCTGTTGGAGCCTGTGCCATTCAAGAGGAAAAAATGCTGATTCACAACGACAACGAGCCTTGTACGTCAAAGTTCCTGCAATCGTCGAATGAGACGGCTTTCGTAACGCGGCGGAAGTTCACGCTGGAGGCCGCGCTCGCGATCCTGGCTGGCTGTGTGATCACGATCACCGATGCTTGTGGCGGAAGCGACAGCACGACCGGCCCCAGCCCGACGCCGACCGACATCACCGGCACGGTGTCGGCCAATCACGGACACTCAGCGATCGTCACGGCTGCGCAGATTACTGCTGCTAGTGCGATCGTGCTGAACATCCAGGGCACTGCGGCGCACAACCATACGTTGTCGCTGTCACAAAGTGATCTTCAGACGCTCAAGAATCGACAGCCAGTCTCCAGGGATTCGTCGAGTGATGTGTCTGCGTCGTCCGGCCTCCACCTGCACACCGTGACGTTCACGCCGGCATGATCGCCGGCGTTCACCGATCCGGACGACAGGCAACATCGGCGGGCTTGACCGAATGCCCGATTCTCGGACCCGAGCCCGGCCCCAGACCCGCCTGCCCAGCCCAAGTTAAGATCCGTGGATGGAGCATCCCTGTGTGATTCAGCCCGCGCACCACGCGGCGTGGCGTGCGGATCGGATGGGCAAGGCGACGATCTTCGAATCGCCCCGACTTCTCGTTGGATTGAACGCGTTCGAGCCGGGGCAGTCGCATGCGTTGCACGCCCATCACGGCATGGACAAGTTCTACCATGTGCTCGAAGGGCAAGGCGTGTTCCTGCTCGAGGGTCGGGAACTGCCGATGGGTGCCGGCGACCTGCTGATTGCACCAGAGGGTGTTGCCCACGGCGTGCGAAACAGCGGGTCCGGGCGTCTCCTGGTCCTCGCGGTGCTCGCCCCCGCTCCGTAAAAGCGCTCGAAGAAGCACGCGGTCGGCATCGCGCGGGCTGAAGTGCGCGAACATCACCCGCGACAAAGATCGTCCTGCGGAATACACTGGGAACTTGAAGCGAGGCGGCGTCTGTGCTCCTGAAACATCAGCTGACGAAGGCAGCGAAATGACGCATCGAGTCCACCAGGTTCTCGATGCGCTTGGGCTCCGAACGGGACCCGTCATGAAACTCGAAAGTTGCATTTTGCTCCGCCGTCATCTGCTCCTCATCGTCGTCCTGCTGGCGCTCCCGGTCGGAGCTTCGCAGCTCGCCGGCCAGTCGGCGATCGCGCCATCGGGAACGTTGCGTGCGGCCTTCATCGCCGGAAACCCCGCGATGGCCGTCAAGAACCCGGCGACCGGCGAACTGGGCGGCCCCGCCGTGGATCTCGCGCGTGAGTTCGCGCGGCAGCGAGGAGTGGGAGTCGCGCTGGTCGGTGTGCAGACACCACAGAACGTGATCGACGCGGTGCGGACCGGCCAGGCGGATATCGGTTTTGTGGCCTACAACCCCGAACGGGCCGGGGCCGTGGAATTCTCGCGGCCGTTCATGCTGGTGCAGCAAAGCTTCCTCGTGAAGCAGGACTCGCCGATCCGGTCGGTCAAGGAGATCGATCGGCCGCACCTGAAGATCGGCGCCAGGAAAGCTGATTCGATGGCGCTTTATCTCGCCCGAACGCTGAAGCAGGCCCAGCTCGTGGAGATTACTGAAGCCAATGGCGGCGAAGGCGCCCAGGCGCTCGCGGCAGGGGAGGTGGACGCATTCGGCTCGAATCGGCAGAGATTGAGCGACACGCTGCGCGCCGCGCCAGGACTCCGGCTTCTGCCAGACGACTTGTACGGCGTCGAGCAAACCATCATCGTGCCCGTCGGGAACGCAGAGAGTCTGGACACGGTCAACCAGTTCATCGACGGGGTGCGGCAGTCTGGTTTTCTGGCCGCGTCCATCGCTCGAAGCGGGGTCGTAGGCATCGCAGTAGCTGATGGCCGCTAACCGTTCCGGTTGCGCGTAAACCGGCCGTCTCTCCTTGCCCGTCGCCTCGGAATGTTTCGAAGCTCGCTTGTTCCTGCATCACGTTAGAGCGCTTTCGACTTGCACGTAGCACGGCCCGGCCTTGGCGTCTCGGGCCGCACCCGCGAAGCTTGGCGCGGAAAAACACGTCGCCGGCGATCATCCCTTGATTCAGGGCGCTCGGGCCGGGCACGGCCTCTCGCGTCGGTGGCCGGCGCCGCGTTTTTCTGGCGTCGGATCGCGCCAACTTCTATCGGGTGCGGCCCGAGACGCCAACGTCGGCCTTCGTCCTGCGCCCTCAGTGCTACACACAACTTGAAAGCACTTGAGCGCCGCCGGGGACAAGCCGGTGAGAATGTCGGAGGATGTCCTTGGATTAGCCCGCAGCCCGGTCGAGCAGCAGCCTGATGGCAGGAAGGTCCTTATCGTCCTTCGGGTTGGTCGCGAGGTAACGGCGCCACCACCGAACCATGCCTGCTGCCGCCTTTGGTTCGGTGGCGCTCAGAAACTGATATGCGACTCCCAAGTTTTTCAGGATCTGGGCATCCGGCGTGGGCTGGTGCTCTGCGAGAGGCTCGAGAGCCTCGATCACCAGGCGCGAGGTCTCAGCGTCCCCAGGACGCTGAGCGGCGGCGGAAGCGACGGCCACTCCGAAGCGCTGGTACTGCTTCCAATAGTTGTCCGCCACGTAGCGATCCCACCTCCCCGGCGGAGCGCCGGCAGCCTTGCCTGGATCGAATCGGTTGAAGCTGGCGCTCGCTGATCGGATCCAGATCGAGAGATCGAGGACAGTGCTCTTGGGTATGACCTGATCGGCAATGCCGACCGGCGCCGCTCTGTACGTTTCTTCGAGGCTCTGAAGCCAGGGGACCTTGTTCACCAGGAGCACAGGCGCATGGGGCAGGTTCTCGTCGAGAAAACGACGGGCTGTAAAGGACCCGACCGGGACGATGATGCCCGGCAGATGGCGGTCGGCGAACCGTCGGAACCACGGTTGTTGCAGATGCCCGGTGGGAATGACTCGCACGTCGGGCCGCATGCCCTCCACGAGCTGCAGGTAGCTCACGCTCCCCACGGCTTCGTCGCTCGTGATGAGCAGGATCGCCTTCGGAGGCATCGAGGCGAGGATGGCTCTTCCATAGTCTTGGAAGAACGTGTTCCCGCGCTGGTCCATCGTCGCGTGATTCACAGAGACGAGAGCGATCGGCAGACCGAGGCCGACGGCCAGGCGCAACGCCGGGATATGGCTCGACACCGCC
>JADMIO011367352.1_pt1 | contig 10440 bp, 8 predicted proteins | sample 8958161 | NCBI WGS metagenome assembly JADMIO01 (sample SAMN16585339, study PRJNA669376) | soil metagenome | isolation source: Crop rotation soil | place: USA: Cullars Rotation, Alabama | collected 2011
GTAGGCCGGCGGGCAACGCCCGCCTCTAAACGAAATTGGTGCACGACAACCACAAAGTGAGTTGTGGCGCGGGCTGTGGTTTCGCGTTAAGATGTTCCGCTTAGAGGAGACAGTCACCCGCGATCCAACATGGTCGTTTGCGACAAATGCAACACGCGCAATCCTGAGACGTCGCGATTTTGCGATGTTTGCGGGGCGCCACTGTGGCTGGCGGGTCGATCAAGCGGCAGCATAGACCAGAGCAATGGGAGCAACGGCAGTAATGGCAACGGCTCGAACGGGATTTCTCATCAATCGTCACCGAGCCTGGCAACCACCGGCGCGCACGTTTCGGCGGAGCACGTTTCGTTGTCTAATTTTCAGCCCGCGAGCGTGCACGCAACGTTGATTATTGAGCGCGGCGTCTCGGCCGGAAAGAAATTTTCGCTCAGCAGTTCGGAATCCAATATCGGCCGTTGGGACGCCGATGGCGGTGTGTTCCCCGATGTCGATTTAGACTCGGACGACCCGGAAGCCAAAGTGTCGCGCCGGCACGCGCGCATCGTGGTGCGCGACGGGAATTATCTGATCGAGGACCTGGGCTCGACCAACGGGACCTTTGTGAACCGGGGTCGCCGTCTCGCCCCGGGTGATCGACAGCCGTTGAAAGATGGCGATGAAATTATTGTCGGTAAAACGTTCCTGCGGTTTAGGGTTACGAAGAGTTAAAGACTTCTCGGTCGCAACTCTGCCGGACCTTATCGATTACTAATATGGCCGTCTGTCATCAATGTGGCGCCTCAACGGGTGACGAGAAATTCTGCGGCGTTTGCGGCACGCGACTACAGCGCGAGACTGCCGCCGTGCCTTTCGGCGACTCTCTGACACCGCCGCCACCTGCCGCCTCGTCCGAATCGTCCGAAGCGAACAGTCAGGACCGCCACACGTCGATGGCCGCGCAACGTGGCACCGGCGAAATTGTCGAAGAGAATGGATCATCCAGCACGGGAACCTCACCATCCGGCAGCTCGCGTCGCAGTAAGCCCAAAACGCTCGAAGCCGGCAAAGTTCTGAACCACCGCTATGAAATCGTCCGTCGCATCGGGGGCGGCGGCATGGGCGCAGTCTATCTGGCCAAAGATCGAAACCTGGGCGATGCGCCCCGGGCCGTCAAGGAAATGATCGAATCGCACCTTGACGATGCGCAACATGAAAAAGCCATCGCCGATTTCAAGCGAGAGTCGCTGCTCCTGACCGAACTCGAACATCCGTCCATCCCGACTGTCTACGATTATTTTTACGACGACGTATCAGAGCGCTTTTATCTGGTGATGAAGTTTATTCCGGGCAGCGATCTGGCCTCGCGTTTGAGGGCATCGCCGGGCGGCAAGCTCGACGAACTGACCATCACCGAGTGGGGCATGCAGGTCGCGGACGTGCTTCATTACCTGCACACGCGACCGCAACCGATCATCTATCGCGATCTCAAGCCCGCGAACCTGATGTTCGACAGCAATCTGAACCGTATCATGCTGATCGATTTCGGCATTGCGCGCTGGGTCAACAAAAAAGAGAAGGGCGTGACAGCGGTCGGCACGATGGGCTATGCGCCGCCGGAATTATTCAGCGGCCAGGCCGATCCGCGCGTCGATATCTACAGCCTCGGCGCCACCATGTTCCACCTGCTCACGGGCTCGGATCCGCAGGACAATCCCCTGCTGATTTTTGATTTCACAAAGAATCCGCGGCCGCGACAGATTAATCCGCAACTCACCTCGGAAATGGAGCAGTTGTTGATTCGGGCTGTCGAGTACAAGCCCGAGCAGCGTTTTTCGACGTGCGCCGAGATGCGAGACGCGCTCGCCGCGCACTTGAATAAGTTGCGCTCGGGCCAGGTCAGCTACGGCGCGCCGGCCGAACAACTCGGCGGTGAAACGTTGGCGGTGGCGATTGTGTTCTGCGGTTTCTGCGGAGGCCGGATCGCCGCGGACGATGTTTTTTGCGCGCACTGCGGGTCGCGGCAGCCGCTGGCAGATTCGAGTGCGCGGCTCGCCGCCCGGCCGACGGCCAAGCTGATCGTCGCCGGCACCACCGAACTCGACGCGTCATTTAGTTTGCAGCGCGACAGCAATCTGGTCGGCAGGACCGATCCACTCTCCAACATCTTTCCGGAAGTCGATTTGTCGCGTTTCGATCCGCACACGAAAGTTTCGCGGCGGCATGCGCGCATTTGGCGCGACGGCGAGGTCTACAAGGTCGAGGATTTAGGCTCGGTAAACGGAACCGTCGTCAACGATGTGCACCGGCTCGAGCCGCGCCAGCCGCGCCCACTCGACAGCGGCGATCGCATCAAGGTGGGCGAGACCACGCTCCATTTCCTGATGGGCTAGCGGGTCAGTACCCGAAGCGGTAGCGACGGGATCAAGAGCGTCGCACCGGGCTCCTTGATCCGGTCTCTACCGCTCCCGGTACTGACACACTGCGCTACGCCTTTGACTCATTCCAAATCCTTATCTAATCTAACGCTCGCTAATCCGCCGACATTTGTTCCTCTATGACTGCTGATATCGAACGCGCCAAGCCGCCGCTGATCGCCACGACGCACCGGCACGAATCGCATGTCCGGGTCCGTTACCGGGCACCGTTTGCGCTGCGCTGCGGCGCGCTGTTGATTGATTACATCGTGCTGGTGTTGGTCCTGGTTTTCAGCATAATGATTGCGCGCTTGATGGGCGGTGGCGCGCGACTGGCGGGCGGCACGGCCGAGAAAGTCGGAATCGTTTTGACCCTGATAGTTGCCATCGGCGATCTCGGCGTGATGGCGGGACTCACCGGGCGATCGATTGGCAAGTGGACCACAGGTCTGCGGATAGAACGCATCGGCGGCGGCCGGCCGGGAATTATTCGGGCTTTTGTTCGCCACTTCATCGGTTATCCGCTGTCGTTGATTCCGCTGGCGCTGGGCTTTCTAATGGTCACTGTTAGTCCGACGGGACGCGCGCTGCATGACTACATCGCCGGGACCGTGGTGGTGCGTCGCGGCGCCGCCCCGGCCGTGCCCCAACCGCGCCGGAGCAAGCGGTGATTGGTGAAGGGCGGTTTTGAGTTTTCAGTTTTCAGTTTTGAGTTTTCAGCTCTCAGTTCTCAGCTTTCAGCTTTTCGTTTCTAGTTGCTGGCTTTCAGTCGTTAGTCCTTAGCTTTTGTCTCTGGCTTTTGGATTTGAGATTTGAGATTTGAGATTTGAGATTTGAGATTTTATTTGGAATTTGGAATCTTGAATCTGGAATTTCAATTTAGTTATTCGATTATTTCCGACTTCCTGCTTTCGAATGGCCGAGCTAATCGTCAAATATCCTGATCGCGCAGCGGAACACTTCCCGATCAACCGCCTGCGCGTGACCATCGGACGCTCCGCGCGCAACGATCTATGTATTCCCGATCCGTTCGCCTCGCGCGTCCACGCGGAAGTGCGCAACGAAGGTGACGAATACAAACTTCAGGACCTGGGCTCCGCCAACGGCACTCTTTACAACGGCTCAGTCGTCGAATCAGCCATCACCCTGACGCGCGGCGGCCGCATTCAAATCGGCGAGACAGAAATCGTCTTTAATGACAGCGCGTTCCCTTTGAGCAGCGGCGCGACGATGATCACCGACAACTCATCGTCAATCCCCGAGGCCACCATCGCCTTGTCCTCTGCCGATCGCACGACTTCCGGTTTATTCGAGGCCATCGAAGGCGCGCGCACGCGGGAAGATTCCGCGCCGCGGCAGGCAAAGCAAAGCGACTTGCTCGTCTTGATCGGCAAAGTCGGGGTGGCGCTGCTCGCCTCAGTCACACTCAACGAAACGCTCGAGCAAATCGTAGCGCTGGTGTTTGAGGCAGTGCCCGCCGATCGCTGCATGATCATGATGCGCGATGCCAAGAACCCGGAATTGAAAGTCGCCGTCGCGCGCCTGCGCGACCGCGCCGGCGAGGTTGGCGAAATCCGCATCAGCCGTTCGGTAATCGATGAAGTCGTCACCAACGGCAAATCAGTTTTGACTTCCGACGCGCAAACCGATCCGCGCTTCATGGGCGGCACCGTGATGCTGCAGGGCGTCCGCTCCGTACTCGCCGTGCCGCTGGGCGTCGGCGCGAACGTATTTGGAATTATCTACGCCGACTCGCCTTTGTCCGACAACCGTTTCACCGAAGACCACCTGAAAGTCCTGACCACGCTCGCGTCCGTGGCCGCGATTCGCGTCGAGAACGCGCGCCTGACTGAAGAGCAGATGGAGCGTGAACGCCTCGAACGCGAGCAACAGGTCGCCAGCGAAATTCAGCAACGCTTTCTGCCCGCCGCGGCGCCGCAACTCGAAGGCTGGGAACTCCAGGGCATCAGTTTTCCCTGCTATGAAATCGGCGGTGACTACTACGACTTCATTCGTCGCGAGAACGGCAATCTGGTGATCGCGCTGGGCGACGTTTCAGGTAAGGGGACGGCCGCGGCGCTGTTGATGTCTTCGCTGCACGCCGCCGTTCACGCGCAGGCCGACACGCACAATTCGATCGTCGAAACAATCTCCGCCGTGAATCGCTATCTCGTGGAAAGCATTCCCGCGAACCGCTTCGTGACCTTGTTCTATGGCGAGCTTGATCCGAAGGCCGGCTCACTCACTTTTCTGAATGCTGGTCACAACCCGCCATTGATCGTTCATGCGGGCGGCACGATGGAACAGTTGGCCGCCGGCGGTTTGCCGCTCGGCATCATGGAGGGCGCTGAATTTCGCGAAGGCCGGACCCAGCTGCGCGCCGGCGATGTGCTGGTCGTCTATTCCGACGGCGTGTCCGAAGCAGTGAATCCCAGCGGCGAAGAATTTGGTCCGACCCGTCTCTACGAAGTCGTCGCGCGTAACCTCGATGCTACCGCCGGCGGCATCCGCGATCGCATCGAATCGGCACTCACCAAGTTTTGTCAGGGGACGCCCGCAGCCGACGACATCACGCTGGTAATTGTGAAAAGAAATGCCGAGGTTGCGGAAGTGGCCAGCGCCTAGTTAGTGACGAGTGGCAAGTGGCAAGTGACGAGAATGCTTTGCGTCAAAGTACGCGTCTGATGTGCACTGCTTCCGATTCACACCACGTCTGATTCACACCGCTGATTCAGTCCGCTTCTAACTCACATCCCTTCTGGTTCATACCGCTTTCTGGTTCACTCCGCGTCTGGTTGACTCCACGTCTGACTCACTTCGCGTCTGACTCACTCCTTGTCTGATTCACACCTGGCTTTAGCCAGGTGTTCGACCTTCATGCGCGGCTCGGAAACCGTTTCAAACGGTTTCCCCTTGAGACTTGTTGCCGGAGCACCCGGCTGAAGCCGCGTGTGAATAAAATGAACCCTTTGACGCGCTTCAATAACACTGTTGTGAGACAGTCTGAGAAAATGATCAGACCTCCACTCGTCACTCGCACTCAACTCAATAGACCGCGCGCTCGCGCGTACTCTTCTTACTCTGCAGACTAAACCTCGGTTCAATTCCTTCACTGCGGCCGGCAATTCTCGCTGCGACATACTCACCGACGGCCGGTCCGTGTTTGAATCCGTGACCCGATCCACCGCCAACTAACCAGACATTTTCGAAATCCGGATGCCGATCGATGAGGAAGTCGCCGTTCGAGGTGTTCTCGTATTGGCAGACGCGCGATTCGAGTAACGGCGCATCTTTCAAGCCGGGCAGCCGTCGCGCGAGACATTCACGGACTTCCGACAGTCCTGCACTGCTCGCGAGGCGATCGCCCTGATCAGGATCGAACACTGGTCCATGACGATCGATCGCGATCTTCACTCCACGGCCATCGATCTCAGGCAAGCCATAAGCTTCGTCATTGAAATCGATCCACGTGGGCATCAACGGCGGACGAAACCGGCTGTCAGATGCGGGTGCGCCAAAATAAAAAACTTCCTGCCGCGTCGGATGAATTCTTTCTCCGAGTAGTCGAGGAAACATTTTTGGCAGCCACGGTCCGCAGGCAAAAACGAATTTTTCTGCCGTGATGCGCCGGCCGCTCACGGTCACAATTGCATCAATCTGCCCCGCATCGTCTGGTGGCGCCACCGCTTCCTGCAAATATTCGACGCCGCAACGCATCGCCTCACGCGTCACCGTCTGGACCGCACGACGCGCCAGCACTACGCCGCTGTCAGGCTCCAGCAGTCCCCAGGTAACGCCTTCAAGTTGGAACTGCGGAAATCGCTTGCCTAACTCGCCGGTGGTTAAATGCTCGCAACGCACGCCAAGCTTTTGCAGAGTCTCCCTCGTTTGAACTGGATAGGGATCACCTTCATGTGCCAGCCACAACACTCCGGTCTCGATAAAGAGCGCATCGTCGCTGTCCGCGAACAGCTTCTTCCAAAGTTTGAGCGAACGCACCGCCGAACGGGTATAGATTTCATCGGCGCCGTACCCCATCCGCATAATGCGCGATTCATCTCCGGAACTCGACCGGCTGTTACCCGGCCCATGCGCGTCAACGAGTACGGTCCGGGCGCCGGAGGTCTGCAATTGATACGCCGTCCACGCACCCAACACACCCGCCCCGACAACCGCAACGTCGTAAGGCGCTGGTGAATTTGTTCGCGTCATTTGCCTCTCCAAGAGACGCGAAATCTATCACACAATCGATCGCGGAGAGCCTACTTGACTGCCGGTGAAGGCTAACTTAGGCTGGATGTCTAGTTTGATAGAACCAGCTTTCACATCGGCCGACCAGGGTTAATTCCCTTTTCACGATCTCCAATGATCAAAAATAAATTAATAGAGCTTATTAAAGAGCAGCGCGCGCGCGTCGGAGTTATCGGACTTGGTTATGTGGGCCTGCCACTGGCGACGGAATTCGCCAATCGCGGATTTACGGCGACCGGATTCGAAGTGGATGAAAAAAAGGTCGCGGAAATTAATGCGGGCCGATCTTACATCGGGGACGTCGCGACCGAATTGATCAAACAATCGGTTGACGCCGGCAGGTTGAGCGCCACGAGTGACTTCTCGCAACTGAAAGAATGCGACGCGATCATCATTTGCGTGCCGACGCCACTGCGCAAGACGAAGGAACCCGATGTTTCTTTCATCCTGGCTGCCGCCGAAGAAATCCAGAAGTACCTGCGCCGCGGTCAACTAATCATTCTCGAATCGACCACTTATCCGGGCACGACGGATGAGGTGCTGCTGCCGATGCTGGAAGAAACCGGACTTAAACTCAACGAAGATTTTTTGATCGCGTTCTCGCCCGAGCGCGTCGATCCGGGAAACCCGGAATTCAAAACTCACAACATTCCGAAAGTTGTCGGCGGCGTAACCGACGATTCGACCGAGGTCGCAGCGGCGCTCTACCTGCAAATTGTTAACGACGTTCACCCGGTCAGCTCAGCGCGCGTCGCTGAGGCGGCCAAGCTGCTCGAAAATACGTTTCGCGCAGTAAACATCGGCATGGCCAACGAAATGGCCCGGCTCTGTTACGCCCTGAACATCGACACCTGGGAAGTCATTCGCGCGGCCGCTACCAAGCCGTTCGGCTTCATGCCTTTTTATCCCGGCCCGGGCATCGGCGGTCACTGCATTCCGCTCGATCCGCATTACCTTTCATGGAAAGCCCGCCAGCACGGGTTCGATTCGCGCTTCATTGGCCTCGCCGAAGAAGTTAATTCGCAGATGCCCGAGCACGTGGTGCAGCTGGTTTCCGATGGGTTGAACGATGACCGCAAAGCGATGAATGGCGCGCGCGTCCTGCTGCTGGGCGTCGCCTACAAAAAAGACATCGACGACGTGCGCGAGAGTCCGGCGCTGTCAATCATCGATCGTCTGCGCAGCAAAGGCTGTGACGTCCGCTATCACGATCCCTTCGTGCAACAACTCGATTTCGACGACGCCCACACCGCCGGCGGTGGCGAGCCGTTGAGCTCAGTCGTACTAACAGACGATGAAATTAAGGGATCTGATTGCGTGGTGATCGTCACGAACCACAGCGCGATTGATTATCAAAGATTGGTAAATCTCGCGCCGCTGGTGGTGGACACGCGGAACGCTCTGAATGGTGATTTGCGCAAAGAGAGCGCGGCCAGGATTATTCGATTGTAGGAGATTCGCATGGAAGAAATGATTTTCATGGTCGAGCACGCGCCCGAAGGTGGATACATCGCGCGAGCTTTGGGAGAATCGATATTTACCGAAAGCGACACACTTGAAGAACTGCGTAGCCAGGTTCGGGATGCAGTCAGGTGTCACTTTCAAGAAGGCAACGGACCAAGAATCATTCGCCTCCACTTTGTTCACGAAGAAGTTATTGCAGCATGAGATTGCCACGGGAAATCTCGGGCCGACGGGGCTCAACATTTCGATTTGAACCGCGACGAACTGTTAACACGTCTGTTCGAGGGTTAAGCTCAATCAATAAACGCCCGCATCCACAATTCCAGATTCAATAATTGAAACACCTGCAGGTTGTAGTCTTCCCTGCCCGAAAGATTTGTCTCGATAATCCGCCGCACTTCCTCGGGCCGAAACAGCGCTCGCCGTTTTATAGTCTCTGCGGATAACAAATCATTAACCATTGGTTGCAGCGGCCCGCGCAGCCACGAACGAATCGGAGCGCCGAATCCGGCTTTCTTGCGCCACACTGCGTCCCGCGGCAGCAGCGTCTCCGCTGCTTTCTTCAGAATGTATTTGCGCTTGAGTCCCTTCAGCTTCAATTCCGGCGGCATGCGCGCCGCAAACTCGATCATCTCTCGATTCAGAAACGGCACCCGCACCTCCAGATTCGCGGCCATCGACGTCTTGTCGGTTGTCATCAAATTCAGGCACGGCAGAAATGTCTTCATATCGACGTAGAGCATTTGATTGAGCGGCGCCGCCTCGTGGGCGCGCGCGAAATATTTTCGATGCGCTGAATAGGCATCGAGCTGGCGCGTCTCCTCCTGCAATTCACCGGTGTAGATTCGTTGCTTGGCCGCGTCAGTGAAGTACGTCTGAAATCCGAGATAGCGATTTTCAAAATCCAGCGCAGCGCTGCGCGCAAATTTTTTCGCGTTACGTAAAGGCGCCGTCAACTTCCCCGGCTTGCCGCCGGGCAATGCATACTCGATGGCCCGCATCACCGGTCGCCGCAGTAGCTGCGGCACCGGATCGAGCGTGCCGGCCAGCTTCATCGCCAGTTGTCGCGGATAACCGGCGAACACTTCATCGCCGCCCATGCCGCTCAGCATCACCCGCAGAGTCTCGCGCGCGGCGCGTGAAACCAGGTAAGCGGGAATGGCCATGTCAATCGCCGGCTCGTCCATGTGATACACGAGCTTCGGTAGCAGCTCGGCCACGTCCGGTTTCAGCATGATCTCATGATAGTCCGTGTCGAGTTGCTGATTCACTTTGCGCGCCCACGCGATATCGTCAGGAATGATGTCGTATCGCAAATCCTCAGCTGCCATCCCGATGGTGTAGGTCTCGATTCGACGACCGTCGCTGTGACGCTTCATCATGGCCACAATGGCAGATGAATCGATCCCGCCGGAGAGGAATGAACCCAGCGGCACGTCCGCCACCATCTCGAGCTTCACAACTCGATCGAGTGTCTCGAGCGTGCGTTCCTGCCACCATTGCTCGCTGCGTCCGTGCTCGATTTCGTCGAACGAAACGTCCCACCATTGGCGCGTCGTCAGCCGGCCATCGCGCCATTCGACGAGGTGACCGGGCGGCACCGTCTTAATTCCGCGAAACAACGTGTTCGGATCAGGCACCCAGAGAAAGGTCAGGAATTGATGAAGCGATTCGTGGTCGAGTTCGGACTGAACCAATCCACTCGCGAGAATTGATTTAACTTCCGAGGCGAAGAGCAGTGATTGGCACCCTCCCTCACGGTCGGGTTTCTGAAATGCGTAGTACAGCGGCTTGATGCCCACATGATCGCGCACCAGAAACAGCGCGCGCTCCTTCTCATCCCAAAGCGCGAACGCGAACATTCCATTCAGGCGTTGGAGCGATGCTTCACCCCACTCCTGCCACGCCGTCAGCAGAACTTCGACATCCGTGTGCGTGCGGAACCCGTGGCCTTTGGTTTCCAGCTCGGCGCGCAATTCGCGGTAGTTGTAAATCTCTCCATTGAAAGTGAGGACAAAGCGGCCATTGGATGAGAACATCGGCTCGTGGCCGGCGTTGCTCGTATCAATGATCGAAAGACGCCGATGACCAAGAGATACTTGTCGCCCATCTTCGTCGAATGTTGGCGAGACCCACGTGCCTTCGTCGTCACGGCCGCGATGTTCGATGGCCGTCAGCATCGCGGCAATGCGCGCCTGGGGTTCATTTGAGATTAGTCCGGCGATTCCGCACATGTGGTCAAATCAACTAGTGATATATTCTCGCACGTTTAGAGGCGGGCCACTGCCCGCCAACGCTGTTGCATGCAAAAAGAATCGGCGGGCAGTAGCCC
>JADMIO012289005.1_pt1 | contig 10440 bp, 19 predicted proteins | sample 8958161 | NCBI WGS metagenome assembly JADMIO01 (sample SAMN16585339, study PRJNA669376) | soil metagenome | isolation source: Crop rotation soil | place: USA: Cullars Rotation, Alabama | collected 2011
AAAATGGAGGTCCAATGGATGTGAACAAGGGCTCGACCGCGTGTACTTACGATTTGAGATTGACACTGATGGCTCCTTGAAATGGTTCGTGTATGGCGTGCAGTTTAAATCCGGAATGATGAAAGGCATCATTACGGACGGAAACCTGGCAACCCAGCGTGCAAACTACGCGGCCCACAAAAAGGTCGACGATGCAACAATCGCTGGGATTCTCCTTACGGCAGAGCTTGGATTTGGCCGTCTGATCGGTGCGCTGCAAAAGTGTTTCCCTGGTGAGCGGTTCGAAGTTGGGGACCTCACCATATACACTACAAAGAAACTCGGAGCCCAGGTCGAGCAGTCCAACGGGTGTCATGAATTTGGCGATGGAGTAGGAAAATTTGACTGGACAATTAAGTGCGGTACGGAATGGGTGAAACAGGTGCTGCCTGAGGACTACAATCGTGTTTTGTTCCCATAAACTTTGACCAGATGCATACAGTTTTGTGATAACCTTTAAATGTATTTAAGAACTGATAATCAGTACAAAAACAAACAGAACATTCTTCCTCTTGGTGTGCAATGATGCAGTACGATAGACAATGTAATTCGCATTGAACATTAGCATTATTGAAGCATGACAACTAGACGAATTCAAACATGCTGGACATCACATACATGGGCCATGGGCGCTGAGCTGGCATGCGTCTACGCTCCCGAGGAATGTTCCTATCGCAAAACATTTTGTTCTGTCATCGTTAAATGCGCTCGCAAGGGCTCCCGAATCACCGCCAACGCCGAAAGTGTGGTGAGAGTTGATCAGGTATCATACATTGTCTTCATGGCGACCTTAACTTCTTCCCCTTCTCGTTCTTTTCATATTGTGACCATGTGTTGACTTTTCTTTCCGTCCAGCACGAACAGGGAACGCTCAAATGGACGTGCAAGGTGAGCAGGTCTGCATATCCGCCCTACATTTGGCTTGCAGTCGTTTGCGGCCTTTCTCAAACACCGTGATAAATGACCTCGTCACGTTCACAAACACACAAAAGACGTCATTGCGGGTGAGTGGTACTGGTTTGAGATTTCTGATGGTTTTAGACTCGCCAAAGGCACGCACAGCAGCTTCTGGAACAAACGCAGCGGCTACATCGCCGACCATGTCGACAGGTTCCATTCCATCATCAAATTTTGCCGACACAGAGCTCTTGCAGGAAGTACACGCTACAATATCACCGTATGGTACATTAATTTCGAATTATTCTGTTTCCAGGAATTCTTTGACGTTCATGTGATGTCGTTGCTCCAAGGGACGTTCAACGATGTTTTTAAAACTGAGTTCGAGCAATGGGAGAGCAAGCAATCGAGCAACTCAACGAGCTTCAACTCCTTGTTGTTCTGGTTGAACTTGGGAAGTATTCGCGCAGCTCGTGCACCGCAACCGGGAGACACAAAAGATATTTTGGTACTGGCAAACGGATCGATCCTTGACATTGTTTTCCTCGCTTCCAACACATGTTCGCCTGTCAAAATACAAATTCTTGCCTTAAAAAGTAGACGGTTTTCCCGCACAAATCCACCAATCGTACCAAACCTTTTACCAGATCCCCTCATACTAATTCCACATCCCAGATCTACGTTCTTCATCCTGCAGAAATGTCCATTTCGGTACCAAAGTTTCCGTCTGGTGCATAATTGGATAAAGCAATGGAATCCATTTCTTCAACCCCGTTCGAGCAATCCCCCACGCATCGTTCAAAGACTTCAATAACGGGCTCCATGATTTCATCAACTTCAATTGCCCCAGGCATAATAGCAACTACAGTAAATCGGATACTCTACTGAACCAACGCAATGCATTTGCGTCGCTCAAGTGAGAAATTACTGTGCTGGCCTCCATTGGAGCATTATTTGAGAACTTCTCCCAGTTTTCAACAGAGAGATGACAGCAAGCAACATCATTTTGAACGTTTCTCCAACGAACGCATACGCATTCCAGTGGGGGAGTTTGTACCACATCATGCTTTCCATCGTACCTTGTTGCGCTCGAAGCTGAGTTCTTTGGATTCAGGCGCCTCCAGCACTCGAATATCGGACTGTGAAACAAACCATATTGCGTCCTTCCATTCTGCCAGATTAACAGGGAACGCTTCGATTGGAGATTCTCGTTGCAACATTTCAGATAAGTCTACCGTTTTTTAATACGAATCCAAAGGCTGCATGGGAGAATCTACACCACGTTGATCTCTGTGTTGGATTTTTGTCAATGTTTGCTCCATTTCATCGATCTTGCTTCGCAAGATTCCATTTCCGAGCTGAAGCTGCTCAATATTTGCCATATGGAGCGCTAGTTGATGTGTCAAGTCATCAGAGTTTCCAACAAAATCTTGAAAGCCTCGAAGCCCTCCCTTCCTTTCAGTCCTTGTAGAACGGTCTTCATCAAACAAGCATAGTTCTCGAGCTTTGCCGCAGATTCTGCACAGGAGTGTGCAACCGTTGCTATTTCCACATACAAAACTGCCAATCGGTCCACAAAACTGAAGGACTCGGAGCATGGAAATCTTGATCTGGCCCTGAGATTCCCCTTCCCTATATTCGCTTCCAGGAAAAATATTTTTCCTTGATCAATTCGCTTCCAAAAAGGATTGGTATTCAACTTTCTGACGCGTCTGAACGTTCGTACGAATTCGTTCAGGCGTTCGGGAACCCGGGACCGCGCCGAACAGTTGCGACAGACGCCGTCGTTGTAAAACAAAACAAATAAAATCAAATTCAGAGTGGGTGACTTCCACAATTCATAAATGCATAAATCCAAACGATAAACAAACAAATTTACCGGGTTTACAAACGACAAAGCGACAAATTTGTAACCCTGGTCGTTACCACTGTTACAAACAAAAATTTTGGAATTTCGAACCAATCAATCAAAATTCAAATTGTGAGATGAATTCAACCATCGCTTTTTGCAGCTGGCCCTTCTCATGACTGCCATGAAGCGGCAGAATAGCCTCCACAATCGACCTGCCATCTCTAAAAGCGCAATTATTCTGCCCACAGAAGTTTCGTGGATCCAAATGCCTCGTTTTGGTGAAGACGATTCTCGTTTGACCGTCGTTGGCTCAACCAAACCAATCTTGTTCGGGCTTCTGGACCTGTGTTTCCCTCATGCTTTCGTGCAATGAGGGCCGGGACGTCGTTGGAGCCTGGAAATGGAGGGCCGCCTTGGGCTCTTTTGGATGTGGATCGGCTCACGATGATGTATGCCGAAATGACGATGCTTTTTGTAATTACTGAGAGCAGCGTCAGTAGATACCTGGACGAAACGATGAATCTGATTGTTATGAAGCTGTCTTTTATTTTAAGCTTCACGTTAAATTTGCGTAATGTTGTGTTTGCCGTCGTCACGCATTCGATTGACGCTTGGCCTCAGGTCACACTAGTTATTATGATCGAAATCCACTCTGATATCTGTTTTACATTCATTTTTTCCTTCACATGATACCTTTAATCCAACGAATTAAGCTGATTCTTGTGGTTGCTCTGATTTTTATGAGTCGGGTTTCCGGGAAGCATTACGGTTTGTCGCCTGTTTGTCACTGGCGAATTGTTGAAGACACCATTTCAAACCAAGGTTACAAACAAATTACAAATTTATGTGTTTATGAATTGTGGAAGTCACCCAGTCGCAAGATTTAACACATGCCAAATATTATTTTTGATTTTATTCAATTTAAACGAAAACACGAAGTGCTTTGAATTACTGTTTTTGGAATGAAGTGCGTTGATTTGGGGGATTGTAAAATGAACACAGGAAAGTCAAATACATTGTGTATTATTAGTTGCGCCCTTTTCTTTGTTTCAAATTTACTGCTCCTCGAACTTAAGCGCCTTCAGGTGGTCAATTTCAACGACGGCCTGTTTAAATGAAGAAGAAAAATAAGAGAGCAATTCGTAATCAAAGTGAAACTAGACGCTAATGAATGGGCTTCCTCAATAAACATCAAAATATAAGGGGAGAGTATTGCAGACAATGACTCGATATGGGTGAACATGAGAGTGCACATATGTAATTATCAAAATGTTCCCTTGCGACTTCATATGGCACAAGGAAAAATACAGCTGCACTAAAGGGAATGAGAATGCTGTACTTTTTAAATCCCTTAAAACTTGTGCCACAAGGGTTTAGCCCGAATATATTTTGGGTTTATTGGCGTATTGTAGCACATCATAACAACATTGAAAGTAATAGTTGTTGATGCGACTCTAATAAATAGGCCGTATTTCAAAAATACTGCGGATATGAGAGTTTAATGAAGTATATGTATATAGTGCTATGAAGGGATATCTCACATATACGGTGGATTCGTTGATACATATGCAAAACGAACTTCATACATAGGACATTTCAAAGCTAAACAAAATCTATCCAGAAAGGCGACTTACAGGGGGTTCATCGAACTGGTGGACGTTAGGAGGAGACTCAAGCAGCCATTCCAAAGTCAATTCAAGGTCTTCGACGACACGGAGCTCCGGCAGCTTGGTGGCGGCAGGTGCATGATTGGCATGGTGACTGAAATTTGCCGCCCGGATAGTCTTCTTGGCCACTGAAAAAATACAACAAATAAGTCTTTAGCTAAGAAGAAACTCTAATAGTTATAAATAGCTCCTACCAGGAACCGCAACTCTGGCAATGCGAGAGAACATTGTTGACTTTTCGCAAAATCAAAACTGCTTGCAAGGCCGCAGCAGCGAACCAACTGTGTTACTTTTATAGGCGCATACTTGTACATTTTAAGCTAAATTATGTAATTTAATATCGTATTCGCAGGTTTACCTTTTTTATTCTTAAGTGCTGGTATGCTGCCTATATTTTGCCTATTTTCCAGAAGCGTTTCATTTGACCTCGCCAATCGTGCCGACGTTTGGATTGTGGCGTATTGTTGTGTTATTTGTCCTACTATGAAAGAGAAAACTGGTTTACAGGAGCCTCCATTGGTGGCTCCCAAGCGGACGGTGATGGACTCATTCAACAAGACCAGCTGGTTCGAAAAAGAACCGGAAGTTGGATTTGGCACTGGCAGTCGTCCTCCATTGTATATTCCTTCTGGTGGACCCGGCCCGGGTGCTTATCCCATCCGAACTACCCTAGGAAAGCTACATGAATCACACATTCGATCGCCTTGTCAATATACTCTGAGAAGCCGAACAAAATTTGGCGATCCCAACGAACGTTCGATGTCCAAATCAAACGCCAACGAACCAGGGTAAGCCCCAAGAAGCGTTTCCGCTTTACTTTTACCTTTTCTACCATATTTGTCGATTGTCTTGTGCACCAAATGCATGTTTACCTGCGTAAAGGTTTTGCTAATTGCAAAGTTTACGTCCTGAGAACACGGCTCTTCCCGTGCATTTTGCATCCAAATTGGTTGTTAATGTCATATCATCCCATAAAACACTTTATTTAATTGTATGCTCACTCTTACACAATACACACAGGCCCGCCCAATACGATCTAACGGGAAAATTTCAATCAGGAACGAATCCGCGCAAGTCCGCTTTCCCCAAGGCTACGGATATGAAAGACAAAGCTGCAATGGGACCCGGACCAGGTAACCACAATTATATAAAACGATATACGCTACGATGTATAAGGATGTAATGCACACAAAATTGCGCTTGAAATGATTGTTGTGAGTAGTTCTAAAACTGTGTGTTCGTGTGGATTCTAGGGAGTTACCAGCCAATTCAAAGTATGGGAAAACAAGTTTTATCAACCAAATCAGGCTCTGTGCAACTGGTATTTGGAAAAGGTACGACTAAATGAACTTTTGTTCTATTCCACTTTTCTAAACGTATTTTGTTCTCTTATTTAACCCACAGCCGAACGCCCGTCGATGGCGGTACCAGGAGCGTCCGATGTGGGCCCAGGTAGGATTTCAATGACAATAAGTATTGTGTGTTTGCAAGCATGCGTTTGTGCGAGTGTGGAACAATTAATTTGCGAAGACCGAAACGGTGGTTGTTTACGTTTTCACTTATTTTCTCCCTTCACTTTCTCCAGGTGAATACAACCCTCCTCCCGCAGCGTGTGAGCCTCAAATTGAAAGTAGCAAGGCGTCGTGCGCCACGTTAAAGTTTGGAGAAGGTTACAAGGCAGGAACGAGTGGGTCGAAATTTGATTTTTCGGAGCCAAGTCCCGGGTAAGTTCGTAGAATCTATTCGTGTTAATTATTCAATCAATTTGTTGTTAGGGGGACTCTTAGGGGTGTCCTGACTACGCGTGTGTGTTTAATTTGATACTTGAGTTGTCCTGTCAATATATACTGGCATGCGGCACGCTTTCCTTACTTACTTTCCTTTCTATTCATTCAATTCAAAGTCCGGGCGCCTATCAGCTGCCTGGAGGCGTCGCAACGATCGCCAAGGGCTCTCCGTATCGCAATTCTCCCGCCGCGTCGCTGAGTGGACGAAATAAATTCGGCAGTCCATGGTAATGTGCACAGTTCATCATCCTCTGTGGGTTTCAGATCCGCCGCCCCACGTATGTTCCGATAAACACAAAGAGAATATATTGTGATATGTTTGAGCGGATAAGCAACGTATCATTCCATTTTTTGTATGTACAACTGTTTAAAACAGACAACTTAGGTTGCTCCTGGGATCCCACGGTTTGTATCAGTATACTTTTCACAAATTACACTATCTTTATGGAAAGAACGCATATTGAGTAGCACTGCTTACTGGCTCTGTCGTCGTTGCTGAAACCAAATCGCTGAGAAGCATCTCAAAAGGATTTCTGCAGTGAACTGTGTGTAATTGAAAGGCTTTTGTTGCATTGATATCTTGAAAATCATGACAACCATTGCAAGTTTGAACGATTTAGTGAATAAAACCTCGGATTGGGATAAGGTAGGCGACCTTTTCCTTATGTTTGTGTACTAGCCCAAGTTGAGGCTACTTCAAAACGCGGAATAGCCTTCTCTTGCGTGTATTTTACCTTCTGTTTATGTGTTTTACTTCATATGTGCACTGTATTATGCGTGAATGTTGAAATTCTGTGACACAGGACGAGCGTTACATGGCAACGAATGATCTTTGCATTGCTCTAAGCAAAGGTATAACTATTAAATAATCTCTCACACAACAATATCTTGCAGCTTTTAAGTGTGATTCGTGTAGTATTAGCTTGTGTATGTGTGTTTGTCGGCGTGGATTGTTCCTTTGTTGCGTTTTTGGGGAAGGATTGTCGCCGTAGAATATCAATCCAATTTCCTTAATCGTTCTCTCTCATGTATTTCACGACCAAAGACATCAAAATCGACGAGAATATGGAGCAGCGCATCTGTGCGGCTGTTCTGAAGCAGTTGGGTGAGCACATTATGAACTTTATGGTGTTTAATATTCATAAATCATCTCAAGCTTTGTTGTGGAGAACTGTAACGCAAAATGGTGGTCAGATCCTCTCCTTTATAGATTTTCAATGTTGTAATTTGTGTATTTCAATGTTTAATTTGTGTATTTAATGCATACTATACACAGACGACCCCTCGAATGATGTGCAGTCTGTGGCGATTAAGTGTTTGGCCATTATTACGAAGCGTGTTCAGCAGGTAAAAAGTTAGTGATTATCGCAAACTAAATGAGAATGAAACAGTGTATTTTGGAGCTGTATTTGAATATTTAATCACCTTTAATGATCTTCTTGGTGTACAAGTTAAGTTTGTACATGGCGTATGCACGCTTCTGCCTAAGGCGATCGAAATGTCACTTATAATACACTTATTCTCATCGTATTAATGTACACAGGCACAAATTGGTGACATCTGCAAGAAACTCACTTCTCTGATTCTGGAGACGGGCAAAGAAGCGTTGCGCGATGTGTATTCCATTGGTGAGTGGCTGAGTTTTACGTCGAAGTACTTTGATGAACGGAATTTCAAACCATTTTGCGTTCTCTCTCGAGTGTTTGTTTATGAATGAAAATCATTGTTATTTACGTCAAATAATGAGGTTATTCAAGTTATATCTCTCTTTTTACACACACGTATTACACTTGCACACACACAGGCCTCAAGACATTGATTGCCGATGTACCTGACGGAATGGGCGTTCTGGTAACCAACCAACTGACCGCGAGACTGCTCACCGGCATCAGTAAGTACATTATCTCTGTGGATAAACATGTGTCCATTCTTATATAAATGTATATAATGCGCAAATATAGAGCCCTTTTGTGTGCTAACACACACTTTTACTTCAGTATCTAAGTAACACCTCAATATTGTTGTATCTATAAGGTCGCAACGGTGCGGAGGATATCCAGCGCGAGTGTTTGGACAATATGTCGGATCTTTTGAAGCGCTTCGGCCACTTGATGACGTAAGTTGACTTACACGACACTATCACTTGTTGTTTACGTAGAGTTATGCTCTTTTTGTGGTGTTGCGTTTGGGTGTTAGTACACATCATTGTCTCCACTTTTCTCAGCATATACTTTTCTTCCATCACACTCCACTCATTATTCGTTCATTTTTATATAGTAACTCTCATCAAGATATCATGACTGCAGTCGTGAAACAACTGCAAAATGAGAAAGCGGTAAGGCAATGTGAAAGTGGAATTGAAGTGTATGTGTGTTTATTTAACTAGATCTGAATAATAATTTGTGGATATCACGATGCTGTGTTTGTTGGCGAGCTACGCAGTTGTTGTCAAATTTCTTCCGCGCTTTAACTGTAAAGAGTTATCTCTTAAAATTGCTGCTTTCTTCCTGATTTATCTCTTACTTTTCATGTGACACAGGTTATCCGCAAGCGCGCTGCCCACTGCCTGGGTTGCTTGGTTGTGGTCGCCAACGACAGGTGTGTGCTCATTTCTGCGATTTTCAAACTGTATTCCTTCTAATATTTCTCGTTTCCTATCCTGGGTGTACTTTCCATGTGAACTTGTCACTCCTCACTCATATATATATTTATTTACTTTCACTCCTTTACAGTCTGCTGAACTCGCTGGTGCAGATCCTGCTGGAGGGCATTGAAGGTATTGTGACAGAGTTTTGTATGTTTGTGTGTTGTTCCAAACACAATCTACGTATTCTTGTTGATTTACGCACTCTCATCTCACTGTGTGTTAAATTACGCCAACTCTTTTCGATAACAACTACAGCGTCCTCGGCGGGCAAAGGCGGAGCGACTTCGCAAACCACGCGCACCTTGATTCAGACCATTGGTAAGCATGTGTACTTTAATTTATCGTATTTTTCTATCATTTGCGAACCCTTGTTATCATTATGTTACTGTTTGCCTGTACATCATTGCTGGGCTATCGCTCTCTTTCGCGCGCATGTGTATGACAATAATTATACAATGATTTTTACTTCTATTATGTAGGCACGGTGTCTCGTACGGTCGGCTATCGTCTGGGCAAACATTTGCACAAAATTGTGCCGATTTTTCTGAAGGTAAGAGGGGTTCTGGTTTATTTCTACATTATGCTTACTCTACAGTAGAATTCATTTACTTAACATAATGATTTTACGCCTTTTTCAGTTCTGTGGAGACCCCGCAGATGAATCCCAGCAGAATGAGGCCTCGAACGAGTTGAGAGAAAACTGTTTTCCGGGTAAGGAAGCGTTTAGAATGATACATATGTGTATACATACACGACATATATGTATCTACAGTATCGGCTGCCAATGATTCTGATTTAATGTATCGATTATGATGGTAAATGACATTATTTCCCTATTTGTTGCAGGCCTGGAATCTTTCGTGCTGCGCTGCCCACGCGAGGTGTCTCCCTTCCTGCAGGACACCCTTACGACGTGCCTCGCCTTCCTGAAATACGATCCCAATTACTGCTACGAAGAAGAAGGTTGGTTGATATTTGGGTGCTATCGTTAAATATGGTATTTTAACAAACGGAGTAGGCGATGCAACACTGTATTACTCACGTACATATGACAGAAATTGTTCACAATAAATACACATGAACGCACATAATTACAAATAAACACAATCACTTCCTCACGACAGATTCTGATGCGATGAGTGTGGACGGGGACGATGGGGACGGGGAAAACGGGAATGGGGACGATGAGGACGATTATTACGACGAGGAGCAGGACGGTACGTACTATTTCTACAATGAGTATTGTTTTGCACTCAACTGTGATTTGTACAGCGATTACGTATTATTGAATTAATAGCCTTGATGTGGTTAATAAAGAAACATTGTACGCATCCTAATATACACTTATATATTAACCTACACACGTACATATACACACAGGCGGCGGCATGTCTGACGATGACGACACTTCCTGGAAAGTGCGCAAGGCTGCTGCGAAGGTTAGAAAACTGTGATAAATTTGATATCAGCTTTTACATCGTTGAGTCAGTTTATAACACTTGTACAATAGAAATGCTCTTACATTCATAGAGACTTCATAACCGTCTTGTT
>JADMIO010785157.1_pt1 | contig 10439 bp, 6 predicted proteins | sample 8958161 | NCBI WGS metagenome assembly JADMIO01 (sample SAMN16585339, study PRJNA669376) | soil metagenome | isolation source: Crop rotation soil | place: USA: Cullars Rotation, Alabama | collected 2011
CTTTCCCGACCGTGGGCCGCGCCGCGAGGGCGGCGGCGGCGGTGGCGACCGTGGGCCCCGCCCGCCGCGGCAGGACTAACCCTCCGCGCGATTGATAACGCACAGCGACCCCGGAACAGCAATGTTCCGGGGTCGCTTGCTTCTTTCTCGCAGCATCACGCGTCGCGCATCTGATAGCCCCACGCGGAAGCGTGGGGTTGATTCCCTGCTCCTAATGAGTTGTCAGTCCACCGCGTAACCCGACGCTTCCGCGCGGGGCTACTAGCAGTTGCGCTAAGATCGCGCCTGGAATTCTGTGGGTTGCGCTACCGGCTTTGCGCCCTCGATCGTCCCTCCCACTGCAAATGGTGCAACGCGATCTGCGTCTGCTAAACCCGTCGCAACCCGTCCGAAATATGCCCTTTACCGCTTGAAAGCGCGTTTGCCCTCCGATATCCTTGCTCGTCTCGGCCCGCCAAAGGCCGCTCGCGACGGACGCCCCGCGGAGGGGGCGTCAAGCTCCCTGCACGGGGACTGTGTCCGGCGCGGGTTCGTTTACATCCTCGTTGAGCCCGGCTCAGTTCCTCACCCGCGAATTGCGGCAGGTCTTGCACCGGCCTCATTTTATTACCCAAGCCCCATGGCGCGGGCCGGCCGTTTTGGCCAGCCGGACTGCTGCACGGGCTGACGACCCCGCGTGTCGGGTCTACGGATACGGACCCCGCAGGGTCGAGCATTTCGGAGCGATTCATTATGGCACAATCTCAAGCCGAGCTCGTCAAAGGCCTCGTCGACGCCGGCGTCCACTTCGGCCACCGCGTCAGCCGCTGGAACCCGAAGATGGAGCCGTACATCCGCGGCAAGCGGAACATGATTCACATCATCGACGTCCGCGAGACGATCAAGGGCCTGCTGCGGGCGAAGAAGTTCATGCAGCAGCTCGTGGCCGGCGGCAAGGACGTCCTGTTCGTCGGGACCAAGCGCCAGGCGCGCGGCGCCGTGCAGGCCGAGGCGCAGCGGTCGGGCATGCACTTCGTCTCGGAGCGGTGGCTCGGCGGCACGCTGACCAACTTCCGCACGATCCGCGCCCGCCTGAACCGCCTCGACGAGCTCGACAAGCTGTGGGAGACCGGCGCGATCGAGGCCGGCTACTCGAAGAAGATGAAGGCGACGCTCGGCCGCGAGCGTGACAAGATCAAGGCGAACCTCGAAGGGATCCGCCGGATGGAGCGGATGCCGGGCGCGATGTTCATCATCGACACCCGCCGCGAGCACATCGCCGTCAAGGAAGCGAAGAAGCTGGGCGTTCCGGTGATCGCGCTGATCGACACCGACAGCGACCCGGACCTGGTGGACCTGCCGATCCCGGGCAACGACGACGCGATGCGCGCGATCGAGATCATCATGGCCGAGTTGGCCGATGCGATCATCGAGGCGAAGCAGGGCAAGGGCGAAGGCAAGGGTGACGACCAGGTCGCCCCGAACGCCCCCCGCGGCGCCCGCCGGAGCACCCGCAGCCAGTTCCGCGCCGGCGGCGCCGAAGAGCAGCAGGCGGCCCCCGCCGCCGCCGCCCCGGCCGAAGCCGCCGAGGCCGCCCCGCAACAGGGCGAACCGGTCGCCGCAGGCGACGTCGCCTAAACGCGACCGCCGCGAAGGCGAACCCCCACCATGTATTCGCACGGGGCGAGGCCTTGCCTCGCCCCGTGTCTTTTGGAAGATGCCAAACCCCTTCGGCGGCGATGCAGAGGGGGTGTTCAACGATTCAAACCCGAACGACGGTCGGATTGAATCATTGAATGATTGAATCAGTGAATCATTGGAAGAGCGGGCCACCGCCCCTTCCCTTAATGATTCAATGATTCACTGATTCAATGATTCATTCCGCTACCAGGAGAACCGACAGATGGCTGCCATTACCGCTGCGATGGTGAACGAGCTCCGGGCCAAGACCGGCCAGGCGATGATGACCTGCAAGCAGGTCCTCACCGAGGCGGGCGGGGACATCGAGAAGGCGATCGAGATCTTCCGCAAGCGCGGCGTGAAGGCGAGCCTCGCCGAGCGGACCGCCAGCGAGGGCCGCGTCGTCGGCGCCGTGTCGGCCGACGGGAAGACCGGCGCGCTGGTCGAGATCAACTGCAACACCGACTTCACCGCCAAGAGCGAGCCGTTCCTCGCCCTCGGGAAGAAGGCGGCCGAGACGCTCGCCGCCGGCGGCACCGCGGACGACGCGGCCGTCAAGTCGCAGGCGACCGAGGTCGCGCAGACGACCGGCGAGAACATCGTGATCGGCAAGACCGCCAAGCTCGAGAACCCGGCCGGCAAGGTCGGGCTTTACAGCTACGGCATCACCGGGAAGATCGGCGTGCTCGTGAGCCTGAGTGGCAACGTCGCCAAGGCCGACGACGAGTTGATCAAGCAGCTCGGCGGCCACATCGCGTTCGCCCGCCCGGTCGGCCTGACGCGCGACACGGTCCCCGCCGACCTCGTCGCCAAGGAGCGTGACCTCGCCGTCGAGGCGGCGAAGGCCACCGGCAAGCCGCAGCAGATCGCCGAGAAGATCGCCGAAGGGAAGATGAACAGCTTCTACGCCGAGCGCGTCCTGCTCGACCAGGAGTTCTTCAACGCCCAGGTCTTCAAGGGCACCGTCGCCGCGTACCTCAAGCAGAACGGCCTGACGCTAGACAAGTACGTCCGGATCGAGGTTGGGCAGGGCTGATCAAGCCCCAATCAGCAAGTCCCAATGACCAACAAAATCCCAAGGCCCAATGACGAAGGCATTATTTGCCAGTCATTGGGCCTTGGGATTTAGTCATCGGTCATTGATGGGTCATTGGGACTTGGTCATTCTTCATCCCGCCGCGCCATCGGCCATTCCGGGTCGACGATCTCCGGGATCCCGGCGTGCGGGTTCACGAGCGCGTTGTCGAGGTAGACTTCCCACTTCGCCTTCGTCTCGGGCTGGCTCTCCAGGAACCGTTGCCACGCGGCGTTCTGCGAGCGGATGAAGAACGTCCGCTCGGCCGACTCGGCGTCGCGGCGCTTGAGGTCGACCATCTCGGCGCGGAGCCGGTCCAGTTCCTTGGTCTGCTCGGCCATCTGGGCGGTCAGCTTCTCGTTCTGCTGGGCCAGTTCGGTCTTGCGGTCCTGGGCGGCCTTGAGCTGGGCCAGGGCGTCGTCGTACATCTTCTTGAGCTGCTCGGGCTTGAGCGCGTCCTGCCCGAACGCCAGCGTCGCCGACAGGAGCAGGGCCGCGGCGGCCCACGTACGCGCTCGCATGGGAAATCCTTTCGAGAGTCAACGGCGGTGAGACGGGTGTAGTTTACGACAGAGCGCCTAGGGCAACAACGAAGGTTCCTTTGATGGCCACGCACGTGATTCGTGAGGAGTAACGCGTGATACATCTGGCGTTGCGGTTCCGCCTGGGTTCACGCATCACTCCTCACGGATCACGCTGCAACGCTCGCCGAACGCCTCCGTCCTCCCGTCAGCCCCTACAATCACCCCGTCCCATGATCCCCTTCGCCTGCCGCTGCAAGTTCCGCTTTGCCGTCCCGGACGACCAGGCCGGCGGCACCATCCAATGCCCGCAGTGCGGGCGGCTGAACGACATCCCGACCCTCGACGACCTCCCCCACCTCGACGCCGACGGCGTCTTCGACATCTACGTCGATCGCCCGACGGACGACGCCCAGCGGCTGGCCGAGCTCGGGATCGTCTACGCGAAGGGGACGCGCGACGCAGAGGGCGATGAGATCGACCTCCGCGGGCCGGTCACCCGGACCACCCCGCCGCCCATCCCGCTCGCGGACGAGGACGACGACGCGCCGGCCGACCGCCCCCGGCCGAAGTACGACCCCGAGACCGGTGAGCTGATCCGCCCGCTCGACTTGCGCCCGGAGCCCGACGCCGCGGCGCGTGCCGCCGCCATTCCGGTGGCGCAGGCCGTCATTTCCTACGCGACGCCGCAGACCAACGCCCGCCGCGTCAGCCCCTGGCGCGTCCTGCTCGAGCTGTTCCAGCCGGGCAACGTGATGGTGATGGCCTCGGTCGTCACCGCCTGCCTTCTGCTGATCGTCTCGGCCGCGATCGTCAACTACGGGATGGTCTTCATCGTCGTCGCGCCGGTCTTCTTCGCGGGGGCGATCGTGGCCCACTTCGGGATCGTCGTCGAGGAGATCGGCCCACTCGAGCAGGACGAACTCCCCCGCCCGCTCCGCGGGCTGTCGTGGCACGAGGACCTCTGGGGACCGTTTAAGAAGGTCGCGGCCACGTTCGTCATCCTCTTCTGGCCGCTCTACGTCGGGCCGATGCTGCCGCAGCCGTGGGCGTTCATCGCCGTGTGGCTCGCGACAATGGGCGGGCTCTTCTTCCTGCCGGCCGTGCTGCTGACGAACGTGACCGGCGGCACTTGGCTGAACCTCCGGCCCGACCGGGTGCTCGGCGTCGTCCGGGCGGCCGGCGGGCAGTACGTCGTCTCGGTCGTCGGCGCCGTCCTCGCGCTGGCGACGATCGCCGGCGGGTTGCTCGCGGTATCAGTCGCGATCTGGAACGCGTTCGCCAATACCGACTACGGCGGCTGGCTCAACCACTGGTTCGTCGCGTTCCCGCTGCTGCTGATCGGCGTCTACCTGACGCACGCGTGGGCGTGGCACCTCGGCCTGATCTACCGCGCCCGCTACGAGCGGTTCCCGTGGGTCATGCAGCGCCACATCTCCACCCGCCGCACCAGCCTCGACCCCGCCACCGACTACAAGGGCCGCGCGCAGCGGCCGCAGCGGAGCACGGAGGAAAAGCTCCGGGCGATCCGCGAAGCCGACGATAAACGTCGCGCGGAAGCCCGGACGACCTCGGCGGACGAACCAAGCCGGTACGATTTCTGACGTCCCGTCACGGACGCTCCGCCCAGGTACGAACGCGCGCCGTGCGGGTCAGCCCGCGTAGGGTCCAGTCTTCTTGCGTGAAGGTAAGGCCCGCTCGCTGAAGCGGACCTGCAATAGAGCTGCGCCAAGAGCGCCAAGGACGCCAGGAGGGAGAGAAAACCGTGAGCGCAGACGACCGCGACGACCCGCGGTCTGCTCCGTCCTTGGCGACCTTGGCTCGTCGGCGTTCCTGGCGCGACGTGCGCCGTTCAGCGCCACGAAGTACGTGGCCCCGTGCCGCGAATTGAACCCAACACGCGTTTCACGGCGGAGTACCTACCAATACAGGGGCATCCACGTCAGGAGTGGTGTTTGGCGTCAGGTCAGGATCGACGTAGCGGACGGGGATTCGGTCTCGTCATCGCCGTGACGATCGTCCTCATCTGCGCGTTCCCCTACGCCGTCCGCGGAGCAGAGGTGGCCGACTCCGTCGCCCCGCAAGCCCGCGCGTTCCTCGACACGTACTGCGTCAAATGCCATAGCGGCGATAAGCCGAAAGGCGACCTCCGGCTCGACCGGCTCACGCCCGATCTCACTTCGGCTGACGACTTCAAGACGTGGCGGGCCGTGCGCGAGCAGATCGAGTCGGGCGAGATGCCCCCCAAGGGGAAGCCGCAGCCGCCGCCGGAGGAGGCCCGCGCGCTGACGACTTGGATCGCCCACCAGGTCCACGCGGCCGAGCTCGCGCAGCGGGAGGCGGGCGGGCGCGTCGTGATGCGGCGGCTCAACCGGGAGGAGTACGAAAACACGCTGCACGACCTGCTCGGCGTCCGCATCCCGCTGAAGGACCTGCTCCCGCCGGACGCGTCGCTCGGCGGGTTCGACAACGTCGGCGAGGCGCTGCACACGTCGTCGTTCCTGCTCGACCGCTACCTCGACGCGGCCGACGCCGCCCTCGCCGTCGGGATCTCGAACAGCCCGCGGCCGCCGAGCGCGAAGAAACGGTACCTGCTGACCGAGACGCACAGGATCAAGACGACGACCGAGCGCGTCTTCCGCGCCAGCGACGAGGGCGTCGTCACCCTCTTCAGCTCGTCGCCGTGGCAGGCCGTTGACCTCACGCCGTTCTACCCGCGCGACCGCGGCGTCTACCGGTTCCGCATCGCCGCCCGCGGCGTGCAGAGCGGCGGCAAGCCCGTGACCTACCGCGTGCAGGCCGGGCTGATGGAGTCCCTCGGCAAGCCGCACCTCGTCGGCTACTTCGACGCGCCGGCGAATCGAACCGAGGTCGTCGAGTTCACCGACTACCTCGAACCGAAGAACACGATCCGCATCCTGCCGTACGGCCTCGCCAACGCCCAGACGGTGAACAAGGTCGGCGCCGACGGGTGGGACGGGCCCGGCCTGGCGGTCGAATGGGTCGAGATCGAAGGGCCGATCAACGACGTCTGGCCGCCCGAGAGTCACCGGCGGATCTTCGGCGGCCTGCCGCAAGCGCCGGCGCCGAAACGCGACCAAAGCACGCGCGTCGAGGTGACGTCAACCGACCCGTCCACCGACGCCGCACGCATCCTGCGCGCGTTCGCCCGCCGCGCGTTCCGCCGGCCGGTCACGGACTCGGAACTGAAGCCCATCCTGTCGCTCGTCGAACAGCGGATGGCGGAGAAGTACACGTTCGAGCAGGCCGTCCGCGTGGGACTGGCGGCGGTGCTCGTCTCGCCCGACTTCCTCTTCCTCCGCGAGCGCCCCGGCCGGCTCGACGACTTCGCGCTCGCCAGTCGCCTCTCCTACTTCCTCTGGAGCTCGATGCCGGACGAGCCGCTCCTCGCGCTCGCCGAATCGGGCAAGCTCGGGGACGAGACCGTCCTCCGCGGGCAGGTCGACCGAATGCTCCGCAACCCGAAGGCCGCCGCGTTCACCGAGAACTTCACCGGCCAGTGGCTCGGCCTCCGCGACATCGACTTCACCACGCCGAGCCACATTCTTTATCCCGAGTTCGACGACATGCTGAAGGTGTCGATGCTCCGGGAGACGCACCTGTTCTTCGAGGAGGTGCTCAAGGACGACCTGAGCCTCGCCAACTTCGTCGCCTCCGACTTCACGATGCTGAACGGCCGGCTGGCGAAGCATTACGGCATCCCGGGCGTCGACGGGTGGGCGTTCAAGAAGACGACGCTCCCGCCCGGCTCGCACCGTGGCGGCCTGCTGACGATGGCGAGCGTGCTCAAGGTGACGGCCAACGGCACGTCGACGTCTCCCGTGATGCGCGGCGCGTGGGTGCTCGACCGGATCCTCGGCGCCCCGACGCCCCCGCCGCCGGAGAACGTCGGGTCGATCGAACCCGACATCCGCGGCGCCACGACGATCCGCGAACAGCTCGCCAAGCACCGTCAGCTCGAGTCGTGCGCGAGCTGCCACGTGAAGATCGATCCGGCCGGTTTCGCGCTCGAAAGCTTCGACGTGATCGGCGGGTGGCGCGACCACTACCGCGCGTCCGGCAACGGCAAGCCGGTGACGATCGACGGCAGAAAGATGCCCTACCTGCACGGCAAGCCCGTCGACCCGGCCGACGTGCTGCCGGACGGACGGGCGTTCAAGGACATCGACGAGCTAAAGCAACTGCTGCTGGCCGACAAGGACGGCCTGGCGCGGGCGCTGACGAAGCGTCTCGTCACCTACGCCACCGGCGCCCCAGCCGACTCAGTGGACCAGCCGGCCGTCGAGACGATCGTCGCGAAGGCGCGTGTGAAGGACTACGGCTTCCGGACGCTGATCCACGAGGTGGTGCAGAGCGAGTTGTTCCGCAACAAGTAGCGTCACCGGTAAGACGCGCCCCTTGTCATCCTGAGGTACTCCGAAGGACCTCTCGCGGATTATGAGAGATCCTTCGGAATACCCCAGGATGACAACCCTGCGGCCACTGGACATGCCGCCGAGGCGTCATCGGAGAAACACATGATCCACCTCTCCCGCACCCGCCGCGAACACGAACTCTCCCGCCGGTCGGTCCTGCGCGCGGCCGGCGTCGCGCTCGCCCTGCCGCTGCTGGAGTTCTTCCAGCCCCGCGGCGCGGCCGCCGCGACCGTGCAACCCGTCCGGCGGATGGTCAACATCTGCACGCCGCTGAGCGTGTACCCGGCGTCCTTCTTCCCCGAGCAGGCCGGGCGTGACTACACGCTCTCGCCCTACCTGGAGACGCTCGCCGAGTTCCGCGACGACTTCACCGTCATCTCCGGCCTGTCGCACCCGGACGTGGGCAACAGCCACGACTCGATCTACAGCTTCCTGACGGCCGCCCCGCACCCGGAAATCCGCGGGGGATTCCGCAACACGATCTCGCTCGACCAGTTCGCGGCCGAACACCTCGGCGGGCTCACGCGGTTCCCCTCCCTCTCGATGTCGGCCGAGGGATTGGGCCTCTCCTACACGCGCAGCGGCGCACAGGTCCCCTCCGACACCGGCCCGGCCCAGGTCTTCGCCCGGCTCTTCCTCGAAGGCCGCCCCGACGAAGTCGAAGCCCAGGCCCGTCGGCTCCGCGACGGGCGGAGCATCCTCGACACCGTCCGCGATCAGGCGAAGGACCTGCAACCGGCGTTGGGCGCCCGCGACCGCGACAAGGTCGACGAATACTTCACCAGCGTCCGCGAGTTGGAGCGGCGGATGCTCACCGCGCAGGAGTGGGCGAAGCGCCCCAAGCCGAAGGTCGACGCCAAGCAGCCTCAGAACAACCAGAACCCGGCCGACCTCGTCGGGAAGACCCGGCTGATGTTCGACGTGGCACACCTGGCGCTACAGACCGATTCGACCCGGCTGGTGACGATGATGCTCCTCGGCACCAGCCTCGTCCCGCCGATCGACGGCGTGTCGCTCGGCCACCACGACCTCTCCCACCACGGTCAGGAGCCGACGAAGATCGAGCAGCTCAAGAAGGTCGACCTCGAGCAGATGAAGACCGTCCACGACCTGCTCGCAAAACTGAAGGGAACCACGGAGGAAGGTGACACGCTGCTCGACCGGACGATGGTCTTCTTCAGCAGCAACCTCGGCAACGCCAGCAACCACTCGACGAGGAACCTCCCCGTCCTCTTCGCCGGCGGCGGCTTCAAGCACGGCCAGCATTTGGCGTTCGACCCGAAGGGCCCCCCGCCGCTGTCGAACCTGTTCGTCACGATGCTGCAGCGACTGGGCATCGAAGCCGACAAGTTCGGCACTAGTAATGGGACGTTGACCGGATTGGAAGTCTGAGGCTTAGGATGCAGGGACGGCGCGGCAGTCACGCGTAGCGCGGGCGTCTCGTCCGCGATCTCGATCAACAGACGCGGGCGAGACGCCCGCGCTACGTGTAGCCCAACATCCTCGACATTTGCTCTCAACGCCGGCCGGCGCGATCACCGGGTCGGCAGCTCCAAGACCACGAGATACCCCGCCACCGGCTCGCGTCGTTCGTACCGCACCAGGACCTCCTCGAACGACCGCTGCGTGAACCCGTAGATCCGCGCGACGTGCTCCAGGTACGGCTTCGAATGCGCGTACCGCCGGATCGGCTGCTGCAGGTGGAACCGGTCACCGCCGCCCGCCTCGACGCTGAACGCGAACAGCCCGCCCGGCCGGAGCGACTGCGCGGCGGCGTCCATCACCGGGGCGAGGTCGCCGACGTAGATCAGCACGTCGGCGGCCGTCAGGAGGTCGAACGCGCGGGGGCGGGCCCTGAGGGCATCGACGAGGTCGCCGAGCAGGAGCTCGTCGTACACGCCGCGGGCGCGGGCCCTGTCGAGCATGGCCGGCGACAGGTCGACGCCGCGGAGCGACTTCGCCGTCGGCTTCAGCAACGGCCCGCAGAGGCCCGTGCCGCAGCCGAGGTCGAACACGTCCATCGCCGGCGCGTCGGCGGCACGCGTCGCCGCGACGGCCCGGGCGAGTTGCTCGGGGATGCGGTAGCCGAGCTTGTCCTGCAAATGCGTGTCGAATCGGTCGGCGTAACGATCGAACAGCTTGGCGACGTGATCGCCCGGCAGCTTCGTCGGCGCGAGCATCCCCGTCAGGCTCGACAGCGTCAGCCGGATCTTTTCCGCGTCCGCGTCGAGCGTGATGCGCTCCTCCAGCGCCGCGACCGACCCCGCCTTCGCCCGGCCGCGCGACGACTCGGGCTCCTCCGGCGCGAACGCCCCGCTCGCCACGCGGTCGCAGAGCCGCTGCGCCTGGCGGGCCTCGCCGTCGCGCCCCTGCTCCTGCAGGACGTCGGCCAGCGCCCGGTACGCCTCCGCGAAGTCCGGCTCGACCCGCACCGCCTTGCGGAACGACGCGATCGCCTGCGCCGCGTTGCCCGCCTCGGCGTCGAGCAGGCCGAGCGCGTACCACGACCGGGCGCGGTCCGGGTCGGCCTCCAGCGCCTTGTTGAGGCACTTGCGCACCTCCTTCGGCTCGTCCTTCGCGCGGTACGCCAGCGCCAGGTGCTCGTACGCGGCGGCGGCGTGATCCGAGTTCTTCGCGACGGCGGCACGCAGCGAGGCGATCGCGTCGTCGGTCAGGCCGGCCGCCAGTTCGGCGACGCCCAGGTCGTAGTGCAGCGACGCCGTATCGAGCCCCGCCGCCCGGGGAAAG
>JADMIO010634762.1_pt1 | contig 10438 bp, 4 predicted proteins | sample 8958161 | NCBI WGS metagenome assembly JADMIO01 (sample SAMN16585339, study PRJNA669376) | soil metagenome | isolation source: Crop rotation soil | place: USA: Cullars Rotation, Alabama | collected 2011
CCCCGCCCGCTCTCGTCCCGAGCCAGAAGACCGGCCCGTGGGTTTGTGCGTTCGGCGAAATTATTTGCCGGGCGAATTCCGTGACGTCCTCGCGAACGGGACGGCCGGGAAAAGCGAACCCACGTACTTCTCCGCCGGCAGTCTTGTGCCCCGCGGATTGAGTGCTGTCCTTGCTTTACCCGCCTTGCGCCGCTCCCTCTTCCGCCTGGATGTTGGTTCTTCTGTCGCCCACGCGAAATGGGCGGAAGGGTCTATCGTGATTGCATTTCATCGTGAACAGCGCCGACGCGGCGCGCTCATCGCGGCATCGTTGGCATCCGTCGTTATGGTTCCTGTTGCAGCCAGCGCCGAGCCAACTGTCGTCAATCCGACGACGCGGCCTTCGGTCGCGCATCTGACTCCGGCGGAATCGGGCACTACGAAGGTGGACGCAGTTGTCATCACCGCCAATCGGGTTCCAACGCCGGCCGTCGATCTTGGCAGCTCGGTCAGCATCATCAGCGGTCAGGAGATCGAGCAGAAGCAGCAGCCACTGGTTGCGGATGTGTTGCGTGGAACGCCGGGTTTGGACATCGCGCGATCGGGCGGACCGAATCAGATCACTTCGGTCTTCATGCGTGGCGCAAATTCATCCCACACACTGGTGATGATCGACGGCATCGAAGCCAATGATCCCACTTCGCCCACCCGCGCCTTCGATTTCTCGATGCTCACGGTGGACGATGTGGATCGCATCGAAGTCCTGCGCGGCCCGCAAAGCACGCTCTGGGGTTCGAATGCCATGGGCGGCGTCATCAACATCATCACCAAGCGCGGCCAAGGCCCGCTCACCGGCTACATCTGGGCCGAGGGCGGCTCCTTCAATACGTTCCGCGAGAGCGCCGCTGTGAGTGGGAGCAGTCGCTTCGTCAACTATTCGCTCAACGTGACTCAGGTGAACTCACAAGGCTTTTCCGCAGCCGACGCAAAATTCGGCAACAAAGAGCCGGACGGATTTAACAACCAATCCCTCGCCGGCCGATTGGGCTTCACTCTCTCCGAAACATTCGACATCGACATCATCGCCCGCTACCAACATAGCCGAGTTGACATCGATAACGGCGGCGGGCCGGGGCAGGATAATCCCAATCGACTCATCAAGAGCGATCAGCAATTTCTTCGCATCCAGCCGCACCTGATCTTATTTGGCGGCGCGTTGGTGCAGACGTATGGCTTCAACTACACCCGCTATCTGCGCGACGACACCGTCCAGCCCAGCCCCACTCACACCGACGGCGGCATCCTCAAATTTGATTTTCAAAACGACCTCCGCGTTGCAAAGAACAACACACTTTCTGCAGGATTCGAATGTCAGGAAGAAGGCTTCAGCGGAAGCGGCTCGCCGCAGAGATATGCCGACAGCTATGGCATCTTTCTTCAGGACCAGATGAGCTTCAACGACCGGCTGTTTCTCACCGGCGGCGTGCGCTACGAAGACCATAATTTTTCCGGGCCATTCTTCACCTATCGCTTCACTGGCGCATACCTGTTTCCCACCGACACCAAGATCCGCGCCAGTTATGGCACGGGATTCAAGTCGCCGAGCTTGTCCGATCTGTTCTCTCCCTTTGGCTCGCCAAACTTAAAGCCGGAAAAAAACCAGGGGTGGGATGTGGGGATCGAGCAAACGTTTTTTAAGGGCGCACTGGTCGTCGATGCCACGTACTTCAGCAATAGTTTCAGGGACTTAATCGATTTCGATTTTATCGCCTTGAAAGAACAAAACATCGGCCACGCCAGCACGGAAGGTGTCGAGCTTGGGACCGCGATTCGTCCATGCGAGTTGCTCACCATCGGCGCGAACTACACCTACACCGATACGCAGGATGAAACGACGCATATGTCGTTGCTCCGCCGGGCGCGTAACAAGGTCGGCGCGTACATCAACTATCGCTATTGCCCGCGCGGCGACGTAACTCTGAGCGGCACGTTTGTCGGCGGAAGGGCCGACATCGATCCCGCCACGTTCAACCGCACAAACATTGGCAGCCACACACTCGTGAATCTCAGCACGTCGTACAGGATCACAAATTACCTGGAGCTGACTGCGCGAATCGATAATCTCCTGAACCAGCATTACGAGGAAGTCGCCGGGTTCGGGACCGCCGGCTTTTCGCTTTATGGGGGATTGAAGCTGACGTTCTAGGCCGGCATAAGATTGAGGTAATTGTGCATGGTCATTCAGAGGAGGTTTCACCGACGAAGGATGTTGCTGCGGACCATGTGCGAACGCCGAGTCTGAGGTACTCCGAAGACTCGGGTTCTCGCTGCGCCACAAAACCCGAGTCTTCGGAGTACCTCAGACTCGGCGTTCTCTTGCTTCTCCGTAAGATTCTTCGTCGGTAGCAATGGCGGCCCCTTCAAAGTCTATTCCGATGCTTGAAAGGACATTCCATTTTTGCCCGGCTTGTCTCACGACCCAGCAAGCCACGGCGGGCGACCGCTGCGGAAGTTGTGATAAGGCACTGCTTCCGCTGTTCGACCAGAGCGGCGCCTTGTCGCAGCAATTCCTCGCGGCGCGTGGATCGTGTTGCGATAGTGGCTGCCGTAATTGTCCCTACGCTGGAGAGACATTCTTGGATTCTCCCCCTGGGGGTGGTTTTGGGCGATGACAGGGGCGCGAGAAAAATCTGCACGGAATCCCCCACGGCTTACCACTCGACCCTATATTCCGATCTCAAATCCTGATGCCGTCCCATGTGGGATTGCGTCGAGCGGCTTTAGTATTGAGGGCATCGGACATGGCGGCACTGGGAAGGATCGGCGGCATTGCCGCGGGAATTTTGTTTTTTTGCTTTGGTGCGGCGGTTCACGCTGAGGAAAATTGGGAAACGCCGTTATATCTGCAGGTTGTGAATCCAGCCGACAGCGCACGTGAGCACGCCACCACTCGCCCCGCGCCTTCGGGCGAAATTCAGATGCCCTCGACGCCGCCGCGGCTTCGCTCATTTGAACTGGCGCCGGTGCAAGTGGTCGGCGAAAGGCCGGCGGAGTTGCGCGAGGAAGAACGCGTTGGCCCCAATGAGCAGCCGCGCTGGACTGCTGAGCGACGATTCCCGGGCACGCGCGTCTACGTTCAGCCGCCGGGCGTCGTTCAATTTGAGTTCTGGCTCCGCCCGACTTCCCCGCGGCATGGCGCGACAAAGATTCGCGCCCTCGCTGAGTTAGAGATTGGCCTGCCCCACCGCTTTCAGCTTGACCTGTATGCCCGTCACGAATCCGCGGGCGCGGAGCCCAGTCAGACGGGGTACTCTGTCGAAATTCGTTATGCGCTGGCCGAGTGGAATCGGATCTGGGGCAACCCAACGGTCTATCTGGAATGGAGCCGGCTTTCGGAGGAGCCGGATGCGGTTGAATTCAAGCTTTTGCTCGGCGGCGAAATCGCGCCACGCTGGCACTGGGGCGTGAACATCTCCGACGAACTGAGCACCGGCGGCAGCCGCGAAAATGAAATCGAAATCACCGGCGGCATCAGCTACAGCGTGATCGATTCTGTCTTCTCCATCGGCGCCGAAACCGAGTGCGGCGTGGTCGACACCCGCGGCCATCGCGGCCGCTTCGACGATAAATTCTTTTTCGTCGGTCCAAGCTTCCAATATCGCCCGACAGAACAAATCCACATTGACTTCGCCCCGCTGATCGGACTGTCCCACGATTCACCGGGATTCAGGGCATATCTGGTGATTGGATATGAATTCTGAATCAGAATATGTGTAATCTCATGAAAGGCTGTCCCCCTGGCGGGAGGCGCGTGGGATGTCCAAGAACCACAAGATCGACGCGGATCTGCTCAGCGAGCTGTGGTCGCAGCCCCAGCGCTGGTGGGAGGTGTGACTGGCGCCGCCGGAGGTGCGCGACCAGCGGGAATCGCTGCGTTACCGGATGTCGCTGGTGAAGATGCAGACGTCCATCAAGAATCGCATTCATGCGACGCTGCACCGCCACGGCGTGCTGCACGAGTTCAGCGACCTGTTCGGATTCATTGGCGAAGCAGAGAAAATGTTTCGACGAGGAGATATTTTTGTTGACCAACAAAAGCCTTTCATGGATAGGGTCCGCCAAGGCGGACCCTACGAGAACGCTGTCCGCCACATATTTTCATATGCTCCCTCGACGCTCCTCGCAAAGCGACGGGCATCCGTCAACGGCGATCGCAGCATTCGCTCGCGCAATTGCCCGCGCAAATCTATCAAGCGTGGGAGATCCTCCGCCAATGCTTTGATAGTCTGAACGTACTGCTCCGGACTGCGCGCCACGAGTTCGCTTAACCCGAGATTGGTAAGTTGACTGAATCCTGCTCTTCCCGCAACTGTCGCGCCGATGAGCGTTACTACCGGCACCCCCATCCAAAATGAATCCAGGCTGGTCGTATGGCCGTTGTAGGGAAGGGTATCCAAGCCAATATCGATCCGGTGGTAGTAGTTCATATATTGGCCGCGTGAAGCATTGGGGAGGAACTCGATGTGACTGGCCTCGACTCCTTCAAGCGCAAACCGGTCGAGCGTGCGCTGCCGATGACTTCCAATTTGTGTCAACAGAATGAGCCGGGAGTTCTTTACGGCTTTCAATACCTTTAACCAGAGTACAAGCACCTGCTCATTAATTTTGCAGAAGTTGTTCAGGCAACCGAAAGTGATGTGGCCGTTCTTCAATTCGGGAAGCGGACTGAGTTCTGGTGCGGATTCCAGCCCAATCGACATGGCGGCCGGGTCATAGCACCAGAAGCTGTCGGGAAGACGAATGGATTTTTCGACATAATCGGCATCGGTCACGCCGGGCGGATCGAGGTAAAGGTCGGTGAGCCGGTAGTCAATCGAGGACAGTCCGGTGCCGCCGGGATAACCGGCGAACGTGACCTGCACGGGCGCGGGCTTTCGTGCGAAAACGGGCAGGCGATTGTGGGCCATGTGCAGCGCCAGATCGACGAGAATATCAATCCGGTCGTTTCGAATCTGCTCGGCTAGTTGGTCATGACTCACGCCGGTAGTGTCGCGCCAGCTATCGGCATAGGAGCGAAAACGTGCGGTGAGCTCATCGGGCCGCATCACGTCTGCGTAACAAAAGATCTCAAACTCGCGGCGATCGTGTTCTCGCAACAGTGGCAGAATATTGCGTCCGATTACGTGGTTGCGGAAATCGGGCGAAACGTAGCCAATGCGCAGGCGCGACCCAGCATTTTTGAAAGACCGATCGCGATCATCCCGCCTGACATCGCGCAGCGGACGCCCGTGGCGCTCGTCCCACAATTTCTGTTCGCGCAAGATCGCCTGCGAGTCGTAGCCGGGATGGAAATGAAGGGTGTAGATCAGATTGCTATGGAATTTGGGCTCGGTGGCCTTGATCGCAATCGCCTTTTTGTAGCACTCGATCGCTTCATCCAGCCGGCCCTGATCCTTGTAGCACCGGCCCAGATTGCTCAGTGCATTCGGGTAATCCGGCTTCAACTCTATAGCTTTGGCGTGCGCTTTCGCGGCTTCGTCGAGTTTCCCCTGATCGATCAGCACGGCTCCGAGGTTGTTATACGCCTCGGCGCATTCAGGCTTCAACTGGATTGCTTTCGCGTAGGCGGCGGCCGCTTCGTCGGATTTCCCCTGCGCTCGAAGCACATTTCCATGATCGATATGGACCGCGACATTGGTCGGGTCGAGTCGCAGGGCCTTGGAACACGCGGCCAGTGCCTCATCGAATCGCCCTTGCGCTCTTAGCGCATTGGTCAATCCGCGATAAGCCTCCAAGCTGTTGGGGTCGAACTGGACGGCCTTGGCGTAGAGCGCCATTGCGTCCTGCGGCTTTCCCTGATCTGTCATCACGTCGCCGAGATTGGCGAGGGCTTTGGAATAATCCGGTTTCAGTTCGATCGCTTTTGACAGCGCGGCAATCGCGTCATCCAACTGCCCGCGGGATCGGCAGACGATTCCGAGGTTGCAGTGGTAGAGCGCTTCCTGCGGCTTGAGGGCGATCGCCTTCTGAATCAGATCCGCCGCAGCATCGTGCCGGCCCCGCGTGTGGTGGATCAATCCGAGGAGATGCAGGGCATCAGGATGATCGGAGTGCTGAGCAAGAATCTGACGGTAAATGTTCTCGGCTTCGGCCAATCGCCCCGCCTGGTGGTGCTGGAAGGCGTCTTGCAGCAGATCATCGGGAGGGAGGGGTTGCATAAAATCTGCCCGTAGGGTCCGCCTTGCACGATAGCGCGCGACGGACTCGAAAATTTGCGCCAACTAATGAAATGGTCCATACTTGCCCCTCTTTGTGTGAAGCAAAGAAAGGAGACAAGCATGGACCGGGAAATCTGGACGACGCTCAGGATGAGCGTCAAACAAGTTTGCAAAACCGTCAAGGCCAAACGTCGCAAGCTTCAGTTCTCTTACGCAGAGATCCTGTTGATGTACTTCTGGTGCGTCTGGCAGAACCACTGCCTGAACTGGGGCTGCGACAAATCCCATTATGGCGATTTGTTTCGTCCGCGGAAACTGCCCAGCGTCAGTCAGTTCAGACGGCGCGTCAGCGAGGACATCTTCCAGTCGCTGCTCCAGAAGATCCATCTGGACATGGCCCGCGCCGGCGTTTCCAGCCCGGTCAAATATCTCGACGGCAAGCCGCTGCTGGTGAGTCCCGTCAGCAAAGACCCCGATGCCAGCAACGGCCATATCACCGGCGGCTACGGGAAAGGCTACAAACTTCATGCGATGATCAGCGAAAATCGCCGCATCGTGATCTGGAGCGTGATGCCGCTGAACGTGGCCGAACAGAGCATCGCCTTGGAACTGGCGGCCTGCCTGAAGCCGGCAGCGGCACCAGGGTTGTTGTTGGCCGACAGCAATTACGACTCGGCTCCGCTGCACAAAAGCCTGCTCGCCAGCGATCATCGACTGTTCACGCCGCTCAAGGGTCAGCAGCGTGTCATCGACGGCGTGCATCATCCGGTGACCCTGCGACAGATGGGTCCACAGCGTCGCCAGGCGGTGCAGGTGTGGAAAGAGCATGCGGATCTGGCGGAATATGTCTTGAAGGAAAGAAACAATGCCGAGGGCGTGTTTTCCGTCATGAGCATGGCCCTGAACGCGGGCAGCCCGCCGCCTTGGATCCGGCGTCTGTCGCGCGTCAAACGCTGGGCTGGCGCGATGATTATCCTGTACAACATCCGCGTTGGTGTTCAGGAAAGGCAGAGAGAATTTGACTGCGGAGTGCCACATATGAACTGAACGTCAACTCCTTCGTGCGCTATCGTGCTTGGCGGACGTGGGAGTGTCGTACCTGAAACCGCGTCCGCCAAGGCGGACCCTACGAATCCGCTTTACTTCTGGTTCCCCCGATTTAACTATCACACCACCTGTGCCACATTTGACGATAAGCCGATTCCAGATTGCGCGTGAAGCGAGCCGCATTCATCAAGGGAGACCGTTGCAGGCGTTTCCGCAGCCCGGCACGCAGCGACGCCAATCGCGGCAAGTCCGCCGCCAACGCTGCTGCGATCTGCACGTATTGCTCCTCCGACTGCGCCACCAACTCCGCCATCCCCGCATTGTTCAGGATGCTAGCGCCCGCCCGCCCCACCGCCGTTCGGCCGGCCAGGCTCACTACGGGCACTCCCGCCCAAAGCGCGTCGCAGGTCGTCGTTCCTCCGCCGCAGGGGAATGGGTCCAGGCAGATATCAATTTCCTGATACGCCGCAAAGTACGCCGGCGCCGTCATTCGGCTCAGGAATCTCAGTCGCTGCGGGTCAAGTCCCTGGTCTTTGAATAAGTCGAAGACACGCTGGCGATGGCTTCCTTCCTTGGCGTGCAGAATCAATCGGGAGTGAGGGACGCGATGCAGCAACTGGCACCACAGCGCCAGCGCGGGGGCCGATGCCTTGGCGAAGTTGTTCAGGCATCCGAAGGTCACGCGCCCGCTGGTCGCTGCTGGAAGCGGGCCCACATCCGGCGTCGCGATGCATGGCCAGTGGCACCAATAGGATTCCAGCCGAAACGACTTCTCCGAATAATGTGCATCGCCCGAACCCGGCGGGTCGAGATGCGCGTCCGTGAAACGATAATCGATCGTATCCAGTCCCGTAGTCGAGCAGTACGCGAGATAACTGGCTTGCACCGGCGCGGGCTTGCGAGCGAACAGGAGCAGCCGATTGTCGGCAAAGTGCATGGCGAGATCGATCAGAATATCGATCCCATCGTTGCGCACCATTTGTGCCACTTCGTCATCAGACACTCCCACGATGTTTCGCCACTGGCCCGATAGACTCGACAGGCGCTGCGTCAGTTGATCCGGAACCCGCACATCAGAGTAGCAAGTGACCTCAAATCCAGTTCGATCGTAGTGCTCCATCAGCGGCAGCAGAAACCGGCCTACGGGGTGAAACGTTAAATCCGGGGAGACATATCCGATTTTCAACCGCCGTTCGCGCACGCGCGAGTTGGTATGCGGCTTGATGAGTTTCTTCAACGGGTCGGCATGCCGACGGGCCCAGTTGTAATGCTCCTGAAAGAGCGATGATGCATCCTGCCTCGGATCCAGGTGCAGCGCGTACAGCAGGTTACTGTGCATCCTTGAATCATCGCCCTTGAGTGCAACAGCGCGTCGATGACAAGCCAACGCGTCATCGATCAGGCCCTGGTCTTTGTATATGTTGCCAAGATTGTGATATGCCTGGGCATAGTCCGCATTCATTTCGAGGACTCGGCGGAACGCTGCGATTGCCTCATCCATCTTCCCCAGATCCGTCAGCGCAACGCCGAGGTTATTGTGAGCGATGAGAAATTCGGGCTTGAGGGAAATCGCTCTGTGATAAGCGTTGACCGCATCATCCAGTTTCCCCTGCGCGCGATAGATGTTCCCCAGATTGCTGTGGGCTTCGGCAAAGTTGGGCTTCAATTCAATGGCTTCGGAAAAACACCCAAACGCCTCGTCCAGTTTTCCGTCGTTGAGGAGGATGCTGCCAAGGTTCAGTTGCGCCTCGGCCATGGAGGGAATCTGGCGGTAGAGGTTTGCCGCCTCAGTCAATCGACCAGCATGATGGTGCTGGACGGCGAGTTGAAATTGCTGCTCGGCGGTCACGGAGTGAGGTTTGCGCCTTTCCTCTTAAGGAACCCGGCCTTTTCTGGCAGCGACTCCTGATGCGCCGCGCCGATCGCCACCTCTGGGGCTGGCGCCGCGTACTCCTCGATCGACTTGCCGCCCAACTCAGTGCGGCACATCCGTTTCACCTCGATGAACTCTCCCGCAGCGATCTTCTTGTCGGCGCCAATAAACGCGGACTTGTCGACCACGAACACCACATCCAATCCGCTTTGCCCATTTGGATTGCGCGGAACAAGCAGATAATCATCCGGCTTATCGATAAACAGCACCGGATCCGCGGTACCAAATTCCAAAGTGCCAATCGGGTAATAGTTGGTTGGCTCAACGACGCCGGATTTGTTGGTCTTGCCGGCATACAGACGAATCGAGCCGGGGCTGATGCGGATAATTGAATCGGCCGGATCGGCGGCGTCCGGGCCAAACGTCATTCGCACGACCACCAGCATCCGGTCTTTGCCGGTCACTTTATCCTTGTCCGGGCCGAGCAGATCGAACTTTCTTACGTCCGGATCCTTGCCCTTGGTGCCGACCGTTCCGCTGCGTTCGCCGACCTTTTTCAGAGCGACGGTCACCGGCCGGCTTCGCCCTCGGACGCTCTCCATTTCGCCGTCGGCGCGAATCACCTGGCTGGTAGTGAAAACATTGGTCACCACCACCGAAGGTTCCCGCGGCGGGGGCAGATTAACCGCCACATGCTGAGCGCCCGTCTGGATGCCGATGTTTTGCCCGTAAAGCTCTTGGAGGAAATCTGGGTGCACAGCGGTGAGCGGCTGACTGCCCTGGAGCGAGCCGCTGTCGCTGAGATGGTAGACGGCGCCGACGACGATTTCATCGATCCCGGGAAGGACCATGGGGAAAAGGTTCTTGCGTTCAGACTCAGTAAAACTTCCCGCTTCAGTGGAATGAAGCTCGTCGAAGTTGTAGCCATTTTGAGTCTGAGCGCCATTGCGCGACAGAATATTAGCCTCCGTATCAGCCGTCTCGTACTTGGTGTATCCCATGATCGAGGAGCCGAACGGCAATTCCTGGGCGGCGATCGCGATGATTCCCACGGAAAAAGTTGCCGCAACCAATCCCATGGCTCCGCCGCCGATGCGATCGATCGGCACCGGCATCGTGACGCCGTGGGGAATCGCCTTGTCGAACAAGGTGCGCAGGATCAGGTAGATCACGGCAAACAGGACGACAAGAACCATGGCATGGGCGATGTTGGCGGCTTTTCCCTGGAGATAAGACTCCACGATCGACTCATGCCACGAAAACGCCAGCACCGCCGCAAACACGGCAAGAATCGCCGATATCAGCGAGCTGAAAAAGCCCT
>JADMIO011135973.1_pt1 | contig 10438 bp, 6 predicted proteins | sample 8958161 | NCBI WGS metagenome assembly JADMIO01 (sample SAMN16585339, study PRJNA669376) | soil metagenome | isolation source: Crop rotation soil | place: USA: Cullars Rotation, Alabama | collected 2011
CACATCGGGAAAAAAATCGCCGCCACTTTGACGAGCACCGGTTCGCCTGCGGTCGTGCTCAATTCTCTCAACGCCCTGCACGGCGATCTCGGGATGGTAGCGGATGGCGACGTCGTCCTTGCGCTCAGTTACAGCGGCGAGACGGAGGAGATGATTCGCATCCTGCCGGCGATCGCGCGTTTCCAGGTGGGAATTATCGCAATGTGCGGCGATCCCAAATCGACCCTCGCGCGGAAGTGCCATGTCTTCCTCGACGTCAATGTCGAACAGGAAGCGTGTCCGCTCAATTTGGCCCCGACCTCGAGCACGACGGTGATGCTCGCCCTGGGCGATGCGCTCGCGATGGTGCTGCTCGAAGCGCGTGGATTCCAGCGGGCGGATTTCGCCAGGCTTCACCCGGGCGGAACGATCGGGCGCAGCTTGCTCCTGCGGGTGCGCGAGGTCATGCGCCCACGGAGCGCGCTGGCAGTGGTTAAATCGACGACCAATATCCGTGCCGTCCTCGAAGCGATGACGGCGGTTCGGGCCGGCGCGGCGGTGGTGACAGATGCGGAGGATCGATTGTTAGGCATTTTTACCCACGGCGATTTCGTCAGGCATTTTCAGACCGATTCACGCGTGGGCGAGCGGCTCGTGGCCGATTTAATGACGCTTAATCCCGTGGTGGTGGAGCAGGACAAACTGGCGGTGGAAGTGCTTAACCTGCTCGATCGCCATCGGATCGATGACCTGGTCGTGGTGGACGAAAAAGGTGTGCCGGTCGGAATGGTGGACACCCAGGATTTAACCAAGCTGAAGTTGCTCTAGGACTTGCGGATTCGGGAACCGGGCAAGCGGAAGCTTGCCCCTCCGGAGGGCCGAGCTTCCGCTCGTCCAGTTTCATAGCCGGATCATAACCTGAATTTGCGCCAAGGAATGGGCCCCGGTTCGCTGGTTGCGTATGAACGGCGACCCTGCTAAAACTCTCCACTCTCAACCAACGACTCAAAATTTACTCATGGCCGCTGCGAACGATCTCCGCAAAGGAATGGCAATTAAATACAACGGGAACACCGCGATCGTGCTCGATGTCCATCATCGCACCCCGGGTAACTTGCGCGCCTTTGTCCAGGCCATCATCCGCTATATCAACACCGGGAAGAGCGCCGACGTCCGCTTCGGCTCGACCGACAAGGTCGAGTTGGTGGACATCAATCGTCAGACCCTCGAGTTCAGTTACAAAGACAACACCGGCTACAATTTCATCGACCCGCAGACCTACGAAACGATCACGCTCGACGAAAGCCTGCTCGCCGACGCGAAGGATTATCTCGTGGAAAATCTCCCGGTCGAAGTCCTGTATGCGGAAGGTCGCCCGGTCCAGGTCGATCTGCCCGCCTCCGTGCAACTGAAGGTGATCGAGTCGCCCGAAGGCCTGCGCGGCGACACCGCGAGTAATGTGACCAAGCCGGCCTTGCTCGAAACGGGCAAAACGGTCAACGTCCCGCTTTTCATCAGCGAAGGCGAGATCATCAAGATCGATACCCGTAGCGGCGCCTATATGGGTCGCGCCTGAGCGATGCCCAGCCGCCGCGCCCGCCGCCAGCCGTCCCGGCGCGAGCCGGTCAGGCGCGGCGTCAGGGTCGCGCCCTATGTGGTTCCGACCCGGCGTACTCTGCCTCCCTCGGCGGGACTGACGGTTCCGACGAAATGGGTCAAGTTTGTCTTCGCCCTTTTTCTTCTCCCCATCTGCGCGATTTTGAGCCAGACCTTTTTCACCGCCTTCGCCCGGGCGACGGTCGCGGAACGGCTCTGGGCGGGTGAGGAGTTCTGGTTCTTTTCGTTAGGCGCAATTCTCTGGCTGATTGGGTTTTTCGGTTTGCCCCGGCCGATCATCCTCTATGTCTTCGGTCACGAGCTGACTCATGCCCTCTGGGTTTGGATGATGGGCGGACGAGTGAGTCACTTCCGGGTCGGTCGTGACGGCGGCCATATCCTGACCGACAAAAACAATTTTCTCATCGCGCTCGCGCCTTATTTTTTTCCGCTCTACAGCATTCTCGTCATTGCGCTCTACGGCGCGCTTGGGTTGTTCTTCAATCTGCAACCCTACGGCCGGCTGCTTTACGCGCTGGTCGGCGTGACCTGGGCGTTTCATCTCACCTTCACCTGCTGGATGATTCCGAAAAACCAGAGCGACCTGAGCGACAACGGCACTTTCTTTTCTCTGGTCGTGATTTACCTGATCAATCTCGTGCTCCTCTCTGCCATGCTGGTGATCGCTTCGCCGCACATTACCTTTGCCAGCATCGGTCAGGACCTGGTGCGCAATATCGCCGCTTTCTCGCACAGCATCGTGATCTTCTGCGAGCGTTTCACCAGCGGAGCATAGTCCGTCCATTTCCGAATATGGTCGGCGAAGGAACCTCAGAGACCGAGCGGATCGAAGCGCGAGCCATCGGCAAGGTGAAGCTCAGGATTCTGCCTTTCATCGTCGTGCTCTATGTCGTGGCGTTCCTCGATCGGATCAATATCGGGTTCGCCGCCCTGACCATGAACCGGGACCTGGGCATCTCGCCCCATCAGTTTGGGCTGCTCGCGGGGATTTTCTTCGTCAGTTACGCCATCTGCGAAATCCCGAGCAACCTGCTTCTGCACAAGGTCGGCGCCCGCATCTGGGTTGCCCGTATCCTCATCAGTTGGGGGTTGGTCGCGACCCTGACCGGCCTGGTCCAGACCATCAATCAGCTTTACCTCGCGCGCTTTCTCCTCGGGCTGGCCGAAGGTGGTTACTTCCCCGGCATCCTGCTCTATCTCACCTATTGGTTTCGCCAGCGGGAGCAGGCCAGGGCGCTCGCGTTTCTTTTCATGGGAATACCGATCACCAGCGTGGTCGGCGCTCCGCTTTCCGGTTTTATCCTCGATCACATCCACTGGTTTGGCCTGGGCAGTTGGCGCTGGCTTCTCATTCTCGAGGGACTGCCGGCCATCGTCTGCGGATTGCTGACCTACTTCGCGCTCCCCAATCGTCCGACCGAAGCCGGGTTCCTCACGGCCGAGGAAAAGGACGCAATGATGACGCAATTAAGAAAGGAAGAAGAGGCCAAGCGAAAAACTCATTCGCTCTCGGCCGGGCGCGCCCTGGTCAACCTCCACGTCTGGCATTTGGCCTTGATCGCCTTTGCCCTGGCCACGGCCCTGTATATCGCCAACGTCTGGATGCCGCAGATCGTGAAATCATTTTCCGCCGGCTCTTCCAATACGGCGGTTGGTCTTTTGGTCATGCTGCCCAACGTCATCGGGTTGCTCGTGATGCTGGCGGTTTCCTGGAATTCGGATCGCCTCCGGGAGCGAAGATGGCACACCGCAATTCCTGCGTTGGTCGGCGGGGCGGCCTGCCTTTGTTTCGGCCTGCATCATTCCGTCGTCTTTTCCATGCTCCTCCTCACCGTCATGGTCGCCGGCGTTTACGGCGCGGCGGCTCCCTTCTGGGCCGTGCCTAACGAATCTCTCGCCGGCTCCGCGGCCGCCACCGGGATTGCCTTGATCGCGATGATTGGAACCGTCGGCGGATTTTTCGGCTCCTACACAGTTGGTTTGATTCAGCAAAAAACGGGGAACTTGCACGGCGGAGTCACGCTCGCCGGGTTCTCGCTCCTGGCGCTGGCGTTTCTCGTCCTGCTGCTCCCTCGTCGGGCGCGGCCTTTCGGGTAGAGCGGGCATCCTCCGGCGGGCGGGGCGCCCACCCTACCCGAAACCGAGCGCGGCAAACGGCAGCCGCGCAAAAGCCTCCGCCAGCAGAAGAGATGAGCCGCGGCCTGTCTGATTTTCGCCGGTAAATAAATCGCGCCCAGCGGCGATTCCTTCCGGCACCTGCACCGCCGTATCGTGCCAGGCCTGCCCGAGTGGGGGAAAGCCGATTCGTGTGCTCAGCCGTGGCGCCAGGACCACGATCGATTGCTCATCCAAGCGGCGCAGATAAGCGATGCAGCAATCGGCAAATTTCCCAATCACGCCTAACGGCACGTAACTGCCGTGGGCGAAAAGCGCGGCGTGTTCGCGCCGGAAATGGAGCAACTGCCGGGTGAGAAACAGTTTGATCCGCCCATCCCGCCAGTTGGCCAGGAGTTCCTCCGGCGTCACCTTGCCTAACGAATCGAGCATTTGAGCCCGTTTCCCGTAATCGACCGGCCGCCGGTTGTCGGGATCGACCAGGCTGAACTCCCAGACCTCGTTTCCCTGGTAAATATCCGGCACACCCGGGGCGGTCAGTTTGAGCAGGACTTGAGAAAGCGAGTTGATCGCCCCGGCCCGGGCAACCTCTTCTGCCAGCGGCAGAAAACTTTCGAGAAACCGATTCTTCGGCGAGCGATCGAGGATTTTCTCGACAAATTCCGCCACCGCCGCATCCCAAGGTTCGTTAGGCTGGACCCAGCTCGTGTTCACCTTCGCTTCCTTCAGCGCCTTGGCCATGTATTGCTGGATGCGGCCGACATACCCGGCGTGCGCCTGATCGCTCAGCTCATGGAAGGACTGGAGCGGCCAGGTGCCGAGGAGCGTCTGGTAGAGGAGATATTCCTCGTCCGAATCGGGCGCCTCGCTCTCCTCGGTCCGCTTTTTCCAACGGCGATTGAGGATGCGCCACCGGCCTGACGAACGCCGCCAGTCCTCCGGCATTTCCGAGAGCGCGGCGATCCGGGCGCGCACATCTTCGCTCCGCTTCGTGTCGTGGGTCGAGGTGGCAAGAAGCGTCGCCGGCCAATGCTCCTGTCGTCTCGAATTGCGGCGGTGAAATTCTTCCACCTTCATCCCGAACCGCTGCGGCTCTCCGCCGACCTCATTGAGCGCGATCAGCCGGTTGTAAATGTAAAAGGCCGTGTCCTCGAGCCCCTTCGCCATGACCGGGCCGGTCGCCTGCTGAAATTTTAGAACGAACTGGACATGCTCGGCCCGCGCCGCGTCGTCCAGGTTTTCCGGAAAACGGAGCAGCAGAATATCACGCAGAAAATTGAAGACCGACTCTTCGATCGCGGGGTTGCGCCGCTTCGCCGACGTGACCGCGCGCTCGATCACGAGGCGATCGGTCTCGCTCACCGGCCGGCCGGGCGCGACATAGGTGCGATAGACCGGAAAACAGGCGATCGTTTCCCGCACTGCCAGCTTCAGGACATCGAGGGTGTAATCGCGATACCAGCGGTTTCTTTCCGAGAGCTGGTCCAACAGCGAGCCGAGAACGGCAACGTCGTTTGCGAGGGAGAGGCGCATGACGAGGCGCTTCTTTGCGTAAACGAGATGGCCGAAGTGGAAATTGTGCTTGATGAACTTGCGGAACGCGCTCGTCATCGCGCGCTCGGCCGAGTCGTCCACGAGAACGCCGATCGCGTCGTTCAGGAAGTCGTAACCGGTCGTGCCGTGGACCGGCCAGTCGCGCGGCAGCTCCTCGTTCCCGCTCAGGATTTTTTCTACGATAAGATAGATCGCGCGATCCGCTGTAGCCGGGGGCGTTGACCCCGGCCCATGCGTTTCGGAAGTCTTGTTCTGGCCGGGATCACCGTCCCCGTCGACAACCGCCACTCGGCGCTGGAGCTTTTCGAAGTACTCGTTAGGCAAATAGAGTCCGTCGGGGTGATCGATCCGCAGGCCGGTGACAGCGCCGTCCGCCACCAGTTCGAGCAGAAGCCGGTGGATTGCTTCAAAGACCTCCGGCACTTCCACCCGGATGGCCGCGAGATCATTGATGTCGAAAAAACGCCGGTAGTTGATCTCCTCCGCCGCAACCCGCCAGAAAGCGAGCCGATAGGCCTGGTCGTTGAGCAGGGCGTCGAGCCGATCGAAGCTGCGCGGATCGCCCCGCCTGCCGTTGATAATCGTTAGGGCTTTTTCGATCGCCTCCTGAACGATGGGCGCTTCCTGACAGCGGCGTTCGAGCCGGCGCTTGATCACTTCCTTTTCCCGCGCCCGTTCCGCGATCCGCTCCGGATCGCACTCGGTTCGGCGGGGCAGATACTCCAGCGCGGTCACAATGCTTTGCAGCTCGGCGTAGAAATCTTCCTCCTTGTGCGAGCTCAATTGTTCGAGGGCGATTTCGAGAATGTGGCGATAAGTCCCGGGCGCGATCGGAAACTCGTGCTCGAAATAGCGAAGGAAAAAACGCCCGGCCTCGAAATGCACCCGCAGCTCGCCCCGCTCGAGGACCCGGCCGTATTGATCGCCGAGGATCGGGATCAGGACCTTGTCGTGCAGCTCGGCCTTGAGCGGTTGCCAATCGATGTCGAAATAGCCGGCGTAAGCGGAGCTGGGCCCGTTTTCAAGAACGTCGTACCACCAGAGATTGAGCGGCTCGCCGATCCCCATGTGGTTCGGGACAAAATCGAGGACCTGTCCCATCCCGCGGGCGTGCAATTCGCCAACCCAGGCATCGTAATCGGCCCGCGAGCCGATCGCGGCGTTAAGCTTGTTATGATCGGTGATGTCGTAACCGTGCAGGCTCTCGGCGCGGGCCTGGAAATAGGGCGACGCATAACAATCGCTGATCCCGAGCGCGTGCAGGTAAGGCACAATCGCGCGCGCCTGGGCAAAGGTGAATTCGCGATTGAATTGGAGCCGGTAAGTGGCGTTGGGAATACGAGGGCCTGACGAATTCACGGGACGTGCAACCTAGACCGGATTCCCGCGATGAACAGCCATAGACGTCGCCCACCGGGCGAGGCGGGGACCGGTTTTGAACGCAGGAGACGCGCCCGAGCAAAGCGATACCGCGCTCCGCAGAGCGAAGCGCCTACATCTTCTCGGGAACGCCGATCCCGAGAAGGCTGAGTCCGCGTTGCAAGGTGCGCGCCGCCAGGTCGCACAGCGCCAGGCGGGTGCTGCGCGCCGGCTCGTCAGATTTCAAAACCGGGCAGGCTTCGTAGAAAGCGTGGAAGCCATTCGCCAGCTCGAAGAGGTAATTCGCGAGCAGGTTGGGACGAAAATCATTCAAGACCTGGGGCACAACCTCGGCGAACTGGGCGAGCCGTTTCGCCAGGGTCAGCTCCGCCGGCTCCGCCAAAGCGAGTTCGTTAGGCGGCCGAAATTCTTCTTCTTCTCTCTTCCGAAAGATCGAGCGAATCCGGACGTAGGCATTTTGCAGATAGGGCGCGGTGTTGCCCTGCAAAGCGAGCATCCGGTCCCACGCGAAAACGTAATCGGTCATCCGATATTGGGAGAGATCGGCGTACTTGACCGCGCCGATCCCGATGATTTTCGCAATGGCCAGTTTCTCTTCTTCTGCCAGACCGTGATTTTTCTCCTCGACGATGGTTTTTGCCCTAACGACCGCCTCATCGAGCAGATCCTGGAGGGGAACGTTTTCGCCCGAGCGCGTCTTCATCAGCTTGCGGTCCTCGCCCAAGACATTCCCGAAAGGGATGTGGCGAAAGTTGGCCTCGATCCCTTCGCGCTCCGCGATCTCGAAGATTTGTTTGAAATGCAAAGTCTGCGGCGCGCCGACCACGTACCACAGGGTGTCGCGCTTCAGATCGTGCACCCGGTAGTCGATCGTCGCGAGGTCGGTCGTGGCGTAGTTGAATCCGCGGTCGCTTTTCCGAATGATGCAGGGCCGTTCCGCCAGTTCTGGAATTTCGGGAAAGAAAACCACGACCGCGCCTTCGCTCATCTCCGCGATTTTCGATTTGATGAGCCGCTCGACGATGCCGGGGAGGCGATCGTTGTAAAAACTCTCGCCCCGCTGGATGTCATAGCGGACATCGAGCAACTGGTAAGTGCGCTCGAATTCCTGGAGGGAAAGCGCGACGCACTCATTCCAAATGCGCAGGTTCTCGACATCGCCCGCTTGCAGCCTGACGAGTTCGCTCCGGCAGGCGTCGCGGATTCCGTCATCGTTTTTCGCGAGCGTGTTCGTTTCTTTGTAGATGCGAACCAGCTCCGCGATCGGATCGCGGGCCAGCGCCTCGCGATCGAGGAGATGTTTCCACCCGTAGATCACCATCCCGAACTGCGTGCCCCAATCGCCGATGTGATTGTCGCGAATCACTTCGTGCCCGAGGAAAGCGGCGACCCGGGCGAGGGCGTCGCCGATCACGAGACTGCGGATGTGGCCGACGTGCATCGGCTTGGCGACGTTAGGCGAACCGAAATCGATCACGATGCGATGAGGAGCTTCGACGGGAGCGACGCCGAGGCGTTCGTCGCCCAGCAGGCTGGCCGTATGCTTCGCGACCGCATCGGGCCGGAGGGTGAAATTGATGAAGCCTGCGCCGGCGATCGTGGGCGCTTCCGACCATTCCGCGACTTCCAGTTGCTCGATGATCTGTTGCGCAATTTTCCTCGGATTTTCACCCCGCTGTTTCGCGAGAACGAGCGCGGCATTGGTCTGGTAATCGCCAAAGCGGGGATCGGTCGCAGGCACGACCTCGGCGTCCGCCGGGAAACCGGCCGCGGCGAGAGCGCGGGACAACGCGCCGGTGAGCAATGCCTGGAACGTCTGCATGAAGCAACGAAACTAACGAGCCTGCTTCTTCTGTCATCCCTCTCCCATTTTGTCACGCCGAGCGTAGCGAGGGACCTGGCAGGCTAGCTTGCGCTTGGAATTAGAATGGAAACCCGGATAGCTTGGGAGGTCTTCGCGCTTCGCCGGCCCGGGATGACAAAACGGGAAGCCGCCCCCGATTTATTTCGGGGCGCGCTCTTCGAAAACCGCGAGGATTTCCTCCTTCGTCCCGGCCGCAGCGAGATTTTCGCGGACGGCGCGATCGTTCAGAAACTTGGCGATCGCGGCAAGCGTGCGGAGATGAGTTTGGAATTGGTTCTTCGGGACAATGAAGAGAACCACAAACTTGACCGGGGCGTTGTCGAGCGCGTCGAACTCGATCCCCTGGGAGGAACGCCCGAACGCCGCGACCACCTCATCGACCGAGTCGGACGAGGCGTGTGGGATGGCAATCCCAAATCCGATCCCGGTGCTCATCGTTTCCTCCCGCTGCTTGAGCGCGGCGAGAATCGTGTCGCGGCAGGCCCGATCGATCTTGCGCAGGGCGACGAGGAGATCGATCAGCTCGACGATCGCCGGCCAGCGCTCCGTCGCCTTCATCTCGGGAATAATCTGGTCGGCGGAAAGAAGGCTGGCCAAAGACATGCAGAATCCCTCGGGAAGTGGAGCGAAAGCTTAGCGTCCGGCTTCGGGATGACAAGGGAGAATGGACGCGAATCGCGGGCAACGACCGAAGCGCCAGCCCGGCCGGCCTGGGCCGGCGATTTCATCCGCAGTCGCGCGGGGCCGCTTTCGCCTAACGAATTTGCCGCCGGGCCATTCCCGGTCGAATAGCCGGGCGCCCATGAAAAAACAACTGATCGCTTTCGCCGGGTCGATCGCTTTCAGCCTGGCCGCGATCGCGCAGCCCGTCGCCCCGGCCCAGCCGGCATCGACCATGGATTCGATCGCCGAGCGTTACGTCAAGCTCGTCCTCGCTCTGGGCCGGCACGATGCCGGTTACGTCGATGCCTATTATGGGCCGCCAGCCTGGAAATCCGAGGCGGAGACTGCGAAAAAGCCGATCGTTTCGATCGCGGCCGAGGCAAAAGAACTGCTCCAGGAGCTGGCGAAATCGCCGGCGGCGCCGGAAGAGATCGCGCAACTGCGCCGGGAATATCTAACCAAGCAGTTGACGGCGTTGGAGGCGCGCGTGCGCCTCCTGCAAGGTGCGAAGATGAGCTTCGATCAGCAATCGCAGGCCCTCTACGATTCCGTCGCGCCGACCTATCCCGCGGAACATTTCCAAAAGCTGATCGCCCAGATCGAAGCGACCGGCGCCCTCAAGCCAAACGACGCCTCCGATCATCGCACCCTCTTCGAGCGTTACGCCGCCTGGCACGAGGGATTCATCATCTCGAAGGAGAAGCTGGACACGGTCTTTCAGCTTGCGATCAAGGAATGCCGGGCCCGGACTCTGGCCCACCTCCAGCTTCCGCCTAACGAAAGTTTCGCGGTCGAGTATGTCACAAATAAACCGTGGGGCGGCTACAACTGGTATCAGGGGAATTATCGCAGCGTCATCCAGGTCAACACCGATCTGCCCATTTACATCGACCGGGCGGTGGATCTGGCGGCGCATGAGGGATATCCCGGCCACCATGTTTACAACACGCTCCTGGAAAAAAACCTGACTCACGACCGCGGCTGGGCGGAGTTTTCGGTTTATCCGCTCTTTTCTCCGCAATCGTTCGTCGCGGAAGGCACGGCCAACTTCGGGCGCGAAGTCGTGTTCACGAAAGCGGAGCGGCGCAAATTCGAAAAGGAAGTGCTCTGGCCGGCCGCCGGTCTCGATCCCGCGAGGGTCGATCAGTATTACGATGTCCAGGATCTGATGGAAGATTTGGCTTACGCGACGAACGAGGCGGCCCGGCAACTGATCGATGGCAAGATCGACGAGACGAGCGCGGCGGACTGGCTGGAGAAATATGA
>JADMIO011852194.1_pt1 | contig 10438 bp, 9 predicted proteins | sample 8958161 | NCBI WGS metagenome assembly JADMIO01 (sample SAMN16585339, study PRJNA669376) | soil metagenome | isolation source: Crop rotation soil | place: USA: Cullars Rotation, Alabama | collected 2011
CTTTCCCTGGCCAGCTCCACGTCGCCGGCCGAAATCGAGCCTGCCCCTCATCTGTCAACGCCGCGCCGGGTGAGTCGGCCCCTCAAGTGTCAACGTCCGCCCCTCATCTGTCAGTGAGGGCCAAGTTTTCCGCGAGGTATCCACAACGCCGGCGGCCGGCCGCGGTGTCTCGCACACGGCTTCGACGGCGTTTCTGGCGCGTTTGCAGGGCCATAGACGGCCGCCAGCCCAGCGGCGAGGGCAACCAGCCGAGGGCTTCGCCCTGTCGCTCGACTGCGGCGAGCACTACTGGCTGTAAAAGGACAGACCACATCATGGTTCTGTGTTCATTAGGTTGTTCTGTCCATTGCTGACATAATCCGCTCCACTTCAACGTAACACCGCACGAAGATTTCTATTGTTCCTGAAGGCATATTCAAATCGTTTTCGTTACCGCTTGCAGGCATCATGACAGAACACTACTTCCTATAAACGCTACACAGGCTCCTGAGATTAATAATGCGGATCTCTACGATAATGGGAGATTTTCCCGACTGTTTCGTTCGCTTCTCAGTGGATAACAGCCAGCTTCTCTGTTTAACAGACAAAAACAGCATATCCACTCAGTTCCACATTTCCATATAAAGGCCAAGGCATTTATTCTCAGGATAATTGTTTCAGCATCGCAACCGCATCAGACTCCGGCATCGCAAACTGCACCCGGTGCCGGGCAGCCACATCCAGCGCAAAAACCTTCGTGTAGACTTCCGTTGAACTGATGGACTTATGTCCCATCAGGCTTTGCAGAACTTTCAGCGGTATACCGGCATACAGCATGTGCATCGCATAGGAATGGCGGAACGTATGTGGTGTGACCGGAACAGAGAACGTCACACCGTCAGCAGCAGCGGCGGCAACCGCCTCCCCAATCCAGGTCCTGACCGTTCTGTCCGTCACTTCCCAGATCCGCGCTTTCTCTGTCCTTCCTGTGCGACGGTTACGCCGCTCCATGAGCTTATCGGGTCCACTCGCGAACGCAGAAAGGCCCACCCGAAGGTGAGCCAGTGTGATTACATTTGCGGCCTAACTGTGGCCAGTCCAGTTACGCTGGAGTCACTAGTATTTAGGTGACACTATAGAAGCGGCCGCGACAACTTGTCCACGTGGAATTCTAAGCTTAGGATCCCAATGTGCTGGAAAGAATACAGGGCACGGGGGTGCCCCCGGGGGTGGTTGGTAAACCGGGCAGTACGATGACCCCGCGGGGCGCGATCCCCGCCAGCTGCATGGACCAGGCCGCCACCCGTACTTCCGCCGTCGCGCCGCTCGCTGCCTTCGTGGAGGAGCTTCGGCGCACCGAGCGCTTCCAGGCGCTCGTCCGCACGCTGCCGACGCGGGCCCGCGTCTCGGAGCCCGTGCTGCCGCTCGTCCTCGCCGCGCTCCACGCCGAGGTCGGCCGCTCGCTCCTCGTGCTGCTGCCCGAGGACGCCGACGCGCGGGACGCTGCCGACGGCGCCTCGTGGTTCGGGGACACCGAGCGGGTCGCCTTCCTTCCGAGCAGGGGCGTCACGTACGAGTCGGGGCTGGTCCCTCCGCCGCACCTCGTCGGTGAGCGCTACCGCGCGCTCGACGTCCTCGAGGCCGGGGGGCTCGTCTGCGCGTCGGTCGCGGCACTCTCGGAGGGGCTGCCGCCGCGGGCAGCGCGGCCGGCCTCGCTTGCGCTCCGCGTCGGCGACGAGCCGGGGATCGACGGGCTCGCCGAGCAGCTCGCGCTCGCCGGATACGAGCGCGTCGAGCGGGTCGACGACCGCGGCCAGTTCGCCGTCCGCGGTGGCATCGTCGACGTGTTCCCGTCCACCGGCCGCGAGCCGCTCCGGGTCGAGCTCTTCGGCGACGAGATCGAGCAGGTGCGCGCCTTCTCGCCGTTCACGCAGCGCGCGCTGCACCCGGCCGACAACGCGACCGTCCACCCGGCGGTCGAGCGCCGCACCGACCTGCTCGACGTCGACCTCGGGCCGGAGGAGGACGACGGCCCGGCGATCATCGAGATCCCGTCGGATCTCGTCCCTCCGGTCGAGCGGCCGCCGGACGTCGTCTGGCAGCCGGACGATGTGCGTCGCGTCGCCGAGGAGGAGGGCCTTGCGCCGATTGCCCTCGACGGGGCGACCGAGCTCGACCCGTTCCCGCAGGCGCAGCCGCACGCGTTCGAGGCGCAGCGGCCCGCCATAGCGGCACGCGGCCTCGCCGAGGCGGAGAACGAGCTCGGCGGGTTCGTCCGCTCGGGGAACCGCGTCGTCGTTGCCTTCGCGCATCGCGGCGAGGCCGAGCGGCAGGCGGCGCTCCTGCGGAAGATCGAGGCCCCGATGCTCGCGGAGGGCGAGGCGCTCGCGGCCGACCCCGCCATGCGCTTCGCGGTCGCACCGGCGCGCCGCGGGTTCGTGTGGCGCGAACTGGGTCTCGTCCTGCTCCCGGACACGCAGGTCTTCCGCAAGCGACCCCCGCGGGCGGACAGGCGGCTCGGCAGGGCGCTCGCGAGCTTTGCCGACCTACGGGTCGGCGACCACGTCGTGCACGAGGACCACGGCATCGGCAAGCTGCTCGGCTTCGAGACGAAGGAGGTGGCCGGTGTCACGCGCGACTACCTCCATCTGGCCTTTCGCGGCGAGGACCGCCTGTATGTCCCGCACGAGCAGCTCGGGAAGCTGTCGAAGTACATCGGCGCCGACGCGGCCGCTCCGAGCCTCTCGAAGCTGGGGGGCAAGGCATGGCAGAACCTCAAGGCGCGCGCCCGGACCGCGGTGCGCGAGCTGGCGGGCGACCTGCTGCAGCTCTACGCGCAGCGCCAGCGGGCGGAGGGTGTCGCGAACGACCTGTCCGGCGACTGGATCGAGCGTCTCGAGGCGTCGTTCCCGTACCGCGAGACCGACGACCAGCAGCGCGCGATCGAGGCCGTCAAGGAAGACCTCGAGTCGCCGCGCCCGATGGACCGGCTCGTCTGCGGCGACGTCGGCTTCGGCAAGACCGAGGTCGCCGTGCGCGCGGCGTTCGCCGTCGCCGTCAACGGCCGGCAAGTGCTCGTGCTCTGCCCGACGACGATCCTCGCCGAGCAGCACTGGAACACCTTCCGCGAGCGCTACCGCGACTTTCCCGTTCGTGTCGAGATGGTGTCGCGGTTCCGCCGGCCGTCGGAGGTCAAGGCGCTTCTGAAGGAGTTCGCCGAGGGGAAGATCGAGGTGCTCGTCGGGACGCACCGCATCCTCTCGCGGGACGTGATCCCGAAGCAGCTCGGGCTCGTCATCGTCGACGAGGAGCAGCGCTTCGGCGTCGCCCAGAAGGAGCTCCTGCGCGCCCTGCGGCTCGAGGTGGACGTGCTCGCGCTCTCGGCGACGCCGATTCCCCGGACGCTCCACATGTCCCTCTCCGGGATCCGAGACATCTCCATCATCGAGACGCCTCCCGAGGGCCGGCGCCCGATCCGCACGACCGTCGGCGAGCTCGACGACGAGCTCGTCAAGATCGCGCTCGAGCGCGAGCACGCGCGCGGGGGGCAGTCGTTCTACCTCCACAACCGCGTCGAGACGATCGAGGAGGCCGCCGAGAAGCTGCAGCAGCTCTGTCCGGGGCTTCGCTTCCTCGTGGCCCATGGCCAGATGCCGGAGCGCGAGCTCGAGGAGCGCATGCATGCGTTCCTGGCGGGCGACGCCGACGTCCTCGTCTCGACAACCATCATCGAGTCGGGCATCGACATCCCGCAGGCAAACACCCTGATCGTCGAGCGAGCCGACACGCTCGGGCTCGCCCAGCTCTACCAGATCCGTGGGCGGGTGGGCCGCTCGGACGTGACCGCGCACGCCTACCTCTTCTATCCGGACGCAACGGAGCTGACGCCAGAGGCGCGGGCGCGGCTCGCAACGCTCGCCGACCACACGGAGCTCGGAGCGGGGTTCCAGATCGCGATGCGCGACCTCGAGATCCGCGGCGCCGGGGACCTGCTCGGCGCCGAGCAGTCAGGCCACGTCGCGGCGCTCGGCTTCGAGCTCTACGTCGAGATGCTGAACGAGGCGGTGGCCGAGCTCTCCGGCCAGGCACGGATCGCCGTGCGGCCGGTGCGGGTGGATGCACGCGTCGACGCGTACATCCCCGCGACCTACATCCAGGCCGAGGCGCTCAAGATCGACCTCCACCGCCGGATCGCGCTCGCCGAGCACGAGGACGAGCTGCGCGAGCTCCGCGCGGCGACGGAGGACCGGTATGGGCCTCTGCCCGAGCCGGTCGAGAACCTCTTCCGCATCCAGGAGGCGAAGCTCGCACTGGCCCTCGTCGGGGCCGACTACCTCGTCTTCCGCGGGGGCCGCGCGACCGTAGGGCCTGTCGGTCTCGCGGCGACCGAGCTCCGCGCGCTCCGTGCGATCGCCGACACCGCCGTGTACACGTCGGCGCGGCAGGAGGTCGCCATCCGTGCCGAAGGGCTCGAAGGGGCGCTGGCGCTGGCCGATGCTATCGTTGCCGCCCGCCGGGCCGCCTGAGCGCGCCGCGAACACCGTCCGCTCCCGAGCCCAACCGAACCTTTCCCGCACATCTCGTAACCCCCCCGTAACCGGACGTCGCCTACAAAGAGGACTCGATGAAGCGCTCGCTCGCACTCGCCGCCGCCGCACTGGCCGCTGTCACTCTCGTCGCCGCAGGCTGCGGCGACTCGGACGAGGTCCCGGCCGACGCCGTCGCGGTCGTCGACGGCACCTCGATCTCGCGGTCATCGCTCGACGGGCTGCTGGAGCGCGCGAAGAAGTCCTACACCGCCCAGAAGCGCGCCTTCCCGAAGGCCGGGACGTCCGATTACCAGTCGCTGCAGACCCAGGCGGTCGCCTACCTCGTCCAGCGCGAGGAGTACGCGCGCGAGGCCGACAAGCTGGGCATCGACGTGACCGACCAGCAGATTGCGAAGAAGGTCGAAGAGGTCAAGAAGCAGTACTTCGGCGGCAACCAGGCGAAGTTCGACAAGGGCCTCGCGGACCAGGGCTACACCAAGGCGACCCTGGAGGAGGACATCCGGTCGCAGCTCCTCACCGAGGGGATCTACAAGAAGGTGACCACCGACGCGAAGGTCACCGATGCAGACCTCAAGACCTACTACGACAAGAACCGCGCGAACTACACGGTTCCCGAGTCCCGCTCCGTCCGTCACATCCTCGTGAAGACGAAGGCCGACGCCGACCGGATCCGCACCGAGCTGGTCAACGGCGGCGACTTCGCGGCGCTCGCCAAGGCGAACTCGATCGACCCCGGCTCGAAGGACGCCGGCGGCAAGCTCACGGTCTCCAAGGGCCAGACCGTCGCCCCGTTCGACAAGGCCGCGTTCTCGCTCGACACCAACGAGCTCTCGCAGCCGGTCAAGACGCAGTTCGGCTACCACCTGATTCAGCCGCTGGCGGCCGTCAAGGCCGGCTCGGTCACCCCGTTCGCCCAGGTGAAGGACCAGATCAAGACGCAGCTCGAGTCCGAGACGAAGAACACCGCGGTCAACAAGTGGGTCTCGGACGTCGAGAAGGAGTACAAGGGCAAGGTCCAGTACGCCGCCGGGTTCGAGCCGCCGGACACGTCCACCACGACCGGCGAGACTACGACCTCCGGGTAACGTCGGCCGCGTGGGCGCAGACGGCCCGCTCGGCGAGCTCCGTGAGCTGACCCGGCGCCTCCGGGCGGAGTGCCCCTGGGATCGCGAGCAGACGGCTCGCACGATCGTCCCGCACACGGTCGAGGAGGCGTACGAGGTCGCCGACGCCGCGTTCGCGGACGACCCCGCGAAGCTCCTCGACGAGCTCGGCGACCTCCTCTTCCAGGTGTTCTTCCTCTCGCTGCTTCTCGAGGAGGAGGGGGAAGGAGACCTCGACGACGTCACCCGGGCGGTGCACGACAAGCTCGTGCGCCGGCATCCGCATGTCTTCGGGGAGGCGGAGGCTCGCACACCGGCGCGGGTGCGAGAGCGCTGGGAGACGATCAAGACCGAGCAGGAGGGACGCGAAGGCGTGTTCCACGACATCCCGGGCTCGCTGCCGGCGCTCCTCCTCGCGCGGAAGACGCAACGACGAGCCGCAGCCGTCGGTTACGACTGGCCCGACCTCGACGGTCCACTCGCGAAGCTGCGCGAGGAGCTCGACGAGCTGCTCGTCGAGATCGAGCGTTCTGGTCGACCCGCACCCGAGACGGAGCCCGACGTCCGCGTCCAGGACGAGCTCGGGGACCTGCTCTTCACCGTCGTCAACGTCGCGCGATTCGTGAACGTCGACCCGGAGCTCGCCCTCCGTCGTGCCACGCAACGCTCGCGCGACCGCATCGAGCTCGCGGAGCGGCTCGCAGCCGAGGCCGGCGAGACGTGGACGGAGCTCGACCTCGACGGCCAGGAGCGCTGGTACGAGCGCGCCAAGGCCGCGCTCGCCTCCGGCGAGCACAGCTAGAGAACCACGGCCGTCGTCGTCTATCTAGTCTTCTGCGGCGTGAGCCGGAGAACACGATGAGCGAGATCGTCCACGTTCACGGCCGCCAGGTGCTCGACTCCCGCGGCAACCCGACGGTCGAGGTCGAGGTCGGGCTCGAGTCGGGCGCGTTCGGGAGCGCAGCCGTCCCGTCCGGCGCGTCGACGGGCGAGCACGAGGCCGTCGAGCTCCGCGACGGCGGCGACCAGTGGGACGGGAAGGGCGTCACGCGCGCGGTCGCGCACGTCGACGGCGAGATCGCGGACGCCCTCGTGGGGCTCGACGCCTCGGACCAGCGCGCGATCGACGGGACGCTCGTCTCCCTCGACGGGACCCCGACGAAGGCGCGCCTCGGTGCCAATGCGATCCTCGGCGTATCGCTCGCGGTCGCGAAGGCCGCCGCCGTCGACGCCGGGGTTCCGCTCTACCGGTGGGTCGGCGGGACGAACGCGCACGTGCTGCCGGTGCCGCTCATGAACGTCGTCAACGGCGGCGCGCACGCGCAGAACTCGCTCGACTTCCAGGAGTTCATGCTCGTGCCGGGGGGTGCGGGCACGTTCTCGGAGGCGCTTCGGATCGGCGCCGAGACGTACCACCAGCTCAAGCGGCTCCTCGCCGAGCGCGGTCTTTCCACCGCGGTCGGCGACGAGGGCGGCTTCGCGCCCGACTTCGACTCGGCGTACGACGCCTGCGAGGCGATCCTCGAGGCGGCCGAGCGTGCCGGTCATCGCGACAAGGTCGCGCTCGCCCTCGACCCCGCGACGAGCGAGCTCCATCGCGACGGGGCGTATCGGCTCGAGCGGCAGGGCGCCACGCTCGACACGAATGGGATGATCGACCTCTGGGCCGACCTCTGCGACCGCTTCCCGATCGTCTCGCTCGAGGACGGTCTCGGCGAGTCGGACTGGGCCGGCTGGCAAACGCTCACCGACCGGCTCGGCGGGCGGCTGCAGCTCGTCGGCGACGATCTGTTCGTCACGAACGTCGAGTTTCTCCGGCGCGGGATCGCCGAGCGGGTCGGCAACGCAATCCTCGTCAAGGTCAACCAGATCGGGACGCTCTCGGAGACGCTCGACGCGGTCGAGCTTGCTCACCGGAACGGCTACCGCGCCGTCGTCTCGCATCGCTCGGGCGAGACCGAGGACGCGACCATCGCCGACCTCGCCGTCGCGACCAATGCCGGCCAGATCAAGACCGGCGCCCCGACCCGCTCCGACCGCGTCGCGAAGTACAACCAGCTCCTGCGGATCGAGGAGGAGCTCGGCGACGAGGCCGAGTACCCCGGTTGGGCCGCATTTCCCAGGCCGGACGCCTGAGCCGCAGGCGTAGGCTGTGGCCGTGACCGGGCATACGCGCCGCACGAAGATCGTGGCCACCATCGGGCCTGCATCCGCGAGCCCGGAGACGCTCGCGGCCCTGATCGACGCCGGGATGGACGGCGCGCGCCTCAACCTCTCCCACGGGACGCGCGACGACCATGCGCGGTCGGCACAGCTCGTCCGCGAGGTGGAGGCGGCGGCTGGAAGGCCGATCGCGCTGATCGCCGACCTCCAGGGGCCGAAGCTCCGCGTCGGCGACCTCGACGCCGACGTCACGCTCGCGGACGGCGACTCGGTCGTGATCGCCGGCGAGGATGTCGCCCAGCCCGACGACGTGCCCGTGAGCCCCGCGGTGCTCGGCTCCGTGCTCCAGCCGGGAAACGACGTGCTCGTCGACGACGGGCTCGTCCGGCTCCGCGTCGAGAAGGTGGAGCGCGGCCGCGCGCGCTGCGAGGTCCTCGTGGGCGGCGTGATCAAGTCCCACAAGGGCGTCAACCTGCCCGGCATCCCACTCCCGATCCCGTCGCTCACGCGCAAGGATCTCGACGATCTCGACGCGGCGCTCGAGTTCGGCGTCGACTACGTCGCGCTCTCGTTCGTCCGCTCCGCGTCGGACGTCCTGGCGTTGCGCACGCTCATCGAGGCGCGCGGCTCCCACGCCTGGGTGATCGCGAAGATCGAGAAGGCGGAGGCGGTTGCAGCCCTCGACGACATCCTCTCGGAGGCGCACGGCGTGATGGTCGCGCGGGGAGACCTCGGGGTCGAGATCGGCGCCGCCGAGGTGCCGCTCCTGCAGAAGCGGATCATCGTGCACGCGCTCGAGCGCGCGAAGCCCGTGATCACCGCGACGCAGATGCTCGAGTCGATGATCTCCTCGCCCGAGCCGACGCGCGCCGAGGCGTCGGACATCGCGAACGCGATCCTCGACGGCACGTCGGCGATCATGCTCTCGGGCGAGACGGCCGTCGGCGCGTATCCGGTCGAGGCGGTGGCGGTGATGGACCGCATCGCGCTCGCGGTCGAGCCGCATCTCGGCTACCGCCACGAGACGCCGCAGGCGAGCGACCAGCCGACGATCGACCAGGCGATGTCGAACGCCGCCTGCGACGTCGCCGAGGCGCTCTCCGCGAAGGCGATCCTCGTGCCGACGTTCACCGGCCGCACCGCCTCCGCCGTCGCGCGCCTGCGTCCGCAGCGGGCGATCCTCGCGCTGACGCACAAGATGGAGTCGCTCCGTCACATGGCACTCGAGTGGGGCGTGACCCCGCTCGACATCTCGGAGACGACCGACGTGGAGGACCTCTGGACGAGGTCGATCGCGGCCGCGCGTGAGTCGGGCATCGTCCTCCCGGGCGAGCGGCTCGTGATCACTGCCGGCACCGCCGTCAACATCCCCGGCGGGACGAACGTCATCAAGGTCGACGTCGCGTAGGAAAGCGCCCCGCGGACGCCGAACTCCTCGCCATGGCGGGTAAGGCGAAACGGAAGGAGCGCAAGCGGCGTCGGCCGAGGGCCCCGCGCTGGCTGCTGCCGGTGATCGTGCTCGGCGTCGTCGGGTTCCTCTACGTGCGCCCGATCGACACCTACCTCGAGACCCGCAGCCAGCTCGACGAGCGTCGCGCCGAGGTCGCATCGCTCCGAGCCGAGCGCGCGCGCGTGTCCGCGCGGCTGGCCCGGACGACGAGCCTCGACGAGCTCTCGCGTGCCGCGCGCAGCATCGGCTACGTCAAGCCCGGCGAGCACCTCTTCATCGTGAAGGGCACCGCCGAGTGGCGGCGCCGCCACGACCCCTGATCCTCTGTCCCGGTACCGTCGGGAGATGGACGATCGCGCCGACGTCGCGCGGCAGCTCGGGCGCGAGCCGCGCACCTTCCGGCGCGTCGTGGTGCGCTGTCCCTGGGGTCTGCCCGCTGTGACCGAGCAGGAGCCCTATGGCGCCGACGGCGAGCCCTTCCCGACGACGTACTACCTCACCTGCCGCCACCTCGTCGCGGCGGTCTCGCGTCTCGAGGCCGCCGGCGGTGTCGAGCGGTGGAGCGCGGCGGTCGCGGCCGATCCGGAGCTTGGTGACGACCTCGAACGGGCGACGGCCGAGCAGATGCGCATCCGGCGCGAGCTCGCCGGCGGCTCGACGGGCTCGGACTCCGGGGCATCACTCGAGCTCGGGATCGGCGGCTCGCACAACCCGGGCGCGCTCAAATGCCTCCATGCGCATGTCGCGTTCGCGCTCGCCTGTCCGGGGTACCACGTGGGGGAGGCCGTCCTCGGGGAAGTGCCGGAGCGCTGGCCGGAGCGCTGCTGCAGCCTCGTATAGTGCGCGCCTCATGACGCTCACCTCTGCGCGACACGACTGGGAGGAGGGACAGCGGCGCTTCGACGCCGAGGCCCTCGACTCGGCCCGCGCGGAGGCGCTGTACGCGCAGCGCGACTCCGTGGTCGAGGAGCTCCGGCGCCGGGTCGGGTCGACGTTCACGCTCGCCGAGCTCGCCGCGGTGTACGCCGACTCAGACCAGTGGGTGCCAGAAGTGATCGAGGAGCGGGCGCCGTCCCGCGGCTGGGCGCGCACCGCGACCGTCGCCGGCGACGCGGCCTTCCACGCGTACAGCCGCCAGGCGCTGGACTACGCCCCGTGAGCGTCGACCCGGCGTCCGCCACTCGGCGGGAAAG
>JADMIO011545478.1_pt1 | contig 10437 bp, 6 predicted proteins | sample 8958161 | NCBI WGS metagenome assembly JADMIO01 (sample SAMN16585339, study PRJNA669376) | soil metagenome | isolation source: Crop rotation soil | place: USA: Cullars Rotation, Alabama | collected 2011
GAACAACATGTCCGACACTGCCAAAGCCACGCGTCTCATCGACAATGATCGCGTCATCGTCACCGAATACCGCTTCGCGCCTGGCGCCAGCACCGGCTGGCATCGCCATGCCCACGATTATGTCGTCGTGCCGCTGATGGACGGCCGGCTCAAACTCGTGACGGCGCAAGGGGAGAGCGTGGCGGAAATGAGGGCCGGCATTCCCTATTTCCGCAATGAAGGCGTCGAGCACGACGTGATCAATGCGACCCCCGGCGAATATGCCTTCATCGAGGTCGAGCTCAAGTGATGGACCCGATTCGCGGAACTCCCCCTGGCAAGGAGTCAAGCGCCGCGTCAAGGATGTCGGTTTCTTCGGTATCAGGGCGCTGTGGTCGTAGGATCGGGGAAGGGCATCGTCCTCTGGCTTAGACTTCCTCGCCAACTGGCGCTTGGAGAGGCCTTGAGGCGAGCCTAGTGACGCTCACCAACAACGGGAGAAGCATCGATGCCCAGAATGTCCGCGTCCGAAGCCTTCGTTGAAACGCTGGTTTCCTACGGCGTCAAGGATGTGTTCGGCATCGTCGGATCCGCTTACATGGATGCGCTCGATCTCTTTCCGGCGGCCGGCATCCGCTTCATTCCGACCGCACATGAGCAGGGGGCGGGCCACATGGCAGACGGCTATTCGCGGGTGTCGGGCCGGCATGGCGTGTGCATCGCCCAGAATGGGCCCGGCATCACCAATTTCGTGACCTCGACCGCCGCCGCCTACTGGGCGCATTCGCCCGTCGTGGTGGTGACGCCCGAGACGGGCTCGGCCACCATCGGGCTCGGCGGTTTCCAGGAAACCGAGCAGCTGCCGATCTTCTCCAAGATCACCAAGTATCAGGCGCATGTTTCGAAGCATCCGCGCATGGCGGAATTGACGGCGCGCTGCTTCGACATGGCGATGAGCGAGCGGGGACCGGCACAGCTCAACATCCCGCGCGACAATTTCTATGGCGAAGCGGACTACGAGATCGCCACGCCCCGCAAGCTGAAACGCGGCCCGGGCAGCGATGAGAGCCTCGATGAGGCAGCCGATCTCCTGGCTCGGGCAAAGTTTCCGGTCATCGTCTCGGGCGGCGGGGTGGTCTTCTCGGACGGGATCGCCGAATGCGTCGCTCTTGCCGAGGAGCTTTCGGCGCCGGTGGTCAATTCCTATCTCCACAACGACTCCTTCCCCGCCGATCATCCCTTGTGGTGCGGGCCGCTCGGCTATCAAGGCTCGAAGGCGGCGATGAAGCTTATCGCACAAGCCGATGTCGTGCTGGCGCTCGGCACAAGGCTCGGGCCGTTCGGCACGCTGCCGCAGCACGGGCTCGATTATTGGCCCAAGGGCGCGAAGATCATTCAGGTTGACAGCGATCACAAGATGCTTGGCCTCGTGAAGCAGATTTCCGTCGGCATCGTGGGCGATGCCAAAGAAGCGGCAAAGGCGCTCTCCTACCGGCTCGCCAACCGCAAGCTTGCCTCATCGGCGACGGCGGCCGAGCGCAAGCGGACCATCAGGGCGGAGAAGGACGCCTGGGAGAGAGAGCTCGACCAATGGACCCACGAGAACGATGCCTGGTCGCTCGAAGTGTCGAACGGATCGCCTTACATGCATCCGCGCCAGATGCTGCGCGAACTCGAGAGGGCGATGCCGAACAATGCCATGGTGTCGACCGACATCGGCAATATCTGCTCGGTGTCGAACTCGTATCTGAGATTCAACCGGCCGAACTCGATGTTCGCGGCGATGAGCTTCGGCAATTGCGGCTATGCGCTCCCCGCCATCATCGGCGCCAAGGTCGCCGCCCCCGAGCGGCCGGCCGTCGCCTATGTCGGCGATGGGGCATGGGGGATGAGCTTCGCCGAGATCCTGACCTGCGTGCGCGAATCGATCCCGGTGACGGCGATCGTCTTTCACAACAAGCAATGGGGAGCGGAGAAGAAGAACCAGGTCGATTTCTACAACACCCGCTTTGTCGGGGTTAATCTGAACAATCCGAGCTGGGCCGAAGTCGCCCGCTCGCTCGGCGCCGAAGGCATCACCGTCGATAAGCTCGGCGATATCGGCGAGACATTCGAGAAGGCTTGCGATGCGCAAAAGCGTGGGCAAACCACCGTGATCGAGGTCATGGTCACCCAGGAGCTTGGCGATCCCTTCCGGCGCGACGCTCTCAAATATCCAGCCCGCCTGCTCGACAAATACAAGCACACCAATGTGACGGCGCCGGTGTGAGCGCAGAACGCCTCGCGCTCGTCCTGAATGCCGGCTCCTCGTCGCTCAAATTCGCCGTCCATCGCGAGCACGACACAACCGCGGTCATATCGGGTCAGATCGGCGGCATCGGCGAGAAAGCCTGTCTCTTCATTGACCGGCAGCGTGTCGAGGGCGCCGTCCCCCCGGACGCCCAGCATGGCGATGCGTTCGAATGCGTGATCGCTGCGCTGTCCGAGCGGGATTACGGGGCCGCACAGTTCCACGCCTTCGGTCATCGTATCGTCCATGGCGGCGAGCTCTACTCGCACCCGGTAATCGTCAACGACGAGGCCGAAGGCCACCTCGAAGGCCTGCTGCCGCTCGCCCCCCTTCATATGCCGGCGGGCCTCACCGTCCTCAAGCGCGCGCGGCGGCTGGTGCCGAAGGTGCCGCAGATCGCCTGTTTCGATACCGCCTTTCATCGGAGCCAGCCGGATGAAGCGGTACGGCTGCCTTTGCCCGCGACCTATCGCGACCGGGGCTATCGCCGCTACGGTTTTCACGGCCTGAGCTACGAGCATTTGGTGAGGGAGCTTTTGCGCATCGCGGGTCACCTGCCCCGCCGGCTGCTCGCCGCCCATCTCGGCCAGGGAGCCAGCATGTGTGCGATCAGGGACGGCAAGAGCATCGCCACCACGATGGGATATTCGACCGCCGACGGGCTCGTCATGGGCACGCGCACAGGGTCCATCGATCCCGGAGTCCTCGTGGCCCTCATCCGCGATGATCGGATGAGCGCCGATGAGATCGAGGATCTCATCTACCGGCGCAGCGGTCTTCTCGGCCTGTCCGGCATCTCAGGCGATATGCGAACGCTCATCGAGAGCGGCAAGCCGCAAGCGCGCCAGGCAATCGAGCATTATTGCTATTGGGCCGCCCGCCATGCGGGCTCGCTTGCAGTCGCCCTCGAAGGGCTCGATGCGATCGTGTTCACCGGCGGAATCGGGGAGAATGCCGCCGCGATCCGTGCCGGCATTCTCGACCGCCTGAGCTGGCTCGGGATCGACTACGATCCCGCCCGAAACGGCAGAAACGAATCAATGCTTTCGCTCGCCGAAACGGGGTGCGCGGCCTATATCGTCGCGGCAAATGAGGAACTTGCCATCGCCCGCCAAGTTTTTACGCTCACAGATTAGGATGATCCTGCTTGGCGTGGGATCAAAATGAGAATGTTATGGCCTAGATGGGATTTGTTTTGGTCTGCGAGTCAAAGATTCCATATTCGTGCCCGATGATTGCCACATTCCGGGACAGTTCTTAGCTTTGATTCGCATCAGGCGCGGGCAATCGGGTATGGCAGGCATTGAATAGAGGGGACGGCTCAATCACCCAGGAGGGCAAGGCATGAGTATCGCCTTGAGGGCAGCGTGCGCTTCGCTTGTTCTCGCGAGCGCGGTCTTATTCGCTCAAGCGGCAAGCGCCAGGGGCGAGAAAGGCCTCCGCCATAAGACCGGCGTCGTTTCGATCGTGACCGATTCGGTCGGCAGCCAATCGATGCGCTATGCCGCCGATCTTGCGGCGGTACTCGATGGCGAGAATGGGTTGCGCATCCTGCCGATCGGCGGGCGCGGCCCGGTCGAAACGGTGACCGACGTTCTCTATCTCAAGGGGATCGATGCGGGGATCGTTCCCTCGGACATCGTCGCCTATATGGATTCTCATCATATCCTCAACGGTCTCGATCATAAGCTCGCCTTTATCGCCAAGCTCGGCGGCGCCGAACTCCACATCATCGCCCGCAAGGACATCGCCTCGCTTGCCGACCTCAAAGGGAAGAAGGTCAATGCCGGCAACGTGACCGATCCGCGCTTCATCACGGCTTCGCTCGTATTTGAAGGCCTGGGCCTGCAGGTCACAACAGTCGGCGGCGATGAAGCCAAGGCGGTCGAACAGCTTCGCGACGGCACAGCTGATGCAATCGTTATCGTCGCCAAGCAGCCCTCGCCGATCGTCGAACAACTCGCACAGGACCAGCAATTCCATCTTATTCCAGTTCCCCTGACAGAGGCGCTCGAAAAGATCTACGCGCCGGCAATGCTGTCGGCACAAACCTATGGGCAGCTCATGGGCGGAACCGGGGTCGAGACGGTATCGGTGAGCACCCTCCTTGCGGTGTTCAACTGGAAGAAGGGAACCAACAATTACTTCAAACTGCGCACCGTGGCGGGGGCGCTCTATTCCAGGATCGGCGAGCTTCAGACGGGGGCGCGCAATGCGCAGTGGTCGGACGTCAATTTCGCGTCGGACGTCCCTGGCTGGACCCGGTACTCGACCGCCGATGAATGGCTTGCCAAGAAGAAGAAGGAAGCTCCTCCGCCGCCTTCCGCAGAGGAGATTTCCGCGGTGCATCGAGAGGTCACGCGTGTGGAAGTCAAGCCGCCGCCCGCCCGGCCAAAACTAGCAGAGGACAACGCGGTCGCCTCGGGGTACATGAGGTGGAATGGAAGCCAGGTCCAGTAGGAACTTCAGACTCCGGGGAAAGAAATATGCCGAAGGGGAACTCGTTGCGGAAGGCCGGCGTGGCGGAAAATCGCGAAGATGAGGATGGGCCGCGGGCGGCGGCGCAGCCATATTGGGAAGACGGTGCAGAGGGCGAGGAAGCGGCGCTTGACGGGAGCGCGCGTCGCGATTCCGGAAACGAGTCTAAATCGGAACTCTACCGAGCCGGCAAGATCGACGCCTATCTGAATTACCTGAAGATGCGGCCTCAGACTCGCGACGGCGAGTCCGTGACTTTGCGGCGTTCGGCGCCGGTGCGCGATCAACCCCGTTATCGCTCATTCGAAGAGGATGATGAGGAGCGCGATGTCCGGCTCCATGGTTACCAGCAGCGCTCGATCAGGCGGCCTTCGCCCAGGGCGCCGCGTCTGCCAACGCGTGAGCCGCGGCGCAAAGCCGGGCGGGACATTGCTCTCGCCGCAAGCCTGTCGCTCGCCGTTGCCGGGCTCACCGGCCTCATCGTCTTTGACCGTACAAGCGGCGGCTCGCTCAGCCAGGCGGTCACCAACAAAGTTGCGGGATTGTGGGCGAGTGCTCCGGTGGCGGCGGCGCTCGCCGAAGAGAAGCTCGCCGACGCGGATGCCCAACCTGCCATGGCCGCGTCACCGTCCCTTATCAGCAAGAAACCGGTGGCGATCGCCGGCCTTCAGGTCGAGGACGCCGCGGGCGAAGCAAGCTCCTCTATTCCGTTGTCGCTCAAGGCCGATCCGGCTATTCCCGGCCAAGCGCTGGCATTGAAACTGTCGGGCATGCCCGAAAGCGCCTCTCTCACCGCCGGAACCCGCGTCTCGGAGACCGAGTGGATGTTGCGGCCGGGAGAGGAACAGGGAGTCAAGTTTGTGGCTCCGGCCAGTCTCTCCGGCCAGTTCTCGATCTCAGTCGAAGCGCTCGAGCCGCGTACCGGTGACCTTGCCGCCCCGGTCAAGGAGATGACGGTGAGCGTCAGCCCCGCCGTCGCAGCAGCAACAATCGAGCCGGCCGCCGCACCTGCAGCGATCGTCCGGAACTTCAATCTCCCGGCCGTCAAGCCAGAGCCCGCCGATCTCAAGGTGGCCGAACCTGTAACCTCCGCACCCGAGCCGCCGGCACCGGCACTAAAGCCGGCTGAGCCTCAGTTCGCCGCCGTCCTGCCGCCCGCCAAGCCTCTCAAGCCTGACAGCGCCATGCCGATCCCCTCGCCGATCGAAAAGACTTCAGTCGTTCAGTCCGGCGCATCGCCCGAATATATCCGCAGCGGCGATAAGCTGATGGGCCTCGGCGAACTTGCGGCGGCTCGCCAGTTTTACGCGAGAGCGCTCGAACGGGGTGTTTCGGAGGCCGCGCTCAAACTCGGCGAGACCTATGATCCCGCAATCTTCGCCGACAAGAATGTGCAGGGCATGAAGCCCGATCCCGCAATGGCGATGAAGTATTATCTGCAGGCGCAGGCGTCGGGCGTGGCCGAAGCGCGGCAGTCGATCGAGCATCTCGAGGCTTGGATGCAAAGATAATTTACACGGGTTGCATGAGGGGATGGGAATGCCGTGGCGCGGGGGCCACGGCATTCGCGCCTTAACAATCTCGCAACCGCATTTCCGGCAAGCCTCGACAACGCCGACCGCTCCGGGCAATTCTATCCCGCTCTGGGCCTGATCCACCTTTGGCCCCATCACCACTACCGGAGCCGGTCGCATGCGCGTTTCCGACGTCATCGTGCGTAGTCTTGAGGCCCACGGGCTGGCTCGCGCCTATTGCGTGCCGGGTGAGAGCTATCTCGCCCTTCTCGATGCGCTCCATGACAGCACGGTCAAAACCATCGTTTGCCGGCATGAATCGGGGGCGGGATTCATGGCGGTGGCGGAAGCCAAGATGACCGGCAAGCCGACCGTGTTCATGGTGAGTCGCGGCCCCGGCGCCACCAATGGCTCGATCGCCGTTCACGTCGCCGAGCAGGATGCGCTCCCGGTGATCGTACTCATCGGCCAAGTGTCGCGCGAGGAACGCGACCGCGGCGCTTTTCAGGAAGTCGACTATGGGCAGTTCTTCGGCGGAATGACCAAGGGCGTGTTCGAGGTCTTCGAGGCAGACAAGACGGCTGAGACGATGGCGCGCGCCTTCCGCCTCGCTGTATCGGGCGTGCCGGGACCGGTTGCGGTCGTGCTCCCCGAAGATGTCCTGTCGGATGAAACCGCAAGGCTTCCCGTCAGCCCCTATCCGATGGCGCTCCCCCGTCATACCACGGAAGATACCACCGCGCTGCAGTCCCTCATCGATGCCGCCCAGCGGCCGGTCGTCTTGGCGGGCGCATGGTTCCGCGGCGCGCGTGGGGCGCAGGCGCTTGCCCGGTTCGCTGAGGCCCAGCGCATCCCGGTGGCGGTGACCTGGAAGAACCAGGATGTCTTCGACAATGGCTCGCCCCTCTATGCCGGCCACATCGCCTTCGGCGCTCCCAGGGCCCAGCGGGAGATTCTTGCAAAGGCCGATTTGATCGTCGCGGCCGGGACCCGGCTCGGCGACATCGCTACCCTCAATTACACTTTCCCGGCCGCACCCGAGCCGCTCCAGCAACTCGTCCAGATTTATCCCGACGCCGCGCCGATCGGCAAAGTGGCGCGGCCGACGCTCGGCATCATTGCCGATCCCATTCCGCTATTCGAGGCACTGGGTCATCAGCCGCGTGTCGTCTCCTCGGCGCGCGAAAGCTGGATCTCGACCAATAACAATTTCATCCGCGGGTTCATGGCGTTCAAATCCTCCATGCCCACTGACGGAGTCGATTTCGGCGAAGTGGTGGTGGCGGTCGCCGAGCTCGCTCCCAAGAATGCCGTCATCACCACCGATGCCGGCAACATTTCGACCTGGGTCCACCGCCATTGGCCGATGACCCCCAAGAACCTTCTGCTCGGCGGCATCGCGGGCGCCATGGGGCTAGGCGTTCCGGCAGGGGTTGCGGCGGGCCTCGTCGATCCAGAGCGCATGACGATCGTGTTCGTCGGCGATGGCGGCATACTGATGACCGGCCAGGAGCTGGCGACCGCCATGCAATATGGAGCGCGCATCAAGATCGTGCTCTCCGACAACGGAAGCTACGGGACCATCCGCACGCATCAGGAGCGGCACTATCCGCACCGCGTGTCCGGGACCGCCCTCGTCAATCCCGACTTCACCCAGTGGGCTCGCTCATTCGGGGCGGGGGCCGTCACCATCGCCCAAGGCGACGATGTCCGGGCCAAAGTGTCGGAAGCGCTCGCCGAAGAGGGCACAACGGTCATACACGTGAAGGCGAGCCAGGAAGCGCTGTCGGCCTATGCCACGCTCAGCGCGTTGCGAGGCAATGAGGCCGTAGGGCAATAAGGCAATTGCCTTACTGCCTACTGACATATTCCCTCATACATTGAGCAGCAGATACTCGCGTTCCCACGAGCTGATCACGCGCCGGTAATGCTGCATCTCTTCGTTCTTCACATCGCGATAGGCCTCGACGAACTTTTCGCCCAAGATCTGTTTGAACGACTTCGTATAAGTGAGCTTGTCGAGCGCCTCCTCGAGATTGATCGGCAGAGTGTGGGCATAGCGATAGGCCGAGCCCTCGACCGGCGCGGTCGGCTTCAAGCGCTCGACCATGCCGAGATAGCCGCAGGCAAGCGAGGCGGCGAAGGCCAGATAGGGATTGGCATCGGCCCCCGGGACCCGGTTTTCGACCCTGAGATTGGCGGGATCGGATGAGGGGACTCTCAGCGACACCGTGCGATTGTCGATCGCCCAATGGACATTGGTCGGCGCATCCGATTCGGGAACCAGGCGCCGGTAGGAGTTCACATTGGGAGCGCAGAGCGGCAGCGCCGCCGCCATGTAGCGCTGGAGACCGCCGATGTGCTGGAGAAACAGCTTGGTGTGGGTGCCGTCGCGGCCGGCGAAGATGTTCTTGCCGGTTGCAACGCTCATCACCGACTGGTGGATATGCATGGAGGAGCCCGGCTCGTTCTCATGCGGCTTGGCCATGAAGGTCGCATACACGTCATGCTTGAGGGCGGCCTGGCGGACGGTTCGCTTGAACAGGAAGACCTGGTCGGCAAGCTCGAGCGGATCGCCGTGATTGAAGTTGATCTCGAGCTGGGCGGGCCCGCTCTCATGGGACAGCGTATCGAGATCGAGTTCCTGTGCCTCGCACCAGTCATAGATGTCCTCGACGATCGGGTCGAAGTCGTTGGCGGCGTCGATGCCATAGGCCTGGCCGCCGCCTTCCTTGCGGCCGGAGCGGCCGACCGCCGCCTCCAGCGGATAGTCGGGATCGATATTGCGCTTGACCAGATAGAATTCGAGCTCAGGCGCCACCACCGGCCGCCAGCCCTTTTGCTTGTAGAGATCGAGCACCCGCTTCAGCACATGGCGGGGGGAAATATCGACCGGATCGTCATTGAGATGATAGGCATCGCAGATGACCTCCGCTGTCGGCTCGCGATACCAGGGCACGAAACGGATCGTCTCGGGATCGGGCTTCATGTAGATGTCGATCGCCGCATCATTGACGGCCGAGGTCTCCCACACATAACGGCCGTTGATGGTGAGGGTGAAGACCTCCTCGGGGATGCGGAGGCCACGCGAACGGTTGCCCTGGAGGAATTTGCTGGGCGGCAAAATCTTGCCGCGGGCCGTTCCCGACATATCGGCCACGAGGCATTCGACCTCGCTGATCTTTCGTTCGGCGATCCATTCCTCAAATTTCACTTGTGACATGATGAACCAAAGGTTGCGGAAGATTCCTAGTGTAGCCGGGCTCGGCTTGACCAGGCAAACCGGGCTTGGCACAGGGCGGCCATGCCGAGATCGACCGACGTGCCCTCCTATTACCAGGCGACCGCCCAGCCCTTCGCCGCCCAGCCTGCCCTGAGCGGGGATGTCAGCGCGGATGTGTGCATCATCGGGGCGGGCTATACCGGGCTCTCCGCCGCCCTCGAACTCGCCGAAGCCGGCTACAAGGTCATCGTGCTCGAGGCCGAGACGGTGGGCTATGGCGCCTCGGGGCGCAATGGCGGGCAGATCTGCACCGGCTTCTCGCCCGGCCAGCACAAGATCGAAGCGCAACTCGGCAAGGCCGATGCGGCGAAATGCTTCGAGATCGCCGAGGACTCCAAGCGCCTCATCATGGACCGCATTGCCAAGCACGAGATCGATTGCGATCTCAAATGGGGATATCTCCATGTCATCCCCAAGCCCACCCAGTTCGATCATCTCAAGGAATGGCAGGCCGAGCTTGCCGAGGTCGGCTATACCGACACGCAGCTGCTCACCAAGGTGGAGCTCGAAGAGAAGCTCGGCACCAAGGCCTATCACGGTGCGCTCCGCGAAGGTGGCGCCGGGCATCTGCACCCGCTCAACTATTGCCTGGGTCTCGCGCGCACCGCACTCGCCGCCGGAGCGACGATCTACGAAGGCTCGCCCGCGATTTCGATTGAGACGCAAGGCGCTCCCGTGGCGCGCACGGCGGAGGGCAGCGTCAGCGCCAAAGCCATGGTGATCGCCGGCAATGCCTATCTCGGCCGCACGGTGCCCAAGCTCTACGGCCGCGTGATGCCGGTCGGGAGCTACATCCTCGCCACCGAGCCCTTGGGCGAGAATCGCGCAAGGAGCCTCATCCGCGATGGCGAGGCGGTGGCCAACACCAACTTCATCGTCGATTATTTCCGCCT
>JADMIO010785158.1_pt1 | contig 10435 bp, 9 predicted proteins | sample 8958161 | NCBI WGS metagenome assembly JADMIO01 (sample SAMN16585339, study PRJNA669376) | soil metagenome | isolation source: Crop rotation soil | place: USA: Cullars Rotation, Alabama | collected 2011
CTTTCCCAAAATCGCAAAGTCATCAAAAAACCGCAAAGTTGTTTAAAATAAGAGCAACACTACAAAAGGAGATAAGAAGAGCACATACCTCAGTCACTTATTATCACTAGCGCTCGCCGCAGCCGTGTAACCGAGCATAGCGAGCGAACTGGCGAGGAAGCAAAGAAGAACTGTTCTGTCAGATAGCTCTTACGCTCAGCGCAAGAAGAAATATCCACCGTGGGAAAAACTCCAGGTAGAGGTACACACGCGGATAGCCAATTCAGAGTAATAAACTGTGATAATCAACCCTCATCAATGATGACGAACTAACCCCCGATATCAAGTCACATGACGAAGGGAAAGAGAAGGAAATCAACTGTGACAAACTGCCCTCAAATTTGGCTTCCTTAAAAATTACAGTTCAAAAAGTATGAGAAAATCCATGCAGGCTGAAGGAAACAGCAAAACTGTGACAAATTACCCTCAGTAGGTCAGAACAAATGTGACGAACCACCCTCAAATCTGTGACAGATAACCCTCAGACTATCCTGTCGTCATGGAAGTGATATCGCGGAAGGAAAATACGATATGAGTCGTCTGGCGGCCTTTCTTTTTCTCAATGTATGAGAGGCGCATTGGAGTTCTGCTGTTGATCTCATTAACACAGACCTGCAGGAAGCGGCGGCGGAAGTCAGGCATACGCTGGTAACTTTGAGGCAGCTGGTAACGCTCTATGATCCAGTCGATTTTCAGAGAGACGATGCCTGAGCCATCCGGCTTACGATACTGACACAGGGATTCGTATAAACGCATGGCATACGGATTGGTGATTTCTTTTGTTTCACTAAGCCGAAACTGCGTAAACCGGTTCTGTAACCCGATAAAGAAGGGAATGAGATATGGGTTGATATGTACACTGTAAAGCCCTCTGGATGGACTGTGCGCACGTTTGATAAACCAAGGAAAAGATTCATAGCCTTTTTCATCGCCGGCATCCTCTTCAGGGCGATAAAAAACCACTTCCTTCCCCGCGAAACTCTTCAATGCCTGCCGTATATCCTTACTGGCTTCCGCAGAGGTCAATCCGAATATTTCAGCATATTTAGCAACATGGATCTCGCAGATACCGTCATGTTCCTGTAGGGTGCCATCAGATTTTCTGATCTGGTCAACGAACAGATACAGCATACGTTTTTGATCCCGGGAGAGACTATATGCCGCCTCAGTGAGGTCGTTTGACTGGACGATTCGCGGGCTATTTTTACGTTTCTTGTGATTGATAACCGCTGTTTCCGCCATGACAGATCCATGTGAAGTGTGACAAGTTTTTAGATTGTCACACTAAATAAAAAAGAGTCAATAAGCAGGGATAACTTTGTGAAAAAACAGCTTCTTCTGAGGGCAATTTGTCACAGGGTTAAGGGCAATTTGTCACAGACAGGACTGTCATTTGAGGGTGATTTGTCACACTGAAAGGGCAATTTGTCACAACACCTTCTCTAGAACCAGCATGGATAAAGGCCTACAAGGCGCTCTAAAAAAGAAGATCTAAAAACTATAAAAAAAATAATTATAAAAATATCCCCGTGGATAAGTGGATAACCCCAAGGGAAGTTTTTTCAGGCATCGTGTGTAAGCAGAATATATAAGTGCTGTTCCCTGGTGCTTCCTCGCTCACTCGACCGGGAGGGTTCGAGAAGGGGGGGCACCCCCCTTCGGCGTGCGCGGTCACGCGCACAGGGCGCAGCCCTGGTTAAAAACAAGGTTTATAAATATTGGTTTAAAAGCAGGTTAAAAGACAGGTTAGCGGTGGCCGAAAAACGGGCGGAAACCCTTGCAAATGCTGGATTTTCTGCCTGTGGACAGCCCCTCAAATGTCAATAGGTGCGCCCCTCATCTGTCAGCACTCTGCCCCTCAAGTGTCAAGGATCGCGCCCCTCATCTGTCAGTAGTCGCGCCCCTCAAGTGTCAATACCGCAGGGCACTTATCCCCAGGCTTGTCCACATCATCTGTGGGAAACTCGCGTAAAATCAGGCGTTTTCGCCGATTTGCGAGGCTGGCCAGCTCCACGTCGCCGGCCGAAATCGAGCCTGCCCCTCATCTGTCAACGCCGCGCCGGGTGAGTCGGCCCCTCAAGTGTCAACGTCCGCCCCTCATCTGTCAGTGAGGGCCAAGTTTTCCGCGAGGTATCCACAACGCCGGCGGCCGGCCGCGGTGTCTCGCACACGGCTTCGACGGCGTTTCTGGCGCGTTTGCAGGGCCATAGACGGCCGCCAGCCCAGCGGCGAGGGCAACCAGCCGAGGGCTTCGCCCTGTCGCTCGACTGCGGCGAGCACTACTGGCTGTAAAAGGACAGACCACATCATGGTTCTGTGTTCATTAGGTTGTTCTGTCCATTGCTGACATAATCCGCTCCACTTCAACGTAACACCGCACGAAGATTTCTATTGTTCCTGAAGGCATATTCAAATCGTTTTCGTTACCGCTTGCAGGCATCATGACAGAACACTACTTCCTATAAACGCTACACAGGCTCCTGAGATTAATAATGCGGATCTCTACGATAATGGGAGATTTTCCCGACTGTTTCGTTCGCTTCTCAGTGGATAACAGCCAGCTTCTCTGTTTAACAGACAAAAACAGCATATCCACTCAGTTCCACATTTCCATATAAAGGCCAAGGCATTTATTCTCAGGATAATTGTTTCAGCATCGCAACCGCATCAGACTCCGGCATCGCAAACTGCACCCGGTGCCGGGCAGCCACATCCAGCGCAAAAACCTTCGTGTAGACTTCCGTTGAACTGATGGACTTATGTCCCATCAGGCTTTGCAGAACTTTCAGCGGTATACCGGCATACAGCATGTGCATCGCATAGGAATGGCGGAACGTATGTGGTGTGACCGGAACAGAGAACGTCACACCGTCAGCAGCAGCGGCGGCAACCGCCTCCCCAATCCAGGTCCTGACCGTTCTGTCCGTCACTTCCCAGATCCGCGCTTTCTCTGTCCTTCCTGTGCGACGGTTACGCCGCTCCATGAGCTTATCGGGTCCACTCGCGAACGCAGAAAGGCCCACCCGAAGGTGAGCCAGTGTGATTACATTTGCGGCCTAACTGTGGCCAGTCCAGTTACGCTGGAGTCACTAGTATTTAGGTGACACTATAGAAGCGGCCGCGACAACTTGTCCACGTGGAATTCTAAGCTTAGGATCCCAATGTGCTGGAAAGGGTTGTCCGCGCTCGACGCGTGCGTCAGCGACTCGATCAGCAGCTTCTTGTCGTTGAACTCGTGACCGAGGATCGACTCGGCCTTCTCGATGGCTTCGGGTGTCACGGGACTCCTTGCGACTCGCGGCCGCCTGTCGGCGCGAAAACCGGCGCCGACGGCGGATCGAAACTGCCGCGCCAGAGAGACGTCCGCTGAACGACCCTCTGCGGATGGGAGGGGCAAGGCTTCAAGCGGAAGGCGGGATCCGGCAATCGGCGGGTCCGGCGGCGCGGGCCTGCCGAAGCAGACGGGCGCGGCGCGAGCGGGCGGATTAGCGAATCGGGTCTTCCGGCGGGCCTGTCCTCGCGCGGGGCGCCGACGCATGGGGAAGTGCGGCGCCGGCACGGCCGGGCGTCAACGACCGCGACGCTCGCGGGTCGTATCCGGACGTGCGTACGCGGAAGCTAGCGTCTGGCGTTGCGGTTTGTCAACGCTCGACTAATGAGCCGTTGGCGCCAGGTCCCCGCCCGCTGAAGCGGGCGGGCCGCGCCCGGAAACCTCTGGCGTGCTCCATCACCGGCCCGCCCGCTTGAGCGGGCGGGAGCGTCGCCGCACCGATCACCCGAACGGCTTCTCGGGCCCCGTGAAGTATTGGAGCCAGGCGCCCTCGTTGTAGGCGAAGTCGTTCCGGGTCATCCGCCTGAGCGACCGCCGGGCTTGCCACGCCACGCCGAAGTCGCGCTCGTTGAGCCGCGCCACCAGCGCCCGGGCCACGTCGAGCTGCTTGTAATGCTTCAGCGCGTCGGCCGCCGCGATCCGCACGTCGCGCGACTCGTCCGGCTTGTTCACGAGCGTCAGCAGCGGCGAGATCGCCTTCGGGTCGGGCAGGTTGGTCAGCGCCTTGGCCCCCTCCAGCCGGACCAGTTCGCTCTGATCGGACAAGGCTTTGATGTAGACGTCCGTCGCCCCGCCGTCGCGCGACCGGTTCAGCGCCCGCACCGCGAACGCCCGGATCAGCGGGTCCGGGTCCGACTGCGCGATCTGCTGGTACCGCGTCGTGTAGGGCGGCTTCTTCGCGAAGTCGTTCTCGAGGAGTTTGTTCATCCCCTTCCACCGGTTGTCCGGCCGGTCGGGGTCCTCCATCTGCCGGGCGTACAGCGACGGCGTCTTGCCCGCGAACATGTCGGAGATCTTGCGGACCTGCTGACAGCCCGGAGCTGCGGCGAGGAGGCAGAGCGTGAGGATCAGGGTGCGCGGCATCGTCATGAGAGTCGTGTCATCCCGATGGGAGCCTCAGGCGACCTGAGGGATCTCGAGTTGGGAAACCCTTACGGTCCTTACCGCCCCGAGATTCCTCCGAGGTGGAACCTCGTCGGAATGACAGCGGCTCGCCGCTGTCGCGTGTGCCGTTCACCCGGCGTCGCGGAGCGCGAGGTCGTCGCGGATCGTCGCGGCGCGGAGGCGTTCGGGCAGCACGACTTCCGGCTTCATCACCCGCGCGCCGAGGAACCGCGGCGCCAGGGCCTCGAACCGGTCGGCGTCGTCGGTCACGAAACAGCGGAGCCGTTCGCGGTCGACGATCGGCACGTCGCCCGACGCGTCGTCGAGCGCGACGACGGCCGGCGTCTCCGCGCCGTCGTCGCCCGGGTGGAGCAACCCCGCCGCCCCGAGCCGGCGGGCGACATCGTCTGCGCACTGGTCGGCGGAGTCAATCACGGCGACGCCCTCCCCCATCGTGCGGGCGATCAGGCCCTTGAGGACCGGGTAGTGCGTGCACCCGAGGACGAGCACGTCAACGGTCCGCTTCATCATCGGGGTGAGGTATTGCTTGACGGCCAGGCGGAGCAGCGCGTCGCGGGCGTCGCGACCCTCTTCGATCAGTGGCGCCAGCGACGGGGCCGCCTGCAGGAGGATGCGGACGTGGCTGCGGCGGCGGTGGAGGGCGCGCTCGTACGCCTTGGAGCGGACGGTCGCCTCGGTCGCGAGGATGCCGATCGTCGGCCAGTGCTTGCTCCCCGCCGCGGCGGCGGCGGCGCGGGGCCGGGGTCGATCACGCCGCTGAACGTCAGTTCCGGGTACGCCCCGCGCAGCGCGGGCAAGGCTAGGGCCGTCGCCGTGTTGCAGGCGAACACGACGTGCTTCGGCCGCATCGGACGCAGGAAGGAAAGGATCTCGCGGACGAACCCGGTGACGGCGGCGGCGGACTTGCTGCCGTACGGGAGGCGCGCGGTGTCACCGAAATAGACCAGCCGCTCGTGCGGCAGGGCCGCGCGGATCGCCTTCGCGACCGTCAGGCCGCCCAGGCCGCTGTCGAGGACTACAATCGGAGAGGTCGGGGACATTCGGCGGCTGCCGCCGCGTGATTCGTTGGTGGTGATCGGTTATTCGTCGCCGATCGCAACGCGTCGCGAATAACGAATAACGAACAACGGCGGCGCAGCCGTCGGGTTTATCGGCCCCCGGCGCGGATATTCTTGACAATCGACATGGGCGTGCGGAGACTCGGCGACCGAGCCGCAATCGCCCCACCTTTGGAGAACTCCCCATGAGTGACGCGCTGAAGGACAAGAAGGTCCTGCTGGTCGACGACGACGCGGACATCCTCACGAGCATGCAGGCCGCGTTCGAGCCGACCGGGGCTCAGATCGAGACCGCCGGCAACGGGAACAAGGCGGTCGAGCTGGCGGAGAAGAACCAGCCGGACCTCGTGGTGCTGGACATGATGCTGCCGGGGCGAAGCGGTTTCCTGGTGCTGGAGAAGATCAAGGCGAAGAAGCCGCGCAACGCGAAGCCTTACGTGATCATGATCACCGGGAACCAGGGCGCGCGGCACAAGATGTACGCCGAGAGCCTGGGCGTCAGCGAGTACCTGAACAAGCCGGTCAAGATGGACAAACTGATCTCGACGGCGGAGCGCCTGCTCGCCCCCGCGGCGACGGCGTGAGCGAATGTCCCCGTCACGGAACAAACCGGACCCGGCGCCGAATCAGCGCCGGGTCCGTCGTTTTCCGTCTGAAATGTAGTGGCGACGCCTGCGTCGCGTTCCGGCGCAGCCGGAAGTCTTCAGACGCACGAACTTCGACGCTGCGCGTCGAACGCGACGCAGGCGTCGCCACTACATTTCGCCTCTCACTGCTTGAACGGATTGTAGTAGTCGTCCTTCAGCGCGTTGGCGCGCTCGATGTAGTCGGCGTGGCCGTCGCAGAAGAGCGCGTTGCCCCGCCCCGCCTGCAGCGCGACGTTCGGGTCGGTCGACGACGTCGTCTCCTGGTTCCGGTCGTGGCGGTTGGCCAGCATGTTCTTCCGGTCGCTGAACCAGTTCTCCGGCGCCCAGCACCCGTCGTCGAGCGTCTCCCAACTCTCGTCGATCATCATGATTTTGTCGTGCGGCCGTCGGATCTGAGTGATCTTGGGTGGATACGGGTAGCCGGCCATCGTGCGCGAGACGTACCAGAAGATGTTCCAGTTGGCGGTGTAGCTGTACTTGTAGCCGAAACGGTGGTTCTCCAGCAGGTCGGACGGGCAGGTGTAGAGGTTCTCAGTGAACTCCCCGCCGTGGTAGCGGACGATCGCCCCATCCTTGAGCACGCGGCCGGCCTGCCAGTAAACCCAGTCCTCCGGACGCGCCGTCCCGGCTGCCACGCTGGGGAACCGCCCCTTGTTTTCCTGCACGTACATGAACGCGGCAACGCCGAGCTGCCGCATGTTGCTCAGGCAGACGGCGCGGCGTCCCCCTTCGCGGGCGCGGTTCAGCGCCGGGAGCAGGATGCCCAGTAGCACGGCGATAATACCGATGACGACCAGCAACTCCACGAGCGTGAAGCCGCGGCGACGCAACGATTTGCGCATCCATAACCCTCAGACTGCCCGGCGCCGGCGGGTTGCCGCGCGCGTTTTTCTCGCGGAGAAGACGTGAACTTGCCCGGCCGAAATGCGGCGGGACCCCTCATGGGAATTCCGCGACGGGGGAAACCTTACCAGATATATCTAACAAACCAACGAAAAAACTTGATACCGCGATCGGCGCTGGCTTGAGTCACGTCCATGCCGCGGCAATGGACGGCGCCGCCCCGGGTTGCCAGGTTTGCGTGACCGATCAAGCATCGGGGCGGCGCTAACGCTTGCCCCGGGGTGGATGAGGGTTTCTCCGCCCTTCCCGGTCCGCTTGAAGTCTCAACCGGAATGTCATAACCTTCCCGGCCCCGCGGGCCGCGCGTGCGGCCGACTTCGGGGTACAGATTGGACGACCGGTCATCCGGTTCCGCTCGAAATGCTGCGGGACTGGGGGCTTGGTGACTCAGGAGCTTCTCCCATGGCGATGGCCGCCGACGCGAAGACGAAGATCGTTACCGACTTTAAGATCCACGAGAAGGACACGGGTTCGCCCGAGGTGCAGATCGCGATCCTTACGCGACAGATCACCGACCTGACCGAGCACCTGCGGACGCACAAGAAGGACCACTCCTCCCGCCGCGGGCTGCTGAAGATGGTCAGCCGGCGTAACAGCCTGCTGAAGTACCTGACGCGCGAGGACCGGTCCCGCTACCAACAGATTATCCAACGCCTCGGCCTGCGTAAGTAAGGCCATGGAGCGTGCCGGGTCGCGAACGCGACCCGGCACGCATCGTTTTCAGACACCGTCAACAAGAGTCGTCCGTATCCAGGGGCTCACGTCCGGCCTCGGCTCACCCGCCTCCCCCGACGCCGCCGACCGACCCCCGGCCAGCCACAGATGCACAAACCCGCGCAGTGGGCAGAGTGATGGGGTGGTGGAGTAGTAGAGTGGTGGAGTAGAAGAACGGCACAAGCCTCTCCTACCCCACCACACCACCACTCAACCACCCCACCACCTCCACCACCTGCTCGGCTTTGTCCATCTGTGGCCCGCCCGAACGTCACCTTGGGAGGCCACAGACTGGATAGACGCACATGCCTCAGCAGATCCGCGTAGAGCGCCAGATCGGCGGCCGGACGCTGTCGATCGAGACCGGCACGTATGCCAAGCTCGCCGACGGCGCCGTGACCGTGCAGTACGGCGAATCGGTCGTCTTCGGCGCGGTCGTCCGCGCCAACCCGCGCGAGGGGATCGACTTCTTCCCGCTCCAGGTCGACTACCGCGAGCGCCGCGCCGCCGCCGGCAAGTTCCCCGGCGGGTTCATGAAGCGCGAAGGGCGCCCGACGACCAAGGAGATCCTCACCGCCCGCCTGATCGACCGCCCGCTGCGCCCGCTGTTCCCCAAGGGGTTCATGGACGAGGTGCAGGTGCACCTGAACGTGCTCGCGTTCGACGGCGAGAACGACCCGGACATCTTCGCCGGCGTCGCCGCCAGCGCGGCGATCGCGATCAGCGACATCCCGTTCATCCGCCCGATCGGCCACGTCCGCGTCGGCCGGATCGACGGCAAGTTCGTCCTGAACCCGACCGTGCAACAGCTCGAGTACAGCGACCTTGACGTGGTCGTCGCGGGCACGAAGAACGCGATCAACATGATCGAGGTCGGCGCCCGCGAGACGAGCGAGGACGACACCGCCGACGCGATCGAGTTCGGGCACAAGGCGATCATCGAGATCGTCGGCGCGATCGAGGAACTGCAGGGCAAGGCCGCCAAGCCGAAGGTCGGCGAGCCGAAGCAGCCCGAGCCGGGCTTCATCGACTCGATCCGTGCCCGCGTGGCCGACAAGATCCGCGAGGTGAAGGGCAAGCCGGGCAAGCATGACCGCAGCGACGCGGTGAAGAAGATCCAGGAAGACCTCCTGAACGAGATGGCCCCCGCCGTCACCGACCCGAACGCCAGCTACATGGCGATCGTGACGCAGAAGGCCGAGGCGAAGAAGATCCGCCAGGCGTTCGCGGAGATCGAGGAGGCGGTCACGCGTGAGGCGATCCTCGCCGGCGTCCGCCCCGACGGCCGGGACTTCGAGACGATCCGCCCGATCTCGGCCGAGGTCGGCGTCCTCCCGCGCGTGCACGGGTCGAGCGTGTTCACCCGCGGCGAGACGCAGTCGATGTGCACGGTCGTCCTCGGCACCAGCTCCGACGAGCAGATGGTCGACGGGCTGATCGACGAGTACAGCCAGAAGTTCATGCTTCACTACAACTTCCCCAGCTACAGCGTGGGTGAAGTGCGGCCCATCCGCGGCCCCGGCCGCCGCGAGATCGGCCACGGCGCGCTCGCCGAGCGGGCGCTGGTCGCCGTGCTGCCGGCCGTCGAGCAGTTCCCGTACACCGTCAAGGTGATCAGCGACATCCTCGAGAGCAACGGCTCGTCGTCGATGGCCAGCGCGTGCGCCGGGTCGCTCGCCCTGATGGACGCGGGCGTCCCGATCACCAAGCCCGTCGCGGGCATCTCGATCGGGCTGGTCGACGAGGGGGACAAGAAGGTCCTGCTGACCGACATCATCGGCGAGGAAGACCACTTCGGCGACATGGACTTCAAGGTGACCGGCACGAAGGACGGCATCACCGCGATCCAGCTCGACATCAAGATCGAGGGGATCAGCTACGACATCGTCCGCCAGAGCCTCCAGCGGGCGAAATCGGCCCGCATGGTCATTCTCGACAAGATGGCCGAAGCGATCTCCAAGCCGCGCGCCGAGATCAGCAAGTGGGCGCCGCGGCTGCTGATCGTGAAGATCGACCCGGAGAAGATCGGCAAGCTGATCGGCCCGGGCGGCAAGAACATCAAGGCGCTGCAGGCCGAGACCAACTGCAACATCGACATCGAGGACGACGGCACGGTCTACATCAGCAGCACCGACGCCGCCGGCGCCGAGCGGTGCCGCGACATCGTCGAGGCGATGACCGCCGAGGTGAAGGTCGGGAAGATCTACGCCGGCCGCGTCGTGAGCATCAAGGACTTCGGGGCGTTCGTAGAGATCGCGCCGGAGACGGACGGCCTGTGCCACGTCAGCGAGTTGTCGGACAAGTACGTCGACCGCGTGACGGACATCCTGAACGTCGGCGACGAGGTGCGGGTCAAGGTCATCCTGATCGACGACCAGGGCCGCATCAAGCTGAGCCGCAAGCAGGCCATGCGTGAGGAAGGCCTCAGCGACCCCGACCCGGTCGGCGCCCCCGCCGGCCGCGGCGACGACGACTACGAAGGCCAGGAGGGCGACGACGCCGGCAACCGCGGCGGCGAAGGCGGCGGCTTCCGGCAGGAAGGTGGCTACCGCGACCGCGGCCCGCGCCGTGAAGGCGGCGGCGACCGCGGCCCGCGCCGCGAAGGCAGCGGCGGCGGC
>JADMIO010800089.1_pt1 | contig 10434 bp, 14 predicted proteins | sample 8958161 | NCBI WGS metagenome assembly JADMIO01 (sample SAMN16585339, study PRJNA669376) | soil metagenome | isolation source: Crop rotation soil | place: USA: Cullars Rotation, Alabama | collected 2011
CGCGACAACTTGTCCACGTGGAATTCTAAGCTTAGGATCCCAATGTGCTGGAAAGCGGCCGGCTCGCGGCGCCCTACGCGGCGGACGTCTTGTCGTTCAACCGCCCGACCTTCAACGATCCCGCCGATCAAGAGCAGCACTACCGACGCGCCTACTTTGAGCCGAAAGAGGTGCTCATGATCAGTGGCGCTGGACGGATCCTGCTCCGCACTCCCTTCCCCTGAGCTGCTGAGCACGGCTGTCAAAGCCCAAAGATCGAAACAAAATATTCTTTTGCGCTTGACGCAGAAGATTCTTTTGAGAATACTTGATCCCATCGAACCAGCCGGGAGGCAACGATGGGACAGCAGAACACGGCGAGCCACACCGCCACGCAGGAACAGGCCGCAGCCGCGCTGCAGCACTTCTTCGACCAGCGCGTCGCCGAGGTCATGCCGGCCGCCTTCGGCCGCGCGCTCGGCTCGGCGCCGCTGCTGGCCAACTGGCTGCAGCGTGCGTGCGCGCACGGCGTGTGTTCGCAGATCGGCAAGCTGCAGGACAGCGATGACGACGTCCTGATGGTCGGCAGCTTCAGCGCGCCCACGCTGCTGGCGCTGCTGATGGACTCGACCCAGCCCGACGTCATCACGGTCGCGGTGCGCAACGCGCTCGTCTGCCACTTCCTGGCCGACAGCGAGACGAAGGCCCACATCAAGGCCGATGCCGAGGGCCTGGCGCGCCGCGCGATCGCCCACCTGGTGCAGGTCCAGCAGCTGGAGCGCGCCGAGGCGCAGTCGCTGTACGGCCGCGAGCACCAGGTGCCCGGCGTGGCGCCGCTGAACATGGCCGCCGTCACGACGCAGGCCCAGCACGAGCTGGCGCAGGCAGCCGCAGCGGAGAGGGTCTGACCATGCGCCGCACCTTCTTCACCACCGCGGTGGCGCTGGCGGGCTTCGGCGCGCTGGTGCTGGCTGCGATGAACGGCTGCGGGGTGTGCCGATGAAGGCTTTCCTCGAATCGGTGGCTGTGGTGGTCTTCGTGGCCTTCGCGCTGGCGCTGGTGTTCCTGCTGCAGGGCGAGCCGTCGCTGTGGGACGTGCTGCACGCGAAGGCGATGGCTTGGGCCAGGGTCAGGAGTCCGTCATGACCTGCGCCTCCTGCAAGGGTTCGTGCCCGACGCCCCAAGCGTGCGAGCTGCCGGTGGCCCGCGCCACCAAGCCGCCGCGCGTGGCCTTCATGCTGCTGGCGCTGCTGCGCCCTGCGCGCGCCATGCGCGTCGCGCTGCTGAATTGGGAGCTGAACTGCGTGCGCGACGAGCGCGCAGGCTACGAGGCTGCCGGCGCCATCGGCCCGATCTACCACCGCAACAGCCTCACGCAGCAGCGCGAGCTGATGACGCGCATCCGCGAGCTGGAGGCCCAGCCTTGACCGCCGCCGTCGCCAAGCCGCGCGCGCCGCGCCGCAAGAAGCTCACCGAGGCCCAGCTGCTGGCACTGGAGCCGGCACCGATGCCCGACCGCCGCACCTTCCTGGGCGGCAGCGACGTGGCCGCGGTGCTGGGCCTGTCGGCCTGGCGCTCGCCCGTCGATGTCTGGATGGAGAAGACCGGCCGCGTGGACCCGCAGGCGCAGATCTCGCCGGAGAAGCGCGCCATCCTCGACCGCGGCCACAAGCTGGAGCCCTACGTCATCGACATGGGCCTGCACAAGCTGCGCGAGCGTGGCCACCAGGTGGAACTGCTGGCGCGCAACAAGCGCTACACGCACCCGGACTACCCGTGGCTGCAGGTCGAGATCGACGCCGAGATCCTGCTGGACGGCGAGCACGTCAACGTCGACGCCAAGACCGTCACCGGCTTCGCCCGCAGCAAGTGGGGCGAGGACGACAGCGAAGACGTGCCCATGGACTACGCCGCGCAGTTCATGACCGGCCTGGCCCTCACCGGACGCCGGCGCTGCCTGGTGCTGGCCCTGATCGGCCTCGACGACGTCATGACGTTCTGGGTGCACCGCGACGACGAGACCTTCGGCTGGGTGCTGCGCGACTTGGTGACCTTCTGGACCGTCAACGTGATGCAGGACGTCGCGCCCGAGCCGATCCGCCTGGCCGACGTGCGCGCGCTGCACCCGAAGGACAACGGCCGTACGGTCGAAGCCACGCCCGAGCTGGGCGACAAGATCGAACGCATCCGCCGCCTCGGCATCGAGGTGCGCATGAAAACGGCCGAGCGCGACGAGCTGAAGCTGGAGGTGGCGCGCTACCTCGACGGCTACACGCGCCTGACGAAGGGCGGCCAGGAAGTGGCCACCTTCCGCGCCCACGAAGAGACCGAGCTGGACACGGCCGCGCTGCGCCGCGCCCACCCCGACCTGTACGCGCTGTTCGAGCGCGGCAAGACCGTGCGCGTCCTGCGCTTCAGCCGCAAGCGCCGCTGACCCCTTCCCCCACCCTGGAGACCTTCCCGATGTCCACCGACCTCGTCGCATCCCCGTTCGGCACCCGCGCGGTGGCCGCCCAGCAGCAGACCGCCGGCGCGCGGCAAAGCCAGAGCCGCGAGCTGGCCGAGACCCAGACCAAGTACCTGATGGCCCAGCAGTTCCCGCGCGACGTCGTGGCGAACACCGAGCGCATCCTGAACGCGTTCACGCGCCCCACGCTGGCCGAGAAGGCGCAGTACCAGTTCGCCCGCGGCGGCAGCGACATCGTGGGCCCGAGCATCCGCGCGGCCGAGGCGATCGCGCAGCAGTGGGGCAACCTCGAGCAGGGCTTCCGCGAGCTGAGCCGCGGCATCGACGGCGAGGGCGTGCCCTTCTCCGAGGTCGAGGCCTACTGCGTGGACCTGGAGGCCCGCACTGGCAAGCGCCTGCAGTTCATCGTGCGCCACTGGCGCGACACCCGCCAGGGTGGCTACAAGCTGAAGGACGAGCGCGACATATACGAGCTGGTCGCCAACCAGGCACAGCGCCGCGTTCGCGCCTGCATCCTGTCCACCATCCCGGGCGACGTCACCGAGGCCGCCATGGCGCAGGCCGAGCGGACGCTGACGACGAAGGCGGACACCAGCCCCGAGGCCATGGCCAAGATGCTCGAGGCCTTCGGCGCCTACGGCGTGACGAAAGAGCAGATCGAGAAGCGCATCCAGCGCCGCCTGGACACGATCCGCCCGGCGCAGGTGGTCACGCTGAAGCGCATCTACGCCAGCCTGCGTGACGACATGAGCGAGCCGAAGGACTGGTTCGACGTGGAACCTGTGGCCGACGCGCCCGCGGCCACCACTGGCGCTGCCGGCCTGAAGGAGACGCTGCGCCAGCGTGGCGCTGCACCTGAGCCCACACCCGCGAAGGGCACGCCAGCACCGGCGAAGGGCGAGCGCAAGACCAAGACCCCGCCGCCGCCCGCGCCGGCACCAGCCGATGGCGAGCGCCTGACCGCCGCCCAGTTCATCGAGCGCATCGATGCCGCCGCCAGCCCCGAAGACGCGGCCGCGCTGCTCTCGGCCGCACAGGCCGCCGGGCTGGCCGCGGCTGACCTCGAACGCGTCGAACTGGCCCACCGCGCGGCCTGGACCGCCTGACCCCTTCCCCACCACTCCACCAGGAGACCTGACCCATGACTTTGCGAATCGACAAGTTCACGCAGACCCTGCTGCAGTCGCTCAACATCCGCACCGAGAACCACGGCGACGGCCTGGCCCGCGCCATCGACATGAAGTGCGTGATGGACCTGCCCAACACGTGGCTGGACCAGCTCGACCCCGATCTGCTGGACATGCTGTTCAAGCCGGTCGAGGAGGAGGAGCCGCAGGCCAAGCTCGAGGGCGTGGCCACCGTGCTGAAGCCCCTGCTGCGCAGCCACCGCATCAAGTACCCGCTGGCGCTGGAGCTGGACTACTCCGGCTACCAACTGACCGTGGACCGCGGCCTCGGTGGCACCAGCAACCTCGTGCTGCAGGAGGTGTCGCTCAACAAGGTGTTCATCAACTGCAAGGAAGGCGGCACCGTCGAGCTGATCTTCCGCCTGCAGGTGTCGAACGTCGGCGACGACGTCATCGGCCGCCTTTCGAGCTACATCAAGGCGAACATGTTCATCGCCCTGAAGCCGCCCGAGATGAAGCAGGCCGCAATCGATGGCACCACGGGCCATCCGGGCGCGAAGGCTGCGGTGATCGGCATCGACGCCTCGAAGGACAAGCCCGCCGGCAAGGACAAGAAGGCCGCCGCGCCGGCGCCCACCGGCCACGAAGCCGGCGACACCCTGGCCGCGAACGAGGCCGCCGGCAAGAACAAGCCGGCCAGCGAGGTGCCGAAGCCCAAGCCCGCGCGCAAGAAGGCGAAGCAGCCCTCGCTGGCGGTGCAGGACTGAGCCATGGTCGTGTCTCGTGAACGCGTGAAGGCGTGCGTGGAGCGCGCCATGGTGCTGGACACCAGCGGCGCGATCGACGCCCAGGAGACCGCGTGCCGCGCCGTGGCGGAGGCGCTGCACCTGCCGGTGGAGACGGTGCGCGAGTGCGTGCAGCCCGAGGAGGTCGCAGCATGCTGACGCCCGTTGACGTCCGCCACTTCCACCTGTTCGCCGGCCTGGGTGGCGGCGCGCGCGGCTTCAACCGCGGAGAGGCCCGCGTGGGCACGCTGCAGGCTCGCTTCCGCTGCATTGGCGGCATCGATGTCGACCCGGCCGCCATGCGCGACTTCCAGCGGCTGGCCGGCGTGCCGGGCACCGTGCTGGACATGTTCGACCGCGAGCAGTACTGCGCCTTCCATGGCGCTGAGCCCCCGGCCGACTGGCGTGAAGCAACGCCGCAGGACATCCAGCGCGCCGCGGGCGGCGAACGGCCGCACATCGTCTTCCTGTCGGCGCCGTGCAAGGGCTTCAGCGGCCTGCTGTCGGAGTCGAAGAGCAAGACAGCCAAGTACCAGGCCCTGAACCGACTGACGCTACGCGGCGTCTGGCTGATGCTGGAAGCCTGGGCCGACGATCCGCCCGAGCTTGTGTTGTTCGAGAACGTGCCGCGCCTGGCGACTCGCGGCCGCGCGTTGCTCGACCAGATCACCGCCATGCTTCGCTCATACGGATACGCGACTGCGGAGACGACGCACGACTGCGGCGAGCTGGGCGGCCTGGCGCAAAGCCGTAAGCGCTTCCTGCTGGTGGCTCGCCACATGGCCAAGGTTCCGCCGCTGCTGTACGAGCCCGAGCGCCGCCAACTGCGCGCTGTGGGCGACGTGCTTGGCCGCATGCTGCTGCCGGGCGATCTGCGCGCCGGGCCAATGCACCGCGTGCCCAGCCTGCAGTGGAAGACGTGGGTTCGCCTGGCGTTCGTGGAGGCCGGCAGCGACTGGCGCAGTTTGAACCGGCTCGCGATCGAGAACGGCAGCCTGCGCGACTACCTTGTGGTGCCCACGATGCACAACGGCGGTCTTGGTGTGCGCCAGTGGGGCGAGCCGACTGGTGTGGTCGCGGGCACCAACCTGCCCAGCAATGGCGCCTTCAGCGTCGCCGACCCGCGTGCACCTGAAGCCGCCCTGCAGTACCAGCAGTACGGTGTTCTCCCCTGGAGCGACCATGCAGGCGCGGTGATCGGCGTGAAGTCCCCGGGGCAGGGAACCTTTAGCGTGGCTGACCCACGTCATCACGGTCCGGCCAAGCATGCGAACGAGTTCCGCGTGGTGCGCTGGGCTGGCAATGGCCACACCGTCACCGGCTCGCACGGTACCGGCCAGTGCGTCGCAGATCCGCGTGGCGGCGAAAACGCGTCACAGCTGCATGGCAAGTACCGGGTCACGGGTTGGGACGAGGCCAGCCGCGCCGTGATCGCCGGCAACGCGAACGGCGCCTTCGCCGTGGCTGACCCGCGCAGCGGCATGAAGGCGGCCCGCACGGCCTACCTGACGGGCGGCCACTACGGCGTCGTGCCGTGGGCCGGATCTTCGGGTGCCGTGAGCGCAGCAGCGTGCCATGACAACGGCCGCTGGGCGGTGGCAGACCCGCGGCTCGCCGGCACGGACATTCCGACAACCGGGTCGGTTTGTCCAATGCCCGCGGCCACCGATCACCTAATCGCGCGCATTACCGCCGAGGACGGCACGTGGCATCGGCCGTTCACCACGCTGGAGCTGGCCGCGCTGCAGTCGCTGGTCGACCCCGAGGAGCAGCTGGAGCTGGACGGTCTGAGCGATCAGGCCTGGCGCGAGCGCATCGGCAATGCCGTGCCCAGCGACGCGGCCCAGGCAATCGCCGGCGAGATTGGCCGCACGCTGCTGCTGGCCTGGAGCGGTGAGACCTTCAGCCTGAGCGCGGCGCCGGTGTGGGTGCGCCCTGTGGCAGTGGGGCTCAGCGTGGCGCAGGGGGAGCCGGCCTGATGGACTACGACACCTTCCTCCGCGCCAAGGTGACGATCGCGCAGCCCAAGGGCTTCGAGATCACCGCCGACGACTTGAACCCGCTGCTGAAGCCGCACCAGGTGGCCGCGGTGGTCTGGGCGATCCGCCTGGGCTGCGCCGCGCTGTTCCTCGCCTTCGGCCTGGGCAAGACCTTCGTGCAGCTCGAGATCGTGCGCCTCGTGCGGGCCCGCGTGGGCGGCATGGCGCTGATCGTCATCCCGCTGGGCGTGCGGCAGGAGTTCATGCGCGACGCCGCCCGGCTGGGCATCACCGTCAAGTTCATCCGCCGCATCGAGGAAGCCGACGACCCGGACGGCATCTATCTGACCAACTACGAGACGGTGCGCGATCGCAAGTTGGACCCGCAGCTGTTCAGCGTGGCCAGCCTGGATGAGGCGGCGTGCCTGCGCGGCTTCGGCGGCAGCAAGACCTTCCGCGAGTTCATGGCGCTGTTCGCCGGCGACGACCGGCGCGACATGGGCAACCGCATCAAGGGCGCCGACGTGGCCTACCGCTTCGTGGCCACGGCCACGCCAAGCCCGAATGAGTTCGTGGAGCTGCTGGCGTACAGCGCCTTCCTGGGCGTGATGGACGTCGGTCAGGCCAAGACCCGCTTCTTCAAGCGCAACAGCGAGAAGGCCGACAACCTGACGTTGAGCCCAGCCCGCGAGCGCGACTTCTGGCTGTGGGTGAGCAGCTGGGCGCTGTTCGTGCAGAAGCCGTCGGACCTGGGCTTCAGCGACGACGGCTACGAGCTGCCGGCGCTGGACATTCGCTGGCACGAGATCCCGGCCGACCACGCCGACGCTGGCACCAACATGGACGGGCAGGCGCAGATGTTCAAGCGCCAGGCCATCGGCGTCGTGGACGCGGCGCGCGAGAAGCGCGACAGCCTCGACGCCCGCGTGGCGAAGCTGCTGGAGCTGCGCGCCGAAGACCCGGCCGCCCACCGCGTGCTGTGGCACGACCTGGAAGACGAACGCCGCGCCATCGAGCGGGCCGTGCCCACCGCGGTCAGCGTGTACGGCACGCAGGAGCTGGAAGAGCGCGAGGCGGCCGTGATCGCTTTCAGCGACGGCGGCATCCAGGAGCTGAGCAGCAAGCCCGTGATCCTGGGCAGCGGCTGCAACCTGCAGCGGCACTGCGCCTGGGCCATCTACCTCGGCATCGGCTTCAAGTTCGCCGACTTCATCCAGTCCATTCACCGGCTGCAGCGCTTCCTGCAGACGCGGCCGGTGCGCATCGACCTGATCTACACCGAGGCCGAGCGTGAGGTGCGCCGCACGCTCGAGCGCAAGTGGGCCCAACACAAGGAGCAAGTGGCACGCATGACCGAGATCATCAAGGAGTTCGGCCTGTCCCACGCGGCCATGATCAAGACGCTGAGCCGCGCCATGGGCGTGGAGCGCGTCGAGGTGAAGGCGCCGGGCGGCCAGTACACGCTGGTCAACAACGACTGCGTGCGCGAGACGCGGCTGATGGCCAGCGACAGCGTCGGCCTGGTGCTGACCAGCATCCCCTTCAGCACGCAGTACGAGTACTCGCCCAACTTCGCCGACTTCGGCCACACCGACAACAACAGCCACTTCTTCCAGCAGATGGACTTCCTGGTGCCGGAGTTGCTGCGTGTGCTGATGCCGGGCCGCGTGGCCGCCATCCACGTGAAGAACCGCATCGTGCCCAGCGGCATGGTCGAGGGCGTCGGCTTCCAGACCGAGTACCCCTTCGACGTCGACACGATCGCCTGCTTCAAGCGCCACGGCTTCCACTTCGTGGGCCGCAAGACCATCGTCACCGACGTCGTGCGCGAGAACAACCAGACCTACCGCCTGGGCTACAGCGAGCAATGCAAGGACGGCAGCCGCATGGGCTTTGGCCTGTGCGAGTACCTGCTGCTGTTCCGCAAGGCGCCCACCGACGCCAGCCGCGGCTACGCCGACCTGCCGGTGGTGAAGGACAAGGCCAAGTACTCGCGGCCGCGCTGGCAGTTCGACGCCCACGGCTACGCCAAGAGCGGCGGCAACCGGCTGCTGACGCCTGAGGAACTGGAAGGCCTGCCGCACGCCGACATCTTCAAGCTGTTCCGCCGGCACTCGCTGGAGACCGTCTACAACTGGGAACACGACGTGCGCATCGGCGAGGCCTGCGCAGCGCGCGGCATGCTGCCCACCACCTTCATGCTGCTGCAGCCGCAGAGCTGGCACCCGGACGTCTGGACCGACATCACGCGCATGCGCACCCTCAACGGCGCGCAGTCGGCAGCCGGCCGCGAGATGCACCTGTGCCCCATGCAGTTCGACATCGCGGACCGCGCCATCACGCAGTACTCGATGAAGGGCGAGGAGGTCTACGACCCGTTCGGCGGCCTCATGACGGTGCCATACCGCGCCGTACTGCTGGGCCGCCGCGGCCGCGGCTGCGAGCTGGCCAAGCCGTACTTCCTGGATGGCGTGGGCTACTGCGAAAGCGCCGTGCGCGAGCTGAGCACGCCGTCACTGTTTGACCTGGAGCCTGCCGACGAGCTGGAAACCGCATGATCTTCCACCGCACCGAGATCCTCGCCAGGCGCGAGCCCTTCCGCGGCGACACCGTCGACGTCCTGCTGGTGCAGCGCGGGCCGCAGACCAACGCCTTCGCCAATCCGCTGACGTTCACCGAGGTGCCAAAAGGATCGGTGCCGCATCCCACCATGAGCCTTCAGCCCGAGGAGGCGCAGCAGCTGATGGATGAGCTTTGGCGCGCAGGCCTGCGGCCCACTGAGGGCACCGGCAACGCGGGCGCAATGGCAGCGACGCAGCGCCACCTGGAGGACATGCGCACGATCGCCATGGGCCTGCTGAAGGGAGAGCTCTGATGCGCACGCTCTCCATCCGCCAGCCCTGGTGCTGGCTCATCACCCGCCCCGACCTCGTCACCGAGGCCGCCCGCGCCGAGGCCCTGGCCCGCGACCTGATCAAGCCTGTGGAAAACCGCGACTGGTCGACCAGCTTCCGCGGTGACTTCCTCATCCACTCCGGCGTCGGCCTGGTGCAGCGCGACTACCGCGAGCTGCAGGCCCTGCTGCTGGATGAGGCCGGCATCCGCGTGCCCGACTTCACCGACCTCGAGCAAGTGCCGCGCGGCGGGATCTGCGGTATCACCACCCTGGTGGACGTCGTCACCGACCACCCGTCGCGCTTCTTCATGGGCGAGTTCGGGCTGGTGCTGAAGAACTCACGGCCGCTGCCGTTCGTGCCCTGGAAGGGGCAGCTCAGCTGGTTCGACGTGCCACGCGCCGCCGTCGGCCTGGAGGTGGCGCCATGCCCCGTCTGAACGCCGCCACCAAGGCCGTGCTGGACGCCTTCCCGCGGCCCGCGCCGCGGCCCATCACGCCCGAGCGCCTGACGGCTTCCACGCTGCTCTCGCTCGAGATCGTCAACCAAGACACGTTCAACCAGCTGGCGTTCGGCAAGCCCACCGCCCAAACGGTCTGGGACTGGGTCGGCAACGTGCTGCTGTGGTCGCGCGCCGCAGATCTGCTGGAGCTTGGCCAAGACGAGATGTGCGCCCAGCTGCAGGGCTGCGTGCTGGTGATCGACCGCCTGCTGCGCACCGGCCGCGCCGGCTTCGACGGGCCAGGCCTGCGCCTAGCGCGCCACGGCGTGGACGTGATGAACGAGCTCGCCCGCCAGGTCGACGCCGGCACCGCGCACGAGGCCGCGGTGTGGGCGGAGAAGCAACTGGCGCGAATCCGCGTCGAGTCACCCGGCGCGGCAAGCCATGCCCAGATGGCTCATGGCGACGTAGTGCTTCCTGATGGCGCGGTGGAAGCGGGCGACGTTGCGCGCGCTGAAGCCGTCGCGCGCCAGGGCATCGGTGCACACGTCGATGCGCAGGACCGCGCGCGCGATGCGTGCGCTGGCAACGGTGGGATGGGGGGTGCGGTTCATAGAGTTGCCCGTAATGGAGAAGCAGACAGCTTGTCCCGAGACGAGGCAATCACCTAACTCGTTGCGTTTCCAAACTCGAACTGAAAGAACCACTTTCCAGCACAGTGGGATCCGAAGCTTGGAATTCACGTGACTTGAAGTCGCGGC
>JADMIO010930554.1_pt1 | contig 10433 bp, 11 predicted proteins | sample 8958161 | NCBI WGS metagenome assembly JADMIO01 (sample SAMN16585339, study PRJNA669376) | soil metagenome | isolation source: Crop rotation soil | place: USA: Cullars Rotation, Alabama | collected 2011
GCCGCGACTTCAAGTCACGTGAATTCCAAGCTTCGGATCCCACTGTGCTGGAAAGGCGTCGTCGAAGGCGGGGACAGCCGCCAGCAATCCGTCGAGAACGCGCTCGCGACACTGCCCGCCGATACTGATCTGGTCGCAGTGCACGACGCGGTGCGTCCGTTCATCGACTCGGAACTGGTGGAGAAGGTAATCGCTGAGGCGGGGAAACATGGCGCGGCGATCGTCGGGATCGTGCCGGTGGACACGGTGAAGCAGGTACATAAGAACAAGATTCGCGCGACACTTTCGCGCGAGCATCTGGTGATGGCGCAAACCCCGCAGGTGTTCCAGTTCGACCTGCTCCAGCGAGCGTTCGACAGGGCTCGCAAGGACGGCTTCACCGGCACCGACGAATCCAGCCTGGTGGAGCGCCTGGAAGAGCTCGACGTGCATGTAGTGCAAGGCAGCGATCGAAACATCAAGATCACCAAGCCTACCGACATGGAACTGGCGCACCTGTTCCTCTCCGAAGAAGCGTCCGGCGAATCGGCCTAGTGAGTCAAAGGGTGAACGAAATCCGCACAGGCCTCGGCTGGGATGTGCACCGTCTCGCCGCCGGGCGGCCGCTGATCCTGGGAGGCGTCACCGTGCCGAGCGAACTCGGCTTGGAGGGTCACTCGGACGCCGACATTCTTTCTCACGCCATTACAGACGCTTTACTCGGCGCGGCGGCGCTGGGCGATATCGGGATGCACTTTCCGGATACCGATCCTAAGTGGAAGGGCGCCGATAGCCTCCTGTTTCTGGCGCACGCTGCAGGATTGGTGCGCGAGCGCGGATTCACGATCGTCAACGTCGACTCGACAGTGATCCTGGAAAAGCCAAAGCTCAAGGATTTCAGGCAGCCGATTCGCGAATCGCTGGCGCGAACGCTGACGCTCGAGATCGACCGCGTGTCGGTGAAATTCAAGACCGCGGAGCGCGTGGGACCGGTGGGCGAAGGCCGATCGGCGGAAGCGCAGGCGATTGTGACACTGTCACGCTAGAAGGCCGCTCCATAACTGTCGCGGTTCGGTGCTGAAGCACAGAACCACGAGCGGCAGCGAGTGGCCATCACGCAACCTTCAGCAGCAGCTTGCCCGTAGTCTTGCGAGCTTCCAGATCCCGCTGCGCCTGCCCGGCGTCCGCCAGCGGATACACCTTGTCGATGTTGATCTTCAGTTTCCCCTCGCCGATCCAGCGGAACATATCCGATGTGCGCCACTCCAAGTCTTCGCGGCTGGCCATGTACGTAAACAACGTTGGACGTGTCACGTAAAGCGAGCCTTTTTGGCTGAGCATGAGCAGATCCACCGGAGCCGCCGGACCGCTCGAATTGCCGAACGCCACCAGCATGCCGCGAGGCTTGAGGCAATCGAAACCCTTGTGGACGGTCGCCTGGCCGACGCCGTCGTAAATTACTTCGACTCCCTGGCCGTTCGTGAGGCGCTTGGTCTCCGCGACGAAATCCTGAGTGTTGTAGAGGATCGCATCGGACGCGCCGTCGCTCAGCGTGATTTTCGCCTTGGCTTCCGAGCCGACTGTGGCGATCACGCGCGCGCCGATCATCGCCGCCATCTGTACGATCAGCCGGCCGGTTCCACCGGCGGCCGCGTGAACCAGCGCGGTCTGTCCTTTTTTTAGGGGGAACGTCGAATGCGTGAGATAGTGCGCGGTGCAGCCTTGCAGCATGGAGGCGGCCGCCGTCGCATCGTCCACGTTACCCGGAATCTTCACCACTTGGACTGCCGGGACGGAATGAAATTCGGCATACGAGCCGCGAGCGAGCGTGTACGCGACGCGTTCCCCAACCTTGAGTCCCGTGACGCCTTCGCCCAGCTTCTCCACCGTTCCCGAAGCTTCCGATCCGATGACCGCCGGCAACGGGAGCTTGTATAAACCGCTGCGGTGGTACGTATCGATAAAGTTCACGCCGGAATAGGCGATCTTGACGAGTACTTCGCCTGGTGCGGGCTGAGGCGTGGGGAAATCGCCGTAATGCATCGCGTCGATTCCGCCGGGTTGTTCGATGTAAACGGCTTTCATATTTGTCGAAGCTTTCTTCGCAGGTGTACCGTGCCAGCGTACAACAACAGCCAGGCGAGTGTCAGCGGAAAAACTGCCAGCCGCAGCAGCGATGGCACCGCGGCCGCTCCGCCGACCCCGAGCCGATGCGTCACGAATCGCCGTAACTGGCTGAGGTGGCCGCGGTCGAACCAGAAATAATCGGCGTTTTCGTTGATGATGAAAATCTTCGCCGGGACCTTATAGGCGAGCCACCATTTCCACTTGGTCATGATGGGCACGGCCGCGCAGACGACGCCGGTCACGGTGTAGTTCCGCGGACGGAGATCCGCCCACAGAGACTCGCGTCCGGAGGCGCCTCCGTAATCGTTCACGTTGAAGACGCGCCCGTTGAATCCGGTCGGCTCACCGGCATAGCAGGTGACCAGATCGATCTCCACATCCTGGCCGAAATGATCCCGTACGTGATGGATGACTTTCTCAATAACGCCGCGGGGGCCGCTTTCGATCAGCAGGACGCGCGCAGAATCCGGAATCGAGTTACGGAGAAAATACCGCAAACCGCTATTTTACGCGATACGGTCCGATTGGCCGTTTCTGTATCGAGCCATTTCGCGCAGGTTATCGCGCCGGATCGCGCGAATTGAGGTAAGCGACCAGGTTGGCGACCTCGGCCGGAGAAAGCTTCGGCCATGCGGCTCCCTGGGTGACGATCTTCTGGTGAGCCAGGCGCGCCGGGCCCCACGCCGCTGCCACGATGGAGAATGCGGTGATGGGCTTACCGTTGTGAATGCCACCCTGGTGGCACCCTGCGCATCCCTTATCGGCAAAGGCCTTCTGGCCGAGCGTGCGGCTTCCAGGAGGCCCGTCGTACTGCAGTTGCCAGACGTACGCCAGGAGTTTTCGCATGTCGTCCGGGCTGACCATGCGGATGGTCGGCATCAGCTCTGAGTGATTCCAAATGCCGGCTCCTATGTCCATCCAGTTCTTGTTGCGGAGCTTCATGGCTAAGGACATGGAATCCCGATGGCACAGGCCGCAACTTGCATCGAACAACGGCTTCCCGGTCTCCGGCGCTGGGAGCGAAAATTCGCTGATGGGGGCCAGTTTCTGCACGTTCTGAACGTATGCGGTGAGATCCATCAGGTCCCGGCCGGTCAGCGTTTTCCACTCGATTTTCTGCGCCTTGAAAGTGTTCTTCATCGCCGAGGCGTGGTTCCAGAGTTGATACACCAGCACCACGGGGTCGTCCGCGTGGGCCCACTGCTGGATCGACGGAGCGCGGCCGGTGGCGGCGGTCAAAGAATGGCAGTCGGTGCAGCGCTTGCTCTGGAGCACTTCCTTCCCGCGGGAGACCTGACCCACCGGCTCGGAGAACTGGAGGGAGTAGAAGTAGGCGAACAGATCCTGCCAGTCCGATTCGGTCGCGGCGGGAGGACGCGCGCCCTGAGCGGAGAATTGCCTCCACATTTCCGGCGTGTGATTCCATAGCGCGCTCGCCAGCGTGTGGGGACCGTAGGTCGGGGCGAGACGTTCGCCCAGGTCGCGAGCGACCTGGGGAGGCTCATGACCCAGGCCCTGCCCGCGCACCGCGTGGCACTGCTGGCAACCCTGCTGCTCCAGCACCATTGCTCCATTTCGCGCATCTGCCGCCGAGAGACAACTCGCGGCACTGAGGAATATCACCCAGCGAACGTTAAGAATCTGTGCCATCGCAGTGGGAATATGCAATTGTGCGACCACGGCCGTGAGCAAGCACGTCGTATAATCCCCCTGAGTGCAACTCACCTTCGCCGATTGGGCCGTGGTCGGGCTCTACTTCCTGTTCAACCTCGCGGTCGGCTTTTATTACAAGTCACGGGCGCAGTCGAGCGTCGACGAATTCTTCCTCTCCGGGCGCAACGTTCCGTGGTGGCTGGCCGGGACGTCCATGGTCGCGACCACCTTCGCCGCTGATACGCCGCTCGCGGTGACCGGGATGGTCGCGGCCAACGGGATCGCCGGGAACTGGCTGTGGTGGTGCTTCGTTTCGAGCGGGATGCTGACGGTGTTTTTCTACGCGCGCCTGTGGCGCCGCTCCGGCGTGACCACGGACGTCGAGTTCGCCGAGATCCGCTACTCCGGAAAGCCCGCCGCGTTCTTGAGAGGATTCCGGGCGCTGTACTTAGGGATTCCGATCAACTGCATCATCCTCGGCTGGGTCAACAAGGCGATGGTCGACATTCTGATGCTGATCTTGGGCGTCACCAAGATCGAAGCATTGGCGATCGTGATCGGACTCATCGTGCTGACGTCGTTCATTTCGACGCTCTCCGGACTTTGGGGAGTCCTGGTCACCGATATTTTTCAGTTCGTGGTCAAGATGGGCATGGTGATCGTGCTGGCGGTGTTCGCGGTAAGGGCCGTGGGCGGCATGGGGGCGATGAAAGAGAAGCTCCTGCTGATAGACGCGACGCGCACGGGAGGCGGTTCCGTGTTGAACTTCGTCCCCGATCTCAACTCTGCCTGGATGCCACTGCTGACGTTCCTGGTCTACATTTCGTTGAACTGGTGGGCGACCTGGTATCCAGGAGCCGAGCCGGGCGGCGGAGGCTACATCGCCCAGCGCATGCTGAGCGCGAAGGACGAGAAGAATTCGCTGCTCGCGACGCTGTGGTTCAACGTGGCGCATTATGCCGTGCGGCCGTGGCCATGGATCCTGGTGGCGCTCGCGTCACTGATTCTTTTCCCGGGACTCGAAAAACCCGAGACCGGCTATATCCGCGTGATGATCCTGACACTGCCGCCATCGCTGCGCGGGCTGATGGTCGCGGCGTTCGCGGCGGCATACATGTCGACCATCGCCACGCAGCTCAACTGGGGCGCCAGCTACCTGGTGAACGATTTCTATCGCCGCTTTTGGAAACCGGGAAAGAGCCAGCAGCATTACGTGATGATTTCGCAGGTCGCCACGGTGTTCCTCACGCTGGTTTCCGCCGTAGTGACGTTCTACCTGGATTCGATCGCGGGAGCGTGGAAGCTTCTGATCGTGACTGGCGCGGGAACGGGCGGAGTGCTGTTGCTGCGCTGGTACTGGTGGCGGATCAACGCCTGGAGCGAAGTTTCTGCGATGCTGACGGCTTTCGTTGTATCCGTCGGGCTGCAAATCGGCTGGGGATTCGATAGCGATAAGCCTCTGGACTTCGCCTGGCTGATGATCATCACGGTGGCGATCACCACGATCGTGTGGCTGGCCGTGACATTTCTGACCGCGCCCGAGAAAACCGACGTTCTGGTTGCTTTCTACCGGCGGACTCGTCCGTCTAAAACCGGGTGGGGACCGATCGGCGCGCTGGCTCCGGACGTCAAACCATCGCGCGACGGGCTCTCGAATCTCGTGTGCTGGGCCGGGGGCTGTATGCTGATTTATGGCGCTCTGTTCGGCGTCGGAAAACTTCTGCTGCATGAAACGGGGACCGGATTGGAGCTGCTGGCGATGGGGGCGATCGGTTTCGCCGTCATCTATTGGAATCTTTCGCGGAGGGGCTGGAGTGCGGTGGTGGAGTAACTTGCCGGTGGCGCACGCACTCGTGCGTGCCGTGTCGAGACTCTTCTCGACACCTCTTTCGAGCGCCAATCCGGCCGGCGTCGCCAGGAGTGGCGACGCGGCACGCACGAGTGCGTGCGCCACACTTCTGATGCTCCTGGCTCTCGGGATGACTTCACTCCACGCGGCTGGACCCGTCGATTTCGGCACTGCGGAGCTGAACGCCGCGACCGCCGAGCGCAAGATCAAGCTGCATGTCGACACCGAACTGAGCCTGAACCCGCCCGAAACCTTCAGCATCACCTTGTACAAGACCGGAATGGTCCGGATCACCGGAGGCGATCTGCGCGGCCTGATGTACGGCCTGATCGAAGCGTCCGAGCAGATTCGCGCCAATGGGAAGCTCAAAGCAGCCAGCGGAAAGCCTGCAACGGCGGTGCGCGGCGTCCGCATGACGTTGCGATCTTACGATCTGATGCAGCCCTGGTTCACCTCGGACTCGCAATGGCGGGCCTACTTTCAGACACTCGCGCGAGCTCGCCTGAACCGCCTCAGTTTGATGATCACCCTGGCGGACGTCGATACGGAACGCCTCCGCGCGCTTTCGGAGATCGCCACGGAATACGGCGTTGATTTCGTCCTGGGCATCCGCAAGCTGGAAGGAGATCCAGGCCGCATTTATGCCAGTCTGCGCGGGATTCTGGACGCCTGCCCGCTGATCCGCGGTGTCCAGATCGAAGCCGCCGACGAATCCGTTCAGGTCTACCAAGAGGGTGTGTTCCGCGCCCTGCGCGAGTCGGGACGGCGCGTCACCTTGGACCTGCGCAACGTAGCCGACCGGCCGGATCTGGTGCGGGCTGCTTCCGTATCGGGAACTCCTCTGAGCGCGATCGGATTTGAGATGGACGCGCCGGGGCCGGATTTCCTGGCCAATCATGAACAGGTCTACTGGAACAATGGACGAACCGCCTACGACGCTGCGTATGAGGTTCCCAAGTAGGCCATGCGCCGCACCCCGTGGTGGAAGTGGAGTTCGGCCGCGGCGGCCCTGATCGTCACAGCAACGGGCGCCTGGTTTGCATCGCGCCCGCCCAAGCCGCCCGCGATTGTTTCGATCGACGTGAAGGTAACGGGAATCGTTTCCAAAGAGGCGCCCTACGTGAAGTCGGACATCCCGGCGACGCTGGTTCCCGCGCCGAAAACGACGTTGCCGGCTACTTCGTTACCGGCTGGAGCGAACGGCTCTCGATGATGTGGTCGATGATGCCGTACTCGAGTGCCTGCGCGGGCTCGAGAATATAGTCGCGATCCACGTCACGGGCGATCTTCTCCACCGGCTGTCCGGTCGCTTTCGCCAGAATGTCATTCAGCGTTTCGCGCATGCGCAGGATTTCGCGCGCATAGATGTCGATATCGGTCGCCTGGCCGCCCAGACCGCTCATGGACGGCTGGTGAATCAGGATGCGGGCATGCGGCAGGCTGTGACGCTTGCCTTTCGTTCCGCAAGCCAGCAGCACGGCCGCCATGGAGGCCGCCTGACCGACGCAGTAGGTGATGATATCCGGCTGCACCAGACGCATGGTATCGAGGATCGCCAGGCCTGCGGTGATCGAGCCGCCGGGAGAGTTGATGTAGAGCGAAATATCCTTCTCCGGATCCTCCGCCGCGAGGAATAGGATCTGAGCGATGATCAGGTTCGCTACGTTGTCGTCGATCGGCGTGCCCAGGAAAATGATGTTTTCCTTCAGCAGGCGCGAGTAGATATCGAAGGCTCGCTCGCCTCGCGAAGTTTGCTCGACAACCATCGGAACCAGAACAGAATTCTGCATACTCTCTCCTTAGGGGGGAACGGAAGGATCTCTAAAACTTCGGCCACAGACCCCGTAAACTCCAGGATCCCAGCCCGGCTAAAACCCAAGCCCTGAGACCCTCTAAAACCCAGGGTCACAGACCCTCTAAAACCTATGATACGCCACCGGATAACAGCCGCGCGGTGAAAAACGCCAGGGAATCCGAAAACAGCCGATATATTCTAGGGGTATACCCCGCCTTACGACTCTATGCGTATACTGATCGCCGACGACAGCGTCGTCTCCCGGCACCTGCTGGAGGCTACCCTCCGCAAGTGGGGATACGAGGTCGTGGTCGCCACCGACGGCGTGGAGGCGTGGAATGTGTTGCAAGGCGAGAATCCTCCGCGGTTAGCGATTCTCGACTGGGTGATGCCGGGCCTCACCGGACCGGAGGTTTGCAGCCGCGTCCGCGAGAATTCCAAGCACCGGGACCTGGACTACACCTATATCGTCCTGCTGAGTTCGAAAAGCCAGCGCGAGGATCTGATCGAGGGCCTGGAAGCGGGCGCGGACGACTACCTGACCAAGCCGTTCGACCAGCACGAGTTGAAAGTCCGGCTGCGCGCGGGAACCCGCATCATCGATCTGCAGCGCCAGCTGATATCCGCCCGCGAGGAGCTGCGCGAGCAGGCCACCAAAGATTTCCTCACGCGGATCTGGAACCGGTCTTCGATTTTGGATGTGCTGTCGCGCGAGCTGGCGCGCGCTTCGCGCGAGAAGAGGTCGGTGGGCGTGGTGCTGGCGGACCTGGATCGCTTTAAGTCGGTCAACGACACCTACGGCCACTTCGCCGGCGATGCGGTGCTGCGCGAGTTCACGCGTCGCATGACGGCCGCGATGCGGCCTTACGATTCCATCGGGCGTTACGGCGGGGAAGAATTCCTGATCATCCTGCCGGGTTGCGACGAGCGCTGCACGGGCAACCAGGCGGAGCGCATGCGCGCGGCCCTAGCGAACGAGCCGATGATGATCGGAGACGAACCGCACGTGGTGACATGCAGCTTCGGGGCGACGAGTTGGCGGCCGGGGTCGGAATCGACTGCCGATGAGCTGATTCATCTGGCGGATGACGCGCTGTATATGGCCAAGCACCAGGGGCGCAATTGCGTTGCGGTGCTGAGTCCTCCGGGCGCGGAAGCCAACGCGCAGCACAAGTAGTGTCGAGAGGCCCGCTTGCAGGTCCTTCGGAAGTCTCGACACGGCACGCACGAGTGCGTGCGCCACGTGGCGCGAACTTTAGTTTGCCGCGTCGGCACTCCTGCCGACGCTAGGAACCGAAACAGCCTTCCGCTTTTTATCCCGCATCCATACGACGATGCGATATCCCAGCAGCACCGCTACGATTGCGGCGTACATGAGAGGCAGACGGATATCGGATTTCACCAGCCACCAGTAGTGGATCACGGCTGCGACGGCCGACACATACACCAACCGGTGCAGCCTCTTCCAGCGCTTGAAGCCTAGCCTGCGCACCCAGCCTGCCGTGGACGTGATCGCCAAAGGCAGCATGGCGACCAGGGCCAGCATCCCGATGGTGATGTAGCGACGCTTGGCGATGTCTTCCCAAATCGCCTGGATCGTGTTCTGCCGCGGATCCAGAATCAGCCAGACGCAGAAGTGGAGGCAGCCATAGAAGAAGGCGAACAGTCCAATCATGCGGCGGAAGCGGGTGATCTGCGGCCGGTTCAGCAGCATCCGCAAGGGCGTGATGCACAGGGTGAAGCAGATGAACCGGATGGTCCAATCGCCCGTGTAGTGGGTGATGAACTCGATCGGATTGGCGGTGACGAACTCGGTCGGATCGGGACTCTGGTAGGCTTCCCAACACCACCACAGCAGCACCCCCAGAGGGACCAGGGAGAGGACAAACACCGCGACCTTGGTCCAGGGACTGGAGAGGAATCGATTCATGCTGCCGATACGCCCCGGCGGCGCGGATTAGTGGTACTTGACCAGATCCATTCCGCTGTACAGGCTGGCCACCTGCTCGCCGTAGCCGTTGAACTTCACTGTCGGAATGCGCGTGCCTTGGCCCAGGAATCCACCGCCTAGCCGCTGCTCTTCTTTCTGGCTCCAGCGCGGGTGGTCGACTTCCGGATTCACGTTCGAGTAGAAACCGTATTCACGCGAAGAGTACAAGCCCCAATCCGTAGGCGGCTCTTTCTCGACGAAGCGGATCTTGGCGATCGATTTGATGCTCTTGTACCCGTATTTCCAGGGGATCACCAGCCGGATCGGCGCGCCGTTTTGGTTCGGCATGGTCTCGCCGTACATGCCGAAGGACAGGAGCGTGAGTGGATGCATGGCCTCATCCAGGCGCAAGCCTTCGACGTAGGGGAAGGGGATTCCGGCTTCGCGCGGCGATAGCATCGCCTTCGAATCGTAGTAGGTCTCGAAAGCCACGTACTTGGCCTTGCCGGTGGGCTGGACCTGTTTGAGTAGCGTGCTGAGCGAAAAGCCGATCCATGGCACCACGATCGACCAGCGCTCCACGCAGCGGTGCCGATAGATGCGCTCCTCGGGCGGAGTGAGCTTCATCACCTGATCCAGACTCAGGGTCTTGGGCTGCATGACCTCGCCTTCGATATGGATGGTCCAGTCCGCGGGCACTTTCCATTTCGGGGCATTGATGGCCGGATCTTCTTTCCCCGTGCCGAATTCGTAGTAGTTGTTATAGCCTGTGACGGTCGCCTTAGGCGACAACTTTTCGTTTCCGAGGTTGTGATAAGGACCGGTTTTCACCAGGCCGCCGATCGCACCTGTCGCCAGCGCGGATGAGGGCAACGCTAGCGCCCCCAGGGTCGCGGCTCCCGCGCCAATAAAGCGGCGCCGGTTCAGGTAGACCTCTTTGGGCGTGACATCAGAATAACGGAGGTCGGCAGGTTTCCGGATCAGCATGGTTCACAGTCTCCCTTCCAATGGTAACTCCAGAGCAACATATCCGGCGCCCGGGCCGGCTTATTCCCGAATCAGTAGTGATCCCCCGCCGTAACCGGCGGGGCCACTAATCA
>JADMIO010945868.1_pt1 | contig 10431 bp, 6 predicted proteins | sample 8958161 | NCBI WGS metagenome assembly JADMIO01 (sample SAMN16585339, study PRJNA669376) | soil metagenome | isolation source: Crop rotation soil | place: USA: Cullars Rotation, Alabama | collected 2011
TCGGTTCCGCGACATGATCCTCTCTCGCGGATCAACCGTGGATGCCGCGACGCTCTACCGGAATTTCCGGGGAAGAGATCCGAACGTAGAGGCGCTGCTCGAGGAGAGAGGGTTAAAGACGAGCGATTCATCTGTGAAGCCACAGTAGGGATTGAGGCGTTCGGACTAAACCGCCACAGTCCGCCGATCTGGTTGTTTGGTCCGAACGGCTCAATCTCTTTTTTGAGGCGGCGTATCCTGCCAGTACCCATGCGACGCGAGTCTCTTCCCCGATGCATCGTACCCGACCGCGGGCATATCGCTCACTCCGGTCGCATCGATCCAGTTGTTATAGAACTGGAATAGCGCGCAGACGGTGATTGCGTCGTAGAGCGCTTCGTCCGACCAGCCCGCTTTCTTTGCCGTATCGACATCGGCCTGACCGATCGACGTGGAGTTGGCGACCATCTTCCTTATGAATGTGTAGAGCGCTCGATCCTTCGCGCTGATGGGCGCCGAGTCGAGATTCTCGAGTATCGCCTGAATTAAAGAGCGATCACCGTGCAGCTCCGCCGCGACCGCGGCGTGTGAGCCAATTCAGAAGAGGCACTGATTGAGCTTCGAGGTGAAAGCTGCGATCAGCTCGCGCTGCCACGGCGGCAGCGGCGACTGCCCGCGCATCACTCCCTGCGTAAAACGCGACAGATGGTCGGTGCGATCAGGCTTGAACGCGAGCAAATGCTGGATCTGCGGAATCGGCATCCCCGCCTCGCGCATCATCCTGAACCGCGTCGCGTACGGTTCAGGCGCAAGGTGGGATTCGACGTCGTGCAAAAACATTGGATGCATTTGCGAACAATAAGTCTTGGATCGACGGAGAGGCTAGATCTTCAGACTGCGGACTGAACGGCGCACTACCTCGCTGAGCGCTGTTAGCTTCACGCTGACCGCTTAGCGCTGCAAGCGACAGGACAGATCGCGACCTCACAGAGGAAACGCGGTCGGTTCGCTTTTATCCGAAGAGGCTTGTCCCGTCGCAGGCAGCGCCAAGCGGTCAGCGTGCAGCTATCAGCGCTCAGCGAGGTAGTGCGCTTCTAAAGTCCGTAATCCGCCGCTGTGTACGCTATCTGACGCCCACCAACCTGTCCTCACTCTAAAAAATGCTTGATCGATTCCTCTTCTTGACAATTTCTGCCCGCAGGCTCATTTAGGGGGGCAAAATTTGATCTGCGGGGGACGAGGCCCCGCCGGTTCAGGCATCCTAGACGAATCGGCGGTATTGGCACACCCGCGAGTCGAAAGCTCGAGAGTTCGGAACAGTCCCACCTCAATACCCGTGGAGGACCCCGTATGGCAGTAGTTCGTCGCTTTACTCTCGCGCTCCTCGTTGGCCTGCTATGGTCGACGAGTCTGGGCGCACAAAACCCGGTTCCGCCAAGCGGCACCATCACGGGTCGAGTCGTGGACGCTGACACCCAACAGGGTGTACCGGACGTGAGCGTCTTCGTCGAGGGAACCCGTCGTGGAGCTGTCACCGATGCGAATGGCGCATTCACCATCGGCGGCGTTCCCGCAGGAGCACAGACCGTACGCGCACGTCGCATCGGATACGGTGCGCCGGTCCAGAGTGTAAACGTTCCCAATGGCGGCTCGGTCAGCGCGATTTTCGCCATGAGCAAGCAGGCCGCGGTGCTCGAAGAAGTCGTCACCACCGGCTACGGAACGCAGCGCCGCCTCGCGATCACCGGTTCGGTCGCAACGGTTGATGCGGATCAGGCGAAGGTGGCCGTTCCCACCAACGTCACCAACCTGATCGAAGGCCGCGCCACTGGCGTCCAGGTCACCCAGAACAGCGGTGAGCCCGGTGCCGGCGCGCACATTCTGATTCGTGGCGGTACGTCGATCTCCGGCGGCAATGAGCCGCTCTACGTCATCGACGGCGTCGCAGTCTCGGGCAATCAGATCGAGCCCGGCGGCGTCGGCATCGGCGGTGATCCTCCGCTCCCGCGCAACCCGCTCGACTTGATCAACCCTGCCGACATTCAGTCGGTGACGATCCTCAAGGATGCAGCCGCCGCCGCGATCTACGGCGCGCGCGCAGCCAACGGCGTGATCCTCATCGAGACCAAAAAGGGAAATGCTGGCGGGCCGAGCATGGAGTACGAGTTCTCAGCCGGTACGGCTTGGAACCCGAAGAGCCTCGGACTGCTGACCGCTTCGCAGTTCCGTGACTTCATTTCCGCGAACGTGCCCGGTGCAGTCGCTGGCGAAGGAACTGCCAACACGGACTGGGAAGGCTCGCTGATGCGTCACGCTCCGACGGTCAATCACAACCTTTCGTTCGCGGGCGGTTCTGCCAGCACGACCTATCGTGCTTCGCTCAACTACTTCGATCAGGAAGGCGTGGTTATCGCCAACGGCATGAAGCGCTATCAGGCCCGCGTGAACGGCACGCACCAGGCGATCGACGGCAAGCTCCGCATGGCGCTCAACCTCACGGGCTCGCACGTCATCAACGATTATCTACCGTTTAACGAAAACACCGGCTTCGAGGGCGGTGTTTTTATTAACATGGTGAACTACAACCCGACTCGTCCGATCACGGTTACCGATCCGACGACCGGCGTCACCAGCTACTACGAGATCGGCCCCGGCGGTCAATCGGTCCGTAACCCGGTCGCACTCGCCAACCAGATTCTCGACAAGGGCGTCTCCGATCGTACCCTCGGCAATGTCTCCGCCGACTACGATCTGTTCCCAGCGCTGACCGCGCGCGTGAACATCGGCATCGACCGCACCGCGGGCGATCGCAACTTCTACGCGCCGATCATCAGCGCGTTTGGCGCCGGCTTCAACGGACTCGCACAGCGCGCAAATCGCGATGAGCTCTCGAAGCAGCTGCAGACGCTGCTCACGTTCCATCCGACCCTGAGCAACTCGAGAGAGCTCGACTTGGTCGGCGGTTACGAGTTCAACGGCAACACCGTGAATGAATTCGGCGTGCAGACGCGCAACTACCTCACCGACGCTTTCACCTTCAACAGCCTCGGCAGCGGTAACACCGTCGAACCGCCGTACTCGTTCGAAACCGACACGCGCCTCGTTTCATTCTTTGGAAGAGCGAACGTCGGGCTCGCCGATAAGTACTTCGCGACCTTCGTGCTTAGAAAAGACGGTGCGTCGCAGTTCGGTGAGAACCACAAGTGGGCAACCTTCCCGGCGATTTCCGGTTCGTGGCGCCTGAGCCAGGAGTCGTGGATTCCGACGGGACCGTTCAGCGAGCTCAGACTCCGCGCTGGATGGGGCAAGCAGGGTAACCCGGCAGTGCCGGCGTACTCGTCACTGATTCTGCTCGGCGCCAGCGGTGGCTCACGCTATCCGTTCGGCGATAACCCGGCGACCGGTATCACCCCGCTCAGAAACGCCAACCCGGATCTGAAGTGGGAAGAGACGGCGCAGACCAACATCGCACTCGACTACGGCTTCCTCAACAACCGCTTGAACGGCAGCCTCGAGTACTACGTCAAGAACACCCACGACCTGCTGCTCACCGTGCAGGTGCCGCAGCCGGCAGTGGTCGGCGATCGTCTAGAGAACATCGGCAAGCTCCAGAACAAGGGAGTGGAATTCTCGCTCGATGGGCTCGTGATGCAGCGCAACGACTTTACCTGGAATGCGGGTTTCGTCTTCTCGCATGACAAGAACAAGATCGTCGACCTCGGCACGCGTACCTTCATTCCGGATGCCCTAGCCAGCGGTCAGGGTCAGTCCAACCAGTTCACCCAACGCATCATGGTTGGCCAGCCGATCGGCACCTTCGTCGGTCCGCAGTTCGCCGGCTGGGATGCAAACGGCATTCAGCTCTTCAACCACTACACCGTCGACGCTAACGGCGTCAGAACGCTGGCGGGCCAAGTCACGTCAGCTGGAATCACTGGCGACGATTACGTGATCCTCGGCAATGCGAACCCGAAGTACACCCTGGGTCTGCACACCAACGGACAGTGGAAGAAGTTCGACTTCAGCATGCTCATTCACAGAGAAGCCGGCCAGAAGATCTTCAACAACACGGCGCTGGTTTACTCGACGAAGGGCAATGCGCTCCAGGACAAGAACTTCCTGGCGTCAGCGCTCAACGACCCGACCGACATCCACGAGTCGGCGATCTATTCGTCCCGCTGGATCGAAGACGGATCGTACACACGTCTCGCCAACGTTACGCTTGGCTACACCTTCGATATGCCGGCCTTCACCGGCCTTGGCAGAGGCGCTCGCGTCTACGTCTCGGGTGATAACCTCGGCCTGTGGACCCCGTACACCGGATACGATCCGGAAGTCCACTCGCAGCTGCCGGGCATTGCACCGCGCGGCATTGATTACCTGCACTATCCTCGTCCGCGCACGATTACGGGAGGTCTCCGTGTCTCGTTCTAACCGACTTATGACCAACAAGATTCTCACCGCCGGCGTCTTCGCACTGATCGCGCTCGCACCGGCCTGTACGGACCTCACCGAGGTCCCGAAGAGCGCAATTACCCCAGAGAACTTCTACCGCAATGCGGACGAAGCTCTCGGCGGAGTGGCGTCGGTGTACGCACAGCTCCGCTCCACCTATGACAACAGCTACAACATCTCGGAGGTTACGACCGACGAGATCATTGTGCCAACGCGTGGCCAGGACTGGTACGACAACGGCAAGTGGCTGGACCTTCACCGTCAGACCTTCACGCCAAACAGTCCGGCCGGTCTCGACCTGATCAACAACTCGTGGGTTGACCTCTTTATCGGTGTCGCGCGCGCCAACGTCGTGCTCCACGGCATCGCGCTGAACAATTTTGAGGGCAAGCCGACGATGGTGGCAGAACTCCGCACACTTCGCGCGTTCTACTACTACATGCTGCAGGATCTGTTCGGTGGCGTGCCGATCGTCTGCGAAGAAGCAGGCAATGCTCTCTGCACCGGCACCGACATCGCCGAGCGTCCGAGAAATACACGCGCCGAAGTGTTTGCTTTTATCGAGAGCGAGCTCAAGGCGGCGAGACCTGATCTCCCGGCGACGTGGCCGGCAGACATGAATGGTCGCGTAACGCAGGGCACGGTTGACGCGATTCTGGCAGATCTGTATCTGAACGCACAGGTCTTCACCGGCACCGTGTCGGCGACCGGTCTGCAGGCGGGCACTGCCCACTGGCAGGACGCTCTAAATTCGGCGAACGCCGTGATCAACTCGGGCAATTACACGCTGACCACCGACGCCAATCAGGGTTGCACCGGCACCGGTTGCGGCTGGCGCAAGAACTTCACGGCGGACAACTACAAGTCGCCGGAAATCATCTTCGCGATCAAGTTTGCCGCAGTCACGGATATGGGGAACAACATGCTGATGCGGGCGCTGCACTACCATCAGTACAGTGGCGCCAACGAGCCATGGAATGGATTCTCCGCACTCGCCGACACCTACGCTTCGTTCGATCCGAACGACGCGCGCAAGCAGATTTTCCTGGCGGGTCCGCAGGTGAATCTGGTAACCGGTCAGCCGGCTACCGATCGTCAGGGCAATCCGCTGGTCTTCGATCCGAACATTCCTGACGTGACGTCAGCGACCGAGGGTCAGGGTATTCGCATTGCGAAGTGGCCAGTCGATCCGGCTCACGTCAATCAGGATGCCGGTAACGACTATGCCCATTTCCGTCTCGGCGAGATGTATCTGATCAGAGCCGAGGCAGAGAACGAGCTGGGTCAGACTCCGCAGGCGATCGTGGATATCAACACCATCCGCGCCCGCGTCAACGCGCCGCCGCTCGCTGCAGGACTTTCGCAGCAGCAAGTGCGCGATGCGATCCTCAAGGAGCGTCTGTTCGAGCTCACCGCGGAAGGCAAGCGCCGCACTGATCTGATTCGTTTTGGCCAGTTTACGTCGGGAACCTGGTACGCGAAGACGGTAAACGCGCCCTACAAGATTCTATTCCCGATTCCGCAGACGCAGATCGAGACCAACCCGAAGCTCGAGCAGAATCCGGGTTATTAATCTCGCGCAGTAACTCTTACTCCTCATCATGGCCTGCTCTCTTCGGAGGGCAGGCCATGATGCGCTAAGGTGCCAAATATTTTGAAGTTCAGGTTCGTTCTTCCCGCCCTTTGTGTGCTCGCCGCCTGCAGCGGCTCCGACAAAAAACAGGGAACCATTGGCGACGCGAAAGCGCCACCAGTCGACGGCAAACTCTTCACACTGCTTCCGTCGAGCTACACCGGTGTCCACTTCGAGAACCGGCTGCAGGACTCGCCCGACTTCAACGTCTTCACCTACCGCAACTTCTATAACGGCGGCGGCGTCGCCGTCGGCGATCTCAACGGCGACGGCTTGCCCGAGGTGATGCTGACGTCCAATCAGCACGGCGCTCATCTCTACCTGAACAAAGGGAATTTCCGCTTTCAGGAAATGACCGACGAGGCGGGTGTCACCGGTAAGCAGTCATGGGTCACCGGCGTGACGTTCGCGGACGTCAACGGCGATGGCAGGTTGGATATCTACGTCTGCTATGCCGGACCAACCGCGGGTGCCGCGCGAGCGAACGAGCTTTACATCAATCAGGGCAACGACCAGAACGGCGTGCCGACCTTCAAGGAGATGGCGAAGCAGTATGGCCTCGACGACGAAGGCTATTCTACCCAGGCAGCGTTTCTCGACTACGATCGCGACGGCAAGCTGGATCTGTTCCTCGTGAACAACTCGTATCGGCCGGCCAACAGCTTTGGCATGCGTAACACCCGCAACACCCGCGATCCACTCGGCGGCGAGAAGCTTTTTCACAACGACGGCAACGGCCACTTCACCGACGTCAGCGCGAAGGCGGGCATCTACGGGCCGGAGATCGCTTTTGGCCTCGGCGTCGTCGTCGCCGACGTGAATCGCGACGGGTGGCCCGACATCTACGTTTCGAACGATTTCTTCGAGCGCGATTACCTCTACATCAACAATCGGGACGGCACCTTCGACGAGCGTCTCGACCGGGAGATGCCGTACCTCTCCTACTTCTCGATGGGTCTCGACATCGCCGATATCAACAACGATGGCTGGCCCGACGTGTACACGACCGACATGCTGCCGGAAGACGAGTACCGCTTGCGCACCACCTCCAGCTTCGGCGATTGGCAATCCGGTCAGTTGATGGTAAAGAACGGCTTCCATCACCAGGTGATGCGCAACATGCTGCAGCTGAACAACGGCAACGGCACGTTCAGCGACATTGGACAAATGGCCGGCGTTGCTCGCACAGACTGGAGCTGGAGCGCACTCGCCGCGGATCTCGATCTCGATGGCTACAAGGACATCTACGTTACCAACGGCATCGCGAAGGACGTGACGTCTCAGGACTACGTGCGATACCTCGCCGACCCACGGACGATGGCTGCGGCAACCGCCAACAAGGGAAAGAAAGTCGACTTCAAGCAGCTGATCGATGCGATGACTTCGACCAAGCTCCAGCACTACGCGTTTCACAACAACGGCAATCTCACCTTCACGAATGAAGCGAAGTCGTGGGGACTGACGACGCCGAGCTTCGGCAGCGGCGCTGCATACGCCGATCTGGATGGCGATGGTGCCCTCGATCTCGTCGTGAACAACGTCAACGACGAAGCGTTCGTCTACCGCAACAACGCGCGCAAAATTCTCCCCGACAACCACTACCTGCAGGTGAAGCTGGACGGCGATGGGGACAATCGACTCGCTGTCGGCGCGAGGGTGACGGTGCAGGCGGGTGCGCAGACACTGTATCAGGAGGAGGCACCAACCCGCGGATTCCAGTCGAGCGTCGACTACATCCTGACCTTTGGACTGGGCAAAGTCGACACAGTGGAATCGGTGATGGTGAACTGGCCCGACGGCCGGGTGAGCAAACTGGCAAAGGTGCGTGCGAATCAGCGGCTGGAGATCAAGCAGAGCGAATCGGCAATGGCGGTTACCGGTGCTGAAGCCGTGCAGACACCTCGACAGATTTTCACCGACGTAACCGAGCGCGTGCGCCTGCCGTTCGTGCATCAGGAGAACGACTACGTCGACTTCAATCGCGAGCCGTTGATGCCCAGGAAGCTCTCGATCGAAGGACCGGCACTGGCGGTCGCCGACGTCAATCACGACGGACTCGACGACATCTTCATCGGCGGCGCCAAGGGTCAGCCGAGCGTGCTATTGATCCAGCGCCAGGATGGAAGTTTCGCTCGCAGCAACGAGAAGCTTCTCGCCGAGGATAGTACATCGGAGGACGTCGGCGCGGCGTTCTTCGACGCGAATGGTGATGGCAACCCGGATCTGTACGTCGTGACTGGTGGGAACGAGTTTTCCGAAGGCGCACCCGCATTGCTCGATCGACTGTATCTCAACGACGGCAAAGGCAATTTTAGAAAACCTGCCAACGCGCTACCAACGATCGCACAGAGTGGCTCGCGTGTCGCTCCAGCAGACTACGACGGCGACGGTGCCGTGGATTTGTTCGTTGGCGGTCGCAGCGTTCCCGGTCGCTACGGCGTCGATCCGCAGAGCGTGCTGCTAAAGAACGACGGCAAAGGACACTTCAGCGACGTTACCGATCGGGTCGCGCCCGGCCTCTCCCACATTGGGATGGTTACCGATGCGATCTGGAAAGACGTAGATGGTGATGGCCGAGTGGATCTCGTGTTAGTTGGCGAGTGGATGCCGATCACGATCTTCAGGAACGCGGGTAACGGCCGACTTGTGAAGATGGAGGCGCGCGGGCTCGAGAAAACCAACGGTTGGTGGAACAGAGTCGTTGCCGGCGACTTCAACGGCGACGGGAAGATCGATTTCATCGTCGGAAATCTCGGACTGAACACGCGGCTTCAGGCGAGTGCTACCCAACCGGTTACGATGTACGTCAAGGATTTTGCGCGGAACGGATTCGCGCAGCAGATCCTCACCTACTACAACAACGGCAAACAGTATCCGCTACCGCTGCGCGACGAGCTGCTGCAATCGGTTGCCCCGTTGCGAGACCGGTATCAGACCTACAAGTCATATGCAAATCAAACATTGGGAGACGTATTTCCGCCGCCGGAACTGGAGGGCGCAGTAGTCAGGAACGCGTACACCTTCGCGACTTCGTTCGTACGCAATAACGGCGATGGATCGTTCACTGTCACGCCGCTCGCAGCCGAGGCGCAGATCGCTCCGGTCTACGCTTTACTGACGGGCGACTTCAGCGGAACTGGAAAAACCGATCTTCTGCTGGCTGGAAACTTTGACGGCGTGAATCCGGAGATCGGGACGATGACGGCGGGCTTCGGCGCTTACCTGCGCGGTGACGGCAAAGGACATTTCTCGCCAGTGCGCGAGCTGGAAAGTGGATTCGAGGTTCCCGGCCAGGCGCGGGATATTCAGCGGGTCCGCACCCGGAACGGCGTGATCTACATCGTCGTGCGGGACAACGACAAACCACTCGTCTTTCAGGCGAGCGCGGACCGTTAGTTCGACGCTTGCTTGGTCTTGATTACGATTACCCCGTTCGCCGCGCGAACGCCGTAGAACGACAGGCTCGCCGCGTCCTTGAGTACTTCGATCGACGCGATATCGTGCGGATTGATGCCGTTGAGCGCGCCGTTCGGTCCGGCCTGAACCTCGGTGCCGTCGATGATGTACAATGGCTCTGTGTTGCCGTTGATGGAGCTGGCGCTGCGGACTCGAATCGCGAGGCTGCCGTTTGCGGTCATGCTGACCCAGACACCGGGCACCTTGGCGGAGAGGGTCTTTACGATCGCATCGTCGCCGGCGCGATCGAGCTCGTCGCTGGTTACAGTATTGGGCGCATGGGGCGCGAGAGTTTTGCCGTCATCAGTGAGCTCTTTCGGATGAACGGCATTACCGGAGACGCACGCGGTGGTGAGCCAAGAGATCGCGCAGAACGTAGCGACGCGAGTATTGATTGACACCATATGACGGTGGCACAAGGCCAGGAATGCTCCATCTAACATACGTGCATTAGGCATGCCCCGTAACAGTTTTCTACTGTTTACAGCGCCGTTCGCCGGGCTACTGCTGGCGTTCACCGCGTGCGGCCGCGATACCCGACCGCAACAGCCAAAACTGTTCGAGCTCCTCAAGCCGGAGCAGACGGGAATCACTTTCTCCAACAACCTTCCGGAGAAGGTCGACTTCAACATCCTGAACTATCTCTACTACTACAACGGCGCCGGTGTCGGGGTTGGCGACATCGACGGCGACGGTCTCCCCGATCTCTACTTCACCTCCAACCTCGGCTCCAACAAGCTCTATCGAAACCTCGGTAACTATCGATTCGAGGACATCACGACAAAGGCTGGCGTCGCTGACTCGATCGGATGGAAGACCGGCGTGACGATGGCCGACATCAACGGGGACGGCAAAGTCGACATCTACGTCTCAGGCGTCGATTACCTCGGCGAGCACAAAATTTCAAT
>JADMIO011347117.1_pt1 | contig 10430 bp, 10 predicted proteins | sample 8958161 | NCBI WGS metagenome assembly JADMIO01 (sample SAMN16585339, study PRJNA669376) | soil metagenome | isolation source: Crop rotation soil | place: USA: Cullars Rotation, Alabama | collected 2011
CAGCAGCGTCCGCAGCACGCGCGTTGCACCCAGCGCCGCCACGAGGCCGATCACGACACCCACAACGCTCATGACGGCCGCCTGCAGCAGGATCATCGCCACGACCGACTGCTGGTTGGCGCCCAGCGCCATGCGAATGCCGATCTCGCGCGTGCGTTGCGTGACGCCAAACGCCATCACGCCGTAGATCCCCATGCCGGCGAGCGTCAGCGCCATCGCGGCAAACAGCCCGAGCAACACTGCGCTGAACCGCGCCTGCGCGCTGGCGGCGCCCACACGTGCGGCCATCGTCTGCACGTCGTACACGGGATCGCGCGGACCGACTTCGCGCACCGCCGCGCGGGCCGCGCTGATGACGCCCGTTGGCTCGCCCCGTGTGCGCAGGAATACCATCATGCGAGAGATGCGGGCCTGGTTGTATGAGATGAACGCATCGGGCACCGGCACCGAATCGATGACGCCGTAGCGCACATCGCCGACGACGCCGATCACGGTCGCCCCGGTGTGAAAGCCGCCCTGCCACACCGCGACCTGCCGGCCAATCGGGTCTTCATTCGGGAAGAACTTCCTCGCCGCCGCCTCGTTGATCAGGACCACCTTTGGCGCGCCCAGCCGGTCGGACGCCTCGAACATCCGGCCCTTCTTGAGCGGAATGTGCAGGGCGTGGAACCACGACGGCGACACCCAGTGCACGCCCACCATCGCATTGTTGGTGGCCGACTGCGGCTTGTCGGGAAACGTGAGGATCGTGCCGTTGCATCCGCCGCTGAGCGGCGGGCAATCGGTGAGCGCAACTTCTTCGACTCCCGGAATCCCGGCCATTCGCGCCTGCAGCACGTCGTAGAAGCCCGGCATTGAATCAGGCGCGATCACGCCCGGCGGCACCGACAGCCGCAGCGTGAGCAAGTGGTCGGACTTGAAGCCCGGATCGATGGCGAGCGTGTTCGCCAGACTGCGCAGCATGAGGCCGGATCCGGCCAGCAGCACGAGCGCCAGCGCGACTTCGGTGACCACCAGTGTGCGGCGGCTGAACCCGATCTGTACGCCGCGCTGGCGAGACGCCGCGTTGCCGTCCTTCAGCGTATCGGCGACACGCGGCCGTGTGGCCTGCCATGCGGGCACAAGACCGAATACGAGTCCCACGACCAGTGTCACGACAAATGTGAACACCAGTGCGCGCGGATCGAGGTGAATGTTCGCGAAGCTCACCGCGCCAACATTGGAATCGAGCCCTTGCACCTGCAGCGTTTCCTGCGGGTTCAATGCGCTGAGGAGACGCGATCCCCACCAGGCGACCGCGACGCTAGCCACGCCGCCCGCGCCCGCGAGCATCAGGCTTTCCGTGAGCAGCAACCGCACCAGGCGTCCTCGGCGCGCGCCAATCGCGAGCCGGATAGCGATCTCGTGCTTGCGCGCGGCCGCCCGCCCCAGCAGCAGGTTGGCCAGGTTGACGCACGCGATGAGCAGTACCATACCCACGGCGCCAAACAGTACCAGCAGTGAACGCCGCAACACGGAGGCGATGCGGATGCTGTTGAGCGGTCGCGCGGCCGCCGACCACGCTCCACCCGAACCGGTGCTGACGGAGTTCTTGTCCATCGGTGTCGCGGCATAGATACGCCCGCCGAGCATCGCCGCTTCCGCCGCCGCCTGCCCCGGAGTGACCTGCGGTTTCAAGCGGCCGATCAGCGAATACTCCAGTGACCAGGAGTTGGTGTAGTCATCGGGCGCCATCACCGACGTGACGGGAATGAAGAAATCGCCGCGGCCCGACACGCCGTGAAACGCCGAGGGCACGACACCAATCACTTCGTACGCGGCACCGTTGATCTCCAGCGTCTTGCCGACCACGGCGGGATCGGCGTTGAAACGCCGCTGCCAGAGCGCATCGCCGATGACGACAGTATGCGGTGTACCGGGCGCTGCCGCGGCGTCGTCGGGAAAGTCGTGGCCCAGCACCACGGGAATGCCGAGCGTGGCGAGGTACTGCGAAGTGACGAGCTCGCCGCTGACGCGCTCGGGCTCGGTGCCGCCGATCACGAAATCCCGGCGGACGTGCAGTGCGAGCGCACTGTAGCTCTGCTGCTGGTCGCGAAAGAGGCGGTATTTCCGGTGGGACCATGCATCGCTATGCGAAGCATGCGTGGCTGGATCCACCGGCCCCTGCAAAACGATATCCATCAACCGGCCAGGCTCGCGGAACGGCAGCGAGCGCCACAGCATCGCGTCAATGGCGGAGAACAGCGCCGTGTTCGCACCGATGCCCACGGCCAGCGTGAGAATTGCGATGACGGTGAAGCCTGGCGTGCGGCGCAGGCCTCGGGCGGCGTAGCGGATGTCCTGGCGAAGATCGGACCACCATTCACGAGAAGCCATGCGCTGTTCCCTGCGTTCGGCGGAGTGATAGAGGATGTCGCGCACCTGATCGATAGGGCCGCCCATGCGCCGCAGTGCTTCCTGCATCGCCGCATCAGGCGTCATCCCGAGCGCCGTCAGTTGCTCGACTCGCGCGTCGACATGAAAGCGGAGCTCGTCGTCCAGTTGCTCGCGGAGCACCTCGCGACGGCGCAAGCCGAGCCGGAACAACCGGCGCACGCCCGCGCGAATGCCGTCCGGTGCGTCATGCATGAGTTACGCGGACCGCCCCGCGAGCACCGCCACCACGGTCCGCGCATAGCGCACCAGCGCCGCACTCTCGGCCTTGAGGTGCGCGCGCCCGGCGGTGCTCACCTTGTAGTACCGCGCGCGCCGGTTGTTGGACGTGACGCCCCATTCGGCCGAGACCAGCCCGCGCTCCTCCATGCGGTGCAGCGCCTGGTACAGCGCGCCGTCGTCAACATCGAGAAAGCCATCGGAGCGCTGTTCGAGCCAGTTGCTGATCTCGAAGCCATGCATGGGTGTGGTGGACAGGGCCTTGAGCACCAGAACGTCGAGGGTGCCCTTGAGCAGCGGGGAAGCCGGCATGGAAGTCTCCCTAGAGTCTCAGGGGAGTATCTGGGGGGAACGCCCTGCTGTCAAGGGCGGCGGTCGTCGGCCGCCTGTGACAGGCGGGGCCTCCCGCGACGTCCCCTCTGCAACCGTGGGCCCCGGCGCCGGCGCCTGCCCGGTTGGCGGGGCGATCTGAGTTGGACTGGAGGGCTACATGCTGCGCTGGGCTCTGATGTTCCTGGTTGTCGCGATCATCGCTGCCGTGTTCGGGTTTGGCGGGATCGCCGCAACATCGGCGGGGATCGCACAGATCCTGTTTTTCATCTTCCTCGTCGGGTTCCTTATCACGCTGGTGCTGGGGCTGGTGGCGGGTCGGAGGGTGCCGCCGCCGTGAGGGCAGTCGCGTTAGGCATTAGGCATTAGGCGTTGGGCGTTGGGCGCCTGCCCTGAGCGACCCTGAGCGAAGCGAAGGGGAGTCGAAGGGTTGGGCGCCTGCCCTGAGCGACCCCGAACGAAGCGAGGGCGAGTCGAAGGGTTGGGCGTTAGGAACGCAACGGGCGGCAACCTTCTGCCGCCCGCGGCGCTCCTCAGGTTCCCGTCTGCTTCGCTTCGCTAAGCATCAAGCGTCAGCGGTCAAACGTCAGCCTCTCGCAATACTGTCGTCACGCGTCCTGACTCCTGACAGCTGACTCCTGACAGCTGACACCTACTCCCACACATCCGCGCTCAACACCTCCACATGGATCAACCCCACCGATGGATCCATCGGCCCGCGCGGAAACCAGGCCGAAAACTCGGGACGCCATAGCGAACGGGCGCGACGCGGGTCGCGCTGAATGCGTGCGGTACCATTGAGCACCATGCAGCGATCGGTGTCGCGATCGACGCACGTCACAAGCACGGTGGGGCACGCGCGGAGCTGGCTGGCGATCGGTGCATCCATCGGAGTGACGAACCACAAGTCTCCATCGAACTCCGCGGCGGGGACTTCCATGGGCCGGGTGTGGAGGAGCCCTTGCGCGTCACGCGTCGTGAGCATCACCAGGCGCGATCCGCGCAGGAATGCCCGCAACTCCTTCACGGCCTCGGCACGCGCTGCCGAGGGGGCCGTGGGTTCCGTCGCGACCAGATCCCAATCGATCGAGATATTGGGGGCTGCGGCTGCGGTCATTGCCACCTCGTGTGGACCGAAAAACAAAGCGGGCGTGTCGATCGGACCGATTGTCCGAGCGTCACGCCCGCATCCCGCGAGACCGGGTCTCGCTTGACCGAACGGATGGAGCCAGGAAGGCGCCATCGTCTATGTCGTACGTCCCTAGTATGGGACTGCGTTCGCGGTCGCGCAAGGGGTAGCTGTGCGGAGGTCCCCGGGCGCGCCGTCTCCCCACGGCCCAACACTTCACCACTACTTCTTGGGGGGAAAAATGTCCCTGGATTCCATGCAGGACCTCCTGGTCGACCAGCTTCGCGATCTCTACAGCGCGGAGAATCAGCTCATCAAGGCGCTGCCGAAGATGGCGAAGGCTGCCTCGTCACCGGCGCTGAAAAAGGCCTTTGAGTCGCACCTGGAAGAGACGCGGACACACGCCGAGCGTCTGGCCGAGATCTTCAAGACGTTCGAAGAGCGACCAACGGGCAAGAAGTGCAAGGCCATGGAAGGCCTGATCGAAGAGGGCTCCGAGATCATCGGCGAGGATGGCGCCGAGGCCGTGCTCGACGCAGGAATGATTGGCGCCGCGCAGAAGGTGGAGCACTACGAGATCGCAGCGTATGGGACGGCGATTACTCACGCCGAACTGCTGGGCCTGGCCCGGGTCGCCAAGATCCTCAAGCAGACACTTGCCGAGGAGGAGGCGGCCGACAAGAAGCTGACCCAGATCGCGGAGTCGGAAGTGAACGAGGAAGCCCTGGCGGTGGCGGGGGTCGACTCAGACGAGTAAGCTGCCGGGGTGACCAGTACCGCCTTTCCTGCCACAGCGACGCCGGTCGGCACGACTGCCGATCGGCGTTCGCGACTCATCGCCACCGCTGCCGCCGTATTCCTCGGGCTGATCGCGCTGGCGGTGCTGGCCGCCGCCGTGCTTGGCATCGCCCCGGCGCGTGATCCCCTTCGCGCGCATCCTGCCCTGGCCGTCAACGGCGCCATCGGCTTGCTGCTGCTCGCCACCGGATTCCGCGCCTACGCCGTCGGCAGAACTGCGTGGCTGCGTGTGGCGGCAACCATCGCGTTACTGCTCGGCCTCGCGACGCTGATGGAGTACCTGTTCGACATTCATCTTCCGATCGATGTCGCGCCCGGCGTATTGGCGGCGGGCGGCAGCGATCATGCGGGGCGCATGAGTGTCGCGCGCGCCGTCGACCTGCTGCTCGGTGGCGTCGGGCTGCTGGCCCTCGAGCTGCAAGTTCGCCGAATTGGCGCGGCCGTCGCGGGGGTGTGCGGCTTCGTGCTTTCCGCCGTCACGCTCGGCATGGTGCTGTCGTGGGGCACCAACCTGCTCGATGGATTGTCGAGCGCCAACATGATAGGAGTGCCGGGACTCACGGCGGTTGTGGCGCTGACCATTGGCGTCGCGCTGATCGTGCTCGCGTGGCGGCTCGACTGGTCGCTCCCGTTTCCCGCGTGGGTTTCCTGGGCGGTAGGCACCTCGTCGTTGATCACGACGGTGTTCGTGTATGCGGCAATCAAGCGGGCCGAATCCCTCGGAATAGGTGGCGCCAGCGAAGAGCGCGCGCTCGATCTCGCCAACCTGATTGTCGGTCTGGGAATCATCGTGAGTATCCTGCTCACGCTCACGCTCCGGCTATTTCGGCAATCGGTCGCCATCGCGCGGGCCGCCGAGCGCACGCGCTTCGCGAGCGTGGTGGAGTCGGCCACCGACGGGTTGTGGGAGTACGACTTGCGCAGCGGTGAAGCGCGCTACGCGCGCAACCTGTGGCAACTGCTTGGCTACGATCCGGAGGAAGAGCCGACGCGCACCTGGGGAAGCCTGGTGCATCCGGAAGACATTGCGCGCGCGAAGGAAGCGATGGACGCGCACCTCGCTGGACGTGCCGATACATATGAGGCGGAGTACCGCATCAAGTCGCGCAGCGGCGAATGGCACACCATGATGACGCGCGGCCGCATTGTTGAACGGGATGAATCCGGGCACGCGACGCGCGTTGTGGGCATCATGGCGGACACCACGAAGCGCAAGCGCGCCGAAGCCGCGCTGGCTGACAGCGAACGGCAATTCCGCGCCGTGTTCAACAGCGGATTCCAGTTCCAGGCGCTGCTCGACCTGGACTGCAACCTGCTCGAGGCCAACAAGACCTCGCTGGAATTCGCGGGCGTGTCGGCGGATTCTGTGCGCGGAAAGCCATACTGGGAAACGCCGTGGTGGGCCGGCAATCCGGAACGCGTCGCCCGGTTGCAACGCGGTTGCGCGCGGGCCGCGGTCGGCGAGACCGTATCTTATCAGGAGAGCATCCACGGCGGCGGGGGGCGGCACGCGCTGATCGATTTTTCGCTCAAGCCGGTGTACGACGACCGCGGCGGCGTGGTTCAGCTGCTCGCCGAAGGTCGTGATATCACGAAGCGCAAGCAGGAAGAAGACACGGTCCGCGAAATGGATGCGCTCACGACCATTGGTCGCGTGGCCGCCCGTGTTGCGCACGAGATCAACAATCCGCTGGCCGGGATCTCGAATGCGTTCCTGCTGCTGAAGGACGCCATCCCCCCGACTCACCCGCATTATTCATACGTGGGGGCGATCGAGCGGGAGATCGCCCGGATTGCGACGGTTACTCGCCAGCTCTATGAGACCTACCGGCCCGAGCGCGAACAGGCCAAGGTCGCGTCGGTTCCCGTGGTCGTGGCCGAGGCGGTTCGCTCGCTGGAACCCGCGAGCCGGGCGTCAAACGTTCGGGTGGAGGTCGATACGACGGCAGCGCACGGATCGCTGCCCATCCCGGCCAGCCTGCTGCGTCAGGCGGTGACCAACCTGGTGCAGAACGCCATCGAGGCCTCGCCGGTGGGCGGCACCGTGTCGGTGCGTGCCTGGCGCGAAGACTCGTGGTTTGAATTGTCCGTGCGCGATCGCGGGCCGGGCGTGCCGGAGGGACTGCGCGAAGAGATCTTTCATCCGTTCGTGAGCACCAAGCCCCGCAGCGCCGGCGGGCTCGGGCTGGGCCTGTCACTGGTGCGCCGCTCCGTGCAGGCGCTCGGCGGGCGCATAGAGATTCATGATTGTGAAGGCGGTGGGGCGGAGTTCGTGATCCGCCTGCCGCTTGCAACCTTGAGGGAGGGCGGGGAATGACCGATCGAGGACGGATCCTCATCGCCGATGACGAACCGACGTTCCTGGCGGCCACGGCCGACCTGCTGCGCCGCGAAGGCTACGCCGTCGACACGGCGATCGACGCGAATGCAGCGCTCGCCGCAATCCGCGGGGCTGAGTACGACCTCGTGATCAGCGATCTCGAGATGCCCGGCAACCAGAACCTGCGACTCGTGCGCGAACTCGCGCTCGAGGCAGGCGGCTTGCCGATCATCATCATCACCGGATTTCCGTCGACCGAATCGGCGATGGCATCCATCGAGCTGCCGGTGTCGGCCTACCTGCTCAAGCCGGTGCAACTCGACGAACTGCTGCTGCGCGTCGAGGCAGCCATCGCGCGGTTCCGGGCCTACCGCACGATGCGGCGGACCGAAGAGCGCCTCGAAAAATGGCGCGAGGAATACCGGCAGATCTCGGCGACGCAGGTGTCGACCAAGGCGGCCAATCCACCGGTCGATGCGTTCCTTGCCCTGACACTCCGCAACGTGATGGGATCGCTCAGCGATCTTGAACTGATGGGACACGCACTGAGCGGGCACAAGGTCGAGGCGCACCCGTGCCAGCTCATCAACTGTCCGCGAGGCGCACAGCTGCAAGCAGCCATTCGCGAAACGATCGACGTGCTCGAGGAAACCAAGGCGTCGTTCAAGTCGAAGACGCTGGCGGCGCTGCGGCAGAAACTGGAGTTGCTGGTAGAGTATGTCTGAGATGTCAGCTATCAGGAGTCAGCTGTCAGCAGGCGTCGGCTATCAAGGGTCAGCTGTCAATAGGCGTCAGCTATCAAGGGTCAGCTATCAGGAAAAATGATCCTGCTGATTCGGAATCGCCGATTGCGTTTGGGAGAATGTGATTGCGCGCGGGCGCGTGAGATTGCACTCCTGACAGCTGACGCCTGACAGCTGATGCTTCACCTGACAGCTGACATCTGAAAGCTGACGCTTCGGATCGCTGTGCATTTCCTGTAACGATCATCGTCCCATTGCCAACCGAACTCCCGGCACTTGCGGGCCCGATTCGGAGTTGGTATATAATTCAGCACAGAGGCTGGACATGATGGTCCAGCCACCTTGGCGTACGGAGCACGGCTCCGTGAGTCGAAGGCGCGCGACGAAGCTTATCGAGCTTCCGCGCGCCTTCTTGTTTTCTACCAGGTCGACACGTGCCACGGGGGACCTGCGATGGTGATGCGCAACGCGGCGAGCGAACTGCGGTTCGGTGAAGGCATGGGCGAGTTCATGACTTTCACCACAGACGCGTATTCACGATCGGAACCGCGCGCGACTGCCGGCGCGGAAGCCAACGCGTCGCGTCTCGGTGGCAGCGATGCGCACTCCAATGCTGGTTCGCGCATCGACAGCGATGCCGCCCGCGCCAGCAAGACCTGAACGGATAGAACGGAACGTACCAATGACATCACCCGCACCGCTCCGCCAGCCGATCACTCCGCGCGAATCATTGCGCGGAGCTGACGTGCGCGTTGCGCGTGCGGCTACCAACGTCGGGCCGGTAGCATCTTCGATGCTGATGGCGCGGGGAAGACATCACCATCCGGTGCTGCACGCACGCAGTGCAGCGCCGCGAGACTGGAGTGATCCGGAAGAAGTCGGAGCTTCAGGGTCGATGTCCCGGCCCACTTCTGAGCAATCCCCCGTCGCGAAAGCGGCGTCGGGCTTCGTCGCCCTGGGCGACCTGATCATGCAGTGGTTCGAGAAGCACGGAGCATCCCGATGCTACGACTGGTAGGCAGTACGGCGATCGGCGCGCTGCTGGCGGCGCCAATCGGTTTTGCGGATTCCATGCCCGCGGTGCTCGCGGGCACGGCGCGGTTGATCTTCTTGCTGCTCGCGCTCAGCAGCATCGTGTTCATGGCCCTCGGCGCGTTCTGGAGCCGGCGCTGGCCGGTGTGATGGTCGCGCCGCCACCACGGCGGCGCATCCTGCCTTACTTGAGTTGTTCCTCCTTCATCTCGATCTCCACCCGCTCCCCCTTGATATCCAATCGCAAGCGGTTGAACACGCTCATGTACTGGTTGGCGATCCACACCAGTGCAAACCCTGCGAGCACAAATCCGCGCCAGTCGGGCATCAACAGGCGATAGCCGGTAAGCGCGATCGCTCCTGCCGTGACATAGTGGCTGAAACAGTACTCGCACGTAAATAGATAAAAAAACTTGCGGACGTACCACCGGCCCGCTGCCGCACTTCGTCGCTGGAAATACTCACGCGGCTCGCGAAAGACCTCTTCGTGCGTAATTGTCCACGATACGCACGCGATGGGGATTGCCAGCACAAACAGCCACAAGACCTGCACGCCTGTCGACATCATCTGGCACCTGCGAAGGTAGTAGACGCGATGAAATGATAACGTCTCGCTCTTCGCGATACGCACGCACTTCGAGTGTTACGTGAGGTCGTGCATGCCCGTCGAGATTCCTCGTCCCACAACGCTGCCAGGACCGGGCGATCGGTCCGCACACCATCACGAAACACGTCATTGCAAGGAGTGGGCATCATGCGACACAACAACGAGCGAAATCGCGGCTCCGAGCAGGAGTGGAGCGATGAGGGCTCGCGCGGCCGGCAGGATCGTGGCGGCTCGCGCGGCATGAATCGATGGCAGGGCGAGGAGATGGAGCAGGGGCAGGAGTACAATGGCCGCGGCGGCCGGTCGGGCAACGATTATCAGACCGAACAGTACGGCAACGAGTCGGCGTATGAGAGCGACTACGGCTACCCGCAGCGCGGCAGCTACGGCAACCGTGGCCAGGGAAGCTCGGGGTCGCGGGGCTGGGAGCAGGGAAGCGAGGGAAGCTCACCACGCGGATACGGGTCGCGCGCCGGCGGTTACGGTGGGTACCAGGGCGGCTCGTCGTACGGTGGTGGCCAGCGCTATCGCAATGACCGCGGCCGTGACGGGTATGACCGCGGGGACATGGGCACCGGCGGCATGGGTGGTTACGGCGGCGGCTCCATGATGGGTGGCAACGAGGAGAACTGGGGGGGCCCGGAGTTCGGCACCGAGTACGGGGGCGGTTCGTCGTCGAGCTGGAGTTCTCGCATGGCGAGCGGACGCAGTGGATTCGGCGGTGGCCCGGGCCGCACCAATGAGGGCTACAACAACTACGGCGGGTCTTCACAGGCCGATGGTTGGAGTGGCGGCGGTCAGTCGCAGCAGCGCGGCGGG
>JADMIO011478778.1_pt1 | contig 10430 bp, 11 predicted proteins | sample 8958161 | NCBI WGS metagenome assembly JADMIO01 (sample SAMN16585339, study PRJNA669376) | soil metagenome | isolation source: Crop rotation soil | place: USA: Cullars Rotation, Alabama | collected 2011
GACCAGGCAGCGATGGAAGTGCTGGAATTAGCGCCGTTCGGGTGCGGGAATCCATCGCCCGTGTTCGCGTCCTTTGGCGTGGAGGTCAGCGGTCCCGCCGAGATCTGGAAAGAAAAGCACTTGAACGTCCGCTTGCGCCAAGGTGGGCGCAGCCTGCGCATCAAAGCGTGGAACTTCGCGGAGCGCGTTGGAGAATTCGCGCCAGGCGCGAAGTTGGACACGGCGATCGTGATCGAGGACGACCCGTTCTCAGCGAGTCGCGGCTACTCTCCGTGGTGTGTCGTCCTCAAGGACGTACGTCCGGTCTAGCGACTGGCCGGCGGCACGATGCCGTTCAGACGGGCGTAAACCACCATCTGGCCGTAATGATCGAAGCTGTGCCAGATGGGTACATTCGCCATGTAGATTCGCGCCACTTTGTTGTTGCCGAACGCCGACTGCACCTGGTCAGTCGAATTCTGATTCGTCAGCTTTGCCATAGCCTTATGCGCGTAAGCGAATGCGTCCTTCAGGTACTTGACGATTGCGTCTTTTGATGTCAGACCCGCCGGTCCGTTCTCGCTCGCGCGCCATCTCGCTCGGGTTCTTTTCGCCCAGGACCGCCGCCGAACAGGCGTACATGACAGCCGCGACGTGGGAGACCTGCTGACCGAACGTCCGGACCTTCTTGAACTCCCCGCCGGTGGGTGTAAACCCGTACTTCTCTGCCGGCATCGCTTCGGCCAGCGGTACGAATTCGCTCTCCACCATCTTGAGCTGCTCATCCATCACCTTGCTCATCCCAGGCGCGGCGTTGTCCGCGGCCAACAGCGGAAGTGCGCAGATCGCAAGCAAAAAGAATCGTCTCATTGTCTTTCACCTCGGATTCACATCATTGTACGCGAGGCATAAAATCAGACTATGGAATCCGAAATAGTGTACCGGCGGCTACAGCAGCATCTGGATCGAATGCCGGTCGGATTTCCGGCGACGGAGTCCGGCGTTGAACTTCGCATCCTGGCACGACTGTTCACCGTGGAGCAGGCCGAGATCGCCCTTGAACTCAGCGCGGTTCCGGAATCTCTCGCAACCATCCATAAACGCCTCCGGACCCGTCTGACCCCGGAGGAACTCCAGGAAAAGTTAGACCGAATGGCGGATCAGGGACTGATCATGGCCTTCCCTGGAGCGAGCGGGTTTCACTACGGGAAACTGATGTGGGTCATTGGAATTTATGAGCGGCAGTCGAAACGGCTGACTGCGGAACTGGAGTGGGATTGCCGGCAGTATCTCGAGGAGGCGTTCGGTAGGGCATTGCACTCGGGAAAAACTCCGCAACTTAGAGTGGTTCCCGTCAGCCGGCCGATCGACGTGAAGCGCAGCGTATCGACCTACGACCACATTCGTGAGTTCATCGCCTCATCGCCGGGGCCTTTCGGGACGATTGCCTGCATTTGCCGGCATGGTCGCGATCTCGTGGGCGAGCCATGCAGGCAGACCGATCTGCGCGAGAATTGCCTCATGATCGGACCTGCCGCTAAGTGGGCCGCGGTCTCAGGCGTGGGGCAGGCGATCAGCCGCGAAGAGATGCTCGGGTTGCTGGACCGGGCGGAGCAGGACGGGCTCGTACTTGAAGCAGAAAACACAAAATCCCCGATGTTTGTCTGCTGTTGTTGCGGTTGCTGTTGCGGCGTCCTGACCTCAGCCAAACGACTGGATTCGCCGGCTACATACTTCTGGACGAACTACTACGCGAGTGTCGACCCAAACCTCTGCGAGAACTGTGGCGCATGCGAAGCTCGCTGCCAGCTGGACGCCATATCGACCGCTGAAAACAGCGCGGAAGTGCATCGCTCACGCTGCATCGGTTGCGCCGTGTGCCTGTCCACGTGCCCCAGCGGCGCCATCAGCTTACAGCAGGTCGAGAACCCGAAAATTCCACCCGACGACACCAAAGCGCTGTACATGCGAATGTACCAGGACCGCTTCGGCGGGTTCGGCCTGATGAAACTCGGACTGCACGCGAAGCTCGGCGCAAAAACCTGAGTCTACGCGGGTACCGGCTTTTGCAGCTGCGCCAGGAAATCGGAAGCCAGTTCGGTGTCGAGTTCGGGATACACCGGATATCGCGCGAGCACTGCGGCGACGCGCGATTTGGCTTCTCGGCGCGCCGAATCGACGATCTTGTACTTCGCTTTGCTCGTGCCGCCCGACGGCGCAGGCTCAGCCGAGGTATTCGATAGTACCAGCGTCATAATCGACGCGATCTCTCGCATCTCTTCGGCGCCCATTCCGAGCGTCGTGGTCGCCGGCGTTCCCAAACGCAGTCCGCTCGTGTACCACGGTCCGTTTGGATCGTAAGGAATCGTGTTCCGGTTCAGAGTAATCCCACACTCTCGCACGGCGGACTCCGCCTGCCGCCCGGTGAGCCCGAATGGCCGCACATCCAGCAACATCAGATGATTGTCCGTACCGCCGGTGACGACCGTTTGTCCTGCATCGACGAAAGTCTGGGCCAAGGTGCGCGAATTCTCAACAATCCTCCGGGCATAGGCGCGGAACTCGGGCGTGAGGGCCTCAGTGAGAGCCACCGCCTTCGCCGCCAGCACATGCGGCAGCGGTCCGCCCAGCACAAGCGGACAACCCTTATCGACATGCTCGGCGAATTCGGTAGTGCAGAGGACCAGTCCGCCGCGCGGCCCACGAAGCGTCTTGTGCGTTGTCGTGGTGACGATCTGCGCATGCGCGACCGGATCCGAATCCCCGTCGAACACTTTGCCCGCAACCAGCCCCGCAAAATGCGCCATGTCGACCATGAACACCGCACCCGCCTTGTCGGCGATCTCGCGCATGCGTCTGAAGTTGATGGTCCGGGGATAAGCGCTATAGCCCGCGAGCAGGATCAGTGGTTTCACCTCCATCGCGCGGGCTTCGATGTCGTCGTAGTCGAGCAGTCCCGTCTCACGGCTGACGCCGTACGAGAATGCGTGGAACATCTTCGCCGACGCGTTCTTTCGATAGCCATGCGTCAAGTGGCCGCCGGAGCGAAGATCCATGCCAAGAAGCTTCTGATTGCCCAACCGCTGCCGGACTTTTTCCCAGTCGTCCTCGTTCAGATCCGCGGAGTCCTTCGCGCCGAATTCGGCGATCGCCGGGGTTTCCACGCGCGCGTTGAGAACTGCCCAGAAAGCGACCAGGTTCGCATCCGCGCCGCTGTGGGGCTGAACGTATGCGTGCTGCGCCCCAAACAGCGCCTTCGCCTGATCCACCGCATACTGTTCGATGGCGTCGACGTTGTCGCAGCCGGCGTAAAACCTGTGATGCGCGTAGCCTTCAGCGTACTTGTCCGTTAGAAGGTTGCCCATCGCCGATTGGGTCGCGAGCGAGGAGTAGTTCTCGCTGGCGATTAACTTGATGTTGTTGCGCTGATCGGCGAGTTCCTTCAGGATCGCGTCGGCGACCAGCGGCGCCACGTGGGCCACATTTTCGAGATTCGCCAGGAACGCGAGGAGCCCGGAATCGATTCCGGAGATTCCGTGTTTTTCAAGATGCGCTTGGATGAGGGACGAGGGCATGATCATTCACGAGCATAACAAGGCTCGCGCGATCAGCTAGCGGTCATCGTGCCTGGATCCCACCGGCAGACGCGATCTTCCCACATGCTGGTATTCGTTAACAGCGCCGGCCCGGCCGCTCGCAGTCCGAAAACAGCATCCTCCAGGAACGGCTTGCGCGACCGAACGGCTTCGTAGAAGTTCCGGTGATGCTCCAGATGCGCGTTATGCGAGCGTGGTGGAATGAACTTCTGCGTGAGGTCCGGCCGCATGGCATCCGCGGTCGGACGCGTTACCGGGTAGCGCTTCCGGTATTCGTCGATGAATTTCTGCTGCATGCCGCGCGAGAACGTGCCGACCGTAAAGCCCGGCTCCGTTTCGGGCGGGACCCGGGTCAGCGTGAGCCCTGCCATCGTTGTTGTGATGACGCCTTCAGTGCCCACGAACCGGAATCCGAAGTCTTCGACCGTGCCTCCGCTCTTCAGATTTACCCGCAAGGCGAACGTAAACTCGGGATAATCCAACAGGGCCAGCATGACGTCCGGCACATCGCGTCCATCCTGCCAGTAACGAAGCCGGCCGGTGGAGTAGACCTTCGACGGCCCATCCACTTGCGTGGAGAAGTGGAGTCCGGTGAGCAAGTGCACGAATAAGTCGCCGGCCACGCCGGTTCCGTAATCCCGATAGTTGCGCCAGCGAAAGAAACGCGTCGCATCGAAAGGACGTTTCGGCGCGGGCTCGACAAAGCGTTCCCAGTCGACGGTTTCCGGCGAGGCATCCGGAGGAATCGAGTATTGCCAGGCGCCAATCGCCGTGTTGCGATCCAGCCAGGCCTCCACCATCGTCAGCTTGCCGATTGCCTGCTGCTGAAGCAGGTCACGCGTCTTCTGATAAACCATCGCGCTGGCATATTGACTCCCTACCTGGAAAATGCGACCGGTCCGTTTTTGCGCGTCGATAACCTGCTTGCCCTGCTCGATCTTCTGCACCATCGGCTTTTCGCAGTAGACATCCTTTCCGGCATTCATCGCGTCGATCGAAATACGTGAATGCCAGTGATCGGGTGTTCCGATGATGACCGCGTCGACATCCTTGCGGGCGAGGATCTCCCGATAATCTCGGGTGGTGAACAGATCTTTGCCCCACAACTCCTTCGAGTGTTCGAGCCGTCCGTCGTAAAGATCGCACGCCGCGACCAGTTTCACTCCGGGGAGCGTTACGGCGTACTGGGCATCGCCTTGCCCCATCCCGCCTGCGCCGATCAGACCGACTTGAATGGTATCGTTTGTGGCCATATCAACCTTTCAACGTCATCGACGTCGGATCCCACTCGCAGACCCGATGCTCGAAGTAGCTCACGTTGGACAACACAGCGGGTCCAGCCGCCCTGAAACCGAACACCGGATCTTCGATCACCGGTTTGCGAGTCCGAACCGCGGTGAAGAAGTTGCGATGGTGATCCAGGTGATCGCTGTAACGCGGCGGCGGCAGGAACTTCTCTTCCGCCTGCGGCTTGATCGCGTCCGCGCTTGGCTTGGTTTCCGGATACTTCTCGCGGTAGTCCTTCAGAAAGGCTTCCTGCGTCTTTTTGGTGAACGTGTCGATCGTGAACCCGGGCTCCGATTCACGCGGCTGACGCGCGATGGTCACCCCATTGCCGATCGTCATGATCCCCTCGCTTCCGATGAACCGGAAGCCGGAGCTCTCACCAGCGCCGTCGACGAAGTTGACCCGGAGCGCCAGGTTAAAGGCCGGATGCTTGTCCGTCTTGGGGTAATCGTAAAGCCCGAGCATCACATCCGGGACGTCGCGGCCGTCCTTCCAAAAACGCAAACCACCAGTCGCGAAAACCCGCGTCGGCCCAATCGCGCCCACGACGTAATGCATTCCGGAGAACAGGTGCACGAACAGGTCCCCGGCTACGCCCGTGCCGTAATCCCGGTAATTGCGCCAGCGGAAGATCCGCTTCGGGTCCCACTCGACTTTTGGCGCACGGCCGAGGAAACGATTCCAGTCCACGGTCTCGGGAGATGCGTCCGGGGGAATTGAATATTGCCAGGCGCCAATGGCGGAGTTTCGGTCCCACCACGCTTCTACCATGTTCAATTCACCGATCGCGCCATCGGCCAGCAGCATCCGCGCCTTCTCATACACGATCGAGCTGACGCGTTGACTCCCAACCTGCATGATGCGGCCGGTCTTCTTCTGCGTCTCGACCACCGGCGCGCCATCATCGACTCTTTGGACCATGGGCTTCTCGCAATAAACGTCCTTGCCGGCGTTCATGGCGTCGATCGCGATCTTCTGGTGCCAGTGATCGGGCGTCGCGACGATCACAGCGTCGATTTCAGGACGCGCGAGCACCTCTTTGTAATCACGGGTGGTGAAGACGTCGTTTCCCCAGGTTTCCTTGGCGCGAGCAAGCCGGCCATCGTAAACATCGGAAACCGCCACCAGCTTCGTTCCCCCGACGGCTAAGGCGGAACGAACATCCTCGGAGCCCATTCCGCCGCCGCCGATCAGCGCGAACTGGATGTTGTCGTTCGCCGAGCGCTTGCCCCCTTGGCCATTAGCCGCCGAAGACAGCAGCGGCGCAGCGGCTCCCGCAATCGCAGCCCCGAGGAAGTGACGTCTGCTGGATGACATAGAAAACTCCTTGGCTTTAATTTATCAGGAACCAGCGATTCCTTACCGTTCGGATCTGATATTCGGCTCCATTAATTCGGTCCGCGTACCGTCCGGGTCGAAGAGGTTCAACTGCCATTTGCGGTTGCGGCCAACCTTGGGCTGCGCCGAGGCTGGCGCGCCCCGACTCACGGCGAGTTTGTGGGCGGCCTGGATGTCCGGGACTTCGAGACAGATGTGATGCATCGATCCGAGTTGCCGCACATCGGGCGGCTGCGAATAGAGCATCAACTCCAGGTAGTCGCCTCGAGGGCCCGGTAGCCGGAGGTTGATCCAGCGGGTTTCGGAATCCGTAGGCCCGCCGCGCCAGAACTCGGTCAGCCCGAGTTGATCGCGATAAAACGCCAACGCGCGCTCGGGATCATGCACTTTCGCCCCGGTGTGCAGAAGTCGCCGCGAGAGCGGTTCGCCGCGGACTGTCGCATACCTCGAATCGGTATGCTCAAGCACAAATTCGATCGCATTGCCGTCGGGATCCGTCACTCGCAGCGAACGCCCTTCGCCAGGACTTGTGCGGATCCCGCGCGCCGCCAGGCCGCGCTGCATCGCATCCAGGTTGGAAACACCGATGCCGATGTGGTCCAAGCGGTCCTCGGGAACGGGTGTCACCTTGATCAGTTTCACGAACTGATTCGCATTGATGTGATAAATGGGCCCGTCCTCGATCAGTCCGAGGAGGTCGCCGTAAAACGGCCGCGCCCGGTCGAGGTCGCTGACCTTGAAGGCTACGTGGGACAGCCCTGTGATCGGCAGCGGGTCGGCCGCGAACAAGGGAACGGCGGCGAGGAGCAGAAACGTGCGAATCATAAGCAAATCCATGACTACGAGGGATTGAGAACCCGGGCGCGGGTTTCCATCCCGTTTCGAACGTTGAGAGTAACGCGGGAATCCAGCCACTTCTCAATGTCCAGTATGAGGGAAGTGTTCTGGTTGAACTTCGTGTGGCCGCAGAGCCGCATCGCTACAAAACGCGCTGCTGCGAGGATTGCTTCTGCGATTTCGGCTCCCCAATCGAGGAACCCGGGCATGATCGGGAAAGCGCTTCTCGAGGATCGCATAACCGGCTTGGACACTGACCGAACGGCGATCGGCGAACTCCCAGTGTATCGCCGGATGCAGTGGACCCAATGGATTCCGTTCCTGGCGGCACTGATCGTGTTCCAGGTTTACGCAGCTACGCCATCTTACTCGGCGGCGACAATCTATAACGGCGCGTCCTGGCAGACAACCGGATTCGCACCGAACACCTTCATCACGATTTTCGGCAAGAATCTCGCGTACACTGTCCGGGCGATGACTGCTGCCGATCTGGTCGAGGATCACCTGCCAATCGTCCTCAGCGGCACGGGCGTGCGCGTCTGGGTGAACCGCATCGCCGCATTTATTTATTACGTCTCGCCCACACAAATCAATGCGCTCTTGCCAACTACGCTCGGTACCGGACCCACCGAGGTACAGGTTCAACTCGACTCGACCTGGGGGCCTGTCAGCATCATCCAGGTCGAAAAGTCGGCCCCGGCGTTATTCCAAATCGATGGCCCTGCCGCGATCGCGACGCACGCGGATGGAAGCCTCGTGACGCCGGAATCGCCGGCCGGGTCCGATGAGTACATCGCCTTATACGCGACTGGTTTGGGCGCGACGATGCCTCCGGTTGGCTACGGTGAAATCCCTGGCGCTGCTGCCGCGCTGGTAGATTCTCACGATTTCCGGCTGCTTCTGGATGGACAACCAGTCGATCCCGTTCGTGTGACGTACGCCGGCATCGCGCCGGGTTTTGGCGGCCTGTATCAGATCAACGTCAAGCTTCCCGCCGTGTTAACCAAGGACCCCGAGATTCAATTGTCGACGGGGAACGCGCTCAGTCCTCGTGGTGTGAAGCTGTACACGATCGAGAATCGGCCTTGACATTCACACGTTAGTCATACGTATAATTTAAACGTACGTATGAATGAAACCAAGACACGAATCCTGGATGCCGCCGAAAGGCTTCTCGGGGAGCACGGGTTGGATGTTTCGCTTCGTACCATCACGGCAGAAGCGGGTGTGAATCTTGCGGCGGTGAACTACCACTTCCAGTCGAAGGAAGCGCTGATCGATGCCGTGATCGGAAGGCGTTTGGAGCCGATCAATCGCCGGCGGCTGGAAATGCTCGATGCGGCCGAGCGCGAGGCTGGTGACGCACCAGTGCCGCTGGAAAAAATTCTCGAAGCTTTCCTGGGTCCAGTCATCGAAGTGGACCAGAACGGCTTTGAGACCTTCCGCCCGCTGGTCGGCAAGGTCTACAGTATGCCGAAGGCATTCCTCGAGAAAATCTTCGCTCGCCACCTCGCGCACATCGCCGCGCGATTCGGGGCTGCCCTTGCGGCTGTCCTTCCCGAACTCACCGCAGAAGAGCGGACCTGGCGATTGCACTTTTCGATTGGCGTGATGGTGCATGTCATCAATTGGTGGACCGTCGTTCCGGCGGTGTCACATGGCGTTCTTGACGTGTCCGACTCGAAGGCGGTGCTCGATCGCGTGATCGCCTTCACGGCAGCCGGCATTCGCGCCCCCGCAGTCAACCTGTCACAAAGGCCGGCCGGGAACCTGTCAGAAGGACGAAGGAACTGAAATGTGGAAACGGGTATTGCTGCTTTCGGTCGCCGCCGCGGCGTTTTTGCCCGCGGAAGAGCAACCGAATCTGAAGGAGCGCCCCGCTGTGCTCCCGTTGAGTCTGAAGCGAGCCGTCGACATCGCCCTGGCGCCGGAGGGCAACGCACGCGTCCAAATCGCCGAAGAATCGATCCTCCAGGCGCGCGGCCGGGAAGCGGAAGCGCGGGCGGCTCTGCTCCCGAATTTCGATGCGGTCATCTCGGAAACCAACAACGTTCGCAACCTGGGAACCTTCGGCCTGGATTTCGGCGCGATCCCCGGGATTCCGTTCAACATTCCATCCATCGTCGGACCGTTCAACGTGTTTGACGTCCGCGTCAGCGGTTCACAGAGCGTCTTCGACTTCAGCTCAATTCGACGGTTTCAGGCGGCGAAGGTTGCCGTCGAGGCGACCAAGGCCGATGTCAAAGGTACCCGCGACCAGGTCGCCGATCAGGTGGCGCGCGTATATCTCGCGGCGTTGCGAGCCGACGCTTCGCTGGCGACTGCTACTTCGAACGTCGAGCTATCGAGAATTCTGCTGAATCTTGCCAACTCTCAGAAAGCAGCAGGCACGGGAACCGGCATCGAAGTCACCCGGGCACAAGTCCAACTCGCAAACGACCGGCAAAGACTTCTGGTCGCCCAAAACGAACGTCAACGCGCTCGCCTCACTCTCATGAAAGCCGTCGGATTGAAGCTTGACGGCGAAATCGAACTCACTGATCGAATGGAGTTCAAGCCTGTCGATTCCGTAACCGTGGAGCAGGCGCTGAAGACTGCCGATGCGCAAAAAGCGGAATTGCAGGCCCAGCGGCAGCGGGAAGAAAACGCGCGCCTGAGCGCAAGCGCAACGAAGTGGGAGAGGCTTCCCTCGGTGGCGTTCATCGGTGATTACGGGACGACGGGAACGGGAATCACCAGCGCCTTTCCCACCCGCACCTATGGTGTTTCGGCACGCGTGCCCCTTTTCGATGGTGGCCGTCGCGATGCCCGCCGCTCGGAAGCGATGTCTCAAATGCGACAGGAATCGATCCGCACGCGGGATCTGAGAGAGCAGATCGAATTGGATATTCGCGTAGCGCTCGACTCCCTGAATTCCGCCGAAGCCCAGGTAGTGGCTGCACGCGAAGGCGTCGAACTGGCGGAGCATGAACTCGCTCAAGCACGCCGCCGCTATGAGGCTGGGGTGGCGAACAGCGTCGAGGTCACGGACGCCCAAACGCGGCTGCAACGCGCCCGCGACAACCAGATCGCGGCGCTCTATAACCACAACCTGGCGAGGATCGACTTGAACACGGCAAGAGGAACCATTGAGGACCTGGTGAACGCTTTTTGAGGACTGAACGATGAAGAAGAGACTGATTCCACTGATCTTGATCGTGGCTGTGGGCGTAGCCGGCTGGATCGCCTGGGCAAGGCGGAACGGACGTGAGGACGCCACTCGCATCCGGCTGTCCGGCAATATCGAGCTCACCCAGGTCGACATCTCCTTCAAAACGGCGGGCAAGCTGGTTGAGCGCACCGTGACCGAAGGCGAGGCCGTCAAGCCGGGAATGCTCATCGCCCGGATTGACC